>Ga0268262_10005041_pt1 | contig 13296 bp, 13 predicted proteins | sample TergutNc150P3_FD_190354 | JGI IMG/M metagenome (GOLD analysis project Ga0268262, IMG submission 190354) | Nasutitermes corniger P3 segment gut microbial community from laboratory colony in Florida, USA - Nc150 P3 (SPAdes) (version 2) | ecosystem: Host-associated > Arthropoda: Insects >... | reverse complement strand
CAAGCTAGACTAAGAGAGTCCATAGAGCAATATAAAGCAGGAAAAATGGTTGTAAAAACTATGGAAGAATTAGAGGCTATGGAAAATGAATAAATCTTTTTCGGACAACGCTTGGGAAGAATATACCTATTGGCAAACGCAAGACAAAAAAACTTTAAAACGAATAAATGCCCTGATAAAAGATATTAACAGAAGTCCTTATGAAGGACTTGGCAAGCCGGAGCCTTTGAAAGAAAATTGGAGCGGTTTTTGGTCTAGGAGAATAGATAGCGTAAATAGAATTATATATAAAATTGAAAACGAGCAACTCATAATCGTTCAATGTGGTTCGCATTACGATGTATAGGATACAATTTTCTATATTAACCCACAATGTTCAAGCATTTTTTAACTATAGTCGCTTTTGCGGGAGTTTTTGTTTTTGCGCAAAATCCGCAATCCCTTAGGTTAAAGCAGGCTGCAGACCTTGCGAACCAAGGAAGGCACAAAGAGGCTTTGGACGAATACAAAGCCGTGCTTTCTATTGACAAAAGCAATGCAGAGGCATATTTGGGCGCAGGCGATGCACGGCTTAAAATGAAGGATTACAAACTCGCTTTGGACAATTTTCAGCTTGCCCAAAAATACAACCCAAAACTCACCAAAGCCATAGAAGGGGAGGCAGAGGCTTATGAAGCTCTGTCTCAAAAAGAGAATGCCCTTGCAAGATGGCGGGCTTTGGCAGAGGCTGGAACTGCAGAGCAAAAGACAAAAGCCGTGTCTAGGATAGGGGTATTGCTCGGAACCAATGCGAACGGTCAGGCATCACAAGCACCGCAAGCACCTCCGCTGCCAGCTGCCTCTTCTGCATCTGCTGCCTCGTCTCAGTCAGCTAATAAATCTTCAGCCGCTGCTGGCAAATCAAAATACACTTATGATTCTCCAGAATTCAAAGCGGGGCTCGCTGCTTTTGACAAAAAGAATTGGGCGGAATCTGCAAAATCTTGGGGAGATGTGCTAAAAAAGGAGCCCGGCAACCCTGGGGCTTATTATTACGCGGGCGTTTGCCGCTTTAATTTGGGCGAGATGGACAAGGCAGTGATAAATTTCAATAAAAGTTTTGATTATCCAGAAAAAGGCTATAACTCAAATTATTATCTAGGCAGGGTTTACGAGCAAAAAGGCGATAAGGCAAAAGCTATAAGCTATTACAATAAATATTTGCAGCTATCACCAAGTGCAGATGGCAAAACAGAGGTAAAAGGCAGAATAGCCGCGCTCAATAGCGGGGTAGCTGCTCCCGCCGCGGTCAAAGATAGCACAACGGAAAGCAACCCCAGCAGTGGCTCAGATGCAAAATCTTCTGCATCTTATGCGTGCAATAGCTTGGAAAGTTGCTTAAAAATGGAAGAAAAGCGCAAGCAAGATTCGGTGGCGGCATATTTGGAAAGCCTTAAAAACAAGCCTTTAACCATTGGTCCAGAAAAGATAGCCCCAACGGAATATGGTGGAAGTTTTGCCTTTGCTTCCTTAACAGAAGCTGGTAGCGCAGATTTGCAAAAGGCCTTTAACTTGGTTCAGAAAAAATCATTTCAGTCTGCGATAGATGCTTTGCAAACAACACGGCAAAAATTCTCTGGAACTCCTAATTCAATGGCTGCCGCATACAACCTGCTCTCGCTTTACCAGTATCTTGAACTGCACGATAAAGTAATTGCTCTTGGCAATTCCGTTTTGCAAGAGCCTGTGCCAGAGCCTTACAAAAGCGCGGTGCTGTATATGCTTGCATTTAGCCAAGTGAAAAAAGAGCAATATCAAGTTGGCGACAACTCACTTTCAAATGTTATAGAAGACCAAAAACTTGGACCAACTCTTGGGCAAAAACTGGCATTGAAAGCCGAGATAGCCGCTAAATACAAACCCGATCAAGGTTCACCAGAAATTTTGAAAAAAGCCATAGAAGCAGAATCCGATAACGCCAAAAAGAATGAGCTTCGTCTTAAACTAGCGGAATTATACATAAAATTGCAAGACACTCCTGCCGCAATACAAACCTATAAAGACATAGCCGAAGACTGCCCCGCAAATACCGCGTCTCCTTGTCGCAAGGCTATTTACGAACTTGGCAATATCAGTTTTATAGCTCAAAATTGGCCTATGGCACTTGAATATTACAACAAAGCGATGGACCAAAATAGTAAAGACCCAGAGCTTGTTTCTTGGGCATTGTTCCAAATAGGAAATGTGTTTCGCAAACAGAACAACGTCAAAGAAGCTGTGCGTTATTACGACCGCCTCATAAAGGAATACCCCGGAACCTATTGGGCAGACCAAGCAAAACTTTACAAAGATGATGTTATTTGGCACGAGAACAATAAAGGAGTATTGAAGAAATGACATCTAATTTGCCAGAATTGCTCCGCGACAGCTTGAATGCGCAATTATCTATTTACAAGCAAATTCACGAATTGCAAAGCGATTTGCTTAAAGACTTGGATTCTAAAAATGAATTGAATAAAATAATGCAATTATTAGAAAAGAAAAATTCTTTTTTGGATAACGTAAAAGCAGAAAATGTGCGTTGCGCGCCGCTTGTGAGCGAGTGGGTAGAGAGAAAAGCCGAGATGCAAAACTCCGAGCTTTTTGCAGGCATTGAACAGATAATATCCGAAATGGAAAAACTTGTTTTGGAGCTTAGGGCGCAAGATGAGGTTATGATTCAAAGATTTGACCAGCACAGCCAGTCTAAAAACAGGATAGACGCATTCAGGGCACTTAGATAATGGAGAGCGACATTGCATCTGCTATGGAGCGCTTTGAACTTTTTTTTGAAAAGTTCAACGAATTGGAATTTAAATATTTAGAAAACTTAAAAATTTTGGAAGTGCAAGCCGAGCAAATAAAAAAAATGCAGGAGGAGATTCACCAAACGAGGGTATTGAGTGCACTTGGAGAAATGGCTGCAACCGTGGCTCACGAAATTAGGAACCCCCTTGGAGGAATAGCCGGTTATGCCAGTTTGCTTGCGAGGAGCATTCCCCCCGAAGACACAAGACGAAAATACGTTGATAAAATAATAGGCGGAATTTCCAGCCTCAACAAAATAGTGAGCAATTTGCTCGTTTATACCAGAAAAACAAATTTGCAAAAACAGAGCACAGATTTAGTCGCTTGGGCAGAGGCTATTTTATCTCACGCAGAAATTGAAATTGAAAAAGAAAAAAAGCAAGTTCGCATAGAGCGCGATTTTCCAACAGAGCCATTGAATGCAGAAATTGACAGCGAAAAATTGCAACAGGTTATGCTCAACCTGCTGATAAACGGAATTCAAGCGATAGAAACCGAAGGCAAAATTTTTGTGAGCATTAAACCAAACGGAAATGCCGCAGAAATAACCGTTGCAGACACAGGAAAAGGCATTGAGCAGGAGCATTTGAAAAACATATTCACACCTTTTTTCACAACGAAAGAACAGGGCACAGGTCTCGGTCTTGCCATTGTGAAAAAGATAGTGGATTTGCACGAGGGCGAAATATCCGTTCAAAGCGAGCCTAATAAGGGCACGCAGTTTTGCATTAGAATTAATGTTTAACGAATAAAGCCGAACTAAACCGAACTAATTCTAAATAAAAATTCAAAATTTTTGCCATTTTTACGATAAATAGTATATTTTTACATTGTCTGAACCCGGATTCACCGGACTAAACCTCCAAAAGCACTACCTTGTTTCAATGGTTATCGGGGTTCAGACAATTTTGTATTTTCCGCGAATATGACATACATTTGCAAAACAGCATTTAACGCTAGGGCTTGTACTATCGGATGCGAGGATTAAATGAACTCAGACAGCAAAACAGCAGTGGATTCTTTTGTCGATGGAATAGTCCATTTAAACAAAAGCGTTTCTGATTATACCTTGGATTCCGATTTCCTTTTCAAAGGAGACTATAAATGCCTGAAAAAAGCCGTGGCTTATGCAAAGGAAACCATAGATAAGGTTGTAAATAAGCAACCTCTTGCAATCAATCCCTTGATTTTCGTTGGTGAAATAGGCTCCTGCAAAAATCACCTGCTTCATGCAATGTGGAACACCTTGTTAAAAGAAAAACAGAAAATAGGGGAAGGAGAACCAATTGTTCTTTATTCGCAAATTACACCTTTTCACGATTCTATGGTAGCTATGTACGAAAGTTTTAACGATGAAGAAAGGAAGACTTTATTTTTGAAAATAGTAAAGAGAATCAAAGGCGTGGATATGGTGTTTATAGATGAAATCCAATATTTGGAAGGCAAGAGAGCGTTGAATTTGGTGCTAGGAGTAATATGGTTTATGGGCTGCATAGGCAAACAAATGGTGATAACATCGCAGAAAGCAGGCATTGACAAAACCGGAATAATCCCAGGGTTTGCCGAGCATCTTGAGAATTTTGAGTACATTAAAATTCCCTTGCCAGATACCGAAGACCGCCTTAAAATGCTGGAAGATTTTATGAAAGAAAAAAATCTAAGCCTAGAAAATCCAATTCTGAGGGATAGCTGGGTAAAAAATACGGAGAAGTATTCGTTAAAGTGTTTGTTGAACAAATTAAACCGCTTTGTTTGCGAAGCTGAAGATGGGATAGTAACCGAGAGAACGATGGATCAGCTTTTTGAAGCAAAAGAGGACTCTACGAAGAAAATACTGGACATCATAGGCGAACATTTCAAGATAAACCTTAAAACGCTGATAAACGAGGAGAGAAAATTCGCTTATGAAAGGTCTATTGCGATGTATTTTATAAAGAGCGCGAATAGGGGTATGGATTTTTGCGAGGTAGGGAAAAAACTCGGCAGAAGCGAAGACACGGCAAGAGTTGCCTGCGATGGCATAGAGCGTACATTAAACGGCAGCAAGGAATTCTTCAACAAAAGAAAGCCCGTCCAGATTATAGCAGATGTAGAGGAAATCCGCGAGCTGTTGCAACCTAGATAAACCGAACTAAAAATTCGCATCTTCCCCTTCTGGAACCGGATAGGGGAGTTTGAATTGCTCTATTTCCGCTAGTTTGGGCAACGGGGCTTCTTTGATTGGACTTTGCGTAGAAGAATGAGGCTCCAAGGAAAAATTTACTAAGATTTCTTTGATTTTCTTTTCGCTTTCCAGTTTTATTATAAAACCCCAGTTTGGGATAATTTCTTCTATGCAGGCTAAAAATGGTTTGTATGCGGAGAGTTCTGCGAATTTATTTGCATTTTTTATGCGCAAAATAGGCAGGGTATCAATGGAAGAATCGTTGTATATATGGAGCCATTCGTTTAAAGCTCCGGCTACATTTGGCACTGCCTTGTTCCATTGCAAAAAATCTTGAACAAAAGAGTTTGGAAGTTTTGAACGCAAACCGTCTAAAAAAGATTCTTTGGAAAGCACAAAGCGCAAAAGCTCTTCTTCGTTTTTTGCCTGCGCAAAACAGGACATTTGAAAAATTCTGAATGCCCCGTTGTTCTGCGACAAAAGCCATTCAAAATTGGAACTGTTCGCTACAATAGGCTCAGAGAGAGTTTCTTTTGGAGCTTTGGCAAAGAAAATGCTCTCGCCAAATTCGGAAAGGGAAAATGTTAAAATGTGTTTTTTTCTCACCTGCATTTTGAGTATTCCAAAAATCCAAAGTTCCTTGAGCGGCACGGGCAAATGCTGCCAGCTAATTGTGGTTTTATTCTTTTGCAGCCTAGAGCGTGTATCGTGAGCCCAGAATAACTTGGCTGCATTCAATGCGCTGAGGGGTTTTTGAAAAAATGTCAAGAGTTTTGGCAAATCGTTTTTGTTGCGGAATCTCTCGTTTTTCCACCAAAAAAAGAACTCAGAAAATAGCCTGAATCCGTTGTTCTGCAAAAATTCATAAGCAGGGGAGAGCAGTTTTAAATTTCCAGTTTCTGCATCTTTTGAAATCCATTTTTCTGAAACTAAAAAAGATAGCAGCAGGCAAATACATTCTTCAATCATAGAATGGTCTAAATTTTTGTTGTTGCTGAAAATTGTTGAAATATGTTTTTTTGAAAAATGACTGATGGAAAAATCTTTATTGACGGAAATTTTGCCGAGTTGCATTTTAGAGAGCATAAATAGCAAATATAATTCCGCTTTTTTTTCGTTAGAGACCCATGCAACTGATTCAAGCGTTTCTTCGTTTTTTATAAAATTGCTCAGAATAAAATTCTCAAAATCCGCAAAGCCATAATATATGTGGGAGCCTTGGCATTTTGCGTGCCATATAAACATCTCGTTTGAGGCTTCGTTCAAAAATGCAAAAAGAGATTTTTGGTCTGTATCTAAATTGCGTTCCAATTCATTGAAATGCAAACCCCTACCCTGGCTCGCATAAATTAAGCACAGAGCCAGAACCTCTTGCTCGTTTTTCTTTTGCATCCATTTTTGCAACCTCTCTTCGCTTGCAATTTCGTTGCACAATTCGTTGTGAATTTTTGAATTTTGCACAAGCCCGCTTTTTTTTGTGAATTTTATGCGCAATCGGCTCAAATAAGAACCCGGTGCATTTTTTATATGCTCTTGAATGGCTTGCAGGCTTTTTAGCATGGGGGATATAAAATAGAAAAAATTTCTAAATTCTTTTTATGCAGAACATAGAAGTAATTTGCCCCTGCTGCGATAAGATACTTGTGGTGGACACCCTCGCCAAGGAGGTCGTCTCTCATAGGGAACGCAAAAAGCAGGTGAGCTTGGAAGAATTCATGGCAAGCGAAAAGAACAAAGATTCGGAATTGGATGCCAAATTCTCGGAGGCAAAGGAAAAAGAAAAGCACAGAGACGAGTATTTAGACAAAAAATTTGAAGAAGCAAAGAGCAACAAAGACCTAAAAGACCCGCCTCCAGCCATAAACTGGGACTAGAAAAACATACCAAACATATATGTATTATATAGACCTTCGGGGGTATGCTCATATTCTTTTGTATTAAACAAATATGTTTACTATATTATCACCAAGTTTTTACCCATAACCAAGGAGAATCTTTATGAGCACTAATATTTTATCCATTGCAGCCTTGCTTATAGCAAGCTCAACCGCATTGGCCCAAACCGTTCACGCTCCAGTCGTACCCGCACCCACTCCAGCACCTATTGCGGCTCCTGCCGCAGAAGTTGCTCCTGTGGTGGCAGTGCCAGCCGCCGTTCCAGCAGAAGTTCCTGCTGCACCTGTGGTGGCAGTGCCAGAAGTCGCTCCCGTTGTGGCAGTGGCAGAACCCGCTCCCGCCCAAAAACCAGCGGAAACAGCGGTAAGCATAGCCGGAACAAAAATTTCACCTTATGGATTTTTACAACTCAACTCAGTATATGAAACAGGTGCAAACGGTGGCTATCTATATTCTGTTTGGGCTCCATTAAGAGCTCAAGATGGCGAAGGGCGTTTGTTGCTCAATGTGAACTTAACGAGAATAGGCTTGAATTTAGCTGGACCAGCCAAAGAAAGCGGAGCCGAAGTTTCTGGAAAATTTGAAAGTGATTTTCTAAACTCCAACAATGCTCGTTATGCCAATGGAGCTAATAATTTCCGCATAAGACATGCTTATGGTCAATTGAAATTCAACGATATAGGTTTGTCCGTGTTGTTTGGACAAACTCAAGATATAATTGCTCCATTGGTTGCTCCCTCTCTTAACCAAGGTGCTTTGCAAGGCACTGGTTCTTTGGGTACACGCCGCCCCATGATTCGTTTAGCAGAATTTGTGGGTCCAATTGAAGCAGCTGTTGCCGTAACAGATAACAGAGAGACAACAGCTCCTGTGCTTCCAGCTTTCCAAGGCTCTCTCAAAGCAAAAGTTCCAGCTTCTTGGGCTGGCGAAAAACAAAACCTAGAACTAACCCTCAGCGGTCACTATGCTTCAAGCGAAAAAGCAGCAGACACTGAAGCCGACAAAGATGCAAAAGATGCAAGTGGCTGGAAAGCACCACCTACTTCATGGTCTGGCATTGCAAGTTTGTCAGTCCCTGTAGTTAGCATAGTAAATATTTCGGGTGAATTTTTCTTGGGGCAAAACCTAGGTAATTACAACGTTGGAAGCATTGGGCAAAATGCTGTTAGCAAAGAAGGAGAAGGCTTAAAGTCACTTGGCGGCTGGGGTGCTGCAAATGTAAAACTTCCTGCTAATTTTGCTCTTGCAGGTGGCTATGGATTTGAATCCATTGACAAGAAAAGAGAACCTGCTGCCAAACCAGGCACACCAGCCGTTCCCGAAGATCCCAGCACTGGTACACCAGCCAAACCCGCCGTACCCGCTACCAATGCACGTATTAAAAATGCGGTTATATTCGGAAACTTGAAATACTTTATTGACGAATCCGTATTTATAGGTTTTGAATATGCTAACCTAGTAACCGACTATGTTACTGATAATACTGCAAATAATCATGAAACTGATAAAGGCAAGTTGAACCGTTTTGAGTTGGTATTCAACTACTCATTCAAATAATTTAACACAGGAGAATAGATTATGAAAACAATGAAAAAAATTATCGCTTCACTTGCCGCAATCGCTATGCTGGCAGTGCTTTTCACAGGTTGTGAGGAGAAGGAGAAAAAAAAGGAGTTGGTTAAGTTCAATGTTGGTCATTTAACTTCAACTGGGCATATCCTATACTTTATCGCTCAGGAAAAGGGATTTTTCAAAGCAAACGGGCTTGACGTGGAATTATTCCAGTTCAACAATTCTGGCGAAGGCATTAACGCTATAATCGCTGGCAAATTGGATGCTGGCTCTTTTGGTACCGCGCCTCCTTTCACATTTATTGAAAAGGGAGCCGAGATAACGATATTCGGTGGGCAAATGACCGAAGGGCACGCCCTTGTTGCCAAACCCGAAGTTGCAGAGAAGATTAAATCCATCACAGACCTCAAAGGAAAAACCATTGCCACTGTTCGTTTGGCTACTGGCGACATTGCATTTAGAAGCGCTCTGTCTGCTGCTGGTGTTGACTGGAAAAATGAGGTTACCATAAAAGAGATGGAATCTCCGGCTGCAGCATTGGAAGTGGTTAAAAAAGGCGAGGCAGATGCTGGCGTTGTGTGGACTCCTTTCCGCAAAATGGCAGAAGATCAGGGACTCAAAATTTTGTTCTACAGCGGCGAGCTGAACAACTTAACCGGACATCCCTGTTGCCGCCAAATTGCAGTCACGGAAAAAATCAAGCAAAGGGAAAATGACTATAGAAATTTCCTGGTAGCTCTGATTCAGGCTTATGATTTCTACAAAACCCATCAAGATGAGTCCATTGACATTCTTTCAAAGTATGTGAAAGTGGATAAGGATATTTTGAAGGCAGAAACCTATGGACCTCATATAGCAAGTAGCCCTGACCCAAATAAAGAAGGAGTTATTAAATTTTGGAACGCTATGATCGCTGCTGGTTATTTAACCAATAAAGACATAGATGTTGCGGATTATATAAATACCACTCTGTTTGAAGGTGCATTGGATATAGCGCTTAAATCAGATCCGGACAATGCGAACTATAAACAACTGAAGGCTGAATTCAAAAAATGATTGAAGTTTTGTGGCACGGGCGAGGGGGGCAGGGAGCCTTTACCGCCGCAAGAATTTTAGGTGCTGCCTATTCGTTCAAAGGAGAAGGCTTCTTTGCTTTAGCATTTCCTTCTTTTGGACCTGAGCGGAGAGGCGCACCCATACGTGCTTTTACAAAATTGAGCGATAAACAACTTCATGACAGAAGTGAGATAAAGAAAAGCGATTATATAATTTATTTAGATGATACTCTGTTTTCTAAAGACTCTTTGAATGCGCTCAAAGAAAACGGAAAAATCATTTTAAACACCAAGACAACTTACGAAGATCCTCGCATAATAACATTTGATGCAACTAAAATAGCGAGCGAAATACTCGGGCTTCCAATTGCAAACACAGTTATGCTCGGCGCGCTTTCAGCATTTTTCGACCAAGTTTCTGTTAAGGATATTGAATTTGCCATTGAGAAAGCAATGCCGCAAAAATTGTGGAAAGGAAACAAGGCTGTAGTTGCAGCGGCTTACGATGAGGTAGCGGCATGAAATGGACATTGCAAGACTATCCCGACAATACAACTTACAAAGCCGGAAACTTAGTTTCAATAAATGCAGGCTGGCGCAGCATAAGACCTGTGATCGATTCCAAAAAATGCTCCGGCTGCTTGCAATGCTATTTGCACTGCCCAGACGGGGTGATATCCAAACAGGGTGGTGCTGTGGCTGTTGATTATGATTTTTGCAAGGGTTGCGGTATATGCAAAAAAATATGCAGATTAAAGGCTATAGAGATGGAGGCTGAATCAAAATGAGCAGGGAATTTCTATCTGGCAACGAAGCCTTTGCTTATGGCATTAGATTAGCAGAGCCAAAGGTTATTTCCGCTTATCCAATTACTCCTCAAACAATAGTGGTGGAACGCCTTTCCGAAATGGTTGAAGACGGAAGCCTTAAATCCGAGTTCATTCACGTTGAATCGGAACACTCGGCTTTGTCTTGTGCGATGGGCGCGAGTGCCACAGGTGTTAGAACTTTTACCGCCACATCTTCGCAAGGGCTTTTGTATATGGCGGAGTGCCTTGTTTACGCATCTGGTGGTAGATTTCCCATTGTCATGATGAATGCGAACCGTTCAACCGCATTGCCCTGGAATATCTATGGCGACCAAAGGGATTCGCTCTCTTTGCTGGACTGCGGTTGGATACAAGCTTATGCCAAAGATGCCCAAGAAAGCCTTGATTTGGCGATTTTGAGCTATTATATAGCAGAGCATCCAAAAGTTTCCACGCCCTTTATGGTGAATTTAGACGGTTTTCATTTAACCCATACTTATGAAATTGTAGAAGTGCCAGAATCTGAATTGGTTAAAAAATTTCTCTCCGATTACAATACGGATAATAGAATTGATTTTGAAAATCCTAAGAACATAGCTTTCTCGGCTGGACCAGAACATAATTTCGCTTTTAAGTACAAAGAGCATATAGGCATTTTAAACGCAAAAGAAATTATATCTGAGGCGGAACAAAAATTTGCACCCCTGTTTGGCAGGGAATATTCTGGGCTTGTGGAAGCATATCGCTGTGATGATGCCGATTATATATTGATAACTCTAGGTTCTATTTTCGGCTTGTGCAGTGATGTGGCAGATGAGTTGAGGAATAAAGGCTTAAAAACAGGGGTGCTTCGTATTAGATATATGCGTCCTTTTCCAAACGAGGAAATTGCGGATATTGTGCGCAATGCAAAGGCAGTTGCTGTGTTGGAAAAAGATATCTCTTTTGGCAACGAAGGCACAGTTTATACAAATGTGAATTCCGCTTTGCAAAAAGCTGGGCTTGCCGTTCCGTCTTTGAATTTCATAGGTGGCTTGGGTGGGCGAGATATTTCCGAAGAGGATATACGGGAAATTTTCAGCAAACTTAGCCAAGGCAAAACTGCGGTGCATTTTATAGGAATTGAAAATGGAGCTATAATATGAGCGTGAGTTTGAATGCCAATACATTGAATGAAGATGAATTTTTTTATGGTCATAAAGCGTGTGCTGGTTGCGGTGGCAGTTTGGCGGTTCGCATCGCTTTAAAGGTACTCGGCAAAAGAGCGGTTGCTGTGCTACCTGCTGGTTGTATGTCTGCGGTTGGGTTTAATTTTCCGCAGCTCTGTTTTAAAAACAACGCGATTATATCTACATTTGCTGGAACCGCCTCAATGCTCACAGGAATTGAAGCTGGGCTTAGGGCAAAAGGAATCACGGATTTTGTTGCAGTGGGTTTTGCAGGAGACGGTGGAACAGCCGATATTGGAATTCAAGCACTTTCTGGGGCAATAGATAGAGACGATAATATACTTTATATTTGCTACGATAATGAGGCTTATATGAACACAGGTGTGCAAAAAAGTTCCTTAACTCCTTTTGGAGCAAAAACAACCACAACGCCTGCGGGTGGGAATGTGCGTGGAAATTTGCGCCCTAAAAAGAACATGTTTGAAATTGTGGCTGCTCACGGCATTAAATACGCAGCAACAGCGAGCATAGGCTACCTACCGGATTACATGAAAAAGGTGCAACACGCTTCTGAAATAAAGGGAACTAAATATATTCACGTTATAGCACCATGCCCAACTGGTTGGGGAATTGCACCCGATGAATCTGTTGAAATTGCAAAAGAAGCCGTGGATTGTGGGTTATGGGTTCTTGCCGAATATGAAAATGGGGTTTTCAGCGTAAACACAAAACCGAAAAATCTATCTTCCCTTAGGGCACACATAAAAAAGCAAGGGAGATTTAAGCACCTTACTGATGATGATATTGACTATATAGAATCCCTGAGGGATTCAAAATGGAAAAACGGAGGACAACAAAATGGCTGAATACTGGGACAAAAAAATAGAGACGATTTCTCGCGAAGAGCTGGAAAAAATACAGCTTGAGAGTTTGAAAGAAATTGTGAATTTTGCTTATAATAATGCTGCTCATTACAAACGCGCATTTGATGCAGCAAAAGTATCGCCGAGTGATATAAAATCGCTTGCAGACCTTGCAAAATTCCCTTTTGTGGATAAGCAAACCGAGCGTGAAACTCAGGGAGTTGGAAGCCTTTTGGGTGAGATGTGCGCCGTTCCAGAGACAGATGTTGTTTTTGTATCTGCTTCCAGCGGTTCAACAGGCGTTCCCACTTTGAGCCCTTTTACCAAAACCGATTTTGACGAATGGCAAGATGTGGAGAGCCGCTTGTTCTATATGGCGGGAATGCGCAACACAGATAGATATGTGCATGCCTTGAATTTCACCCTGTTTGTGGGCGGTCCCGATGTTATAGGGGCGCAGAATTTGGGTGCGCTTTGTATATGGGCAGGAACAGTTCCTTCGGATAGGCTTTTATTTATACTTAAAGAATTCAAACCCACAATCATTTGGACTACGCCCTCTTATGCTTGGTATTTGGGCGAAACTGCTAAAAAGAGCGGCATTGACCCAGCTAAAGACCTTGCCATAAAGAGAATTATTGTGGCAGGGGAGGCAGGTGGAAGCATAGAAGCAACCCGCACCGCGATAGAATCACTTTGGAGTGCGCAGTTGTTTGACTTCTACGGCATATCCGATATATTTGGTGCTTGCGCCGGTATGTGCGAGGCAAAAGACGGCTTGCATATTGCCGAAGACCATATTTTGGTGGAAACTGTGGATTTAAAAACAGGGAATCCTATACCAGACGGTGAGCAAGGCGAACTCATATTGACCACGCTTCGCAAACACGCACGCCCTATGATCCGTTTTCGCACAGGCGATATCGGCTATGTAAACCGAAA
>Ga0268262_10005040_pt1 | contig 13297 bp, 7 predicted proteins | sample TergutNc150P3_FD_190354 | JGI IMG/M metagenome (GOLD analysis project Ga0268262, IMG submission 190354) | Nasutitermes corniger P3 segment gut microbial community from laboratory colony in Florida, USA - Nc150 P3 (SPAdes) (version 2) | ecosystem: Host-associated > Arthropoda: Insects > Digestive... | reverse complement strand
GCTGGACCCCAGGCTCACCCTGGGGCTGCCGCCGCGCATCACCGCGCACACCGGCATGGACGCCCTCACGCACGCGGCGGAGGCCTATGTCAGCCTGAGCCGCACGAAGGAGACGGACGCCCGGGCCACGGAGGCCGTGCGGCTGATCTTCGCCAACCTGGAGACCGCCTACGCCGACGGCAGTAACATGGACGCCCGGGACGCGATGCTCTACGCCTCCTACTGCGCGGGGGTGGCCTTCACCAAGGCCTATGTGGGCTATGCCCACGGCATCGCCCACGCGCTGGGCGGCATGTACGATATCCCCCACGGGCTGGCCTGCGCCGTGGCCCTGCCCCATGTGCTGGAGGCCTACGGCCCCTGCGTCCACGCCCGCCTGGCCCGTCTTTACGACGCCGCGGGCCTGCCCGGCTCCGGCCAAAGCGACGCCGAAAAGGCCGCCGCCCTCCTCACTGCCATCCGGGCGCTGAACCGGCGCATGAACATCCCGGCGGGCTTCGACTGCATCCGGGAGGAGGACGTGCCCGAAATCGCCGCGCGCTGCCTGAAGGAGGGCAACCCGCTCTACCCCGTGCCGCGCATTTGGCGGCAGGAGGAGTGCGAGGGGGTTGTGCGGGGCATGGCGAGTGTGAAGGAAGAAGTGAAAGTGTGATAAGAAAGGGAGCCATCATCATGCCCACCCCCACCATCCACACCGTCGCCACCGCGCACCTGGATACCTCCTGGCACTGGACCCTCGAGCGCACCATCGGGGAATACCTCCCCGCCACGCTGGAGAAAAATTTCGCCCTGTTCGAGAAATACCCCGACTACACCTTCTCCTTCGAGGGCGCGTACCGCTACGCGCTGGCGGAGGAGTACTACCCCGAGCTGTTCGAGAAGCTTAAGGAATACATAGCCCAGGGGCGCTGGCGCGTGGCGGGCAGCGCGTGGGAGAACGGCGACGTGAACATCCCCTCCCCCGAGGCCCTGCTGCGCAACTTCCTGCTGGGCAACCGGTATTTTGAGGAGAAGTTCGGCGTGCGCAGCTGCGAGGTCTACCTGCCCGACTGCTTCGGCTTTGGCCGTGCTTTGCCGGGTGTCGCTTCCCATGCCAATTTAAAAGGCTTCGTCACGCAGAAGCTCACCTGGGGCAGCGCGTCGAAGGTGCCCTTCGCCCTGGGCCGCTGGCAGGGCCCCGACGGCGGCGAAATTTTCGCCTGCCCGGACGCGGGCAACTACACGGCCTCGCTGAAGGCGGTGCGGAAGAATTTCTTTATGCAAAGAGCCTTGCATTACGCGAAAAAGCGCAAGGTTTTCCCGGCGGCCTATATCCTCCACGGCGTGGGCGACCAGGGCGGCGCGCCCAAGGAGGCCTCCGTGCGGGTGGTTTGCGGCGAGCTCGCGCAAAACGGCAGCCAAAAAATACAGGTCCTCAGCAGCAGCACCGACCAGATTTTCCGCGATATCTACGCCCTCCCCGCGGCGGAGCGCGCCCTGTTCCCCTTGTACAAGGGCGAGTGGCTCCTCACCGACCACGGCACGGGCTGCTACACCTCCCGGTGCCTCAGCAAGCGCTGGAACCGCCAGGCCGAGCAGCTTGCCGCCGCCGCCGAGGCTTCATGCGCGTTCGCGGGGTTTTTGGGCCGCATGGAGTACCCCAGGGACGAGCTCAACGCCGCGTGGAAGCGCGTGATCGCGCACCAGTTCCACGACGACATGACCGGCACCTCCGAGGAGGTCAGCTATCAGCGCAACTGGGACGACCTGATGGTCTCGCAGCAGCAGCTCGCGGGCATTTATACGCGCGGCGTATCGGCCGTCGCCAACGCGATGGACACCTCCTTTGCCATCGGGCGCTGCCTTGCGGTGAGCAACGTGACGCAGTGGGAGCGGCGCGAGAGCGTGCAGGCGCGCCTGCCGCAGAGGCTGCGGGGCAGCACCGCGCGGGTCTACGACAGCAGCGGCGCGGAGGTGCCCGCGCAGCTGCTGGGCGACGGCGAGACCGTGGTCTTCGCGGCCACAGTGCCGCCCTTGAGCGTCACCCTGTTCGATGTGCAGCTCAGCGCCATCCCCTGCGGCATCGGCACCGGCCTGCGGGCAAGCGAGCGCGCCCTCGAGAACGCATACCTCGCCCTGGAAATCGACGAAAACGGCGACATCTCCTCGTTCTACGACAAGCGCCTGCGCCGGCAGCTGCTCAGCGGGCCGGTGCGCCTGGCCCTGTTCAAGTTCGGCGGCAGCCCCATCTGGCCCCAGTGGGAGCTTTATTACCCCGACCTTAGAAGCAAGCCCTCTTACCTGTCCAACCCGAAGATCGAGCTCCTCGAGAGCGGCCCGGCGCGCGCGGCCATCAAAATCACGCGCGCGGCCCGTGGCTCCACCTTCACGCAGGTGATCTCGCTGGACGCCGCGGGCGAGTTCGTGCGCGTGCACAACGACGTCGGCTGGTATTCCCTGCGCAGCCTGCTGAAGGTCGAAATCCCCATGGCGGCGGAGAACAAGCTCGCCGACTACGACCTGGGCTTCGGCGTGGCGCGGCGCGGCGTGAATACCGCGCGGCAGTACGAGGTCCCGGCGCAGCAGTGGGCCGGCATCGCCGACCGGGGCGGGCGCTTCGGCATGGCCGTGCTCAGCGACAGCAAAACCGGCTGGGACCACCCCGACCCCCGGACCCTGCGCCTGACGGGCGTCTACAGCCCGCAGTCGGGCCGCCGCGGCGCCGCGCACCTGCTGGATTTCGGGCGCAACCAATTCGACTTCGGCCTGTTCCCGCACGCGGCGAAGGGCTATGAGGATATTTGCCGTGCCGGCGCCTGCTTCGGGCAGAGGCTCGCGGCGTTCCGTCCCGCGGCGCATAACGGCGGCCCCAGGCAGCTGCGCTTCGGCGGCGTGGGCGGCGGTGTGCTCCTGCGCGCGCTGAAGCAAGCCGAGGACGGGGACGCGTGGGTGCTGCGCGTGCAGGAGGGGGGCGGCGTGCCTGTGGCGGACGCGGAGATCTCCCTCGGCGGCGGCGTCACGGCCTTCGAGGAGATCTACGCCTCGGAGGAGCCCCGCGCCGCGGTGAATTTCGCCAGCCTCCGGGACGGCAGGCTGCGCCTCGCCCTGAACCCCTTCGAGATACGCTCCTTCAAGCTGCAAATAGAGCAAATGCCATGTGAGGAGCCGCCCGAGGCGATGCACAATGTACAATTAACAATGAACAATGCACAATTATTGGGCGCGGAAGTGATGCGCTGCGAGGGCCAAACCATCCCCCTCCCCGCCGGCAAGGAGCTGCGCCTGGTTGCCGCCTCGCTGGAGGGCGACCTGGAGGCCGTGTTCGAGATCGGCGGCAAGCCCTGTCCCCGCATGGTTTACAGCGCCCGCGAGGCCGTGGGCGCGGGGGATTTGCCGGGCCTCGGCGCGGGCGGCTACGTGAAAGAGGCCTGGCCCGTGCGGGAGCTCACGCATTTGTACGACGAAAACGGCGGGGTGCTGATCGGCGCGCGCGCCAGGTTTTACGAGCTCGCGCTGCCCCTGCCCGGTGAGGACTGCGCGCTCGTCCTGCCGCAAGACGCCCGCCTCGCCCTGCTCTCCGCCTCCGTGCGCGGCGAGGCCGCCGCCGCCCCCGCGTGCGCGCTCTTCGATTGCGTGGAGCGCAAGCCCGACGGCGCGCCCTACGCCCTCACCCGCCGGCAGGAGCGGGCCAAAAACAGCGCCATGGCCCTGCGCCGCCTGCGCATGGAGTGGCGCAACGCCCGTGCGTTCATGCGCGTGCGCATGCAGGTGGACTTCGGGGGGTAACGCCGCAAGCCGGGAACATCGTCCCCGGCCCGCTTTTGCCGCCTATGTAGTTTTTAAGCCTCCGGGTCTTTCCTGATCCTGAACAGCACCCTGAGAATTCCGCGCAGGACCCTGGGGCTGCGCACCACGACTACCTTCATGGAATGGGTCCCTCCCTCTTTGGCGGTTGCGCCGCGTCAGCAGCGCAGCAGCTGAATCAGCATGACCAGGGCAAGGCATACCACCAGGCACAGCAATATCACGGCCGCCCAGGGCAAAAACAGGGCCAGGACCAGCCCGAGCAAAAATGTCAGGCCCAGCGCCCCGATGCCGAACGAGCTGTATCTGCCGCGCATATCGTGTTCCTCCTTCCCCTGCCATGCTGATACATCTTATTCCGCGGCGGGGGAAAGGGTGAGGATATGTGCGAAATCAGCGCAAGGAGGCTCCCATGGAAAAGCATCTCCCGATTTTGCGCAGGCAGGACGTGTTCCGCGGCATGGCGGACGCGGAGATCCTGCGTCTGCTGGCGTGCCTCAACGCCCGGGAAGCGCGCTTCGACCGCGCCCGGTCCCTCTGGGAGCTGGGCGGCGCGCGCTGGGCGGTGGTCGTCACCGGCGGCCTGATGGCGCTGCTGGCGGACCCGCGCGGCAACCGCACCATTGTGGGCGATTACGGCCCCGGGGAGCTCCTGGACGGCGGCGCGATGGAATCGGACGTGCTGCCGCTCTCCTTCGACGTGCGCGCGGGGACCCTGCTACTCCTGCTGGACGCCGCCGCCGCTGCCGCCCCCTGCGCGCGGGCCTGCCGCGCCCACCTGCTCTTTTTGCGCAACGCGGCCCAGGCCTACGGCCGCAGGGAGAAGCTGCTCTTGTACAAGGTGGAGTACCTCAGCAAGCGCTCCACCCGCGAGAAAATCATCCGATACCTGGAGCTGCAGACCGACCTCCAGGGCTCGCGCAAGCTCAGCATCCCCTACAGCCGCCAGGAGCTGGCCGATTTCCTCGCGGTGGACCGCAGCGCCATGTGCGCGGAGCTCACCCGCATGCAGCACGACGGGCTCATCCGGTTCGAGCGCAAGCGGTTCGAGGTGCTGCGGATGGAATCGCACAACCTGTAGGGGCGGCGTGCCGGCCGCCCGCATGATATCAACAGCCTAAAACGACTGAAGGAGGACTGACCCATGCAAACACCCGTCGGATACGACAAGCTGCGCGCCGCCGCCCTGATGGAGCGGTATGACCTGGAGCTCATGATCGTCTCCTCGCCGCTGAACGTGTGGTACACCACCGGCCTGCCCACGCTGCACGGCGCGGCCAACCCCATCCTGGAGGCCCTGAGCAACAAGTTCCCCAGCTTCGCCGTCATCCGGCGCGACGGCGGCGTGAAGCTGCTGTGCTGGGTGGGCTTCATGAGCGTGGACGAGTTCTGCTGGGCGGACGACAGCGAGGCCATTTTCTCGAAGGACATGGTGGATTTGAGCGCCGCGCTGGAGGACATGGGCTTCACCGGCGGGCGCGTGGGCGTGGAATCGGACCTCCCGAAATACGCCGCGGACACCCTCGGGGGCATCGGGCTGGAGGTCTGCGACGGGCTTCTGGATACCCTGCGCCTGGTGAAGTCGCCGGAGGAAATCGCGCGCCTCACGCGCTCCATGGAGATCACCCGGGAGGTGACGGAGGCGTGCCTCGGCATCCTGAAGGAGGGCCTGACGGATAATGAGCTCATTCAGTTCGCGCGCTGTGAAATGCTGCGCCTGGGCGCCGAGGACTGGAACCACTTCACCATCCGCTTCGGCGATTCCGACCCCGAGGCCCCCGGCACGGGCCGCGCGCTGCAGGCCGGCGAGCTCGTGCGCCTGGACCTCGGCGCGATATACAAGGGCTACGCCTCGGACCTGAACAAGCACGCGATTATCGGGCAGGCGGACGACGAGGCCAAGGGCATCCTGGAGCGCCTGGCGCGGCTCCAGCGCTGGTGCGCTGAGAGCATCCGCCCCGGCGTGAACATGGAGGCGCTCAGCGACGCGGCGGCGGACTGGTGCGACGAGAACCTGCCGGACGGCGCGGCCTACCTGATGGGCCACAGCATCGGCCTGCAGGTGGAGGACGCGCACCTGTTCGGCACCCTGGGCGGCCCGGACATGGCCTTCGAGGAGAACATGGTCTTCGAGATCGAGGCCTGGGAGAACTACGGGGACACCCAGCTGGGCGTGGAGGACCTCTACGTGGTCACGCGGGACGGCTGTAAAAAGCTGTCCTCCATGACGCCGGATATTTACGAGATAGGGAGCTGACCCATGTTCCAGCTGTTTTCCCCCGGCCTGTTCGCCCTGGCCCTCCCCACGCCGAGGCTGCTGCAATACGAGCGGTATTGCTTTGTCGCGCCCCACCCGGACGACATCGAGCTCGGCGCGGGGGGCACCGCGGCGCTTCTGAAGGCTAGGGCCAAGCACGTCACCTATATCATCGCCACCGACGGCCGCTACGGCGGCGAGACCCCCGATATCCTCCCGGCGGAGCTCGTCAAAATCCGCGAGGCGGAGACGCGGGCCGCGGCCGCGCACCTGGGCGTGGACGAGGTAGTCATGCTCGGCTTCTGCGAATCCGGCCAATATGACCAGGCGGAGCTGACGCGGCAAATCGCCCTGGCGGTGGCGAAGGCCGCGCCGGACATCATCTTCACGGTGGATCACCTGGTCCCCACGGAGCTGCACCCCGACCACCGGCGGGTGGGCCTGGCGGTTTCGGACGCGTTCCTCCACCTCGGCAATTACCATTACATCAAGGACCTCGGCGGCACGGCGCCCGAGAAGTCGCCCGTCGGCATCGCCTATTGGTTCACGAACCGGCCCAACCGCTACGTGCGGCTGAAAAAGCGGCATTTCCGGGCGCAGGCGGAGGCCCTCGCCCTGCACAAAAGCCAGATGTTCGCCTACGGCGACAAGACCCTCGCCGACATGTTCCGCATGCTGATCCTCATGCGGCACGTGCGCTTCGGCCTGCGGAGATTTTCCCTGCGGGCGGAGGGCTTCCGCGTGGTGGCGCTGCACCAGGCGCACTTCTGGCCGGAGTTCAGCGAGAAGAGCGTGTTCGGGGGCTATTAACAACACCACCAAAAGCACCGTGCGTTTCAATCGCACGGTGCTTTGCTTTTTACCCCTTTACCCCTGGGCCAGCACCCTTGGCGCGGCCGTCACGCCGCTCTCCCGCAGGCGGTATTCATACGTCCACCCGCAGCCCTGCGTGCGCCATGCCCCCGGGCCGATCCACGTGTCCGCGTAGTCGCAGTTGTGCAGCGCGCCGAAGGTGTTCACCCGGTTGCCGTAGGCCGTCAGGTCGATCTGGTGCGTGCCGGCGGCCGGGCGGCCCAGCGGCGCGCGGTAGGGCGAAATCGCGACCAGCCCCCGCTCCGCGCCGTCCATCGCCACCCCGAGCACCGGCTGCGCGAAGTGCGTGGCCTCCAGCGCGATGGGCGCCCCGCCGCCGGGTAAATCCATCCGCGCGTGATAAACCACGTTCCCTCCGTAGAACGGCAGCCCCTGCCTTGTCCAGTCCCCGAAGGCCAGCGCGCGCACGGGCGCTGTGACCACGGCCTCGCGCCCTGTCACCTCCACGCCGAAATCCCCCAGCAAAAACGCGTTCTCCACGGTGGTCACCTTGCCGAAGGGGATTTCGATCTCCAGCAAATTTTCGCCCTCGTTCAGCGCCCCCAGCGTCACAGTTTGAATCGCCTCGTCCACGTAATGCCCTTCAGCAGTGGGCGCGATATCCTCGCCGTTCCAGCTGAGCTTCAGCGTAGACAAGTCCTCAATGCCCAATTGCACTTGATCCACGCTTACCTTCGACTGTATCACATGCCGCAGCCGCAGCGTATGCGTGGGCTTGGCCCCCGGGTCGTCCTGGAGGGTCCAGGGCTGGCGGCCGTGGCGGATCTCGTTGCGCAGCCCCAGCCGCGCCTTGCACCCGTCGCTGGCGCGCAGCACCTCCTCGCGCGGCTGCCACGCCCCGCCGTCCAGCGACCATTCCGGCATATCCAGCACCAGCACGTTCGGCTCGCTGAGGGTAATCGGGTTCACCGCGGGCAGCTCGCCGATTTGCCGCCACGCGATCTCCTTCCCCTGCGTTTGCGCCTGCGCGCCGGGCTCCAGGCGCAGCAGAAGGCTGTCCTGCGGCCAGGCGGTCCAATCCGCCGCGGTTTCCTCGCCGGCGTAGCGCACGGGCAGGCTTGTGATATCCCCGGTGAGGGTGTCGTATTTCTGCGCCCGCCACCGCCCCTTCAGGTGAATTTGCAGCCTGCGCGGCTGGTTGGTGTAGTATTTGTTGCTGTCGTTGGCATGGCACAAAAACAGCCAGCGGCAATTGTTGTCCTCCCGCCACTGGGAGAGGATATTCGCCGCGGGCACGCCCTCCTGCGTCACGCTGTGCAGCCGATATGGCTCCAGCGCCTCCAGCAGCGCTGTCTTGCTCCACGGCGTAACCGCTGTAGGGGCGGCGTGCCAGCCGCCCGCGCACAATTCCGCATTTTTGCCGCCCGCCGCGCACACTTCCCCGTCCACATACTTGGGCGTCTCCCCCAGCCAGATCACCTTGCCGCCCCTGGCCTCGAAGGCTTGCAAGGCCTTCAGCGTCGTCGGGCGTATCGTCTCCAGCCACGGCACAACCACGGCGTCATACCGCATCGCGCCGACTGTAAAGCCCTCCCCCTTGGGATCATACTGCCCCGGCAGCAGGGACTCGCTGATAAAGTCGAAGTCCAGCTGGTGATACAGCAGCCACTCGGTCAGCTGCGTGAAGCGCGCGTCCAGCTCGTCGCGCGCGGCGCGGGTCTGGCTCTCCGGCCCCCAATGGAGCCAATAGCTCTCGATGGGGTGCACGACGCCGAGCTTCACCAGGGGCTTGCCGCGGGTCATGGCGGCGGCCACGCGGGCGAAGTGGTCCTCGATGAGCTTGTATTGCCGATACCACGGGCTCTGGTGCCCGATGCTCGCCGGGTAGTCCCGCTTGGCCTCGCCCCGCATGGACACCCAATACAAATGCGGCACGCGCACGCTGACGCCCAGCGCCGCCTGCCAGTCCCCCTGCAATTTATGCTGATGGAAGCGGTAGTTCCAGTTGCTCACGCCGTAGAGCTCGCTGAGCATCCCCGGCCGGGCGTACTGGTGCACGGCGCTCTGGCACTGCTTGGCGGTGTTGAGCTCCCTGTGCTCCGCCAGCATGTCGATGCCCGGCAGCTGGAACGAGCGGTAGCTGCGCATGCAGTCGCCCACGCACACGGTCTGCGAGCGCAGGCTCTCCTCTGCCATCATGTGCCCGGTGAGCATGAGGCCCCGCCCCTCGCACCACTTGCCGCAGACATCGGAAAACGCCGCGGCGAAGCGCTCGGTCACGTGGTCATGGTACCGGTACCTTGCCCGGGAAATTTGCCCCCCCGGCAATTCCAAAAACAGCTCGGGCACGAAGTCTAAGATATCCTCCCCATACACGCTCTGGTATGTCTGCGCCAGGTCGTCCGTCCAGGGCAGGCAGGCGGATTTTTCGCCGTCCGGGGAGGCCAGCGTCTCCCGGCGGGAGGTCTGCGGCTCGTCGGTGAAGATCGCGGGCACGCTCTTGCCGAACTGCCGCCCCAGCGCCCGTGCGTAGCGCTCGTGCGTCACCTCCACGAACCTCCGGATCGCGTCGGCAGAGAGCGTGTCCGCGTAGGCCTGCCCGTTATACCAGTCGGAGTCCCCCTCCGTCTCGAGGTACGCGTAATATTGCCCGTCCTCCGCCCGGCGATATTCCGCCAGGCAGCCCTCGCCGTCCAGCTGCACGGCGTAGCGCGCCAGCAGGCGGCCATCGGGCACGGCCTCTTTGGTGAAGCGCAGCGACTTGGCCCGGTATTTCGCTTCCTTCGTCACGATGCCCCCCGCGAAGCCAGAGGGCCACTTGTCCTCGTCGTAGAGCCAGGCGAGCATGCGCTCGCGCCGGGCCTTGTCGGCGCAGCCGCGGATATAGCCCATGAACTCGTCGCTGAGGTACTCGGTGGTGAGCCCCACGCGCACGTGCATGTGGAACCCGCCGAAGCCCATCTCCTTCATGCAGTCGATCTCGCGGTCCAAAACGTCCTGGTCCAGCGCGCAGTTCCAGGCCCAGAAGGGCGTGCCGCGGTATTCCGCGCCGGGGTTCCTGAAGGTCTCTTGGGAAAGCGCGGGCTTTTCGTTTTCGGGGTAGAGCATAGGGGGGCCTCCGATCAATGTGTTGCATCCATTCTACACCATTTCGATGCAAAAGGGAAGATGGTAAATGAAAAAAAGGCTTTCCATTCATCGCCCCAGCGGCACCTGTATCAACCCGTAGGCCTCCGGGGCAAGCGCGCCGGGCGCGAAGAGCAGCACCGGCCCCTCCTCCGTCAGGCTGAACGCCTGGTCCCGCGCCTCCTTTACGTCGTAGGGCTTCAGCGGCCGGATATCGTGCACCCGCAGGTAATTCGCCACGGCCCTGTTGACGGCCTCCGCCGATTCATTCACGTCGATCACGTCGCCCAGCGAAAGCCTGGCCCCCGTTTCCCTGTCGAACACGTCGGCCGCGGCCGCAGGCGCGACCCTCCTGCCGTCGACGCATTCCTCCCGGAAAAAATTCACCACGACGTAGCCCGCCGGCATGTCGGCGGCGTACACCTGCAGGCGGTAGCGCATCATGTCCTCCGGGCTGTCCGTGAGCTCCCGGCAGGCGTCCAGCCAGGGGAACTCCCCGGCGGCGTCGCAGCCTTTGTACTGCTCCTTGTAGTATCGCTTGATCCTTTTGGCCCCCGGCCCCTTGATCTCGTTGGTGAACCTGGGGTATGCATAGTAAACCACGCGGGTCCAGTGCCCCCGGTACGCCTGCTGCCGGCTGAAGACCCAGCTTTTGCGCAGGGGCCGGTTCGCGCCGCCCCGCATGCGCTCCAGCAAATCCAAAAACCCCCGGTTGGTGACCCTTTTGGAGCCCGCCACGTTTTTTGTCACCACGGGAATGCTGTCGCCGTTAAACTGCGGCGCGTAGGGCTCGCCCTTCCCGCAGGCGCCCAGCCCGCAGGCCAGGGCGCAGAGGCAGACGAAAGAAAGCAGCTTGCGCATGGGCCTATCCTCCCTGTTGTCAACAGCAAAGCCGCTTCCCTGCGGCCCGCAGATGGCGGCTTTGCTGTCTATGAGCGGTTCATGTGATGCTTGTGGGAAGCCTTACAGGATGATCCACCAGAAGAGCGGGAAGAGGAACATCCCCAGGATGACCAGCAGCACGATGAGCCACCACGGCATGGTGGCCGCGCGCGTGATCCACCCCGCGCCGAAGCCCGCGATGAACGACCCGACATGCAGGAAGGGCTGCAGCCATGCGGCCAGCTTGCACTTCGGTTCCGGTTCCGGGCCCGGGCCGGGGCCCTGGTTTGGAATCCACACCGCCTCGATGGTGGTGTCCGTGGTGCCCATGATGAGCTTGCCGCCTGCGTTGCCCGCGTTGCCCGTGATGCCCGCGCCGCTGCCCGCTGTGACGTTCCAGCGGCTGAACGTGTAGCCCTCGCGGGTCGGGTCGCTCAGCGTCACCTCCGCGCCCCAGAGCAGGCCGCTCTGGTTCCCTGGGCCGCCCGTGCCATTGTTCAGGTTCACCGTCAGGTCCACCGTCTTGCGCGGGAAGTAGAGCACGAACGTGCTGCTGCCGTTGGCCAAAATCGGGTCGATGGTAAGCGTATCCCTGGAGTCTGGCGTATTCAGGTAGCTGCTCGTGTTGGGGTTGTAAGTCCCCTTCGTGATCGTATACGGATCATCGTAGACCGCGCCGACGCCGGTTGCCGTGCTCGCCAAGCCATAGAGGCCGTCCGCGCCCTGCGTGTAAATCTGCACCTTGTAGCTGGCGGCCTTGATCACGCTTTCCTCAATCCAGAGGGCCTCCACGACGTCGTCCTCGCCAAGCGTGAGCTTGTTTTTCACCAGGCTGCCCGTCCCCCTGGTATGCACCCAGCCCAGGAACTTGTAGCCCGGCCGCGTCGGGTTCTCCTCCAGGGTGACCACCGTGCCCCAAACCAGGTCGCCCGGGTCGGGTAGGGCGCCGCTGCCGCCCTCCTTCACGGTGAAGGAGCCCCCTGTGCGCGCGTAATACAACGCCAGCTGCGCGGAGGTCGTGCCGTCCGGGTTGAGGTTAGCGCTGACCACGTTGGCCGCGTTGGTGTCATCAAACGCATAGCCCGCGCCGGACCAGTCAGCGAGGCCGTCCGCCGTGGCCTTGCCCGCGCCCGGGAAGTCGGATTTCAGTATCGTCAGCGACTTCGCATAGCTGCCCAGGGCATCCATGAGGTAGATATCCACCTTGTAGATCGCTTTGTAGGTCACCGCGGGGTCTTCCACCCAGTTGGCCTTGATTTCCGTGTCCGTGGTGCCCATGACGACCTGCTTGCCGTCCGCCGAGATGCCCGCGCCCGCGCCCTTTGTCACGGTCCAGTGGCTGAAGAGATAACCTGCCCTCGTTGGCGGGTAGGCCGGGCGCAGGTCGACCGACGAGCCCCAAGCGTAGCTGTCGTCCGTGATACCGCCGGCGGGCATCGTCGCTGTCGGCGGTACGTCGTCGTCGTTCAGGTCCACCGTCAGGTCCACCGTGGCGCGCTTGTAGTACAGCTTCAGCTCGGCAGAGGTCACGTTGGGGCTGATGATGTTGGCGTTGAAGACATTCGAGGCGGAACTGTCAAAGGTGTAGTTGTCATCGTGCCAACTGGAGCCGTCCGTGGGCAGCGCGACGCTGCCGGTGTTGGTGTAAGCCGTATAGCTCGTGGAGGGCGAGCCCAAATAGGCGCCGTTCGCACCCTCCAGGTAGATGTTCACCCTATAGGGCGTCATATCCTCGGGCATCGCGAACCATTTGGCCTTGATGGTGGTGTCCGTCGTGCCCAGCACCAGCTTGCCGTCGACGAAGCCCGCGCCGTTGCTGCCGCTCTCGAGCATCCAGCCGCCGAAGGTGTAGCCGCCCCTGACCGGGTCCGCGACGGTAACCGCCTCGCCCCAGAGGTGGCCGCCCGTGCTGACGTCCGGGCTCGGGGGCCCGTCATTGTAATCAATATGCAGCATGACTGTCTTGCGCGGGTAGTAGAGCTTGAACGTGCTGCTGCCGTCGCCCGCGATGGACGCGATGCTAAGCACATCCGTGTTGCCGTCCGGGTTGGCCGTATTATCATAGATCGTCGCGCCGGGGTTGTAAGCCGCCTTCGTGACCGCGTAAAGCTGGCCGGTGGTCGCGCCGGTGCCAACCGCCGTGCTCGCCAGGCTGTAGCTGCCGTCCGCGCCCTGCGTGTATCTCTCCACCTTGAAGCCGACCGTCTTGGGCGTCCATTTGGCCTGGACCACGGTGCCGGTGAGGTCCGCGCCGAGCGTCACGTCGGGGGCGCTCGCCACGCTTGCGCCCTCGCCGCCCGCGGTGACCGTCCAGCCGTCGGGATCCATGCCGGCTGGCGCCGTGACCTTGTCCGTGAGGATGCCCGCCTGCGTGCTGCCCCACGGGAACGAGCCGATAAGCCCGCCGCCCGTGCCGCCGTTGGCGTCCACGGTGAG
>Ga0268262_10005039_pt1 | contig 13299 bp, 13 predicted proteins | sample TergutNc150P3_FD_190354 | JGI IMG/M metagenome (GOLD analysis project Ga0268262, IMG submission 190354) | Nasutitermes corniger P3 segment gut microbial community from laboratory colony in Florida, USA - Nc150 P3 (SPAdes) (version 2) | ecosystem: Host-associated > Arthropoda: Insects >... | reverse complement strand
CTCAATGTTGAAGTGGTAAAAGCCCTGGGTTTTTCGCCGCCCCGTCAAAAACCGGCGAAACCAATTCGCGGCGCGTTTACGGTCTTTGACCAATATCCGCTTTTTCCGGCGGGGCGCGTTATACATTGGGGCTGTGATGTAAACCTGTACCATGAAGACGCGGGAAAATACGTCCTCAGTTGGGGAAACGCGGACCAGTACGCGACCTTTTTCTTTAATTTCAAACAAGCAATAGATTGGGAATACTTGTCATCGCATGGTTATGCGGTAACATTTAAGGCAAAAGCTGACAAGCCCGCGCGTTTTGACGTGCGGTTCATTGACCGCGAAGATGATTCCGGCCTTCCCTGGCGGATGAATACAACGGTGTCCGTTGAGGCGGACGGGCAATGGCACACCCTGCGTATCCCCTTGGCGTCAATGAAAGAACAGGGCGCATGGGTCAACGCGGCGCGGGAATGGCGCCCCCCTCAGGGGCACCCGCAGGGGCAATTTTCATGGGCGCGTGTTGAAAATCTGGCATTTGTGGCTGAGGACAGCGATCTTCACGGCATTACCGTTCTGTTTGATGACATAAAACTTGAATCCTTATAATGCTTCTTTCTTAACCATGCGAAAACGTAGCGCTGTGTGAAACTCTGTCTAAATAAATCCGTTCGCCGTAATCCTTACCGCCCGGAACTCCAACAGCGTCGGCGCGGCAATGCTGGCAATGACGAAAAACCCGTATGTATTTTTCCGCTTCAGTCCGCGCTTTGTCAATCTGAAAACAGGACGGAGGGGTGTTATCTGACATCTCATGCTGCGGAATCAACGGAATGATATTGTATAGATCGGCTCCGGCTTCGTGAACGGCCTGGGCTATATCCGCGATATGGGTGTCGTTTATTCCCGGAACAAGAACCGTATTCACTTTTATCATTATGCCGGCGGCCCTTATCCTGCGGATTCCCGCAATTTGTCTGGAAATAAGCAGACGGGCGGCTTCCGTTCCTTCGTACACTTCGCCCTTGTATCGAATCCTGCCGCAAATCTGCGCTTGTTTATTGGGATAGATCTCGTTTACCGTAACGGTTAACGTATTGACTCCGGCGTTGATTATCTCATCGGCTAAATCCTCCAACAGCAAACCGTTGGTACTCATACATTTTATCAATCCCGGAAATTCTTTACCAATCAGGTGAAAAGTTTCCAGGGCGTAGGGCGTAGCCAGCGCTTCGCCCGGACCCGCGATACCGATTACGGTAATTTCAGGCGAGAGATCGAGCGATTTTCTGACAACTTCCAGCGCTTCCTGCGGCGAGATTACCTGCGCGGTTACGCCGGGACGCTGTTCCGTTGTGTTAATTTTTCTGTCGCAAAATTTGCACTCAATATTACATCCGGGACTGACGGGAAGATGAATACGCCCCTTGTTGTTCGGCCTGTCCAGAGAAAAGCAGGGGTGTTCCTGTATAATTGTTTCAGTCATTGCCGTCATAAACATTCATCCCTTTAATTTGATAACTTTATCCGATAGCTTGTTGTAAATCCTCAATAATTTCATTTACGGATTCAATTCCAACCGATAAACGGAGCAAATCCTCTCCCACTCCAACGGCTTTTCTCATTTCTTCCGGAATTGCGCCGTGCGTTTGCATAATCGGATATGTAAGAAAGGTTTCGCAGCCCCCGAGACTTTCCGCGAACAAAACAAGTTTTAATTTATTTAAAATATTCGGTATTTCATCGGGATTTTTTACCTTAAACGAAATCATTCCGCCAAATCCTCTCGCTTGTTTGCGGGATATTTCATATTCAGGGTGGTTTGGGTCGCCTACATAGTATACATCGCTGATTTTATTGTGATTTTTTAAAAACTGAAAAATCTTAAAAGCGTTTTCCTGCTGTTTTTCCATGCGTACGGCAAGCGTTTTGAACGAACGCAGCATCATATAACTGTCAAAGGGCGACAAAACGCCGCCTTCGCTCATTGTAAAGGTAAAGATTTTTTCAATCAAACGGCTGTCGGCAAGAACAATAAACCCCGCCAGGGTATCATTGTGTCCGCATAAATACTTTGTTCCGCTGTGTACTACTATGTCCGCGCCAAAATCAACAGGATTTTGCAGGTACGGCGACAAAAAAGTATTGTCAACAATCAGCAGCCCGCCCGCATCATGAATTACGTCCGCCGCGGCGCGAATATCCGTTACTTTCATCATGGGATTGGACGGCGTTTCTATGAAAACCGCTTTTGTCGAAGGTTTAACCGCTTTTTTTATCTCGCCAATATCATTCGTACTGACATAGGAAAACTCCAATCCGTACTGCTCGCCGTAAATCAGGGAGAATAAACGGAATGTGCCTCCGTATAAATCATCCGATACGATAATATGGTCGCCTGTTTTAAATAATTTTAATAAAATACTTTCCGCCGTCATTCCCGATGAATAAGCAAACGCTTTAACGCCGTGTTCCAGCATGGCGATTGTGTCTTCAAGCTCAAGGCGGGTCGGGTTTCCATAGCGGCTGTATCCAAATCCGGTTGACGTTCCGTATTCTTTGTGAACAAACATGGAAGATTGATATATTGGCACGCCAATAGCGCCGGTTTGCCGGTCATATCCGGAATAGCCTCTTACCAATTGCGTTGTTATTTCGCGGGTATAGCTGTCTTTGTTTTTATCTACCCCGTAGATGCCTTTCACCAGTTTTGCGAGTTCTTCCAGACTGCGTTCATTCATAATTCACATCCCCATACAACAACTTTATATATTCAAACCCAGTTTTTTTGCTTTATCCAGTTCGTCTGTTTTTTTTATGTCTCCGATATTATTTACATTTCGAACTGTTATTATTCCGGCATTTTTCCATTTTTTATAATCAAGTATTAATTCAAATGTTTTTATTATTCCGTCAAAATCTCCGATACTATCTGTTCCCGCGCATACCATTAATACGGCTTCTTTGATTTTTGATTTCCTTTTTCCGACAATAAATGAATACATTTTGTCAATTACCATTTTTATTTCGGCAGAAAATGTAAACCAATAAAGCGGCGTACAAAAAACAATAGTATCCGCAGCTTCTATTTCCGGAGCAAGTTTGTTAAAATCATCCGATATTGAACAAGCCTGCCCATTCTTAAAACAGTTATCACAGGCAATACAACATGATAATTTTTTATTAATAGTTTCAAATAAGAAAACATTATGACCCGCCTGTTGTGCGCCTTCCATAAAGGCTTTTGCCAATAGTTCGCTGTTTCCTCCGTTTCTTGGACTGCCATTAATAATAACGATATTTTTCATAAAAACCCCCTAAAATAATAACATATCTTTATATTGAATACTCTATTTCTTTGTTAAATCGCTGTAAGAATTGCTGTACGCGTTTTTCCTTGCAATCAACAAATATATCCCGCGAAGTTCCCTGAGCCAGTATGATTCCCTCGTCCATAAATATAACCTTATTGGCGACATCGCGCGCGAAGCTCATTTCGTGCGTTACCACAATCATGGTAACGCCTGATTTCGCAAGCGTTTTTATGACCAGCAAAACTTCGCCGACCAGTTCGGGGTCAAGCGAGGATGTCGGTTCATCAAACAATATCACGTCGGGATTTACCGCAACGGCGCGGGCAATTCCTACCCTTTGCTGTTGTCCGCCTGATAATTGACTGGGGTAGGAATTATATTTTTCGGACAACCCGACCTTATCAAGGTGTTTTTTTGCGATTTCAATCGCTTCATTTTTGGGTACTTTGCGGGCGATTATAAGACCCTCCGTAACATTTTCAAGCGCTGTTTTATTGCGAAACAGATTGTAATTTTGAAAAACGAACGCGGTTTTACGCCTTACCGCGAGGATTTCCTTGTGGTTCGCTTTCCTGAAAGACGTTTCTATTTCGCCTATCTTTATATTTCCGGCGTCGGCGCGTTCAAGAAAATTTATGCAGCGTAAAAATGTTGTTTTTCCGCTGCCGGAAGGTCCCACTATCGCAACCACATCGCCTTTTTCAACAGTAAGATCTATCCCTTTCAGAACCTTGTTTTTCCCGAACGCCTTATGCACGTTTGTAACTTCAAGCATGTTCTTTCACTCCTCTATACACTACCATACGTTTCTCAAACAACTTAAATCCTTTTTCCACCGTAAATATCAAAACAAAATAAACCGCCGCTATTACAAGGTATGCCTCTATCCACGCGCCTCTTCCGCCGCCCTCTATCTTGGCTATTGCCGTTATTTCCCTGACTGACATTGAAAACGCGAGCGACGTCGCTTTTATTAAACTCATGGTAGAGTTACAAAATACGGGGATAGAAGCGGTCAGCGCCTGGGGAACAACAATTCTTATATATCCCTGCGTTTTGGTTAAACCAATAGCCTGCGCCGCTTCCAGTTGTCCTTTATCCACCGTCAATAGCGCCGAGCGAAATACCTCCGCCAATATTGCCGTTTCCGAGATGGCAAATACAATAAACGCGTATATTATATTGTTAAGATCAAAAATGTTGTATCCTATATCATATTTTTTAAATAAGTATGCCAGGAAACTGGGGAGGCTGTTGTATATCAGGAATATCTGTAATATAAACGGCGTTCCCCGTATAAACGAAATGTACACCTTGAATATTTTGCTGAGCACCGGGACTTTATTAAAACATATAATTGCGATGAAAAAACCCATGGGAACAGCGTATATAAGCGCAACCGATGTTATCTGAAAAGTGATGGGTATCGCTTTTAGGGCCATGAAAAACATATCCCGCATGAATTTGTAATCTAACTCCATAGCCCCCCCGCCTTTTTTTCCAATCGTTTGAATAATTGCTCCAAAATAATCGCGAGCGGCCAATATATTAACGTCAGCGCGATATAAATTTTCAATATGTCGCCGCCCATTGTCATGGCGCTTAACCGGTAAGCCCTCCCCATAACGTCAACAAGTCCTATGGTAAACGCCAATGCCCCTTCCTTGAACAGAAAAATTACCGTATTACCCAGGTTTGGAATTGAGTAATAAAACGCCTGTGGAAGCGTTATTCTGTAAAACGCCTGAAAAGAGGTCAGCCCCGCGCTTACCGCGGCCTCTGTTTGTCCCTTGTCTACCGCCTGATACGCGCCCCGCATTGTTTCAGAAAGGAACCCTCCCAATAAAAGGGTAAAGGTAAGAACAACAAAAAACATGGTGTCGGTAGAGCTGAATTCTATGCCAAACCAGCTTCTCAGAAACGCGGGGATTATGTAATAAACCAAAAACAGCATAACAATGGAAGGAATACAGCGCATTAACGTGGTGTATCCGTTTGCCACAGCGCGCAATACTCTGTTTCCCTTAAGTTTTAAATACGCTACAATAGAAGCTAAAATCGCGCCAAAGAAGAGTGAGAGTATAACGTACTGAAATGTTACGCCCAAATAAGGCAGTATTCGGTATGCGTAAGAAAAAATACTCAAAAACACCTCACCCATTATAATTCCCACTCCTCTTTAAAGCGCAAATCTTTTTTACTTGTTCTTCAAAAATTCCCAGTTGTTATAACCAAAGAATTTTATGGATAATTCTTCCAACTTTCCCTGCGCCTTTAACTTGGCAATAGCCTCGCTTAATTTAGCTTCAAATTCATCTTCCCCTTTTGCAAGGATAGACCATGTTTCAGTCGAATCAAACACTCTATGCACCAGTTGGTCTTTAAACTGGTGGTATGTTCCTTTAGGTGATTCAACAAGTGTTTCATAAGAATAACGCGGGCACATAGCAAAATCATAACGTCCTTCGGCAACGTATCCAAAGCTTTTTGCGGTGTTGGGGTCGTCAGTCGCGGGTATTTTTATCTCTTTATCAGGATGAGCTTTATTATATTGCTGAATAATGTAATACATGCCATCGCCTGCCAATATAGGAACCAACCTAAGCCCATTATCATGCGCGTCTTCAAGGCTTTTCACATTCGCGTGTTCCGTTCTTGTGATAAACCCTACCGTAGACGCACCCAAATTTTCTTTGGGGATTAAGTATTTTTCCGCGCGTTCTTCGGTATAAAAACTGTTTGTTAATCCCATTTGAATCCTACCGGCTTGCAACCCGGCAAAAACTGCCGATTGATCTAACGGGACGTATTCAAATTCATAATCGGGGAGCAGTTCGTCGACCAATTTCGCGGCTTCGATATCGCAGCCGGTAATGTTTCCGTTGTCTTCGACATAAGAGACAGGGTAAAAATTAATAAACCCAACTATAATCTTTCTTGGGCCGCTGTCAGCCTGCGTTTCTTTATTTTGTGTTTTCTTGACACAACCGGTAAGCAATATAACTATTGCCAGTAATATATATACTATAGAGATAATATGTATCTTTTTCATTTATAATTTCCTCCTAGAAATTAAAATTTAGATTTTGAAAATTTGCATCTTCAAGATTTTTACGGCATATCTGCGCGGTTGGCGTCAGACAACATCCGCATGAATTTCCGCACAGACTTTCCTTTGGCTGTTTTAAATATGTCTGTTCAATCACGTCTAAAACCTCGTGATACGGTATAAGAGGATCAATGCCGCACAGGGCCAGTTCCGCGTAGAGCGGGGCCGTCACCGCCGCGCGGATTGTACGGGTAATGCACGGAAATTCTTTTCCGCCCGGTATAGGATCGCAGGGTATTCCGATGTTTGCCTGCAGAGCCATGGACGCCGCGTTTTCAACCGCACGATCATCCCCGCCGAGCAAATACGCGATTGCCCCTGACGCCATCGCGCAGCATACGCCGCTTTCCCCAACGCAGCCAACCCGTCCGGTTGGTCTGGTGCGCGTGAACGCTATCACGCCCAATGCCGCCGCGATGGCAAGGCTTTCAACAACTCTCTTGTGGGGTATATTCTTTTTTTCCGCGACGGCGGATATGGCAGAAAACAGATAACCTCCGCCGGTTCCCATGGGGGCGGGAACAATTTTATATCCCGGAATTTTGGCGTTCACGCTCATCGCGTGAGTGATGATATGAGTTGTCAATTCGTCGCTTATCGCGTTGCCTTGCGACAGGTATTTGTTCCACAACTTCCCGTATATCGGCAGGTTTGGGGTATCTTTCGCGTTATCATAACCTTTATCTTCAAGCGAATGGATTTGCTTATCCAGAATGTCCGCGATTTTTTCAAAGAATTCCCAGATTTCTTTTTCGCTCCAGAGAGACGACCTTTGTTCATATTTAATGGCGGCTTCCAGAAACGAGATGTTTTCCCGTTTGGCGGCATTCCGCCATTCTTCGCAGGTGGTAAAAAGCTGCGGTAACTTGCCGTCTTTTGTTATTACCGGCAGTACGGCGGGAAATACGATTCCATCCGGAAGCGTAAGGTCCTTGTCGCCTCTCCAGTCAAGGGTAGTGCCGTTGGCTTCATATACTTTAATCATACCGCCGCCGGTGGACGCGGCGATCAAATATCCGCGCTCGCCGTTTGTACCTTCAATATCCACGCGGACATAGTCCTCGTGATCAAGTTTTAGATCTTTTTCCCCGAACTTATATGAGATTCCACGATTTCGCGCGATATTGTGCGCGTCAAACAAACGCTCATCATCCGTCTGAAATCCCAATACTCCGCCCAAAATTGCATAATCGCCCATAAAATTCACGGTATTTACAAGCCCCAGTCCGCCCTGCTTATAGGTGAATTGTACGCGTTTTGGCTCAGATTTAATCAGATGGCGCGAAATATACCCTATTCTGCATGGACCGGCGAAACCTCCCGCAGACCCCGGCTGCATTATGGGACCAAATACATCGTTAAAAAAATCAGGATAAAGTAATTCAGACATAATTTATAACCCTTTTTGTTGTTGTTTATAGTCATTCAATTTCTTAACCGCAAATTCCAGCGGGTAAGGCGTTTCCAATGCGCTTATTCCATCACGAAGCAGAATGCTGTGCGGACGGTTGCCTATTTTAACGGTCAACAGGTAAATACAGTCGGACAAAAGTTTGGCGATATATTCCCATTTCGCGCTATTGCAGGCGGCGCACCCGTAGTTTTCATCAGGCGGCTGATTGTCATCGGGGATGTCAACTTCGTTTATCACCCGCTTTTCAGAAAGAGTATATTCGCCGCTTTCGGAGTCAACGGTATATATCGAAAAATTATCGGCTTGCCCAAAATGCAAATCTACCGCGTCGCCTCTGGATGTTGTAACCGCAATTTTATAATTCATCAAAGCGCCTCATTCCACCAATGTTGTTCCAACGATACCACGGCGGCGGAATATGCCGGCATATAATTCCTCTATAAGGCGTATGCCGCCGTTATACCCGGCAAACGAACGGTTGGTTATAATGTCATTCACCATAGGAAGGCTCAAGTGGTAAGACAGATTACCTGTTTCCTCGGCAAGCGTGTCTTCCCACAGGCTTCCGAATATGGCGGCTTTTTTGGAACCGTTCAGACGTTTTTTTATATCTGATTGTATTATTCCTCCGTCGTCTTCAAACACGATTTTACCCGCAAATTCGCTTCCCAATTTTTCGAATGTTTCCAGTATTATTTTCTTTGCGGAATCGCCGGGCGAATCGGTAATATATATGCCTTCCGGGGAAAATCCAAGCTCATTTACCAGGAAATCACTTACTCCTATCGCGTACGACGAGTCGGATACTATATACAATTCATAGGGTATGCTGTTGCGGAAGTCCGCGAAAAAGTCCGCCAGTGATACAAAATAACTGTAAAACCGCCTTTCTTCGCGCTCAATAACTTTTTCGATCTTTTCGCCGTTAATGCCTGCAAACGCCGCGATCTCGCGCAGCACACGGCTGGTCGCCGCGGCTCCCGACGGGATATAGGGAATGTGCAGATACGGTCTTCCGTACTTTGTTTTCAGCAGTTTGGCGGCGCCTTCCCCAACCCATGAGGAAAGGACAAGATTAAATTCCGCGTTGGGAATGTCGCGCCATTCGCTTACCCCCGCGCTTCCCGTGCCAAACAGTATATTTACTTCAAGCCCTATAAGTTCGAGTATTCTTTTGATTTCTTCCAGGTCCCCGCGCCAAAAGGGGTGCTGCGGCGGAACGGAGGCAAAAACATTTACCAGTCCTTTGCGTATCTTAACTTCCGTATCGCCGGAGTCTACAAACTGTTTTATGATTTCTTTCAGAACAAGCTCGTGGCCAACGTAACTGTTTCCGCGAAAGCCCGAAGTATCAACTCCGACAACCGGAGAGCCTTTTTCCGCAAAATCAATGGCAATTTGTTCTACGTTGTCGCCGATAATCCCGGCGGTGCAACCCGACATGACCACATACAAGTCGCCTTTTAAAACCTTCAAAGCGCCGTTTATGAATTTCTTTAACTTTTCTTCGCCGCCAAATACAACGTCATGCTCGTTGGTATTGGTGCAGGTTACCGTTCCGCCTCCGGCGTATCCTTCCCCCTGATGTCCGGCGCCTATGCCGGAAAACCCAAAGGTTCTCCCCACGCATCCGGGACCGCAATGGGCGATGGGAATAGCGTTGGGAATGGCAAGTACCGTATGCTGCGCCGCGAGAGCGCAGGAAAAACGTGGTTGTTCTATGTATCCGCTCATACCGCGCCTCCTTCAAAATAAAACGGATTTTCCTGCGCGAGCCACCAATCGCTGTACGGCGTTCTAAAATGCCGCGCCACATTCTGGAAGAGTTTTTGCGCCCTTGTCGCCTGATAAAGCCGATCGCCCAAACGAAGCAATCCGTCGTAGCCGACGCTGATATTCACGTCGCCGTCGTTGATGGTCGGTATTCCGAGTTTTGCCCCTAAAACCGACATATTCATATGCCGCACTATCATAATATCCGGCTGTAATTTTTGCAAAATTTTATATACCTGATACGGTTGTTTGTTGCATACGCTGAAATTTTCTACGTTTCCGTGATTCTTCACCAGTTGTCCCAGGCTGTTGGTACTTTCATACCCGCCGTCTGTAATTTGGTCGTGGTGAAGCGTCGTAACGCCGACTAAATCTATACCCAGGTCAATCAGCATATTCGCGATTGAGTGCGCGTAAGAGTCACCGGCAAAAATATACAGTTTTTTGCCTTTCAGTTTTTCCCGCATCGCTTTAAGAGGTTCTTCAATGCGTTTATGTCCGCTGGATATGTAATCCTCCACCAGATCCGTTTTATCCGTCAATTTTGCAACTTCGCGAAGCCACTCGTCTGTCCATTTTATGCCGAAAGGCGGCGGCGCTTTTACTTCGGGAACGCCGTAGTATTGTTCCAGCGCTTTTGCGGGATAGGTGGCGAGCGTTTCACAAATGTGCGCTGTACACGCGGCTTCCGATAATTGCTCCAACTGTTCGATTCCCGCCATAGGCACGACATAATTTACACGCAAGCCAAGCGGCGCAAGCAAAGGAGTGAAGGTATCAGTTCCCTCAAAATTAAACACCGTGACTAAATCCGCCTGTTTTTTACGGGGTTCTTTTACAATTTTTCGCAAGATTCCGTGAAACGCCGCGTCAAACCCCGTAGACCATATCCGCGACTTAAACCCCTCGCAGGATATGGGGATAACGGGAATACCGAGTTCTTTCTGTAATTTATCCGTCGCGCTTTCAATATCATCGCCTATTATCCCCGCGGCGCAGGATGATTGCACAAATATTGCCGTGGGGTTAAACCGCCGTTTCGCCTCGCGTACGGTTTCGTTCAACTTTTCAATGCCGCCGTACACCGTATCTTTTTCGGTAATATTCGTTGAAAGCACATTAACGCTTTGCGGCTTTGAACTGCGCGCCTTGTTCGCGACATTTACGGCAAGCTGGGTCGGCGCGGGCGCGGAACAGCCAATGGGAGAATGATCGACAACCGCGGCGCCCCTTACGGTATATGACAGAACCTGGGCGCACCCTTGCGAACAGTCGCTGCATTGACCGAATGAACGCTCTTCAATCGACAATGATTTTTCCCTTGATTTTTCCACCAAATCTTTCGCCGTGCCGTTATATGAAATAACGGATTTAAGCCGCCTTTCACGAACCTCAACGGAAAACAAGTCTAAATTTACCATTACTCATCACTCCTATATGCGAAACCGCTATATGCGGTAATCGTCCTTAACGCTGTCCATAAGCCCGTATTTGAGCAATATTTCTTCCAATTTTTCCTGAGTCATTGGTTTGGGAATAACAAACATTTTATTTTCTTCAATGCTTTTGGCGAGCTGGCGGTATTCCTCCGCCTGCGCGGCTTTCGGGTCGTATTCAATGACCGTTTTCTTGTTTATTTCCGCGCGCTGAACCACATTATCGCGCGGAATAAAATGAATAAGCTGAGTTCCCAGTTCTTCCGCAAACGCTTTGAGCAATTCAATTTCACGGTCAACATTCCGGCTGTTGCATATAATACCGCCCAAACGTACTGTTCCATTGGAAGCAAAACGCTGTATTCCTTTTGAAATATTATTCGCGGCATACAGCGCCATCATCTCACCGCTGGCGACTATGTAAATTTCCTTCGCTTTGCTCTCCCGGATGGGCATTGCAAATCCGCCGCATACAACGTCCCCCAGAACATCATAGAACACATAGTCCAAATCCTCGGTATACGCTCCCAGATTTTCAAGCATGCCAATCGCTGTTATTATTCCCCGGCCCGCGCAGCCGACTCCCGGTTCAGGACCGCCCGACTCAACGCAGCGAATACCGCCGAAACCCTTTCTTACCAGGGCTTCAAGCGGCACATTCTCGCCGTGTTCACGCAGCGTATCAAGAACCGTTTTTTGAGCCAGACCTCCAAGCAATAAACGTGTGGAGTCAGCTTTTGGATCGCATCCTACAACCATAATTTGCTTGCCAAGCTGGGCAAGGCCTGCCGTAAGATTTTGTGTCGTGGTCGACTTTCCTATTCCGCCTTTTCCGTAAATCGCGATTTGGCGGATTTTATTTTCTGCACCCATTATAATTCCCACTCCTGAACGCAAATCATTTTTTCTTCAAATATTCCCAGTTGTTATAACCAAAGAATTTTATGGATAATTCTTCCAATTTTCCCTGTGCCTTTACTTTTGCAATAGCCTCGCTTAATTTAGCCTCAAATTCATCTTCTCCCTTTGGAAGAAAAGACCATGTTTCAGTCGAGTCATACACCCTGTGCACCAGTTGGTCCTGAAACTTGTGGTATGTTCCTGTGGGCGCTATAACAAGCGTTTCATAATAATAACGGGGAACCATAGCAAAATCATAACGTCCTTCAGCAACGAATCCAAAATTGTTTGCAAAGCTGTTAACGTCGTCAGTCGCGTCAAGCTTTATAGCTTTGTCAGGATGGGCCTTGTTCCATTGCTGAATAATGTAGTAATTGCCGTCGCCTGCCAGCATGGGGGCCAGTTTAAGCCCGTTGTCATACACGTCTTCCAGGTTTTTCACGTTTGCGTGTTCCGCCCTTGTGATAAACCCTACCGTAGACGCTCCTAAATTCTCTCTTGGCTTTAAATACTTTGCGGCGCGTTCTTCAGTATAAAAACTGTTTGTTAATCCCATTTGAATTCTGCCGCTTTGCAATCCGGCAAAAACTGCCGATTGGTCCAACGGGACGTACTCAAATTGGTAATCGGGGAGCAGTTCGTCAACCAACCTCGCGGCTTCAATATCGCAGCCGGTAATGTTTCCGTTGTCTTCGACATAAGTAAGAGGGTAAAAATTAACAAACCCTACAATAATTTTTCTTACGCCGCCGGCTTCCGCTTCTTTTTTTTGGGTTTTCGCGCGGCAGCCCGTAAAAGCCGCCAGCAAAACGAATACGGTAACCACCATTGAAATTGTCCTTGTCCTTTTCATAAGATCCTCCATAAATAAAACATATAATACACATATGACATACAATACATATATGTATTATAGGATATAGCACTTTTTTAAAAACTTGTCAAGTGGTTTTCAAAAAATATTTTTCAATTCCTATCGAAATAGTAGGTATTGATAATGTCAGATATCATAAGTGTCAAAAGTGCCTTTCTTTGCTGAATTCTGCCGGAATTTGGCTTGCTTTACTGCTATAAGAAATAATTTGGTTCCATAACATTTCCGCCGAAGTTCAGTAATTTTAATAGCTGCGTCCGGTATTTTAAAAAATCAGGATCGCTTCTTGCCCTCGGCCTTGCCAACTCTATTGCGATAATTTTTCTCACCTCGCCCGGCCGCGGCGTCATAACGATAACCTTGTCGGACATATATACCGCCTCGTCCACATCGTGAGTAGCCATAATCATCGTTATGCTTTGTTCCTTCCACACTTTGAGCATTTCGTCCTGCATATTCATCCGGGTAAAAGCGTCCAGCGCGCCTAACGGCTC
>Ga0268262_10005038_pt1 | contig 13299 bp, 12 predicted proteins | sample TergutNc150P3_FD_190354 | JGI IMG/M metagenome (GOLD analysis project Ga0268262, IMG submission 190354) | Nasutitermes corniger P3 segment gut microbial community from laboratory colony in Florida, USA - Nc150 P3 (SPAdes) (version 2) | ecosystem: Host-associated > Arthropoda: Insects >... | reverse complement strand
TAAAACAAATTTGTTTCCGTCGATAAGCGCGCAATTCCATTTTACTTTTAGCGACGACAAACATTTGTACATCGCAAAAAGCGAGGCGTTTAGAATATTTTTTTCGTCTATATCTTTGGGAGAAACGCAAAACACGCTGAGCGCCGCCGCCTGTCGGCAAATTTCGCCGAATAACCTTTCCCGCGTCTCTTCGTTTAATTTTTTTGAGTCGTTTAACTGCGGTAAATTTTCAGCCCCCGACAAAACGACCGCCGCCGCTACGACAGGTCCCGCAAGCGGTCCGCGTCCCGCCTCGTCGCTGCCTGCGATAATTCCGTAAATTTTTCGTTTTTGTTCGTCAAAATCAAACAGCACTTTTTCGTCGAACGCATTATTCATCGACGATTGCCGCTCTGTTTTCATCAATAATTACGCGGTTTTGGGAAAACGCTTTAATTACTCTCCACAAAGAATCGTGTTCTTCGATTAAAATTCGTTTCGCCAAATCGGACGGCGTATCGCCGTTTTTCACCGCCACCGCTTTTTGAAACAAAATCGCTCCGTTGTCGTATTTCTCATCGACCAAATGAATAGTCAGCCCGCTGATTTTTACGCCTCTTTCGATAACCGCTTTATGAACAAATTCGCCGAACATTCCTTTTCCGCCGAACGCCGGAAGAAGCGAAGGGTGAATATTTATGATTTTATTTTTGAACGCCGAAATTATCCCGTCGGGAATTTTTTTTACGTATCCCGCAAGCACGATTAATTCGATTTTTTTTGCAAGAAGAACGTCCAATATTTTTTGCTGATTTTCTTTGTTTGCGTAAAAAACTTCAATGTTTTCGGATTTTGCCGTTTCTGCCGCCATCGCCGTTTCGCTGCTGCTTACGACAAGAGGAATTTTTATTTGCAGTTCACCGTTTTTCATACGTTTCAAAACCGCTTCAAAGTTGCTTCCGCGCCCGGAAACGAAAAATGCGCAATTCATTTATAATTTCTCCACTTTTTTTACTTTTCCGTTCCAAAAATTCATAAAGTACCTGTATCCGCTCCAATCGATAACGCCTATAAACGCGGTTTTCAACACGCATACGCACACGTTAAAAAGCGAGAGCGGCGCCCAAAAAACAAACGGAACGATTTTGCCTTTTACTCCGTGCAAACAAAACATCGCCGCGAATAAATAAATTTCCCCGAAAAAACAAAGCGGCGCGAGCAGATTAGAAAATTTATGTCCGGCAATGGCAAGAATTATAATAATTATAGTATTTGCAAACATAAAAAGTAAAACGAGCGAAAGTGAAATCGCAAAAATCCACGAAACTTTTTGGTGATATTTTAGATACTGTACTTGGCGCACAAACCATTTCTCCGCCTTAAAGTATGAATTAATAGTGTCGTCGGTGTCGGTTATCGCGTCAAAACAAAATTCGATTTTCTTTTTGTTTTTTACCAAGATTTCGGCAAGCGATAAATCGTCAACGCTCGTTTCAAGCCAGCGGTCGCGGACTTTCAAAGCATCGTAATCTTTTTTTCTTATAGCCATAGAGCCGCCCCAAACTCCCGAATTGAATAATTTCGCCGACATCACAAAAAGTACAAATAACACATAATTTTGGAAACTGTGAACAAGCGCACCGAGTTTGCCCGTTTTGGAATAAAGCCAGCGAAATCCGCTTGCCGCCGTAATCTTTTCGTTTTCAAACGGACGGATTAACGCGTCGAGCCAATCGCGTTTCGGGGCTATATCGGAATCGGCAAATACTAAAATCTCGACGTCTTCGCCGGATTTTTCAACCGCGCGAACTAAATTCAAGTTTTTTTGCCCGCAAAATTTTGTTTGTTCGGAAACTACAAGCGTTCCTTTTTGGTGAAAGTCAATTTTTTCACGAATCAACTCTACTGCGGCATCGGTTTCGCTTTCCACGGCAAAAAAAAGTTCGTAGTTAGGATAAGAAAGTTTGAAAAACCGCACAATATTTCTCTCAAAATCGTTTGAAATTCCTTTGCAGGGAACAAAAATCGCGCATCGGGGAGTAAAGTTTTTTGCACGGCTTTTTTTAGAGTACGCTTTTTTAACAAAAAACGCGAAAAACGACAGCGTTATCAAAAAAAGCGGAAGCGTTACGCTCAAAATAAAGTCGATATTCCATAAAATCATCGCATTCTCCTTTGAAATTTCGTATAAAATACTAAAAATTCGACGTGTTTTCAATTAAAAAACGTTTTTTTTTATTTTACTATTGCATTTGCGCGGAAATAGATATTATATTACTTGTGCAATATGTTGCTTAACTTAACACATCTAAAAATAAGGAGGATGTATGAACAAAGGTGAATTAGTGGCTGCAGCAGCAGAAAAAACAGGTTTAGCCAAAGGCGATGTTGATAAAGCGCTCGGCGGGATTATCGACGCTATTAAATCGGCGGTGGCAAAAGGTGATTCGGTTCAGTTGATTGGGTTCGGTTCGTTTGAAGTCGCGGAAAGAGCGGCTAAAAAAGGATTTAATCCGAAAACCAAGCAGGCTATCGACATTCCGGCATCGAAAACTGTTCGTTTCAAAGTCGGTTCGGCGCTGAAAGACGTGGTCAATAAATAAATCTTTTTTGTTCGCTTGTCTTTTAAGAAAGGGTTTCTCGTTTGTTTTGCGGGAAACTTTTTTTTTGAAAGGACGGAAAGCGTTTATGGAAAATATGGCTATGCAGACGATACTTCCTATACATAAAGAAACAAGTTTCGCACAAATTTTATGCGAATTTAAAGACTTGGATATTCGTATATTCGCAAGCGCACGCCTCAAAAGAACTTGGCGCATAGAAAGAAAAATAAACAAATATTCGCTTATTATCCCAAAATCGTTTTTGGACGCTTCCGACGATATGAAAAGGACGCTTCTAATGTGGACGCAATTACTTATAAAAAACAAATTAAGCCGCAAAAACGCGGATATTTCCGTGAAAAAACAAATTAAAAATTATGAAAACGAAATCTACGCTTTTATAAAAAAAGAGTTCGGTTTGGACAATAAAAAAATAATCGTTTCCCCGCAGACGAAATTTCGTTATACCGACGGGCATAAATTCGATTTGTCCGAGATTTTTATCAAACTTAACAAAAAATATTTCAACGGCGAACTCGAATGTTTTTTAAGATGGGGAAAAGCCGGCAGCAGGACGTCGTATCACACGATTTGCAACGACGAAAACGGCGAGCCGTTCCACTTAATCACCATAGCGGGGATGTACAATTTGCTGACGATTCCAGATTTTGCGATAGAATCCGTTATGTACCACGAAATGCTGCACATCGCCTATCCGCCAAAAATTTCGGGAACGCAGCGCAACGTTCATCACAAGCAATTTCGCGAAAAAGAGCGTCAGTTTCCGTACTATGAAAAATGGAAAACATGGCAGAGAAAAATTTTGATTAAAAAGGTTTTTTGATGAATAACTGTGCGGTATTTTTCGGCTCAAAAAGCGCCGGATACGAGCAAAACGCGAAAATTCAATGTGAGATAGCCGATGAAACGGTTAAATTTTGCGCCCAAAAAGTTCCTGAAATTAAAAACGGCTTGTGGCTTGATTTGGGAAGCGGAACGGGATTAGCGCGAAAAAAACTTGTCGAGAATTTTGGAAAAATAAACATAATTTCTTTGGATATTTCTTCTTTGCCGCTTATGGAAAATGAAAACCGCGTTTGCGGCGATTTCGATTTCCTTCCGTTTTTGGACAACTCTTTCGAAAATATAATTTCATGTTCGGCTCTTCAATGGAGTAAAAACATAAAAAACGCCATACAAAATTCGTTTGACGCTCTCAATGTCGGCGGTAAGTTTGTTTTGGCGGTTTTTGGAGATAACACGCTTGAAAAATTACGACTTGTGCAAAATAAATTTGGAATAAAACCGCTCGTCTCGTTTTATGAACAGAAATTTTTTGAGGAAATTTTTTTGGAAGTCGGATTTGAAATTATGGCAACAAACAAAAGAACTTTTTCACAGAAATTTGACTTTGCCTACGACGCGCTTAAGAGTATTTCAAAAATCGGCGCCGCAAGTCACGGCGGTAGAACACTTTATCCTAAATACGTTAAAGTATTTGTTGAAGAATATGAAAAAATGTTTGACGGCGGCGAAATCGTTCACGAATACGAAACGTTTTTTTATATTTTGGAGAAAAGATGAAACCGCCCGCGCAAAACCGTTTTGAAAACGAATTGGAAACTCTTTTGGAAAATTCGCAAATGCGCTTTTTCCCAAAAATTCGTAATGATTTAATCGATTTATCCTCAAATTCCTATTTGAATTTGCATAATAACTTGCAAATAAACGAGATAGCCGAAGAGTTATGCGAAAATAAATTTTTCGGCGCACTCGCTTCGCGGCTCGTTATGCAGAATACGCCGCTTTTTGAGCGATTAGAAGAAACTGTTTGCAAATGGAAAAATTGTGAAAACATTTTGCTTTTTAATTCTGGATTTACGGCAAATCTGGGTATAATTCAAGCGATAACGACCGAAAAAACAGCGATATTTTGCGACCGCCTAAATCACGCTTCCATAATTGACGCAATCCGTTTGAGCAAAGCGAAACATTTCCGCTTTAACCACCTCGATTATATGCATTTGGAAGAATTGATAATATCGTCCGGCGGCGGCGAAAAGTTGATAGTGAGCGATTCGCTTTTCAGCATGGACGGCGATTGCGCGGATATTAAAAAACTCGTTGAAACAGCCGAAAAACACGGCGCTTTTTTACTCATCGACGAAGCGCATTCGGCGGGAATTTTCGGCGATTTCGGCAGAGGGCTTTGCGATAAAATTTATAGCGATAACTTGCTTGTAATGGGAACTTTAAGTAAAGCGGCGGCTGGAATGGGCGCATATTTGCAATGTTCAAAAACAATAAAAAATTATCTTATAAACAAGTGCAGACCGCTTATTTTTTCAACCGCGCTGCCGCAGTCGATTTTGGCTTGGAATATCGCCGCAGTCGATTTTTTGAGCAAAAACGACGGTTTAGGTAAAACCCTTTTGGAAAAAGCGGATAATTTCAGGCAAAAATTAAAGGAAATCGGTGTAAATTTCGCCGAAAGCCAAAGTCAAATTATCCCGATAATAGTAGGAAGCAACGAAAACGCAGTCGATTTATCAAAAAAATTTCAGGAAAACGGATTTTACATCCCCGCAATAAGACCGCCTACCGTTCCCGCAAATAAGGCAAGATGCCGTTTGTCTCTCAATTTAGACGTTACAAACGAGAATTTGGAAAAAATGATTTCAATTTTGAAGGAAAATTACGCTCGCTAATAATAAATTGTTCTGTAATTTATTATATTTTTTGAACCTTTGTAAAATTTAGTATATCGCATTTGTATGGATGAAAATTTCTTTTTCGCTCCGTTTTTATTTTTTCACAAATAGTATATTTAGTAAAAAAAGGAGGGCTTTATGATTTCTTCTATTTCGTCTTCGCTTTCGGCGATTAAAGCGGATATTTTGCGCAACGACGTAAGCGCTCACAACACGGCTAACATAAATACGCCCGGATTCGCCTCGACGTCCGTCGTGCAAACAAGCCGAAATTACGGAACCGAAATTTCCGCAATGCGAAAAACCGAGCCGACAAGCAGGGATTTATCTGCGACGGATTTTGCCGAAGAAGTTGCAGAGCAAATAAAAGCGAAATCGGATTTGGCGCTTAACGCAAAGGTAATTAAAACGCAGAATAAAATGCTCGGCGAATTGCTGAATATCACGGCATAACGCAAGCCCGCGGTATCGGCATTAACATTTTTTTGATATTTCTTGACAAAACAGAAAGGAATTTATTATATTTGATTGTCCTTTTTGACGGGACGCAAAGTGTCATAAGACGTTTTGCAACATTATTTTAAGGTAGATACTATGTCATCTTTACAAAAATTAAACTTGCGTTTCGCCGTGATAACGCTAATGATTATTTTGGCGGCGGCGAGCAGATTTATGCCCCACCCGTCTCATTTTGCGCCGATAGGCGGTATGGCGCTTTTTGGAGCGGCTTATTTCGCCAAACGCCGCTGGGCGTTTATTATCCCCATATTTTCTATGTGGATAAGCGATTTGGTGTTGAACAACGTAATATACGGGCAATATTTCGACCGTTTTGTCTGGTTTTACGATGGTTCGTTATTTACCTACGGCGCTTTCGCTCTTATAGTACTGCTTGGTATGCTTACTCTTAAAAAAGTGCGCGTCCCCAACCTTATCGCTTCGGCTTTGGGCGCATCGGTAATATTTTTTATTGTATCAAACTTCGGCGCATGGTTTGGCACGGCTATGTATCCGAAAAATTTTAGTGGTTTACTGGCTTGTTATGCGGCAGGAATCCCGTTTTTCGGCAATACGGTTTTGGGCGATTTGGTTTATAGCGCGGCGTTGTTTAGCGCGTTTGAATTAAGCGTGCGCGGTTTTCCTCAGTTGCAGCCCATAGCCGAACAATAAACTGATAAAGAATATTCGTTCCAAACAGATATTTTGATTATGTCGCGCCGCATCTTGAAGGATTATGCCGGATATTAGAAAATAAAGTTGATATAAATAATAAGTCCGAATTTAATTGGGTTTCAATGATACGTTTACCTGAATATGTAAATAAGGATGTATTCAAATGGGCTTGTGAAGAAACTTCAAAAAAGAAAAAAATAAACACGGAAAAAGCATATTTGCTAAAATTAGACGAGGGGGTTATGCGTTCAATGTATGCACATAGGAACATACGATAATGAACCGAAGACATTGGCGCTTATTGATGAATATATAAATAAAAATAATTTATTAAACGACATTACGGATAAAAGGCGGCATCACGAGATATACCTATCCAATCCCAAAAAATCAGACGCAATGAAAATGAAAACAATATTAAGAATACCCGTCCGGCAACTTACTCCAAAAACATAGCATAAGTTTTTGATTGAATAATTACTTTTTTCTTTTTCGGCAAATAGTATTTTCGACATTGATAAAACGTTAAAATTCACAAAGGACAAAAAAATGAGTGCGTTGCAGGAGTATATTTTAAGCAAAAAAAATCAGGAATTGGATGCCGGAGCGGTTGCATACGTCGCAAATCTTGAAAAAACGGCGCAGGTAAATCCCGACATAGCAAAGGCGGTGGTCAACGAATTACAATTTCAAAGAACCCGCCTAAAACTCATAGCCAGCGAGAACTACTGTTCGCTTTCCACGCAACTTGCGATGGGAAATCTGCTGACCGACAAATACGCGGAGGGTTTTCCGTTTTCGCGCTTTTACGAGGGCTGCGACAACGTAGATACTATCGAAAGCATAGCGGTTGAAAAGGCGAAAGAATTGTTTGGCGCGCAGCACGCCTTTGTCCAGCCGCATAGCGGAGCCGATGCGAATATGGTGGCGTTTTGGGGAATTTTACAGGCAAAAATCGCCGTTCCCGAAGCGGAAAAACTTCCCGTAAAAAATCCGCTTGCGATGTCTCACGACGATTGGGAAAAAATTCGCGTCGTATTGGGAAATCAAAAACTTCTCGGTTTGGATTTGGCGGCGGGCGGACATTTGACGCACGGCTACCGTCTTAATATTTCGGGGCGAATGTTTGACGCGTATTCTTATGGAGTCAGCGAAAAAGACGGGCTTTTGGATTACGGCGAAATCGAAAAAAAGGCGATGGAAGTTAAACCGCTTATCTTGCTTGCGGGATATTCGGCTTATCCGCGAAAGATAAATTTCAAAAAATTCCGTGAAATAGCCGATAAAGTCGGCGCGGTATTTATGGTCGATATGGCTCACTTTGCCGGACTTGTCGCGGGAAAGGTTTTTGAAGACGAATTCGACCCGGTAAAATGGGCTGACGTGGTAACGACAACGACTCACAAAACTCTTCGCGGTCCTCGCGGGGGATTGGTTTTGTGCAAAAAAGAATTTGCGGAATATATGGATAAAGGATGCCCGCTTGTTTTGGGCGGACCGCTCGCTCACGTTATGGCGGCAAAGGCGCTCGCCTTAACCGAGGCGTTAAAACCCGAATTTCGCGAATACGCAAAGAAAATCGTCGCCAATTCAAAAGCGCTGGCGCAGGCGTGCAAGGACGAGGGAATGGAAATCGTTTCGGGCGGGACGGATAATCATTTATTCCTGATTGACGCGGTGAAGTCGTTTGGGCTTTCAGGGCGGCAGGCGGCGGGCGCGCTGTTTGAGTGCGGGATTACGCTTAACAAAAATTCTATTCCTTTCGACAAAGAAAGCGCGACGATAACAAGCGGGCTTCGCGTAGGAACCGCGGCGGTTACGACGCTTGGAATGGGGGAGAGCGAAATGAAAGAAATTGCTAAAATCTTTTTGCTTATTCTTAAAAACACCAAAGCCGGAGTTGTGGAAAAAGGCGAACATGCGGGTAAGCCGAGCAAAATTACTTACATAATAGACGAGAAAATAAAAGCGGAAGCGCAGGAAAAAGTGAAATCGCTTTTGAATAAATTCGTGCTTTATCCCGAACTCGATTTGGACTTTTTGAAAAAGCATTTCGGGTAATCTGCAAGCCGATTTAATGTAGCGGATAACAAGGCGTTTTTTTGTAACTTTTCGTTTTGATAAAACGTTTACAATCTAACGGACAAGCCGATTCCCAGCGCGTCTTTTGTGAAATACATATCCGCCAGAAACATTTTTATGCTTACGCCGAATCCGCCGCTAAAATAATTTTTCCAGTTTTTGAAATCCAACTGACCGCTTTCGTCGGTATCGTAAGTTTTTGGAACCCAAGCCCAGCCGAATCTGCCGCAAAATTTGCCGTATATTTGCAGTTCAAATCCGCTATGAACTTCCGTGCGATGTTTTAGTTTCGTGGATTTTCGCAAATCCTTATTCATAAATCCCCAAAAACGCAAATCCAAAGGAGCCATCAAAAGAAGATTATCGTCCATTATGGGAAGCGAAAAATTTGTCCCCAGCAAAAACGAATTATATTTTTTGTTCAAAAATCCGTTGGTTTTTTTATCGTCAAAAACGTAATACGACGAATCGACGGTGATTTTTATATCTTCGCTTTCCGGTTTTCTTTCTATCAAAGTTTCGTTTTCTCTTTCGGCATACGGATTATTTTTACTCCAAGAATATCCAAAAATATTTTCAAGCGCAATTCCCCACGAAATTCCTTTCGATTTACCGGGCTGATAAAATCCCAAATCCGTAGAAATTACGTTGTGAAGCGCGTTAACGCCGCGTACGCCGCTGTCGTAAGAATTATCACAAGAAGAGGTTTTTCCGTTTGCAAAAACGGTGTCTTTTTTTACTTTAAGTATGCCGCTTTTTGGTAAGTTTCCTTTGAAATTGAAATACGAAATATTTGCCCCTACAAAAATCGGCGCGTCTTCAAAATCGTCGATAGCCGCACCGTAAGCGATGGTTCCCCTATGAAATTTCGGACTATTTGTCCCTTCGTTTTTCAAATTGTATTCCGCGCCGATATAATTTCCTTTTCCCAAAGCGAACGAACCGCCGCCGCCCGTTCTGTAAAATTCTTCGCCGCGGTCGTTTATATAAATTCCCGAAACGGACGCCTTGCTTTTTGAATAATGATGCCACGCCGCCGGAATTGCCGGATTTAGCGACATTCCGCTTGGATTTGTAGGAAACGCGACCCCCGCGCCGAAAAACGTCGTATTCGTAATTGAGCCGGATTCGATTAGAGTTTCTACAAGCGGAAACGTCTGCGAAAAAGCGATTGAAATTATAGCCGCTATAATTATTGCGATTTTTTTCATAATTCTTTCGGATTTCTCATCCATTCGATAATTTTAATCGGCGAAACTACAAAAACTTCGCCTTTGGCGAGCGCGTAATCCAAAAAGTCCTCAATTACTTTTTGTCGTTCTTTTTCTGAAATTTTAATCGGCGGCTCGCTGTCGTATTCCTGCGAATAAATTCCCGTATGTCCTCCAAAAACGAAAGGAGCGCGATTGCCCGCAAGCCGCAAATCAAGCGTATATTTAAGCGTCGCCAAAAATTCTTCGCCGCTCATTTGAAATTCCACCAAACAATTGTAGTCCAAACCGGTGATTTTTCCGTCGTCTTCGTTAAAATAACTTTGTAGTCGAGCGCATTTTTTTCGCAGACCTTTTGCGATTCCGTATTTTTCGCATAAATCGTCGGGCGGCACTATTACGGCGTGGGCGGGAACTTCCCAAATTCCCGCGTGGCAGCCGATTTCTTCAATTTCGGGATTTTGCAGGTGCGTAAATTTATTTCCCGGACTTCCTTCGTCAAGCGTGTATGGAAAATAAAAATTCTTCCCGTCCTGCTCGTCCTGAAAACCTTCTTCCAAAGAGCAGTCATAAACAAACCCCGTTTTTTCGACCGCTTTAAGCGTATTCGCGTTGTAAGATAAATACGGCGTTCTGAAAGCGAATATTTTTTCTCTGGAAACTCCTATTCCGCTGTTTTCGCCGTCGTCGCCGTCTTTGTACGGTTTGGTCAAATCGTCTATGCATCTGTTTATTTCAGAAAGCCATTCTTCGACGCTGAATTTTGAGCCGTCTGGATGGGAATGCGTATGGCAGCCGATTTCGCAACCCTTGTCAAAGGCGTATTTCCAGGATTTTTTTACCAAGTGCGGCGGCTCTACGGCGTCGTCCGTGATGTATGACGACGTGAAATAAAACGCGCAGGAACAGTTTGCGCCGTCGGGATTTTTGCGGTTTGCAAAGGTATCGACCGCCCATTTTACTCCTTCGGTTCCTTTTTGCGGCGTAAATCCGCTTCTTTCGTTGTCGTCGAAACCGATTGTAACGAATTGAGGAATTTTTTCGACGCCTAAATTTTTCGGCGGCTTTTGCGACGGTAAAAATTTATCCATAAAATTACTCCGAATGGTTGTTTTTTATAATTGTAATATAATATTTTGTATTAAATACTATTACAAAAACAAGCAATTTTTTTACAAATGCAGTAAATTCAAGTGTATAAAATAAAAAAATTGGAGGTTTTATTATGAGACAGGCAAGATTTTTACTTTTTTTGATTTTGGCGGTGTCCTTTGCGTTTTCTCTGGATTTTTCACTGAAAACAAACGTCGATGCCGAAGTTACATTCAAAAACGGCGGTAATTCGCAGACCGAAACGACTGTCGGCGGACAGACAAAGAATGTTTCCATACCTTGGATAAATTCGCAGATGGACGTTGAAATTTCGGCGAAGCCCCAAAGCGAAAACAGCCGCTATAAAGACACGACTTTTACGCAAAAAATGGGTTCAAACGCGTCGTCGGGGTATCCCGCTTGGGATAAAGGTAAGCAATATAACAAGGGCGATAAAGTTTCATATAACGGAAAAGATTGGGAATGCGGTTGGTGGTCGCAAGGTGATACGCCAGGCGGCGCAAGTCCGTCGCCTTGGACTGCAATTGCAGGAGAATCTACCCCGCCGATTACGATAAACCTTTCGCAAAAGCCGCTTCCGACCGATACCGCGTTTATTCCTGTTTATTCCAATCGAGACGCCAAAATTGAGATTTCAAGCAGCGTCGCAAACGGAAGCGTTTCGCTCAAAGGCAGAAAAACCGGTTGTGTTTTGGCTCTTCCGTTAGAAAGCGGCGGGCGGGCTATCGACGATAATTGTCTCGTTTGCGACGGCATTCCTGTCGGTAACGATAACGGCAACAATAGTAACGCTATCGGCGGCAAATCGGGGGACGCAAAAGTTTCACGTAACGCAGGCGGAGCGAAATTGATTTCACAGCAGGGGCGGCATCTCTTGTCGCTTTCGCCCAAAGATTACAAAAACGGCGAAATTAGAGTCGTCTCAATCAACGGAAGGGTAATTTCTACCGATAAATTGAGCGGAATAAACCAAACGAGCATAACGATTTCAAACGTTGCGGCAGGCGTATATTTGCTCAACGTAAAAGGTTCAAACAACGCGGCTTTTACCGCGAAAATATTCCACAACGGCGGGGACTTGCGTGTTGCGGCGTCGTTTAACTCTCAATTTGAGGTCGGCGGACTTGTAAATTCGAGGATTGTAAGAACAGCCGAAACTCGTGCGGGCAGCGTTTCGTACAGATTGCTTGCAAAATCGCAGGGCTTGCAAGATATTACCATAAACATTAACGCAGTCGGCGGAATGAATGCGCGAACCGACATTCGCTTTAACGACCCCAACGCCTTGCCGAGCGAAAATTTTGAGGAATTATTGAGCAGAGAAATGTATGAACAAATATTTCCCAATCGTTTCGGTTTCGGGCGCGCCGTATGCGCTAATATGGATGCAAACGCCGACCAAAATTGCAGTAAAGGAAAAGAGATGTCCGGCAGGGACGGCGATTACGATTTTTATTCATACGACGCTCTTCTTAAAGCGATTGATTTATTGGGAGAAGTTGAAATTGAATTGAGACATTTTACCGACAATGCCGGAAATGCGCTGACGGACTTTTATCAAATTGATTGGAAAAACAAAAAAACCGGAGTAACGAGAACGATTGGAACGCCGTCTCCCGGGTACGGCAGTATAAAAAGTTTCGGGAAAATCGATTATGCGGATTTTTGCAATAAAGGAGATTTGAGCCAAAGAAAACAGGAACTTGCCGCGTTTTTGGCTAATATAACGCAAGAAACTTCAGGATGGGGCGGATACGTTCCGCCTCGTATAGACAAATGGTTTCACTGGGGACTATATTATCAACAGGAAATAGGATATAACAGCGAATCCAAGGGGTATCAAACTCCCGACCCTGCGGGTTATCACGTTCCGAATCCTGCCAAATCGTATCACGGCAGAGGTCCTAAACAATTGACGCACCCGTATAACTACGGAAGATTTAGCGAGTTTTTATACGGCGACAGGTTTGTTTTGCTGAACGACCCCGATAAACTTGTTCCGGTAAATCGGGATGACGGAACGGTGGCGATTGCAAGCGCTATTTGGTTTTGGATGACTCCGCAGCCGCCAAAGCCGAGTTGTCATCAGATTTTCCGTTCTGACTTTACACCGAGTTCGGATGACGTTTCAAAAGGTCGTACGCGTTCAAAAATCGGCTGGACGGTAAGCATTATTAACGGCGGTTTGGAGGGATGCGGCGGAACAGGCACTATAAACGACGGTTTAGGACGTGTCCCCAACAGGGTTTGGCATTACAAACATTACATAGAATTGTTAGGAGAAAGTCCGCAAGGCGACCTTAATCTCGGTTGCGACAGGATGGGGTATTAAACTAAAAAGGAGTTTTGTGAGTGGATACGGAAGAAAAAATTAAAGAGGCGATTGAAGGAATTCGTCCTCATTTGCAGGCGGACGGCGGAGATGTG
>Ga0268262_10005037_pt1 | contig 13299 bp, 13 predicted proteins | sample TergutNc150P3_FD_190354 | JGI IMG/M metagenome (GOLD analysis project Ga0268262, IMG submission 190354) | Nasutitermes corniger P3 segment gut microbial community from laboratory colony in Florida, USA - Nc150 P3 (SPAdes) (version 2) | ecosystem: Host-associated > Arthropoda: Insects >... | reverse complement strand
TTCTCCGTTCTCCGTTCTCCGTTCTCCGTTCTCCGTTCTCCGTTCTCCGTTCTCCGTTCTCCGTTCTCCGTTCTCCGTTCTCCGTTCTCCGTTCTCCGTTCTCCGTTCTCCGTTCTCCGTTTAACCTTAAGAAGAAACTTTACAATATAGCCCTAATCGCAACCGCCCTTACCGCCCTCACAATCATCGGCTGTAAAGGGGATGACGACACAACGACAGGCGGGACACAGGATCAGCCCCAGGAACAGCCCATTGACAACATCACCGACAATGCGGGAAATAAAATCCCCATTTATAAAACAGACGGCGTATCTGATGCAGACGCTACAACGGCGGCAAACAATATAAAGGCCGCTTGGGATACTGGATTATCGGATGAAAGTAAAATTGGTCTTTCAGGAAAGATTAAAAAGATTTATATATTGAGGACTAGGACAGAAGAATTTTCCTTTGATAAGGAAACAGGTATTCTTAAAATATTTATTGGTTGGTGTGAAGATCCAAACGATATAATTGATATTTTTGTATATGGAGTTTTACCCGAAGTGGACACGCTGAGGGCCGCGCCGAGTGCCTGATTGCGACATGAAGCTCGTAAAAGGAGGATTATAGGAAAACCCTTTTGAAGTGACCTAATGGAAACCACTGGAAACGGTGCATTCCATCCAGAAGGACAGAGCAAGTCACTGGAAGCGAGTCTTGCATGGGTCTTGGCGACAAGATTTGTGAAGCGTAGACAGCGAGTGCAAAAGCCGCGTGATTGAGCCTCGAAAATAAGCTGATTGCATGAGGCTTTCACTTTTCAGGCAGTGGGAGCGGCCGTGAACGCACGTTAAGCGAGTGCGGACACCTCAGCCGGGGTCGGTGAGCGGGGCGAATGTACAGAAGGCCACACGGGAACATGTGAGGGCTTATTGTTTCTGAAAGTATAAACACCGCCAGGGGCAGGCGGGTATAAATAGCCCGGGCTGTTCTCCGGCTCCGAGGGGACAGAGGCGGGAAAGAAGCGATACAAACGAGGAGCAAACTTTCAGTACCGGGAGTATAGGCAAAAGCGAACGGGAAGGACAATGAGCAGTCGTAGCGCGGTCATAGTACTGGAAACAGGGGAACCGAGACCGAAGGGACCCTGACCTATAGGAAGAGGGAAGGGCCGCGCCTGGAAAAAGAACTGTTGGAATGAAAGATGTTAATGGAGAAATCCAGGGTACACAGAGACCCGCCAACCATCTCAACGAAACGCCAACAGATAGCGGAAACGGTTGAGCGCATAACGCGCCCAGCGAAACTTTGACCAGAGGAACCGGATGCCTTAATTGGGCACGTCCGGGTCTGTGGGGGCTCCGGGTGGGTGACCGCCCGGTTCTACCCGGCCACCGTTTTTCACTATATTTTACAAGCCGTAGCCAATTACACGCGACAATGATATAGTCGTAGGCAAGGAGCGAAAACATGAGCGTGGTATATACAGAAATAACCCTTAAAAACGTAGCGGACGCGATCTGTGCCGAACGGGGGTATATTAAAGAGGATGAAATCAGGCAGATGACCGTTCAGGCGGTTGTCGATACGGGCGCGTGGACTCTCGTCATCAACGAAGAAACCCGCGAGAAACTCGGGCTGCGTGAAAACGGCACTGGCGAGGCGAACCTGGCGGACGGCAAAAGGGGGGAATTCCCGATGGCGGGGCCGCTGGAAATCAGATGGAAAAACCGCCGTTTCACCTGCGACGCCCTTGTACTGCCCGACGCCCCCGAGATACTGCTCGGCGCTATCCCCCTTGAGGGAATGGACCTGACCATAAACCCCAAAAGAGAACTTGTCGGCGTTCACGGCGACAAAGAATTGCACAGAGTGTAAAAAAATGAGGAATGAGGAATGAGGAATAAAGAGCGTTGCAGGCAAGCGGCGCGTGAAGGTTTCAATAATCCTCTTCATCCTAACTCCTAATTCCTACTACTTCTTCTTCACCTAAAAAAGCCCGAATTTCAGCGTTTTTGGGCAAATATCCTCAAAAAAAAGCAGCTCGTCCTGCCTAAAAAGTAGCTCGTCCTCATTAAAAGGTAGCTCGTCCTACTTAAAAAGCAGCTCATCCTACTCTAAAGGTAGCTCGTCCTACTCTAAAGGTAGCTCGACCTATTCTAAAGGCAGCTCGTCCTACCTATGAGGGTAGCTCGTCCTACTTAAAAGGCAGCTCGACCTACTCTAAAGGTAGCTCGTCCTACCGGTAGCGCAATAACCAGTGAGAAGTGAGCAGTGAGCAGTTAGTAGTGAAAAAACACTGCTCACTGCTACCTGATAACTGCTCCCTCTTCCCCTATTCCTAATTCCTCACTCCTCATTCCTAATTCTTCTCTTGCTAACTGCTAATAAGATAATGTGCGGTGATGGATTTTTTAGACTTCATGAAATACTAGCCAGGGTACTGATAATGCCCTTTTTTGCTTTAATTTCCGAATAGCGCTCGTTAATGCCTTTCCTCATGCTGGGACCTGCCTGAACATTGTACGTGTGAAATATGCTGTCATAAATTATGCGATCCCCAAAAGGCAGAAGTGTAGTTTTTACCATTACCGGCAGTACATGATCCGGTATTATTACGGCTATGGGGTCGGTAATTCCGATAACTCCATACAACGAATCATTTGCATCATCCAAAAAAACCGAATAATTTTTCAGATGCCTGACAATAATAAATTTGCCCTCTATCTTTTTTTTCCATCCTTTTAATAACAGTATATCGCTTCGCGGTAAATCCCACACAGAGTCAATATACTCGTCAATAATTTCCACGTCTTCCCAAAGTTTTGTTTTTAGTTTGACAATATCTTCTAACTGTACACCGACAGGACTTTCGGGATGGCCGTAATTTTCTGCCAGCTTATACTTGTCATTTACAAATGCCAACAGCTTCAACCAATTACTGAAAAATATTGCTTTTTCTTGTTGTAGAAGTTTCAAGGCGACCCTCCGTATCAATCCGCTGATTAAGCAGGGCTTTTTCTCCCTCTTCCCTGTCTTTACTTGTATTTCTGAGCGATCTCCTGAAAACGATCCTGTATATGCGGCATGGCATCGGCGAGAACCGGATCAAACTGGGTTCCCCTGCCGTCGGTAATAATCTTGACAGCTTCGCTGTAAGGGAACGCGGCCTTGTAAACCCGCGCGCAAACCAGGGCATCATAGACATCGGCAACCGCCGCAATCCGCGCCGTCAGGGGAATATCAGTACCGGCGATCTGGCGGGGGTAGCCCTTGCCGTCCCAGCGCTCATGGTGGCCGTAACAAATATCCTCGCAATGCTTGAGGTACAGGGAACTTTTCACATCCCCCAGTTCCGCGATTATTTCCTTGCCCCGCGTGGTATGGGTTTTCATTATTTCATATTCATCCGGATCAAGCCTCCCCGGTTTAAGGAGTATGCGATCCGGAATGGCAATCTTGCCGACATCGTGCAACGCCATTGATTTAGTTATAATGTCCGGTTTAAGGTTAAACACTTGTTCGGCATATTCAGAGCCGTTTAATATCAGGTAATTGCACAGCGACTGCACGTACAACTGAGTCCGTTTAACATGCTCGCCGGATTCCAGATCCCTGTGTTCAATAATGTTAGCCAGACCTTGCAGCGCGCTATCAAGGGTCTTTGTCGCTTCGGCTGTTTTTTCGGCGACCATTTCCTCAAGGCTGTCGCTGTAGTTCTTCAATTCGATTTGGTTCCTGACCCGAAGCTGGACAATCTCCGGCAGGAAGGGCTTGTTGATAAAATCCACCGCCCCGGCCGCAAGAAGCTCGCTTTCAGAATCGTTTTCCGCCGTAATGAAGATCACCGGAATCCGCTTAAACACGCTGTCATCCTGCATTATCTCAAACATTTGGCGTCCGTCCATTACCGGCATCATAACGTCCAGGAGTATGAGCTTCGGAAGCATAACCGCAGTACGGAGTATATCAAGCGCCTGCTTGCCGTTGGCAGCCGTGATTATTTCATAATCACTTTTTAATATCTCCTGAAGCATCTCGATATTGATATCAACATCATCAACGATCATGACGGTGGGGGTATTCTTAGCCATTTTCAGTTATAACCTTGTCAATTTCCTGTAATGTTTTCGCGAAAGCGGTTTTCACCGTATCTAGTTGGGCAGAATCTGCCGCCCCTCCCTTTATCTGTGTTTCCAGCGCGAGGCTTTGTTTGTACAGTTCCGCGAGTGAAAGGTTCGCGGCAAGCCCCTTTATCGTATGGGCCGCGTTTCTGGCTTTTTCCATATCGCCAGCCGCAATAGCCGATTCAAGGTCGTCAAGCCTGGTGTCGTTTTTGAATTTAGTAAGGAGCTTGGTATATAACTTCGTATTGTTCATGACACGTTTTACGCCGTCAGCAAAATCAATATAAACCGCATTGTCAGCCATTCCTAAACCTCCAACTGTGTATAGTATACCCATATAAAACTAAAATTACAAGGGGGCAAAGATTCAAAGAGCAAATAGCAATGAGCAAATAGCAAAGGAAGATACAACAATCTTACCTTGGGTCGCGCCGAGTGCCTGTTATCGGAATCCGGTAGCGTCGGTGGGCGATGGGGTACGCTAGATATGGGGTATACAGTGAGCAGTTAGCAGTGAAAAGTGAAGAGGGAAAAGTGAAGAGAGGAAGAAAACACTGCTAACTGCTCACTTTTCTCTTTATTCCTCATTCCTCATTCCTAATTCCTAATTTTTTGGGGTACTAGCACAGCGCCCTAATTTTCTGTATACTCATCCTGTGGGCAGCAAATTCACCAGCGCGAAACTAGACTCTTTTTTCAGGAATTTTCTCGACATTGAAGGTTTTGCCGGAGCGGACAGTTCGTTGAACGGCATTCAGGTTGACAATGACGGCGGCGAAATCGGCAAAATAGCTTTCGGCGTGGACGCCTGCCTGGAAACCTTTGAACGGGCGGCGGAATTGGGCGCGGGTATGCTCTTTGTCCACCACGGGCTTTTCTGGGGTGGGTCCCTGCGCCTGACAGGAAACCACAGGCAGCGGGTAAAATTTCTGCTGGATCACAATATCTGCCTGTACGCGGTACACCTGCCGCTGGATCAGCACCCAAGGATGGGAAATAATGCCGGACTGGCGGGGCTTCTGGGGCTTGAGAGCGTTGAGCCTTTTTGCGAGTACCACGGAAAAAAAATCGGTTACAAGGGTGTCTTCCCCCAGCCGCTTACAACCGAGCAGGCGGCAAAGAAAATCGCCTTTATGGATCGCCCGCCGTTGGGGGTCTACCCCTTCGGGAAAAAGGAAAATACAAACTGCGCCGTTGTTTCAGGCGGCGCGGCAAAAGAGGCTTTGATGGCCCTTGAAGAAGGCATTGACCTGTATGTAACGGGCGAAATGTCCCATCAGATTTATCATGAATGTCTTGAGGGGAAACTTAATATGATAGCTGGAGGGCATTATTCCACCGAGGTTTGGGGCGTTCGCGCCGTTATGCGTCATTGTGCCGAAGAACTGCACATTGACACGGTATTTATTGACAACCCGACCGGGTTATAATTGGAGTGTTTATGAAAATTGACAAAGCGCGGTTTTTGCCTTTACTGCTGACAGGAATAATAATTCTTGTCGATCAATGCAGTAAATCGTTTATTGCGGCCAGATGGCCCATTGGTACCATGATTAAGGATGTTTTTGATAATGATTTTTTGAGGATCATCCATGTCCGTAACAAGGTAATCGCTTTCAGCCTGGGCCATAATCTTCCCGATACGATACGCCCGTTTCTTTTTATTATACTGCCCCTGCTGGTACTGGCTATACTGCTGTGGTATCATTTTAAATCTGATGATTTTACCAATTTGCAGCGATGGGCAACCGCGGGAATACTTGGCGGCGGGATTGGCAATATTATCGACAGGATCTTCCGGTCCGAAGGCGTTGTGGATTTTATTGATGTTAAATTTTACGGCTTTCTTGGCTTTGAACGCTGGCCGACATTCAATGTTGCCGACTCAAGCGTAGTTGTATGCTGCTTGCTTCTTTTTGCCACGATTATTTTCAGCTTCAAAAAAACAAAAGAAGAAAACGCCAAATGAACAAAAAAGTAAATACTGCCTTGTTTATACTCGGCGCTACAGTTTTTAATGTTTTGATAACCGTGCTGTCATTTTTACTGTTATTGTTTCTTATGAATTTTTTTTTGCATCTTCTGCCGCAAGCGGTGCGGGATTGGTCATTCCAATTTATATTTATCGCCTCCATTGCGATTTCATTTTTTGTGTATAAATTCGCGATTGGTTTTTTGATAAAAAGAATCGATGTGGAAAAATATTTCGATCCGATAATCAGAACACGGTATCGTCCGAAAAAGAGGAGTGATGGGGAATGACAGCGGCAATACTTTTTGGTTCAAAATCTGATGCCCAGACAATGAAGAAGGCGGCGGATGTTTTTAAGGAATTCGGCGTTTCCTATGTTTCATATACTGTTTCGGCGCATCGAAACCCGGAACTGTTAGCCGAAATTCTCGGCACTCTGGAAGCGAACGGTACGGAAGTGATAATCGCCGGAGCGGGGCTTGCCGCCCATCTTCCCGGCGTTATTGCCAGCCAGACGCTTATTCCGGTTATCGGGGTGCCGCTTGCCTCCGGCGGGTTAGGCGGGCTGGACGCGCTGCTTTCCATCGTGCAGATGCCCAAACAGATTCCGGTCGCCACTGTCGGCATTGACAATGCGGCGAACGCGGCCTATCTTGCCTGCGAAATTCTTGCCGTAAAATATCCAGAATTGAAAAAATCATTAATAGATTTCAGGAAAAAAATGAAGGAAGACCTTGCCAAAGAAAGCAGGGAAGCGGCGCTATAAGCGGAGTTAGTGTCTGTCCACAAAGTCGGTTACTTTGTGGACAGACATTGCATTTTCTCGCCTAAAGGCTGCGAAAATGCGATTTTCAAAGTAGTCTGTCTATAATGTGTCCACATTATAGACAGACTCTAGTATAACAGGACGGTTCGCATGAGACTTGACGACGACAAGCTGAGTGAGGAGTGCGGGGTTTTTGGGGTATTTCTGAATGAGCCTCAGCAGGATGCGGCCCCTGTGGTTTATCATGGGCTGTTTTCCCTGCAACACCGGGGGCAGGAAGGAGCTGGCATTGCCGTTGTTCGTGACAATGTAATTGATATTCACAAAGGGCAGGGTCTTGTCGGCGAAGTTATAAAACATGATGTATTGTCGAAACTCAAGGGCCATGCCGCAATCGGTCATGTGCGTTATTCCACATGCGGTGAAGACACTACGGAAAACGTTCAGCCCTTTATAAGCCGGTTCAAACTTGGCTCAATTGCCGTTGCCCATAACGGGAATCTTACCAACGCGGATGTCGTGCGGGAATTGCTGGAGGATGCCGGTATTGGTTTTACCACTTCCAGCGACAGCGAAGTTATTGTCAATCTTATTGCCAAAAATTACAAAAAGGGCCTGGAAAAAGCCTTTACCGATACAATCAAGTTTATCAAGGGGTCTTACGCGCTGATAGTGTTAACCGCCGACGCCCTGGTAGGCGCGCGCGATCCAAACGGAATACGCCCGCTTTGCCTGGGACAAATCGCCGAGGGGAAGAACGGCGGCAAGCATGGCGATAAAGGCGGCTGGATTCTTGCAAGCGAGTCCTGCGCGATAGAAGCGGTTGGCGGTACTTTTGTCCGCGACATTGAGCCGGGCGAATTAGTGATAATTAACCGCGAACAGGTGATTTCATACAGTTTTTGCGAAAAAACCAGACGCGCCGTTTGTTCCTTTGAGTATGTTTATTTTGCCCGTCCGGACAGCATTATTGACGGCAACGATGTGTACCATTCCAGGATTCGCGCCGGTGAAATTTTGGGCAGGGAATTCTGCGTTCCGGCTGATCTTGTTATCGGCGTTCCCGATTCCGGCATACCGGCGGCCATTGGTTACGGCAGGGCAACCGGCACGCCCTTTGGCGTTGGTATAGTAAAGAACAAGTACATTGGCCGGACTTTTATCTATCCGGATCAGTTGATACGGGAAAAGGCTGTTTCGCTTAAACATTTTGTTATTCGCAGTGAGGTCTGCGGCAAGCGTGTTGTGCTTATTGACGACTCGATTGTCCGAGGCACAACAAGCCGCCGTCTGGTTGCGCTTCTTAAAAGCGCGGGCGCGAAAGAAGTACACATGCGGATTTCTTCGCCGCCTGTATGCTTCCCCTGTTATTTTGGCATTGACACTCCGCATCGCAAAGACCTTATAAGCAACGCCACTAACGCCGAGGAACTATGCAAATTCCTGGGCGCGAACAGCCTTGCTTTTATAAGTACAAAAGGCTTGCTTGAATCAATCGACGCAAAATGTAACTCCGATAACCCGAACAGTTGCGGTTACTGCCTGGGCTGTTTCACCGGAGAGTACCCGATTGCTGTCGCCGGGGGAGCGCAATAAATCAAATAACAGGTAATCAAGATTAATAATATAATCTAATTACTGGGTATGCACTTCACGCAGCAGGACAAACGCATGAATGAATTTTTACCACGAATAGACACGAATGAACGCGAATAATCTAACGGAAATCCATTTTCATTTGTGATAATTCGTGCCATTCGTGGTTATTCTCTTCAAAACCATATGTTCATGCGTTTGTCGTGCTTCACGCAGGTATCATTGTTTTGTGGTGATATTCTGGTAAGTAACAGGTTCCAACAAAACAGCATTTTGGAGCAGGCGGTAAAACAACAACCCCCTGCTCTTTTCAACGAAACCGAAAAAACGGTTATTTTCTTCCTTTGCGCCTCTGCGAGATGTCTTCCTCACCCCCCAAACACCCGATTCTAGCCCGATTCCAGGGCATCGGCGTTGTAATTTGAAAAATAAAGGATATGGACAAAAGAAAAAAGCAATGTAATAATGGGGGAAGTCGGTTGCCAGTATTTTGTGATTAGGGTATAATTCTATTTAAATATGGGGGATTTATGATAAAAACAAGGTTATTAGGTGCTGTGGTTCCAGTCGGGGCTTTGAGAAGCGGTAAGCCGACGGCTGTCGGGGAATTTCCCGATCTGGTTGAGTTTGCCCAGTTGTGCAAGAAAATGAAGATCGGCCTCATCCAACTGCTGCCTGTTAATGATACGGGCTACCAGAGTTCGCCTTATTTCAGCCTGACCGCTTTTGCCCTGCATCCCCTGTATCTGAGGATTGCCGATCTTCCCGAGGCGGAAAAATTCAAGGACAAGATTGCCGCCATTAACAAGGAATTCGGGCAGGAGACGCGGTTTCCCTATGAAAAAGTCCTGCACGCCAAAATGGACCTCCTGCGGGAGATTTATACGGAAAATGAATCCGAAATAGGAAAAAAAGCAGAGGCGAACGGCAGTCTTGGCGCGTGGATCAAGGATAACCCCTGGATTAAGCCGTTCGCGGTTTACCGCAGGCTCAAAGAAGCCCACGGGGAAAAAAGCTGGAAGGAATGGGAAGATCACCGTGATGTAACTCCTGAGGAAATTGAAGCGATATGGGACGATCCGAAGTTCCGGGGCGAGCATCTGTTCTGGGCGTGGCTGCAGGAAGCGCTGGATATACAGTTCAGCGCGGCGGCAAAGGCCGTTGCCGAAGCGGGGATCGTGCTGGAAGGGGATCTGCCCATACTGATGAATGACGACAGTTGCGACGCATGGGCGCACAAGGAAATTTTTGACCAGGAGCTTTCAGCGGGAGCGCCGCCCGATATGTACAGCCCCGAAGGGCAGAACTGGGGTTTCCCCCTGCACAACTGGGCGGAGCAGGAAAAAGACAATTTCGCATGGTGGAGGCAAAGGCTCGCCGTTGCGGGTAAATATTATCAGGCCTATAGGATAGATCACGTGCTTGGTTTTTTCAGGATATGGGCTTCGTCTCACAGGGATTATTCCGCCTCGCTTGGGCGCTATATCCCCTACACGCCGATAACCAGTGGCGATTTAAAGAAACTCGGTTTTGACAAGGGCCGCGTAAGGTGGCTTTCCTTGCCCCATATTCCCACCAATGAGCTTTTAAACGCAATGCGCGCCAGCCAAATGAACGAAACTGATTTTGCCCTGGCAACAAAGAAGGTCTTTTCAAAAGCGCTTGACCAGGTTGGCACTGAGGAACTTTGGGTCTTCAAGAGAAAGATAAAGGGCGAAAAAGATATTGACGCGCTTGGACTGCACCCGTCCGCCCGATCTTACCTGATAAATGTCTGGCGTAACCGGCTTTTCCTTGAATATGCAAAAGGGAGGTTCTTCCCTACCTGGAATTTCAGGGGTTCCCGCGCTTACAATTCGCTTGCCAAAGAGGAAAAAGATAACCTGGAACAATTAGTGCAAAAACGAATGGCAAGATCGGAAAAAATATGGGAGGCCCAGGGAAGAAAGCTGCTCTCTGTTCTGGTTGAGTCTTCGCCCATGCTGCCCTGTGCCGAAGATCTGGGCGCGGTTCCGTACTGCGTCCCCAAAGTGCTGACAAGGCTGAAGATTTTCGGCCTGCGGGTTGTCCGTTGGCACAGGCAATGGGAAAACCCAAACCAGCCGTATATTCCTTTTGAGGATTACCCCGATCTTTCGGTCTGTACCGCTGCGGTACACGACAGTTCCACCCTGCGTGAATGGTGGGAACGGGAAGCGAACCAGCAGCAGTTTGCCGGTTTTGTGGGCGTCCCCTCGCTGCCGAGGGTCTACAACCCGGGAACGGCGAAAATAATCCTTGCCAAAATCGCAACGGCGCGTTCGCGTTTCCGTGTCTTCCAAATTCAGGACCTGCTGCATCTTTCCAACAGGTGGTACTCGGAAGACCCCGCTTCGGAACGTATCAACGTGCCCGGAACCTGCAATGAATTTAACTGGACATACCGGCTTCCGGCTGCGACTAGCGAAATCGCAAAGGACAAGGATGTGATAAAAGCCGTGCAGGAACTAAGCAAGATAAAACCGGCAAAACGAATGTAATGTACAATAATGATATAGTACAATAAAGCCAGGATGAACAAGCGCGCAAAACAACCCGCAGATCACAGGGAGCCTTTAAATTTCACGCTTGACCCGGTAAACGGGGTTCCGATTTACCGGCAGATAATCCAGCAGATAGAATACGCTATTCTCTCAGGGCGGATGCGGGCCGGCGACCGGCTGCCTACTATACGCGCCCTGGCGGTCGAACTGAAAACCAACCCCAACACTATTGCCCGCGCCTATAATGAAATGGAAATCAAAGGGATACTGGTAACCCAGGTGGGAAGCGGGACTTACATCTCCGACAAAAAACCGGTTTTGGACGATGACAGGCTGAACAGGAAGATCCGTGAAGTTTTGGGCAGATTTATACAGGAAATGCAGGGCCTGGGCGTGGACAAGCGGGAATTGACCAGAATGATCGCCGCGTATACGCCCGATTAAGGAGGAAAAATGATCTTTAATAAAATTAACAAAAACGGACAGTCTGTGGCAAAGGAAAAAACACGCCGCCGCACGCCGGATTATACTCTGGCTTTATTGCGGTTATTTTTTTTATTCATTGTAACGGACTTGCTCTATATTTTCGTCTTGTCTTCGCCTTCTTTTCCTTCAGGCATGAGGCAGGGGTTTTTTTGGGGGGGGCTGGTCCTCGCCCTGGCGGCGGCTTTTTCCGTCCGCAAGGCTTATGAATGGGAGAGGGTCGTTGTATTACGGTACGGCAAATTCCATAAAGTCTGCGGGCCGGGTCTGTACTTCCTATACCCCCTTTCCGATCATGTATGCCAGATCATTGATATTCGGATAAGGGTTACGGATTTTTACGCGCAGGAAACCCTCACCGGGGATTCGGTAACGGTCAGGGTGGACGCTTTCTGCTTCTGGCTTGTATGGGACCCGCAGAAGGCCGCTCTGGAAGTTGAGGATTATAAAGAGGCTGTTGCCCTCGCGTCCAAGGCTGCCCTTCGGAACGTCATTTCCAAAAACGAGCTTTCCACTTTTCTGACCCACGGGGATATTATCGAAAAGCAGATACAGGAAGAAGTGGAAAGGCAGACCACTGAATGGGGCATAACGGTTCAGTACATTGAGATTACTGACATTCAGATTCCCGCCGAGCTTCAGGATTCGCTTTCCCGCGTTGCCCAGGCCGAGAGGGAAAAGAAAGGCCGGACATTGCTTGCGGAAGCGGAAATAGAGATAGCCAAAAAACTGGAAGAGGCTATAGTAATCTACTCAAAAGACCAGGACGCCCTCAAGCTTAGGATTCTTTCCATATTGAACGAAGGGCTCAAGACCGGTAATTCCATGATGCTGGTTCCGAACTCCATAACGGACGAACTTAAAACCAAGGATATTTTCGGGCTTCAAGCGTTGAATGAACTGAAGAAAGAAAGTGGCAATAAGCAGTCATGAAAATGTTTACCGAAATTTAATTTTTTGTTTACCGCCTGTTAATAACTCCCGGCTATCTTTTCAGTAACAGATTTAAACAATCTGGGCTGTTTCCGTATAGAAGCAGAAATTAATTAAATACCGTAATAAAAGATTACGGCTGGGAGAAAAACTATGGAAGAGCAAAATTCAACAGCGCAGGAAAAAAAGAAATTTTTTAACCTGCAAGGAAAGAAAAAGAAGGTGATCATCGTGGTCATTGCCGCCTGGTTTTTGGTTGGCACCATTGGACATGCTATAGGTTTCAGAGGCGCATGGGGCCACGGAGCTTATTCCCTTATGGGAAACGGAAACGTTGCTGTCGCGGCAAAGGATTTTGAATCAAAGGGTATTGTATTTGCCGAATCTATGGCTGTTACAGGGAATGGCTACAGAACAACCTATAACGCGCTTATGAAGGAAGCCGCTGAAAAAGGGGCCGACGCGATAATCAATGTAAACATTTCTTCGGCAGGAATTTTCAAGAGAACATGGTCAGGTTCGGCTACGGCGATAAAGTATCTGGATTCGGTATCCGGCGACACTCCTTTAATCGGCAGTTCGGCCTTAATGCCGAGTAATAGGTGGTTCTGGGGAAAAAACCGTTTTTAAGGCGGATAAATCCAACGCCCCGGTTTCTCTTTTTGAGAATTCGGGGTAGGATGGGACACAATGACCATAAAACGCAGGCTCTTTTTTTCCAATATCCGCATGGTTCTGGTAACTATCGGCGGTTTCATCGTAACTTTTCTGGCTGTCCGTATATTATTTTATATGGGTATGCACTTGACGCAAGTTAGTCATTCTTTCTGTCAGTGAGTTGTTTGTAAGTGGCGGTTTCAATTTTTACGGCGTTTTCTAAAAGTCTTTGAAAGAGCAGCCCTCTACTTTTCGATTTAC
>Ga0268262_10005035_pt1 | contig 13302 bp, 8 predicted proteins | sample TergutNc150P3_FD_190354 | JGI IMG/M metagenome (GOLD analysis project Ga0268262, IMG submission 190354) | Nasutitermes corniger P3 segment gut microbial community from laboratory colony in Florida, USA - Nc150 P3 (SPAdes) (version 2) | ecosystem: Host-associated > Arthropoda: Insects > Digestive... | reverse complement strand
GGGAATATGGACAGCAAAGAAAAAAGAGCGGAAAAATTTTACAAATCGTTCCTGACATCTACAGAAGCCGTTTTCAACGGATTTACCGCCGGAAATGGATTGGATTACGAATCAATACAGGAAATGATTAGAATATCATGCGAATTTGTACGGATGGACCGCAACAGCATCGTACATGCAATGCAAACAGCCGACAAATATGAAAACCCGCATGTGTCCCATTCGGTACGATCCAGTATTATTGCCATAATCATCGGAGCATACCTGAAACTGCCAAGACACCAGCTTATTGAATTGGGGGTTGCGGCTTTAATGTGCAATATTGGTTTACTCAATCTGTCAGGACAAATATACACAATCAGCGGGGGCAGTCCTGATTTGTTGAAAACCGGCACGGACATGGAAAAAAAATTATTGTATGTCCACCCTATACAAGCCCATAAGACGCTAAAATTATTTAATTTTCCTTTATCTGTCAGCGAAGCGGCGCTTCAGCACCATGAACTGGAAGACGGATCGGGCTTCCCCAAACAGCTTAAAGGAGATCATATCAGCTTGTACGGAAAAATTCTGGTTGTTGCCGATTTTTACGAAGCCTTCTCAATGGAGCATATCAACGGGACAAAGTGCGGTCACAGCGGGATAGTGCAAATACTGAAAAACGGCGGGATTTTTGACGTATCGGTTATCCGGGCTTTAGTTAGTTCAATTTCGATTTACCCGGTTGGGATATATGTTTTATTGTCCAATGGGAAACGCGCACAGGTGGTAGACATAGACCAGGAAAACCCTCGCTTCCCCATTGTGGAAGTTTATGGGAAAAAATCGCCCAGCGGTATTATGAAAACATCCGATGAGCTTTCTATAGTCCGTCCCCTTACAAGCGAAGAAATCGAAGATTTTGTTGTACAAAAAAAGGTTTAGATTCTAAAACCGGGTAAAAATCGCCCAGCGGAATTATGAAAACATCCGATGAGCTTTCTATAGTCCGTCCCCTTACAAGCGAAGAAATCGAAGATTTTGTTGTACAAAAAAAGGTTTAGATTCTAAAACCGGGTAAAAAGCGCCTCCCCACTGATGATATTGAACATAACGTAAATAACATATATAATAATTCAAGGGAGGGGAAACACTGAAATGGGAGAAATACTGCGTCAGGGAATTGACGCCTACCGTCAGACCATGAATTCGTCCGGTAAAGCGCCGGATGGCGAAAAACCTCCGATTAACAACGCGAGTCTTTTAAAGACATCCCAACCGCCATCAAAACCGGTTGTCCCGGCGCAGTCAACAGTCTCAACCACCGAGTCTCGTCAGGACCCAGGTTCCCCTCCGGAGTCAAAAACAAGAAGAGTGGCCAAATTTCTTATATTAATTGGCAGCGACAAGGCATCCAGAATCCTTGGCGAATTGGACAGCAAGCAGGTTGAGGAAATATCACGGGAAATCGCCTCAATAAAAGGCGTTGACAAGGAAGAAACCGATGCGATAATCGCCGAATTCCAGTCTTTGTTGAACGGCACATACCGCTACAGCGGGCCGTCCTTCGGCGGAGTAGAGACGGCAAGGAGCATGCTGCTTGCGGCTTTCGGAAAAGAAAAAGGCGAGGCCATGCTCCAAAAAACCATTCTCAGCCTGCCCCAGAATATTTTTGGTTTTTTGGAGGAATTTACCCCGGAACAGATTGTCTTCCTGCTAAAAGATGAAAGCCCTGTAACTGCGGCTCTGGTTCTGGCAAGGCTCTCCCCGGAAGTTTCCGCAAAGACTCTGGCAAAATTCCCGCCTGCCCTCAAGCCGGAAATTCTCAAGAAGATTGCCCACCAGAGCGAAGTGATGCCGGAGGTTTTGGAACAAGTCGCGAGGGCAATACGGGAAAGGGCGCGGCATCTTGGCAGCAGCGGAAAAGATGATATTGAAATTGACGGGATGCAGACCCTTGCGGCGATTCTGAAACAGGGGGACTATACTTTTGGCGACCGCATCATCAGCGAGCTGCAAACGGACAACCCCGAGATCAGCAAAAGCCTGAAAGACAAGCTGTATACCCTGGACGACGTGCTTGACGCTTTCGACAAACCCCTTGCCGAGAAACTCGCGACCATGACCGAGCAGGATATCGCCGTTCTGTTGAAAGGCAGGAGCGCCGAATTCTGCGAAAAGATACTTTCAAATGTTTCCTCCCGCCGCCGTGTTTTAATCCGCGAGGAAGGGGATATGATCGGCCCTATATCAAAACGTGAAAGCAATGAGGCGGCAAGCGATTTTCTCGCGTGGTTCAGGCTGGCGCGCGCAAACGGCGAGCTGGCGTTAAAAAGCGACGAGGACTGGGTAAATTAACCAAATAACAAAGGAAATAAAGGGGTTTTAAAAATAATTTATGAATTTACAAAAAGGGCAAAAGCTCAACTCCGGTTTTTCCATTATTGATATAGTTGATCTCGCCGAGATGAAGGCGGTTGGGATTTGGGCAAGGCATGATAAAACCAACGCTGAGGTTTTTCACGTTCTCAATGATGACAGTGAGAATCTTTTCGCTTTTGCTTTTGCCACAACGCCGCAGGATAATACCGGCGTGTCGCATATCCTTGAACACTCGGTACTGTGCGGATCGGAGCGCTATCCTTTGAAAGACGCATTCATTGTTCTTGCGCAGGGAAGCCTGCAAACTTTCCTTAACGCCTGGACTTTTCCCGACAAAACCGTTTACCCGGCCAGTTCGGTAAACGAGCGCGATTATTTTAACCTGATGTCAGTGTACGGCGACGCGGTATTCCGCCCCCTGCTTGCCGAATGGACATTTCTCCAGGAAGGTCACCGTTATGAATACGGAAAAGACGGTAAAGGGCTCTCCGTTACCGGCGTGGTTTACAATGAAATGAAAGGGGCTTATTCGTCACCGGACAGCTACGCCCATCTCTGGTCTGTAAAAGCCGTTTTGCCGGATACCCCGTACAGCTTTGAATCCGGCGGCTCCCCCGAACATATCCCGGAGCTGACCTGGGAAGGCTTAAAAGACTTTCACCGCCGCCGTTATTCGCCGGCGAACTGCCGCGTCTTTCTGGCGGGGAACATCCCCACCGAAAAGCAGCTTGCCTTCCTGAACGACAATTTTTTTTCATCAATAGAAGCAGGTACGGCCTGTGCGCGAATTGGCAAACAGAAACGCTGGACTGCACCAAAAGAATTTATTGTCCCCTGTCCCTCAGGGTCTGCTGAAGAAGCGCCGGATGGCGGCAACAAATCCACGGTTTTTCTGTCATGGCTTCTCTGCGATGCCTCCGACACAGATGAAAATATCGCCCTTGCCACGTTATGTGAAATTCTCCTTGGTCATGACGGTTCCCCCCTGACAAAGGCTCTTATACAGTCAGGTCTTGGCGAGGATATTTCCCCGGTTACAGGCATTGAAAGCGAACTGGGGGAAACGCTTTTTGTAGCGGGGCTGCGGGGCGTCAGCGGTGTCGCCGCTTCGACGAGCTCGGCGGCGGCGGCTTCGACAGGCTCAGTAACCGGGACAGAAAAAAAGATTGAGGCGCTTATACTGGGGGAATTACGGCGGCTTGCAGCCGAAGGGATTCCCAAAGAGGAAATTGAAGCTGCGCTTCTGTCTATCGAATTTTCCCAGCGGGAAGTCAGACGTTCGGGCGGGCCGTTCTCGCTGGTGTGGATGCGACGCAGTCTTCGTGCCTGGCTGCATGGAAGCAGACCCTGGGAAAGCCTGCTGCTGGTTCCGTCTATCGAAAAGATCAAACAAAAATTGACGGAAGACAGCCGCTATTTTGAATTGCTGATACAAAGATACCTGCTGGACAATCCTCACCGCGCGCTGGTGACAATGGAGCCGCAGGAAGATTTCCTTCCGAAACAGGAAGCGCGGCTTGCCGAGAAACTCGCCAGGACGGAGCAGAGTTTGAGCGAGGCGGACAGACAGCGTATCATCGACAAAGCCGCGGCCTTTGAAAAGCTCCAGAGCGAAGGCGACAGTCCCGAAGCGCTTACGGCTATTCCCCATCTTTCCAGAAAAGACCTTTCCCCCGAACCGGAAATAATTCCCCGCCGGATTGAAGACCTGATGGGACTTCCCGCGCTCTGCCATGATATTTATACCAACGGCATAAGCTATATCGACCTTGCCTTTCCCCTTGATATTCTCCGCCCGGAAGATTACCAATGGATTCCGTTTTTCACGCGGGCCGTTATTTCCGTAGGCTTGCCGGGAATGGATTACGCCGAAGTATCGAGTCTGCTTGCCCGTACCGTTGGCGGCTTAAACGTCATATTGCACACCGGCTCACCTGCGGGTAGTGACCGCCCTCTTATTAAAACCCCGTCGGGAGAATTTGACCTTATTGGCCGGGATTGGATCATCTACCGCATCAAATGTCTGGATGAAAAAACGGCGGTGTCGCTGGATCTGGCTCTGCGCCTGATAAACGAAGCGGATTTCTCCGATTTAAGGCGAATCCATGACCTTGTTATGGAAATGAAAAACGGGATACGCTCCAGCCTTGCTCCCGGCGGTCATCATTACGCGTCATCCAGGGCAAGCCGTTATGCGTCGGCTTCCACGCAGACAGAGGAAACATGGAACGGCTTAACGCAGCTTTTTTTCGTCCACCGTCTTGCCGAGATGGACACTGCCGAAATAGCCGCCAAATTAAACAAACTGCGTGAAGCAATAGCTTCAGGCGGCCTTATCACCAGCCTTGCCGGATCAGCCGATGCCTTGAAATCCGGCGGTAATTTGATCGCCCAACGGTTCAAAGGCTTTGGCCCTCCAAAAAAACGGGTGCTGTCAGCCGCTGTTTCAGACAGCATTTCCGGTACTGAGGTGTTTGCATCGCCGTCGCTACAGGTTGGTTTCGCCGCCATGACAATGCGGGCCGCGAAATATGACACCCTGGCGAATACCGCCGAAACAGTGCTGGCACACCAGCTTTCCACCGGCGCTTTGTGGGAAAATATCCGCATGAAGGGCGGCGCTTACGGAGCCTATGCTTCCAGCAACGGCCTTGAGCGCTGTTTCTCTATGTCAACTTACCGCGATCCCAATCCGCTGCGTTCCCTGGATGCTTTCTGCTCAATACTCAAAATCGGCGCGTCACAAAGTGACGGCGCGTCGCAAAGCAACGGCGCGTCGCAAAGCAACGCGGCATCCGCTGCGGCGGATGCCCTGGAAAAGATGATTATCGGCTGTTACTCAAGCGAAACCCGCCCCCGTACTCCTTCGGAAAAAAACGTCAATGATTTTCTCCGCTTTCTCTCACGCATTGACGATGACTGCCGCAGACGAAAACTGAAAAGGCTCATTAACATTTCTGAAAATGATATTTCCGCCGCCCTGGGAAGCCTCGCATCACAACTTGCCTCACAACACGCTCCGGTTCGTGTTGTTATTGCCGGAACAAGCAGCGCGGAACAGGCGGCTAAAGCGTTGGGGGCGGAAGTGCAACTGCTGCCTGTGTAGCAGATGCCACTTGACAATAATCCCAAAAATTCGCATTGTACCTTAAAAGGCGGTTTTTCCGTCGCCGAGCATTGCGGCGCATCCTTGCCCATAAGGAGGCTGGAAGGAACTAATTGAAAGGCAGCGATGTAATCGTCACGGGTGTTTCCAAGTTTTTTGACAGTTTTAGAGCGCTCAATAATGTGAGCCTTGAGATAAAAAAAGGAGAGTTTTTTTCCCTGCTGGGGCCTTCGGGCTGCGGTAAAACAACCCTTCTGCGGATTTTAGCCGGGTTTGAGCAGCCCGACAACGGGGCTGTTACTTTTGACGGGAAGGACGTGCTTCCCCTGCCGCCCGACAAACGGCACGCAAATACGGTGTTTCAGAATTACGCCCTGTTCCCCCATCTTTCCGTTTTTGAGAATGTCGCTTTTTCCATGCGCCTTAAAAACGCGGCTAAAAGCGAGGTTGAAAGCAAAGTGAGCGAGTACCTCCGCCTGGTGCAGTTGGAAGGTCACGCCCATAAAAAACCCAACCAGCTTTCGGGCGGGCAGAAACAGAGGGTCGCTATTGCCCGCGCCCTTATAAACGAGCCCAGCGTGCTGCTTCTGGACGAGCCGCTCTCCGCGCTGGACGCGAAACTCCGCCAGCACATGCTGATAGAACTTGATCAGATACACGACAAGATCGGCATAACCTTTATCTACGTTACCCATGACCAGCAGGAGGCCCTTTCGGTATCCGACAGGCTGGCGGTAATGAACCATGGCGACGTGTTGCAGATAGGCACGCCCCATGAGATCTATGAAAGTCCGGCGACCGATTTTGTAGCCAGCTTTATCGGGGAGACCAACCTTTTTGACGCGAAAGTTATCAGCGTGGAAACGCTGAAACGGGACTGGGAAGAGTACATGGCGGAACTGGATATTCCGGAACTGGGCCGCATTAAGGTAACCACCGTAGACAAGGTAAAGCCCGGCCAGACTGTCAGCTTCACAATCAGGCCGGAAAAAATCGTCATTGCCAAAGACAGACCCACAACCAATCGTGATGACATCAACCTCTTTCAGGGGATTGTAGACGAGCCTATCTACTCGGGCTTCCAGACAAAGTTTTATGTCAAAGTCATGGATAAGTCCATGATTAGGGTGATCAAGCAGCACGCCAACTATTCGGACGAAGGGCCCGATATACGCTGGAAGGATTCTGTTTTCCTGTCATGGAGCGCCGATGACGGCTATATTGTTGAGGTGAAAAATTGAAGCCGCCATCTGGCGCACCCGGGAGGCGGAATATGGGAACCCTGTATTCCGGCCCCATGGCAATTTGGTTTACCCTGTTCTTCCTTGCGCCTATTATCATAATAATTATTTACAGTTTCCTTAAAAAAGGGCTGTACGGCGGCGTGGAACCTGTTTTTTCGCTTGATGCCTACCAGTATTTGGGCGACGGGATATTCCTGAGCATCACGCTTCGCACCATTATTACCTCGGCCGTCGCCACCGTTATCACTATCTTAATCGCTCTGCCATGCGGCTATTACATGGCAAAAAGCAAAAATCAGACTCTTCTTCTTTTGCTTATCATCATTCCCTTCTGGACAAATTTTTTGATCCGCGTGTTTGCGTGGATGAACATTTTGGGGAACCAGGGTTTCCTTAACGAATTCCTAATCCGCATCGGGCTGATTAATGATTACCTCCACTTCCTCTACAACCAAAAAGTAGTGATACTGGTGCTGGTGTATATGTACTTGCCCTACGCGATATTGCCGCTTTTCTCCAGCATAGACAAATTCGATTTCTCCCTGCTGGAAGCCGCGCGTGATCTGGGGGCAAACAAGTTCGTCGCTCTGGTCAGAGTGATGCTGCCCAATATACGGGGAGGTATTTTTACGGCGGTTTTGTTTACGTTTATTCCCATTTTTGGCGCTTACGCGGTACCGCTTCTGGTGGGGGGCAAGGACTCCTACATGCTGGGGAATATCATCGCCGACCAGTTGTCCAAGTCGCGCAACTGGCCCCGCGCCGCCGCGATTTCGATGGTGCTTACCCTGGTGACAACGGTGGGCGTATTGCTGATGATGAATGTCCAGCGGCGGGACGCTTCAAGACTGGTCGAGGCGAAAAAATCATGAATTTTAAAAACATGGTTCGTAAAACAATTACCTCTCTCTGGCCAATCAAACAGGGAGAAGCCGCCCGTCATGCCAGGCGCGCAAGCCGGAGGCCATTTTCTTTTTCCCAGTCCGTTTTTGCCGTTACCATAGTATTCCTGTTTTTACCTCTTTTGGTGCTTATCCTCTATTCGTTTAACGATTCCGCCGGGATGAACTGGACGGGCCTTTCGTTGCGTTGGTACAAACGGCTGGTCGAATCGAGGGAGTTATGGCGGGCTTTTACCAATAGCATTATCGTGGCTGTTTCTTCCGCCGCGACCGCAACCGTGCTGGGCACCATCGGCGCTATTGGGGTAAACTGGTACCGCTTCAAGCTGCGATCCTATGTGCAGACTATTTCTTTCCTGCCCATGATTCTGCCTGAAATAATAATCGGCGTGTCGCTTTCGATTTTTTTCGCCGGCATTGGAATACCTTTGGGCCTGTTTACCATCTTTGCCGCCCATACAACCTTTAACCTGCCCTTTGTCTTTCTCATGGTAATGGCAAGGCTGGATGAATTTGATTTTTCAATCATCGAGGCGGCTCACGATCTGGGAGCTAGCGAAAGGCAGACCCTGTTCCGGGTGATAATACCGGTATGCATGCCCGGTATAATGTCAGGCATGTTAACCGCAATTACCCTGTCGCTGGAAGATTTTGTCATTACTTTTTTCGTCGCCGGTCCGGGTTCTTCAACCCTGCCGATATTTATATATTCCGCCATTACGCGCCGGGGCGGTATCACCCCAATAATCAGCGCCCTCTCGGTAGTGATGATCCTGGGAACCGTAGCGTTATGCGTTACGCTCAGGAAATTTCTGAAATACATTGCGGCGAAATAAAACCTAATGGTTTTATATATTTTTTACAAAGGAAGGTAGATAGAGATGAATATGAAAAGGAGCATCATCTTATTTTCACTTTTGGCGGGCCTGTTGTCCGCCACGGTACTGAGCTGCGGCAAGAAAGAGCGGCTCTACATTTTTAACTGGACCTACTACACTCCGCAATCGGTTATTGAGAAATTTGAAAAAGAGTACAATGTTACGGTACTCTACGATGAATTTGCTTCCAATGAAGATATGTACGCAAAAATCAAGGCCGGGGGTTCTGGTTATGATATCGTATTCCCCTCAGGGGATTATGTGTCAATTATGATCCATCAGAACATGCTGGAGAAAATCGACAAATCCAAAATTCCGAATCTGGGCAACGTTGATCCCGCAGTACTGCAAAAGTCAACTTTCGATCCGAACATGGAATATTCGGTTCCTTATTACCACGGAGCCGCGGGCGTGCTGGTCAATACCGCAAGGGTGCCTAATTTTGAAAAGAGTTGGTCCATATTCAGCCGCCCGGATCTCCGCAACCGCATGACAATGCTGGACGATATGCGGGAAGTGATGGGCGACGCCCTTAAATTCCTCGGTTACTCGGTAAACACCACAAACCCCGCGCAGATTAACGCGGCCAGAGACCTGATCAACAATTCATGGAAACCCAATTTAACCAAGTTTGACGCCGATGCTTTTGGCAAAGGTTATGCCAACGGCGATTTCTGGGTTGTGCAAGGCTATGCCGAAGTGGTGTATGAGGAAATCGCGGACAAACCTGAGCTTCTTAGAGATACGGTTTATTTTGTCCCCAAAGAGGGCGGCCCGGCCTATCTTGACAGTATGTGCATTCTCAAAGGCTCAAAGAATATCGACCTTGCCTACAAGTTTATCGACTTTATTCACCGCCCTGAAATTTACGCTGAGTTTGTAGATAGCTTCGGTTTCCCCGCGACTGCGAATATTCCCGCCCGTAAATACAAGACAGGCGATTCCTGGTACCTCACCGAAGATCTTGCCAATACGGAGTTAAAGGACGATCTTGGCGAAGCGTTGGAGCTTTACAATAACGCCTGGTACTCAATCAGGGTTGATTAACAAAAGAAAAGGGAAGATTGGAAAAGAACAAAGAAGGACAGGCTGAAAAGAAACTTGTCCTTCTTTAGCGGTTATGACGGTAAGGAAAACGAATTGGAAAAAATAGAAGTTGTAAAATGGCAGGAAGGAATAAATCTGCAGGGACTCAGCCTGCAAGAAATATTTGATTCTATTCAGGAAATAGACAAGTCTGTTTTCCATGACAATGGATTGGCTACCCAACAAAGTGATATTGAACGTTACGAAGCATATAAAGATTCATACATTTTTGCCCTTTCCAATGGAAAAATAATTGGATACCTTTGTTTTTTTCCGATAACTGAAAATTTCTATGAATCAGTCATTAAAGGGGAAAAGGTGTATGACGGAGATATTGCAAGTACGGATATTTGTAATTTGAATGATAATTCCAACTATATTTTCCTGTTATCGGTTGCCATTAGCCCTGAATTTCAAAAAAAGGGAATTTCAAAACGGTTTTCTGAAATTCTTGTTGAAGAATTCTCAAAAATAAAAATAAAAGATATGGTATCATACGCATTTAGCACAGGCGGCGAACATTTCCTGAATCATCTTGGACTAAAGAACTATAAAGAAATGGAAGATGAGATAAAATTAATGAGAGGATCGTTATTTAGTGAAAAATGATAATTTTGATTTAGTTCTTGCTATTCCATGCGCCAGTATAAAAGAAAACGCGAACACGACGGAAGCGGAATCATTTCTCGAAATATTCAGCGATAGTCCCCTAAAGTATAAAGGAAACAAGTTGAAAATTAAAAATGCCGATTATGATAATAAATCAAATTTATTGGAATATGCCAGTATATTCTGTGATCAAATAGAAGAGCATCGTAATTATGAATTGATTTTTAATGATGAATCAACCATAATCGACCCCAAAAGAAAACCTTTGTCGTTTGGACAGGTCATATTATATGAAGATAAGAAAACCGATGATAATGTTCTTCCGATATGTTGTTATAACTTCTTTGCCGTACTCAGTGAATTATCCATTAAAAAGTCACCTAATAAAAAATTATTTTTTATAAGAGATTCCACTTTTGATAACCATACTTTTAATATTATTTATTTTGTTGTACCGGATATAAATTATCACGATCTGACATTGATGATGGATCAATCTCACGAATTAGAGTGTAATATTATGGGGGGTATAAATACCGAAAATTTTGTCGGTGACTATTTAAGAAATACCTTTGGCTATAAATATTTTGGGAAGATTTATCACATAATATTTTCAGACTTAAATCAATTTAAGGAGCTTAATAAAGTTAAATTATATAATATATTGGCCGCAGAAGAATATAAAGATGAAGAGAGATATAGTCATCAAATAAAACTGTCGGAAAATACAGATGAATATATTTATTCCAGTAAACGGAATACCAGAAAGTTCAAATTATCAAAAAAAGAAAAATTTTTTGATGACTATAATATGTATAGTTCATATAATGCTTATGCATCACTTTACTCTTATTATTATATTATTAATGAAGAAGATAAAGATTTATTTTACAAAAGAATATCGCCGGACGTTAACAATGAAAATTTTAGCAGTGAGGGTAATATATTATTTGTTTTGGAAACCGAAATATTCAAGATCACGGCCTGCCTTGTTTCAAGCATGGAAATAAACGAACAAATAAAAAACCCTGATATGGTAGAAATTCAAAATATGTTTAAGCATTTTATTAATACAAGGCCCTTGTTTGAGAAATTAAACTATCGTTATTTAGGCGCTCAAAAGGAAGCTGATTTTATAAATAAACAATTTCGCATAAATGAAATGTTTGCTGATTATGATCGTAAAAGAGAGCTACTAAGGAATTATTGTGAAGTAACTACATCGATCATTTTAAACAGGAATTCAAAAATATTAAATTGGTTAGGTGTCATATTTGCGCTCATTGCAGGATGGGATACGCTTGCATTATTCTCAAAGATATTATTTGATGAACATAAAATAGAATGGGATAATGCGTTAATAATACCATTTTTTGTTTGTTTGGTGATAATTGGTATATTAATAAAAAATATTCAACCTGTAAAAATTATTAAAAAGCTCTTAAAAAGATATTAGGCTCGTTTAATAACCGGTTAAGCAAACCGATCATAGTTTATTATACCACAAATTAGTTTCATCCTTACAGAATGCCAATTGCAATAGTGGCTCCGGTAGGGGTATGACATACAAAGGTATCTTTTACCCATAGGACATCCAGGCAGTGAGATAATGCCGCTTGCTTCTCCACCACAAGACTGGTAAGAACTGTCCAAAAGGCCAGTTTTTCTGTTAAATCTGAAGTAGATTTTCCAAAAACTGAAGTTTTGAAATAGCCAATTACACTTTCTTGGTAATAAAATCGCTTCTGAGGCAACGGGTACAGATTTTTGCCGTGAAAGTCGTGCCGTCAATCTGGGTTTTTACCTTTACCAGATTGGGTTTCCATGTTCGTCTGGTACGGTTTTTGGCATGGCTTACCTTGTTACCGGTCACCGTATGTTTTCCGCAAATATCACAGGTCCTCGACATAATATCCTTCCTTAATAAAGCCCGCAGGCAATAATTTAAATTGCTGTTCTTAATTTATATAGAATTGCTTCAGGAATGTAAAGTACCCTTTAGCCTAAAAAAAAGACAGGGTCTGGTTTTTACCCCAGACCCTGTTCCTTAGTCCCTGGTCACTGGCCCGGTTTTACTGAGGCCACTGGCTTGTTCTTTCGTTAATTACTTCCTGGGCGCCCGAAGCCATCCAGTCTCTGAATCCGTCATCCCAGACGCGGTCAAATTGCGCCGTAGGAGCTCTGATACCCTGGGCGATAAGCGCGTCGGCTTTATCCGCCAAGGTCTGAGAGTATTGGGTTATCTGTAAGACAGCAGGATGGACAATTTGGGGGCGTGCGTCTTTGACGGAAATATTGTAGGCTTCTACAATAGTTTCGGCGGGAGTACCCGGATAACTCAGCGCGAGTACTTTGGCGTTATCATCATCGCTTCCCAAATAAACGCCGTTCAACGGCATTGTTATGTCAATGTTTTGCGCGGAGTTCTGAATCCACTTTGGGTCAGTGGAGGCAATTACTTGTGGAATGCCGTTTACCAGATTGTGGTTTCTGCCCCGTTCTCCGATTTGAAGGTAGTTGAAGTTTTCAAACTTGGAGAGCCAGTTAAGGTACTGCAGGGCTTCTTTTTGGTTCTTGGAGAAGGCGGGAACAAACATAAACAAACCTACCTTGTCCAGCTTGGACTTGTTGCTTAAATTAAGGTCTATCGCAACAAATGACGCGCCCGGCACGTTTTTTGCCAAGTCTGCGTTAATAGCGAGATCCGTCCTATAAGCATAGTCCCAGTTTCCGGAAAACGCGCCGGCGACACCGCTCTTTAATATGTTATAGCCGTCTTCGGCAACCGTCACAAGCGGGAAATCCTGATAGATGAGCTTTTCGTTGTACCACTGGTTCATAACCCGCACGCCTTCTTTGAAGCCGGGCATATTAACGCTGCGTTCACCAGCCTGGCCGACGATGCTGTTTATCCATATATCCCTGTCGCTCCTGCCTTTTGTATAGCTGTTGGCAATGAAATCGGCAAGGCCCCAGCGGGCGTCAGAGCCCTGGAAGAACGGTACGGTCCTGTTGCCCACATTGCCCGGGTTCCTGTCGCGGAACGCAATAAGCGCGTCATGGAATTCGTCGATGGTTTTCGGCACCGGGAGTCCGAGTTTGTCAAGCCAGTCTTT
>Ga0268262_10005034_pt1 | contig 13302 bp, 15 predicted proteins | sample TergutNc150P3_FD_190354 | JGI IMG/M metagenome (GOLD analysis project Ga0268262, IMG submission 190354) | Nasutitermes corniger P3 segment gut microbial community from laboratory colony in Florida, USA - Nc150 P3 (SPAdes) (version 2) | ecosystem: Host-associated > Arthropoda: Insects >... | reverse complement strand
TGTCGCCCGCTTTAATTCAGTGTACGATGAATACCGCCGTTCCCCGGAGGTCACCCGGCAGCGGCTCTACTATGAAATGGTTGAGGAAGTGTTCAAGGGTGAGGAAGGCACGGTGATTATCGACCGTAACCTAAAAAATTTCCTGCCCATGATGAACCTTGGAGCCGCGGCGCAGCGGCAAGCGGGAGGCCGGTAATGAAAAAAATACTTTCAACTATTATTGTTATTTTTGTTATCTTTATCGGCGTCGTGGTAGCCGGCCCCTTTTATGTTATTAACGAAGGCGAACAGGCGGTCATTGTGCAGATGGGGCGGCTGATAGGCGTCATCACCAACGCCGGACTGCACCTGAAGGTTCCCTTTATTGATGATGTGGTTCGTTATCCCAAGCGGATTATGGCATGGGACGGCGAGGCCAAGAGTATGCCTACCCGCGAAAAGCAGTACATCTTTGTGGATATAACCGCCCGCTGGCGCATCTCCGATCCCCAAAAATTTTACGAATCCATTTCCACCATTGACGCGGCATATTCCAAACTTGCCGAGGTTATTGATTCCGAGGTGCGCACAGTCGTGGCGGAAAATTATCTGCGGGAATCGGTGCGGAATTCAAACATTTTACTGGAACGGAAATCAAATTCCGATCCTCTGGGTTTGGGGGACAGTATAGACCCCGATATTATCACTTCCTCAATACAACCCGATTCGGATCACGAGCCGATTATCCGGGGCCGCCGCCAGCTTGCCGAAGAAATACTTGCCCGTTCACGGCGCATGGTTCCCGAATACGGCATTGAATTGATTGACGTGGTAACGCGGCAGATACGTTATTCCGACGAGCTGACCCAAAGCGTCTACGCCCGCATGATAAAGGAACGGAATCAAATAGCGCAGGCTTTCCGTTCCGAGGGCGAAGGCCGCAAGGCTGAATGGCTGGGTAAAATGGACAACGAAAAACGTTCCATACTTTCAGCGGCGTATAACCAGTCCGAGACCATCCGGGGAACGGCGGACGCGGAAGCGGCGCGGACCTATGCCGACGCTTATAACCGCGACCGGAGTTTCTTTGACTTTTGGCGCGCGGTAGAATCGTACCGCGGCACCCTGCCGAAGTTCGAGAAAACCCTCTCGACCGATATGGAATATTTCCGTTACCTGTACTCTCCGCGATGATTTTTGAAGCAGACGGCCGCAGGGTGCTGGGCTTTGACACCGGTCTTGATTCCCGCTCCTTTGCCCAGGCAAAACTGGCCCAGCTTATCACCGAGCCGGGATTTATTGTCCGCCCTGCGGAGACAGGCCCCCGTCGCATTGAGTTGTGGAAAGCGTCCGGCGTACTGGAAAGAAGCGACTCCGGCGGCAAGCCAACCATGGTGGTCTGGGGGCCGCTCTTTGAAGGCGACCGCCTTGATCTGCTGCTTAATGAAAACACAGAACAGAACAAAGTTCTGGCGGCGATATGCGCCTGGATTCAGGCAATGCTGGCGTTAGGGGAGAATCCCGCCAAGGGCGCCGCCGTATCGCCCTGGCCCGACGCGGCGATAATCGCGCGGGATAGCGGAAACGGCCTCTCCCGCGCTCCCTTCGAGAGCCTCAGGGAGCGGAAAGCGCCCTCCCCCGCTGTTTTTTTCGCGCCGCCCATTCTGGCCCGGCGCTGCATAACCGCCGCCGCCGAATGGTATGTCCACCCCGACCTTGACGGCATGAACGGAGCCGCCTTTACCGCGGCGGCAATGCTGTACCGGCTCTTTGCCGGAGCGCCGCCTTTCCCCGTAATTGACGAATCCCTCCTTCACCAGGATATGCGGGAGAGTAACTTCCTGCCGGTACGCTTCGCCGTTCCCGGTCTGGACGCGCGGCTTGCCGCCCTGATTCAAAATGCCCTTGAGCCGCCTTACGGCAACGGGGAGCGGCTCTTGAGCGAAATGCTGGCAATCCTGCAGCCGGGCGGGCAGACCGTTTCAGCGGCTTCGCTGGTTCAGCCGCTCGCGGAAGAAAACCGGCTGTTACTGGAAAAAGAAAAAATTCAGTTTCAAAAAAGAAAAACCGCCTCGGTCGGAGTCAGGCGTTTTGTTACGCGTAATTCTGCCGTTTTGACAGGCTGCCTTGCGGCGCTTGTCGCGGCAGTCCTTATTACCGTCAGCATAGCCCAGAGCCGATCCCGTCTGCCCAGTACGGCGGGCATGGAACCGGCCCAGGTCATTGAAAGTTACTACAACGCCTTTGGTGAACTGGATCATCAAATGATGGAGGCTTGTGTAACCAATGGGGCGGGAAAAGACGATATTAATTCGGTTATCAATCTTTTTGTAATCAACAAAGCCAGGCAAGCCTATGAAAACAAATTCACGCCCCTCATTATTTCCGCCCGTAAATGGCAGCAGGGGGCTGAAATGGGTACTGATACGCAGGTTTTCGGCGTTACAGACCTACATATTACAATCAACAAAGAACAGGCGGAAGAAGCGGAGTACCGCGCTGATTATATATTATGGATACCTGTTGAATTAAGCGGCGATGCGGAGATGGAATCCGCCGAAACCAACCTTCCCCGCCCGTATCCCCGTACCGATATAATCACCCTTGTCCGCAAAAAGGATAAGCGCGGCTTCAACTGGCGCATTGCCGGGATTCAAAGGTAACCGGCAGCATAGGGGAAATTCCCTATGTCACCCGCCACCGGATAGCCTCTTTGCGGCATATTGCAAATTATGGGATTTTTTTATAGTCTAAGGGGAGACCGATATGGAACTGCAAATTAAGAGACACGATATAAGCTTCTCTATGGATTTTAACCGCAAGGGGATAATATCAAGCCGGCCGCTTACCGAATACCTTCAATATCTCAATATTCTGCCGGAAGACTTAAAAGCCCTGTCCAACAAGCAAATCCTGCTGATCGGAGGCGGAATGTCGCCGGTGCGAAGCTGGCTTGAAGCGGTCAAGATTAACGCCGTGGTTACCAACCTTGATTTCTTTTATACCGCCAATGAGGTGGTTGCGCACAATCATATAAACGAGGATTTTTACCAATGGGAAGCGCCGCCCAATGCTTACAACGAAATATGGGCTTTACATTCCCTGCCTCTTTACGCGCTTTCCATTACTGAAGTAGAACTGTTCTTTGCCAAAGCCTTGCTTATGCTGGCGCCCGGCGGGAATTTGCGCGTTTACCCCATAAACGACGGCAACCTTGACGCGATCTTCAATACCAGACACTTCTACGGCCACGCGGAAAGAGCCAGGGATTCCCATAAAGCCATGATGGAAATGGGAAAAATCGGCTTTTCAACAAGGACGTTCAGAAACGATCTTGTGTCCATTATGGATCATATGGAAGCCGCCAAGGGAACGGACAGCCCTTACGGATGGTTTCACGAAATGCATAAAAGGCACCCGTGGAATACCTTTGTCGGCCGCCGTGATCTGGAGGCCGCGAAACTGCGCGCCTATCTTTTCCAAATCACCGCGCCCATGAACAAGTTTAAAGTCAATGAAGGCCTCAACGCTTATATCAAAAAACGGGAACCAAAAGAACCAAAAGTCGAGATTGTCAGAAAGAACTGACGGCTGTCTGTTGGAATACGGCGTACCCCTATTCCCGCTATTCTTCCAAATTCGCCAGCATATTGTCCAGGAAACGCCCCAACAGGTTTTTAACATCCTTAATAGTCGCTTTCCGGTATGTTTTAATGGCCTCCGGCATTTTCTTTTCGGCTATAAACAGATCAGTCGTATCAATGCCAAGCGCAACCGCTATACGTTCAATCATTTCAGGAGATGGAAATTTACTTCTATTTTCAATCATACCAATATAATGCGTGCTGGTTTCCACTTTTTCAGCTAAATACGCCTGTGTAAACCCTTGAGCAATACGGTATGATTTCATGTTTTTGGCTAATAAATCTCTAATATTGGTCATAATACATAGTTATACTCTGTATTTAATGTAATCAACTTTACTTAATTGACATACTTCCCGCCGGTATTTTATAATACTGCCTATAAGTTGTTGCTTGCTAACAATAGCGTATTCGTTGTTAAATAAGGGTAGCTATGAATTTTGATCCTTCATTGCCCACATCTTATGAGTATATTCACTATACCGGCGAAAACATCGCCGCCCTTGACCTTACCCGCACCTATACCCAAACGGCTGAAAAATTGGCTTTGCATACGCCCAATGGATTATGGCTATCCATAACCGGAATAAACGACTGGGAAAAATACTGCCTTACAAATTACTATAACCTTACCAACCTAAAATACGAATTTCAGGTAAAACTCAAACCGCAGGCAAAGATTCTTATACTGTACAATAACGCCGCGTTTGAAGATTTTGAGAAAAAATACGGGTACAACGGAAAAAATCACACCTCTGGGCTTTCAATCCGGTGGGATGAAATAATCAAAAATTATCAGGGTTTTGCCCTGCCTGTTGTATTGCCCAAATCGAACAATACGGGCTCGTGGCATGATACATGGAACTGTACTTCCGCCTGTATATGGGATTTACAGGCGGTTGAAAGGTTTGACAGGTTGGAACAATGAAGGGGGTAAGATTAATCATCACCAAATGTTTTTACCATATTTTTCTTCCCCATCAAATATGATCTTGTAATCATCGTTTCAATGACATTCTTTACATCATCCCCGCTTTTACCAAAGACCTTTTTTGATAAAACAATCAATTCTTCCACAACTTCAGTAGAGTTAATTTTATCCTTTATTTTATCCAAATTCATATTTACTCCTTGTTTATATATATGAATTCATAAAAATCAAGTATATGATAATAACCGAAAAAACGCAAGGCTTGTTTGGGCTTACAGCCAAAAGGGAAAAACAGCGTCTGCCGCCGTTTTTGTCAGATAAATACTTGCCATTACCCTCTATTTATGGTAGGCTGATTTAGGAGTTAATATGAGTGTAAGAGCTACAGACAGACTTATTGGCGACGCGGTTATAGTATCCGTATTGTCCAAAAGCCCCCAAATGGTAGTCAGGGCCATCAATGAAGAAACTAAAATAATAACAACAGCCTGGTTTTCTGACAATAATGAGTTTCAGGAAGGCACTTTTCCTGCAAGCGCGCTTGACCGGGTAGAAGCAAAAAAACCCCCTCAAACAAGCAAATCCTCCAGGAAAAAATAGTACCTGCCGCCTCATTGGTTACGGTATTATATATAAGCCGCGAAAAACAGGGGGCTTTTATCTGTAAAGTACCCTGTTTATATTTCTCCTCGGTTCTATGGTTTAAAAAAAGAGCAGAGTCTCGTAAATAAGCTTCTGGTTAATCAACTCCTGTATTATTATTTCAAGGGCGCTCGCCTTAAGTTCATACGGCGTATATACCATATATTCAGGATCCCAGGGTATATTGGCTTGTTTCGTGTCCGGTTTATACAAGGCCAGCAATTCAGGATCAATTTTATTAACTCCGCGCGTTAAATCCATATCAACCCTCCCTCTGCTTTAATTTCCGGTTATTAAAAAAGTACTAATTTTTCCCTCAATCGTCAACAAAAAAATGATTGACGCCGGGGCGCGCGCCATAATAGTCAAAGTTTCAATAATCAACTAAAATAGTTTCATGAATAAACAATTTTCGCTTACGTTCAGGCGCTTGCTTTTGGTAATCTTTGCCGGGACGTTGATGGCATTTAATATAAAAACCTTTGTCCATGCCGGCGCTCTTATTCCCGGCGGATTTAATGGGCTTTCCATTCTGCTTCAGCAAATATGCCTGCGTTTTGGAAACTTCAACCTGCCCTTTAGCGTGCCATTATACATTTTAAACGCGGTTCCGGCGGCGTTTTGTTTTAAGTTTATCGGGAAGAAATTTACCCTCTATTCCGTGCTTGCCATTGCTGTTACCGGCTTGCTTGCCGACTGGATGCCTGCCATGTTCATTGAGTTTATCCAACTGCACGACAGTCTGCTTGCGGCGGTTTTCGGCGGAGCCATTAACGGGCTGTCCATCGCCCTGTGCCTTTATGCCGACGCCACATCCGGCGGCACTGATTTTATCGCGATTTTTATTTCCGAGAGATACCACAAGGACGCGTGGAATTACATTTTTATGGGAAATTGCGTTGTTCTGGCGGTGGCGGGGTTCCTTTTCGGTCTGGACAAAGCCTTGTACTCCATAATTTTCCAGTTCACCACCACGGTGGCGCTGGAGGTTCTTTACCGTAATTATCAACAAAGGACTCTTCTTATTATTACCAACAAGCCGGATTTGATTTACTCGGTTATCAATGAGAAAACCCATCATGGGGCTACCTGTTTTGAAGGGTTTGGCAGTTATGAAAAGAAAAGCAGGACGCTGCTTTATTCCGTGGTAACCGCCACCCAGATAAAGACTCTTATTCCCGCAATAAGAAAAATTGATGAAGAAGCGTTTATCAATGTACTGAAAACCGACCAGCTAAACGGGCGTTTTTATCAAAGACCGTTTGATTAATACGCTCAGAAGATTTCACACAAAGAGCACAAAGAAAGAGAAGGACACGAAGAAATATCAGGAAGAAAAGATGTGTGTTTTTGTTTGTTATCTTATCGTGAAACTAACAAGCTCAGATTACTTACAACAACCCCCTTTTTTTCTTCTTGGTGATCTTATAACCTTTGTGTTCTTTGTGTGAAATCTTCCGGATGTAATTACACCGTTTACTGTTTAGCCGGAATATCCTCATACCTGCCGGAATTGTTCCAGTAAATAAAACCGCCGGAACCCGCCGCGCGGACTCCTTCTATCTGGCGGCGGACATAATCGGGATTGTAGTATTTGCGGTCATAGGAAACATTCAGAAAAAACGCCTGCACATAGGGACGGATGATAACCTGGCCCCGGCCAATGCGGGCGGTGCGCAGGGTTCCCTGAAAATAAATGCGCCAGGGCCGCAGTTCCGGCGGATTCTGGGCAAGGAAATGCTGCTCAAAGTGGCTGGGGTAATACATGGGGCAAATGACATCTACCCAGGGGGCAAGGAGTTCCACTTCCTGTCCGGTGCGCGCGCCGGTGCGGTACCAGCCGTTGGCTCCGTAGATGTCAATGGAAATGGGAGCCTTTACCCGCGCGCGGATATGGCGCAAAAATGAAAGTATGGCGCTTTCCCTGTCCATGCCGTTTTCCTGCCAGCGGAAGCGGGCATTATCCAGATTTACGCCGTCGGTGGGAAAACGGATATAATCAAACTGAATTTCATCAAACCCGCGCTCATGGAGTTCCTCCGCCGTCTGGGCAACATACTCCCAAACATCCTGCGAATAGGGGTCTACCCAGCGTTCATCATACAAATTTCCTTCTGAATCATAGCCCTCCCAAGGTTTTCCGTTCTTCACGTCCCACACGGCGAATCTACCGTTTTCTTTGCGGGCAAGTTCCGGGTCCTTAAATACCACCACGCGGGCAACGGTATAAATACCCCGCTCCCTGAAGTTACGGAGTAACGCGTCAATATCCAGCGGACGAAAAACCCGGCCCTTTGCGCTGATAGCGGGATTTTGCGGGGTAAAGCGCAGCCTGCCGTAATCGTCCTTCATGTCGATGACGATCATGTTAAGCCCGCTTTTTTCTATCAGGTCCAGATACGGTTTAAGGCTGCGGCTGTCCGCCGCGTGATTCACCGGCAGATAGATTCCTTCTTTATTGGCGGCATTATTTTTATCGTTATTTTGAGAATCATCCAACAGCCACAATTCACTGAGTATGATTGGCTCATCATCCGGTATTACCATGCAATGTAACGCGGTATACGCGGCGGCTTTACGGATAATATCAACAATTTCCGGCTGATCCCGCAGGGTAAGACCCGCAAAGTCAATCAAAGCCGCCATTCCCTCATACAAAAAATACAGGCCGTTTTTTCCGGCATACAGGGAATCCACCGTGCCAAAAGGACTGTCATCCGACCAGACGAGGTTGAAGGCTTTGGCTTCCCAATCCAGACGGTAAATGCGCCGCCTGAAAGTCTGCGCCGCATACATTACCGGCAGATAGTTAGTTTCGCCTAACGGCTGGGCAAGAACAACGGTAATGTCGGAAACTTCATCGGCGTTGCCGGTGGTTTCCAGCTTTTCAAGGCCCTTGCTCAGTTCTATCCACTGCGCGCCGGCGCGGTCCGGCTGGATATAAAAAACGCCGTAAGTGCTATGTGAAAGGAACACCGTTAAATCGCCGCCTGAATCACCGCGGGGCATATACGCCGAGGCGACCGCTTTGATGCCGTTGGTACGGTAGGAAGGAGCGCCGAGATTTGTCCACGACTGTCCCTGATTACGGCTGAGGTATACCTGATCCTTGGTGGCGCAGACCATTATCTGCGGGTCTGACGGGTTTATCTCAAGGTCTTTTATTTCCTGCACCATCGGCAAAAAAGTTTTATTCCCATCCTGAAAAATTTTTATCATTTTTACCGGCAGGCCCTGATTGCGCGGTTCCCATTTCTGCAAATCGGCTGAGATCAAAATCCCCTCGCTGCCCAAAATTGCCCAGGTGTTTTCCGCAACGCGCAGAATTTTTTTTACCGATCCGCCGGACCACAGCGTTGTCATCTTTCCCGTTGAATCAATGGAAACCAGCCCCTCGTCCGTGCCCGCGATAACCGCCCGCCTGCTTTCAACCGCCGGTTTCCGCTCGGGACCGGTAGTTTCCACGGCCTTTTCCTTTTTCCTTTTGTCAGATTTCCCCGATGGATAGAGAGAAGACGGAAATAATACGGATATGAAAATGAAGAATAAAAAAACTGCCCTATGTATCGGCAACTTACGAGAAATCATATTTTAATTTGTAATGTAAATATAAAAACTATGCAATGAAGAATATAACCACGGAGTACCACGGAGTTTTGATACGATAACACTTTCTTCCTCCGTGTAACTCCGTGTACTCCGTGGTAAAAATTCTTCTATCTCTTCCGTCTTTTGTTAATCGACAAAAATTCATCCAGTTCGCGCTCAAGATTGCTCAGGCGTTTTTCCATATCATAGATTCGCTGTATGGCGTATTTCACCTGCCGGTCCAAAAGGCGCTCGCAGGTTTCGTCCAGGAGGGAATCAAACGTTAAATCGGAAACCGGCGCGGCTTTTTCTTCGGCCATTGTATTACCATTATAGTTCATGTGTTTCCGTTAATTGTTGAATACGCTTTCAACAGCGGATTGCCGGGACAAATCGTGCAATGTCTCCGTATCGGCCTCGGCCTTGTCAAAAGCCCTGATAAAAGTAACTACCGCAATAAAAGCAATGAGCAGCAACATTAAATTCCGCATTTATCCCCCCGGCACACAATGGTACCTTAATTATATACTATAATCTGTTATTTCAACAAGTCAAGCGGATTGATGCGATTTCCGTTATGGAACGCCTCAAGGTGCAGATGCGGCCCCGTAGTATAGCCGGTATCGCCAATTTTGCCGATTTCCTGCCCCTGACTGACTTTATCTCCCGCTTTGACCGAATACGCCGAAAGGTGCGCGTACAGGGTCTGGTACTCGCCATGGTTAAGGACGATAAAATTCCCCAGATTGGGATTGTTATCGCAGTACAATACCGTCCCCTGCATGGCTGCCTTAATGGGATCTCCCATTTTGGCGGCAATATCAACAGCTTTATGAAAGCGCATCTCTCCGGGTCTGGGTTTTACCGGGTCTTCCCGCCAGCCGTAGCCGCTGGTAATCTTTCCGCTGACCGGGAAAATCATCGGTCTTTCGACAGTTTTGCGTCCGGTGTCACGCTTCATGGCCCGGCTCAGTTCATTGGCGTCCATTCGCGCGCCGGGAATAAATAAAACCTCGCCCGGCCTTATCGTATCGCTGAGTATGTTATTGGCGTCAAGTATCGCGTTCTGGGGAACTTTCATCTTTGCGGCTATTTTGGAAAGGCTGTCGTTTTTAACCACCGTGTAGGGGATGCCGTCCATGTTGGGTATTTTCAGAACATTGCCTATGCGGATGTTCCATGCCTCTGTCAGGTTATTAAAGGCGATAATCGTCTCGGCAGCAAGAGAAAATTTTGACGCGATACCGGAAACAGTATCGCCCTGTTGTACCTTGTACTCGCTCCAGGTAAATGTTTCGGTCAAATTGAGCGGTATTTCCTCATACGAAAGAACAGAATTTTCCGCTTTGGGCGAAGAAACCATTCCCAGAGGCTTTATGGGTTCATATCCGGCATTTAAAATGGAAAAGTCAGCCGGATCAACCAGCGTTTTTGCGGGGATTTTCGGCAAATTCAAGTCTCCCGCAATGCTGCTCCAGTTGGTGCCCACAATACCGATTACCAGCACCCCGGCGGCAATAGCCAGGTTTTTTATCCACGACATGGGTATACTGAACCCGGCGGAGGAACGCGTCCGGCGTCCGGATGTGTTATTCCCCTCATCTGTAACCCGGCTTTGCCGCGGCCATACGTCCTGGGAGAATTTGGCGTCAAAAGAAGACGGTGAACGTTTAGCGTTTCTCAGGGGGGACGGCTTGCGGCGTTTGGAAACGTGCTGCTTTCCGATTTGATCAAAGTTCATACATCTTTATCGACATTCGGGCTTCAAATCATTATACTCAAGGGTATGACAAAAGCGATTTTGGGGGCTTTTGCGGCTGCATTGCTTATTAAATTGTTTTTGTTTGACTTTATAATTGCAGAAGGAAATTCCATGGAGCCTGCCATACACTCAGGGTCGGTACTAGTAGTGAACCGGCTGTGCTATGGGCTTCGTTTCCCCGGTCAGGCGGGGTATTTAGTACGGTGGGCGGCGCCCCGTGAGGGCGATTTGGTGGTGTTTTACGCGCCATCGGGAGAAATTGCGGTAAAACGCTGCGGCAGTTTTACGGGAGAGGGGCAATTTATGGCGCAGGGGGATAACAGTCTCCAGTCTTACGATTCCCGTTCCTATGGTCCGGTTTCAGTGAACGCTATTATAGGGAAAGTATTGGGAAAAAAATGAACAGCCTGATTAAGTGGCGTTTTCGCCTGATAGTTATGACCCTGCTTGCGACGGCGGTATTTATACTGGGCCGTTATGCCTATTATCTGGCAAAGGGCGATTCAGGCCAAGGCGGACAATCGCGTAAAGCGGTAGAACGGGGAAAAATTCTGGACAGAAACGGAAAAACGCTCGCTTCCCAGATAATCCTGTACAATGTATATGTATCACCCCCCGCGCGGGAAAAAATCCCTGAATTGGCGGCGGAGCTTGCCCCCATTATAGACATGAGCGCGGAAGACATTTACAACCTGATCAGCAGGGCCAACGGCAGTTTCCTGCTGAAAAGGCAGGTTTCCCTGTCCGCCCTGGAAATGATAAAAGATGAACAAAAAAACGGCAGGTTGAGAGGCGTTACAACAGTCCCGGCGGCGATCAGGAACTACCCGGAAAAAACCCTTGCGGCGCAAATTATCGGCTTTACGGGAAGCGACAATAACGGTCTGGAAGGGGTAGAGTACGCCTTTAACAAGGAACTTTCCGGGGGCGGTAATGTCGTTTTAACCATCGACACCAATATTCAGTATATTCTGGAAAAGGTAGCCGGTTCGACGCTCAATGAAACCCACGCGGAATCGGTGATGTTTCTCGCCATGGATCCCCGCAACGGAGAGATACTGGGTTCCGCCGTCCTGCCGGGTTTTGACCCCAATAACTACCGCGCTTCAGCCAATAGCAGGTACTTAAATCTTGCGGCCCGCGAGCATTATGAGCCGGGTTCCGTATTTAAGGTCTTCTCCATTGCCTCTCTGATGGATTCCGGCGTTATTTCGGATCAATCCGAATTTATCTGCACCGGCGTATACGAAAAAGTTTTTAGCAGCGGAGAGAAAGTAACGATAGAATGCGCCGACGGCCGCGCCCACGGCAGGGTAAGGCCGCGGGAGATTATTATTCAGTCCTGCAATGTCGGCGCGGCGTTGGCCGCCGACCGGCAGAACAATGAAATGTTTTACCAGTCAATGCTGGATTTCGGTTTCGGCAAAAAAACAGGGGCCTGGGTCAATACGGAAACAGCCGGGCTTCTGAAGGAGACCAACATGTGGTCGGGCCGTACCAGGCAGTCTATCGCCTTTGGCCAGGAAATTGCCGTTTCCGCCCTGCAGGTCATGCAGGGGGCGACTATTATCGCCAACAACGGAATGCTGGTTCCGCCGAGATTGATTTCAAAAATTACTTCCGCCGACGGTAAAACATCCACGGTATGGGATAATGAGGGCAATGTCAAACGGCAGGTAATCAGGCCGGAAATTACCCGGAAGATGCTTTCATATATGGCGGATACGGCAACCGACATAGGAACCGGCTGGCGGGCCAGCATTGAAGACCTTCACCTGGCGGTAAAAACCGGCACGTCTCAGTACCGCGACCCGCTGGGCGGCGGGTACTCCAAGACTGACTTTATCGCCAGTTGTATCGCCCTGCTGCCCGCGGAATCTCCTTCCCTCATACTCTATGTGGTGATTATCAAACCCCGCGGTGAAACCTACGGCGGACGGATAGCCGCCCCCGCCATCCGCGAGGGCGCGGAACAGCTTATCAATTATCTGGGCATTCCCCGCGGAAGGAACCCCATTGTGGAACATCCCGGCAGCATTAACCTGACCGAAGAACTGCTTCCGTCTATTGACACTCATGTCCCCAATTTCTACGGTCTTTCCAAAAAGACGCTGCTGCCCCTGCTGCTGCGGGATGATATTCGTGTGGAAATATCCGGTGAAGGCTGGGTACGCCGCCAATCGCCCCCGCCGGGGACGCCCATAGCTCCGGGCACGATAATAGAGTTGGAACTGGAATAACTGGTGTTATTTTATGAACATTTACTTTGGTCAATGTTTAAAATACAGGAAATCGCAGAAACCCGCCGGAGGGGGCTGCGGGCGCGCCCGCGGCGGGGCGAAAACGCTTGTAGGGTTCGGAAATTTGCACACTTTACTTATAGCAGAAATTCGCCGTGTATGTAAATCATTGTAGCATAAGGACTTAGCGTTGCTGGTTCTATGTGTCAAATGGTAGGGGAATTTGGTGTTATCAGGTATGACATCAATTTACCAAAAATGTGGGGTTTGACCATGCACAATGATTTTACGGTGTTTTTGAGGGTTGTGCCTTCGGGCAAAAAGGTGGTGTATTACTACACCTATGACGAGAATGGAAAACGGCGGGGGCCGTGGAGTACCGGGCTGGCGAATAAGACGGCGGCGCGGAATTACTGTATCCAGCTTATCAGGGAACAAAGACTTGCCCAGGGTAAGGGGGATATGCCGACTTTTGCCGAATATGCGCGGGGCTGGTGGGAATGGGAAACCTGCCCC
>Ga0268262_10005033_pt1 | contig 13303 bp, 12 predicted proteins | sample TergutNc150P3_FD_190354 | JGI IMG/M metagenome (GOLD analysis project Ga0268262, IMG submission 190354) | Nasutitermes corniger P3 segment gut microbial community from laboratory colony in Florida, USA - Nc150 P3 (SPAdes) (version 2) | ecosystem: Host-associated > Arthropoda: Insects >... | reverse complement strand
ATAAATTTGGAATAGAATATTTGGATTTGCAAATTTCAATTGGCTATGTTGATGGAGTTAAAGAGGCTTGCGAGCACATAGAGAAATATGGCAGCCATCACACAGATGCGATAGTTGCAGAAGACAAAGAGGCATTGGAATATTTTGCAAATAATGTTGATAGTTCCAGCGTTATGCTGAACGCGAGCACTCGTTTTGCAGATGGAGGCGAGTATGGGTTAGGCGCAGAAGTCGGTATTTCCACCGATAAACTGCACGCAAGAGGTCCTATGGGCGTGGAAAGCCTTTGCAGCTACAAATGGTTGTTAAAGGGCAATGGGCATGTGAGGAGGTGATATGAATCGTTACGATTTGGTTTTGCTAGGGTTTATATTGGAGGAGGCTTCCAGTGGATACGATATTATTTCTAAAATAAAACAGCGGGAATTGGAAAAATGGGCTATGATAAGCCCTTCTACCATATATAATCGCCTGAATTATCTTGAGAATCATAAATGTATAGAGGGCAAAATGGTTAAAAAGGCAAAGTACCCGCCTGCAAAAGTCTATAGCATAACAGACAAGGGCAGGGGAGCCTTGAATAGGGAGGTAATTAAGCATTTAACGGGATTTAACGATGACCCCAGAACCTTGGGTTATGCTTTTTTGTTTGGCTTGGAAGATAAGAATAATTTAATAAGGCTTTTGGAAGAGCACGAAATAAAATTGAGAGAAGATGTTGCCAGATTGAATAAAATGATAGACGATGAGCCGCGCCCCACGCTTTATCCAGATGGACCATTCTTGAACTGCATGAGCCGCGACCACATATTGGTGGAACTCAAATATTTGCGGGCAGCCTTGCAAATTCTGCAAGACCCGCAAAAATCAAATATGCTGAATGGGTATTTCTACATAAACTTTGGGAATAGAGAATGGCAATTTACGGACAAATAGCATCCTCTCCAGGGCTGGATCCCAAGCACCAAGACGAGCCAAACATACGGGTTTCGTAATTTTCCAAAGGGAGCTGCATGGCAATTCCAGTTTTTAGTGGGAAAGGGTTGCTTTCGCTAGTTGAATAGTATATGGAATCCACAACTGTTGTGTCGCAAAAAAATCCGAGGCTTTGCGCTGTTGGTGAAAGATCAATGGTTCCATAGTTAAAATCTGCAAACCTAACGCTATCGCCTCCAAAGAAGAGGAATTCCATAGGAAGTAAAGTTAAATTTTCTGGCATATCAAGTACGTAACTTACAGCCGTAGTGCTTCTATTTCGAGCAATGCGGCAACCGGAAAGTTCTAGAGTATCGAAAGTTGCATTGTAAATTTCCATATATTCATATTTTTTACCTCCGGTTTTTGGGGTAGCAAAAATTTCCGTGAAAAATAAATCTCCATTTTTTGGAGACCTAGAAGTGGACATAGGAAGTGTTGCCAAAATTTGCAATGGGCCATTGGAACTTGCTATCAATTGCAACGTTACCGAGCCTTGGTACGATTGCAACTGTATTATCTCTGTTTGCAAAATAGAAGATAAACTCAAGTTTTTTGAACCTGTGAATAGAAGTTTTCCGCTTGCATCTCTAAGTTCAATCCGTATATTGAGATTTTCATTCAAAGGCAGGGAATTGGTGTTGAATGTTCCCTTTCCGTTTTCAATTTTTATATTAAATACCAAACCAATATCGTCCAAAAACAATTTTCCAGAATGGACTCCTGAGTAATTGGCTATTCCAAGCGGAATTTCCAATTTCAAAAAACCAACCAGTGCAGTTAATGGTATTTTAATGGTTATGCTTTCTCCGGCTGTTATATCTGCTACAGCTTCTCCTTTTTGGACTAATGTACCCGAATCTGCATATATTTTTACTTCAAATTTCCTGTCTTTACCCTGCTGGATGCCTTCTATATTTAAATTTTCATCCAAAGATTTTTTGGATATGTGAATGTTTGCCATTCCTTCGCCAGATACATCCACAGAAATGCTGTCGAACATTGGGACTTGGAGTTTTCCGAGGAACAGCTTAACTGTTCCCTCCGTTTCTCCGCCCCCTCCACTGCCGCCTCCACTGCAGGCTACAACAAACAACCCAACCACTGCGCTCCACAAACTGCAAGCCGCAATGCACAAAATGAAAAAATGCCTAAGCATAATAATACCTCCGTTCTTTTCTTTCTACAGATTAGACGTAAAAAAACGGAAAAAAAATTCTAAAAAGTGAATTTTGCAAACAACTGTTTGCAAAAATGTGCATTTTTTTTATTTTTGCAATTACATACTAAACATACTTTTTCAGTACGTCTTTGCTGGAAACGAAATAATCTATGCCGCTTGCTATGGTTACGAAAGTTATTATTGCCATAACAGAATATGGCAAATATTCCCAAATTTCTGTCCAATTGGGAATTAAGTCATACAGAGGGTCAAGTGCGCCTATTAGAATAATTAATATTCCAGTGCCTTGAATGGCAGTTTTCCATTTACCGCTTTGGCGGGCGGGCATAATTATTTTTTCGGAGGCTGCAAGGGTGCGCAGTGTTTCCACGCTCGCTTCCCTGAAATATATTAAAGCCACCATCCAAACAGAGGTGTAGCCAGAAGCCAAAAAGCACAAAAATACGGTCATATTGGAAATTTTATCGGAAAAGGGATCTAAATATTTGCCAAGCGTTGAAACCTCTCCCCATTTGCGCGCCAAATATCCATCCAAAAAATCTGTTACCATAAAAGCTATAACCATAACAAGGGCGAGAATTTTAAATACCAAGCTGTTATTTTGATAATTCAAATCTCCATCGTAAAAGAATATCCACAAAAACACAGGAGTTAAAACTATGCGGCTCATTGTTATCTGGTTGCAAACAGAGAGCGGCTTGCGATGCATTGGGTCGCGGTAATAGCGATAGCCAAAAGACACGGCAGCGGCAAAGAGCGTAAGTATGGTAGCTCCCATGGAAATTTGCTGGTAATGCTCTAGGTTCAAAACATAAATCAGCATTGTGACATTTATGCTTATTGTGGCTACCTTAGACCAAAATCCGCTTGCAAAAAAAGGTTTGCCTTCGCGCAGCATAGAAAGCATATAAAGGGTTCTGGCAACAGCTCGCGAGAGGAGCAAAGCGCAACCAACGGCAAGCATTTTTTCCAGTTCGTTTTCCACAATGGAAGCCCTTATGAAAAGGCAAAGCATAACCGCAAAGGCAAAAAGCGCCTCCACAAAAGAGAGCCACAACTGATAATAGGGTATTTCTATATCTTGCTGGCGAATTCTAAACTGCAAATACCAAGAAACTATTAATATTATGCTTATGTTCACGGCTGCGAGCTTTGAATATTCGTCCCATATAAAATAAAAAACAGGCAAAAAGGCGAATATGTACAATATTCTTAGTATTCGCCCATATAATAACTTATTCACGGATATTTGAGACATCTTTACTTAATGTAGAAAATACTTTTACTATATTCCCACATAAATGCTTGCCATTACAGGTTTAATAGGTTCTGGGAAGTCTCTTGTGGCTTCTGTTGTTAGGGAGGCGGGTTTTGAGGTTTTGGATGCCGATGCCCTTGCTCATGAACTTTATAGGGAGAATGCGGATTTGCAAAAAAAAATTGCAGAGGAGTTTGGAGATGAGGCTATTGATGAAAGGGGCATAAATCGCGCTTATGTTTCGCAGATTGTTTTTAATGATGCGAAAAAACTCTGCCTTTTGGAGAGCATAGTTCACCCCCTTATGCAAAAGGAAATTGAAAAGAGAAACCCGCCTTTTGTGGAAGCCGCCGTTTTATATAAATGGCAAGATTTCGCAAAAAAAATGCAAGAGATTTGGGTTGTGCAAGCCGATGAAAATATAAGGAGAGAACGCCTGCTTAAAAAAGGGATGAGCAAGAATGATGTTGAAAGGAGGATGAATATGCAAGAAGATATGGGATATGTGGTGCATAATGTAATTTATATTGAGAATAATGGTTTGCCGGAGGTTTGCGTTGATTTCACAAAAAGTCTCATTGAAAAAATACAGCACGTTTAAGATTGGTGGTCCGGCGAAGTTTTTTGCCGAGCCTAAGTCTATTGCCGATATTAGGGAATTATTGATGTTTTGCAAAAAGAATAAGGAGAAGTTTTTTATTTTGGGCAATGGGAGCAACATTCTTTTCAGCGACAATGGCTATGACGGCTTGGTGATGAAAATGGGAAAGAATTTGGCAAGCGGAAAATCCCTGCACGATGTTATTCAAACTGCTGCAAATAATGGTTTAGGCGGAATGGAAAAACTGGATGGCATTCCGGGAACCCTCGGAGGAGCAATTTATATGAACGCCGGAGCGCACGGGCAGCAAATTTCAGATTGCATAAAAAGCGTTGTTTCCGTGACAAATTATGGGGGAATAATAACGAGAACAAATGAAGAGTGCAAATTCTCATATAGAAGCAGCATATTTAAAATGTTTGATGAAATTATTGTCTCTGCTGAATTTGATTTTGTCTCAATGTCAAAAGAAATTATAAACAAGAACAGAAAAGAGGTTTTGGCGTGGCGGCGCGAAAAGCAGCCTTTGAAATACCCCAACGCAGGCTCCGTGTTCAAAAACCCAACCAGCAATTTGCCATTAACCGACAGCCATTTATCCGCAGGCTACTTGATAGATTCCTGCGGACTTAAAGGATGCAGGGTAGGGGATGCGCAGGTTTCTGAACTTCACGCGAATTTTATTGTGAATAGGGGAAGCGCAACAGCCGCAGATGTGAAAGCATTGATGAATAAAATAATTCAAGAAGTGAAAAAAAAACACGGCATTGTGCTGGAACCAGAAATTTGTATCTTATAACTATGCTCAAAATTCCAAGGGCGATTTTATTTGCGGTTGTTTTGGCGCTAAAGTCAAACGCTGCGGTGATATTGTATATGAATGGGGATTATTCTTCAATTGAATACCATTTGGGGGTTTTGAGCGAGATAGAGAGGTTTCAAATCCATATAGATACCGTTGTTGGAAGCCGATGGGGGGCTTTTGCCGGAGCTTTGTGGAGTGCGGGCTGGAGTTCTGCGCAAATAAGGGAATTGATTAAATCTTGGGATTCTCTGCCCAAAGCAGAACCAGTGCAAAAAGCCGCCTTGTGGCAAAAAGAATGGCTAATAAAACACAAAGAAGACGGCTCGCCCTTTTTAGTTGAACTTGACGAAAGCAGACCGTATTTTGGGCAGGTTTTTTTTGATTTGAGAATTCAGGAGGCTCTTTGGCGTTCCGATATAGGTTCCCAAACACCTTTTCGCAAAATAGACAGCTTGGAAAATTATCCCTTTCCCCTGCCAGTTAGCGAAAATGGAGAATCCGTTAGAATTCTTTCCACCCCCATTGCACTGAGAGATACAAACGGCACGGCAACACAGCGATACCAGTTGAAACTATGGCAAGAAGATACCACATTGATAATTTTGCGCCCCCACTCAAAACCAAATCCCGATTCCCTCTTTGAAGCTGGAATCCAAGCGGTTCAAGCTCGCCGCTCCAAACTTGCGCAGATACCTTCGGAACACCCCGTAGGTGGTAGAGGCTGGGATGGGGTGCCGCCACCACGTTTTCTTTACCTTCCTGTTTTTGATAGCGTTCCTGCTGAAATACAGGGGCATTTGAAAAGTTTTTGGAACCCTGGAGATACGGGCATTCTTGCGGTTCGCAATTTTTTGGAAAATTTGCAAAATGACGGTTCTTACAGGGAAGTGAATTTAGTTTTGGATTCTGGTTCTTTTTTGCAGATAAATTCGGAGAGCAACCCGCAGTTGTCGCTTGCCCTAATAGGTTTTGGCGGAACAGTTTTTGGAGCGAACATTGCAGCAAATACCAATTTTCGTTTTGTGAACCAGTTTGGATATAATTTGAATTTAATTGCTTTTTACGGTCAGGGAAAGAGAGGTGCGGAGCCATATTTGCGCTTTGAGCAATTTTTTATGGGAAACGGAGATTTTTTTGCAAAGGCAAAATTTTACGAATACGAACCGATTCCATTTTTTCAAAAGCGCATTTACAGAGAAGCCAGATTGCTAAAAGAAAAAGGCAGGGGAATGGTTCTTGGCATTGAAAAAGATCGTTTGCAAATCGCTGTTGAAATTGAAAGCAGAGACATAACAAGCGGAGCATCAGGTTATCCCGTGTATGATAGAGGTGATTTTTATGATGATGACGATAGGGAAGAGGATCCGATATATTTTATTTATGAGCCTGTGGGAGTGAGTTCAATATTCCCGTATGCTAAATGGCTTTGGCAAAGCGAAGACTACGACAGATGGTTTGCAAAAAAAGGCTTTATGGCACAACTAACCGGCGGCTTCAAAGCTGTCTCTGTCCACAGCTCAGACCAAGAAGCCCCGCTTTACGTTTCTAGTGGGGGTATTCTCTCAATTACGCATCCGCTGAACGATTATATATCCATGAGCGCAGGAACGGAATTCGGCGCAAATTTCCGCAGAACAGATGGTGGAGCATATACTTTGCCAAGCGAGCTTCACGGAATAAAAATATTCGACCCCGATCCCGCTTTGGATAACCGCTATCGCTTTGCGATGGGAATGGGCAGCTATATGGAAAACTGGCAAACCCCAATCAATTCCTCGCATTTATACGGTCTTGTTGAGGCTGGCTTTTCTGTGCAATGGCAGGGGAGCGGCGTATTTTGGGCAGGCGGCTTTGCAAAAGACGGCGAACCAAATCCGTGGAGCGATATAGCGGCAAAAAGGCTTTTCTCGGAACCAAAAATCAGAATTAAAACCGGAACATTTGATTTTGTGCTAGGATGCAACCAAATATATTCCGTGGGAAATAATTACTCAATAATCACTAAAAAAGGTGAAAAACGCTTTTTTTTAAATCTACAAAGCGATTTCTTTAATTAGACAGATTATATTTACTATATTGTATAGTGTAGGTTCTTCTACATTCCTGTGAGGTTGTTGTTGTGAAGAAGAGGTTTAAATTGATTAATGCAAAGCCCCATCTCTTAGCGGCTGTGGCGGTTATTGCTATTATTATTGCGTGTGGCGAAGGTGAGGTAATAGATATTGGTGCTGATATAAGAACAAAGAGAGAGATAGAGCTTGCCAGCGGCGAATTATTAGATAGAAAAATAGATTCTATAAATAAAAATCGCATTTCATCTGCCGCTGAACTTCCTTCTTCTGGAATAGTAGTTGGAGAAAGCAGTTCCGGCACAGCAGGTGTTTCCAGCTCAGGCACAGTAGATGTTTCCAGTTCAGGCGCAGCAGATGTTTCCAGTTCTAGCGCAGCAGGTATTTCCAGCTCTAGCGGCGCATCTAGCAGTTCTGTCGAACAGTATGAGCTTAAGTGCGAGGAAAAAAAGGATCCAATATACTCAAAAGATCCAACGAAATTCGATTTTGATGATACTAATCCGGTTGAATATAATCAAATACCTGCTGTAAAATGCGTAAAAAAAGGTTCCACTGAGGGTACTCCTTTAAAACCAGAAAATGTTACGTGGTCGTATAGCAAAAATGGTCAAACAACTGAGTGGAGGTGGGATGCTACGAACATAGAAGAGCAGGTAGTTTCTGCCCTTTCAGCTTATGATGAAGACTGTTCAAAAACACCAGCTCCTTGCGGTTCCGTAACGCTGTGCCTTATAAACTCTTACAAAATCTGCAAAAGCAGTTCTAGCGCAGCAGCAAGCAGCAGCAGCGAGCAAGAGGTAAGCAGCAGTAGTTCAGCTACGCAAAGCAGTAGTTCTAGCGCAGCAGCAAGCAGCAGCAGTTCAGCTACGCAAAGCAGTAGTTCTAGCGTAGCAGCAAGCAGCAGCAGTTCAGCTACGCAAAGCAGTAGTTCTAGCTCCAGCAGTAGCTCCAGCTCCAGTAGCAACAGTTCTCCGGTTATTTGCTATCTGCCAGGAAATCTCATAGCCGGAGCCGACGTTGCTGATAACATTCAGAGAGGATATTTGAAGTGTGTCAGTACCAATGCGGCTCCTACAACAGGTATTCCTAAATGGACAGGAAATCCGAATCCGCCTATTACTACTGCTAATAAGGCAGCAGCGGCAGGTGATTATACAGACATTGGCGTAACTACAAATTGCAACGGAACCAATGTCTCCGGTACTTGCGGCGGTACATTAAAAATATATAGTGCAGCCTGCGGTAACGATTGGACATCAAGTAGTAATTATCAATGTCTATACTCAAGTGGTTATTGCGGAGCTATTAATGATAAAAATTCTGCAACGAGTTGCGGAAATGATGGTTGGGTATTCAAAAATACACCTACAAATAATATTGGTAAATCATCAGTATGTGACGGTGGTACCTTTGTTTGTGGTAAAACTAATGACCCTCCAAAAGGTCCAACTCCACCTGCACGTCTTGGCTGTTGTAAATGGGATGGACCAAAGAAATGCTATAATGTGTATATTGAAAAAGAAAGACTGGATTGTATTGCCCCTAATACTTATTTCGCAGCTCCAGAGACGTGCACCAGCGATGATAACGGCACTTGCACAAAATAGTTATTAAACCCCCGCAAATGGGTGCGATTTATCGCACCTTATCTCGCTATAGCCATTCCGATTTCTTTTCTGGTAGCTCCTAACCCAGCCAAAGAACGGATTATAAACTCCATAGAAACAGAGCTGTGAGCCTTTTCCGCTTTCGCTATTCTCGCTTGGCTTGTGCCGATTTTCTGAGCCGCCTCTATTTGAGTGGCTTTTGCGTTTTTGCGTTTTTCGTAAAGAGCCTTTGCCAATGCAAATTTCACATCCACAACGGCAACTTCCTCTGGCGACAAAAACAAATCTATATCGCCAACCTCCCATCCGGCTTTCTTTATCTTTTTGATTTTCTCTTCGTTCATTTTTGACCTCCTGTTTTTGAATCATAAACCTTGAGCCTTTTTTGGCAAAGCTCAATAGTAGATTTTGAAGTTTGCTGCGTTTTTTTGCAATTCCATTCTGCACAAACGATAAAATCCGAATCTATCCTATAATAAAAGCGCCATATAACATTTGCATCGTTAATCCTCAATTCATGGCAATTTTTACCTATCCTTGGCATAGGACAACTATGTGGCATACCCAGCGATATGCCTGCTTGCACATACCTAAGCAAGTAACCAAACTCTACTCTTGCCGCATTTGAAAGAGGCGGGGTAGTAGGTTTTCCACTTAACCAAACCACTTGTTTATGCAAAGGGCTCATCTCTTTGGAAAAGATAGAAAATCCAAGAACCTCTGTGGCAATAATTTTGCCCCTGAAAAGGTGGTTTTGGGAAATAACCACCCAACTATCACTAAAAAAGGCAAAAAAAGGATGTTTTTGGGGCTGAAAAGCGATTTTTTTGGGTAGAATTGTCATTGTTTTGTAAAAAAATGTATATTTACTATTAGAGGGTGTAGATTTTTCTACATTCTATGAGGTTATTATTATGAAGAAAAAAATTAAATTGAATAATATAATACCACATATCTTAGCTGCGGTGACGGTCATAACTATTATTATTGCGTGTGGAGAAGGTGATATAGTAAACGTTAATACTGATGCTAAAACAAAAAGAGAGATAGAGCTTGCCAATTATGAATTAATAAACGGAAAAATAGATTCCCTAACTCATGAACGCACCTCATCTGCCGTTGAACTTCCTTCTTCTGGATTAGAACCTGGAGAGAGCAGCTCAAGCGACAGCACCACCTATGTTTCCAGCTCCGGCACGGTAGATGTTTCAAGTTCCAGCATAACAGAGATTTCCAGCTCATCCAGCGGCGGCGTATTGCCTAGCAGCTCCAGCGAAAATCCATACGAGCTTAAGTGCGAGAAAAAAGGTAATACTAATATAATATTCTCAGAAAGCAAAACAAAATTTGATTTTGATAACGACTCTGAATATGGTCAAATACCTGCTGTAAAATGCGTAATAAAAGGTTCCACTGAGGGTGTTTCTTTAACACCAGAGAATGTTGAGTGGTCGCATAGCAAAGGGGCTTGGAGGTGGGATGCTACAAACATAGGAGAGCAGAAAATTTCTGCCCTTTCAGCTTATGATGAAGACTGTTCGAAAACACCAGCCATCTGTGGCGATTTTATACTATGCTTTAATGGCTCTAATAATCACGAAATCGGCTGCCCAAGCCAGAGCTCTAGCGCAGCGGCGAGCAGTAGCAGCGCAGAGCCTAGCAGTTCTAGCTCAATACCAGCTGAATACGATATTAAATGTACCGTCCAGCAGACTGCTTTGGTTAATTCAGCTGTACCAATTCCAACAATCAGTTGCGGACCTGAAAAAACAGCCAGCGGTGCCAAATTCAAATATACTGGAGGTTCATTAATTTCAACAACTATTCCCAGTTGGGATTCTTTAAAAGCTCATATATTCCGATCCGCCGGAGATAGAAAGGTTTATATGCACTCAATTTCCTGCGATGGTACTCCATTGAGTTTAGGTACTCCTCCTCCCACTAGTGGTGATGGTAAAGAAGACGGAGTACTGTGCGGTACTATTAAAGTAACACAAGCAAGTAGCTCTAGTGCGGGTACAACAACGAGCAGCAGTTCTGGTTCTGTTAGTCGTACCATAACTTGTGTATTTGGCGCGAATTCATATACGGTTAATGTAGCTGTTCCTGCTCCGACAATCATTTGCAGTCCGAATGGTGCTCTGAGTCTAACCAATGCAACTTTTACAGCAACTCCACTTTCTCCGCCTGACATAGCTAACTGGAAAACAACCTCTGGAACGGCAACATATAGTTCAATAGGTACAAGTACTGTAAAAGTATCAGGTGTCTATTGTGGTAGCCAATCCATTCCTGAAACAACGTGTACTCCAAATCCTATTACCATAGCGGCGGCACCCGTGACATACACGCTCCTTTGTGGTACTGTGCCTCCAGCAGGCACGGTAGGCGTAGGAATAACTCCACCATCAGTGACTTGTAATGGCACAGCAGTTACTCCTACTGGTTGGGCAGGTACGCCAAGTGCACCTGATTGGGCTTCTCCTGCGGAAGGTACATACAGCAGCATAATAGCAACGGCAGATTGCGGTGGAAGCAAAACAGCTAATTGCACAGGTTCATTAATTGTGTCGGCTGCTGCACAACCAAGCAGCTCTAGTGCGGCTGTAACATATACTGCTACTTGTGATTGGGCAGGCAAAAATACAACGATGTATACCGAGCAAGCTAGACCCCTTGATCCAACAATTACCTGCACTCCTACTGTAGCAGGCTCTGTGTCGTCGGGTCTTCCGCCTGCTGGCAATTTGGCAACAGCAGCAACTTACACCCCATCTGGCATAAAATGTGGCACAGAAACGCCAACCAATAGCGTAAGTTGCGGTACTCTTACCGTGAAAACAACTCCTATAGTTGCTTGCGCAGGAACCGCTAATGAAACAGTAACCTTGCCAGCAAAACCAACAAAACCAACTATAACTTTGACTGATCCAAGTAATATTTGTTCCGCCAATAGTAGCACCACACCAAACTCAAGTTGGACATCAGAATCTTGGACGGTTAAAAAGGATAATTCCACCAATTTAACAGGTGCTTGGGCAAGCATTGCTTGGGTAGCTGGTACATACAATACCTACAGTGTATCGGGCAAATGTGGAGATTATGCGACAAATTTAACAGCCAACTGTTCAGCAGGCAACGCAACTATAGTAGGTTGTTCTGATTGGGCACCTGCGGCGGCAGATCCTGTCACTCCAGGATGTTATAAAACTACAAGTTCCAAAATTTGTCAATTAACTTGTACCAGCGGTAACTGTTCCGTTACCCCTGTGCCGACTAATTGTAAGAGCCCAACAACTTCGAGTAATAATGGTGGAAATATGGATAATTGTACATTTGCTAATGCAACAGAATATACTTTTAGCGGTTCCATTAAAATTGGTAGTTGTTGGTAAAAGTAAGAATTCCAAACCCCCGTGAGGGGGTTATGAGTTTAAATATAGGAGATAAGTCAATGACAATAGCTCAAAAAACAACGCACGGAAAGCAACATAGTGTCTTCACGCCAGCAGACATAATTTGGTTTAAAAACGTGACCAATTCTGAGAAGGGTGAAGCGTATTTAGATTTGACAGATAATATTTTTCGGCTTCATTTCCCAAAAAAGTTCAAAGGGAATGTTTTAAGCCCTGCTATTAATGAGATAATACTTATATATCAAAAAGTAAATGGCATTCAAGCATTTACTCATTTAGTTACTCCGATAGATAATAAATTAATTGCTGAAAAATCCAACCCTGATTTTTGTTATGCAAGACAAGTGAAAGTTATTGCAAGAACAGACAAAGATAATCTTATTCCTGTTTCAACGACATTGTTTAACAAAATTGGCTTAGGAGGTATTACCCAAGGCAACGCTTGCAAACTTAGCAAAGTTAAAGAAATCTCAAGTATTGGAAACATAAAAGACCTTCAAATTGATATTTGGCAAAAATTTAGTTGGTATCTCGTTCCCTCAGAATTTCCAGAAATAACCAATTCTGTAATTTCCGCTGAACTTGAAATTACAAACCCTGAATTGACAGCTCCTGAAGGCAAAGAGAAATTAGTTTTCCACATGATTAAGGAAAGGGACCGCAAAATCGTAAATGAGAAAAAGCAACAAGCAGCCCAAAGCAATAATTTGAAGTGCGAGGTTTGTGACTTTTCTTTTCCTAAGACTTACAGTATAGATTTCATTGAGTGTCATCATATAATTCCAATCGAACAAGGAGCTAGAGAAACAAAATTAAATGACCTTGCATTGGTTTGTGCAAATTGCCACAGGATGTTGCATAAAAAATTTGACGGACAATATTTGTCAATTAATCAACTACGAGAAAAAGTTTCACTCCTTGCGAAAAATCAGTAACGGCATCATCCAGGTTCCATTCGCTGAACAGCATATTTATCACCTCCGAGCCGTGTTTCTCCAAAAAATCCTTCAACACATTCTGCCTTATGCAGTCTGCAACAGCACGGCTTATAGCCGAATCCCTGTCCATGCCTGCTTTAAGGTACTCTCTTATCAAATATATAAAAAATTCATAGCCTCTCAAATTTTCACTGCGTGTTGCCATCATCATATATTCGGGTAATCGGGGTTCAGACAATAAGCGGTTGAATTGCAATTTCCGCCTTAGCAATTTTCGCTACGCTCTGTGCAAATTCCAAAAACATTTTGGCTTTTTCCTGCGTAGGAATAGAACCATCTGCCAAAAAATTAACTTTGCTAGGATAACGAGATTCTACATATAAACCATTTAGATCTTCTAATTTTATCTCATCTATATTCAAGTCTTTTATTTCTTTAACTTTCAAAT
>Ga0268262_10005032_pt1 | contig 13308 bp, 12 predicted proteins | sample TergutNc150P3_FD_190354 | JGI IMG/M metagenome (GOLD analysis project Ga0268262, IMG submission 190354) | Nasutitermes corniger P3 segment gut microbial community from laboratory colony in Florida, USA - Nc150 P3 (SPAdes) (version 2) | ecosystem: Host-associated > Arthropoda: Insects >... | reverse complement strand
GCCTAGCTCGTCCCCTAACTCCGCCTCTAACCCGCTCTCCAGGAAGGCTCCTACCATATCCTTGTAAAGACCCTGAAAATCCTCTACTTTATTAACGTTCATGGTGGAAAGCAACGTCAACAACTGCTCTTTACGCGCCTTATCGGCGGCTCGCTCTTCAGGACTTAACTTGTAACGCGGCATACAATACCTCCTGTAAGGGTTTTATAAATATAATCCCTGACAGGAAGTTTACACAAAAGTTGGGACTGTCTCGCGGAGTTAAATCAATAGTTCCCAGCAATTTCATTATTTTTATTACTAATAATTTTTTTTGCAAAATAAACGGTATGAATACCGTTCCCTATATCATTTTCAATAGTTGAAATTTTTTTGTAACCCAAACACGTTAATATCTTAATGTGCGTTTTATTTGTTGACCAAGTCTTTGTTGCCACATGGGTGCTTATTGTTTGTCCTTTAACAATTTCTTCAATCATTTTGTAAAATTGCTTGGTTATTCCATGACCTCTCCATCCTTTTGTCACGCCAACAGTAGAAATGTAATAACATATAATATTTTCTTTGTTTTTAAATTCAACAGAATAATTTGGAATATATGATATAAAACCAACAATTTGATGATCCGACTTTTTTTTACTTAAAATTATTGCTTGATTGAGCATATTTTTAAGATAGTTCTCAAGTTTATTGTTATTGGCTGTACTTACTCCCAAAGAAAATGCCGTAGAATCACTATAAGATAGTGAAGGTACAAATTCATCGTCAATTTCGTATAATATATTTCGTAATTCTTGTTCCACTCCTTGTTTATCAGTATCTTTTTCCAATAATTCAAACCCGAGTAAATTTTTATCCATATTGACATAAAGTGTATCAAAAATTCCATCTACATAAATTTTGGCTACATTGTCTGCCAATAATTGCAATGAATCTATTATTATTTTACCTTGATTGGTTTTTTCATGCTTCGATAGTATTGTCGATATTTCCGTCAAAGCAATCACAACTGTATCACATTTTGTTTGGTTTTTAATTAGATTTCTGAGTAAGTTTACTGCCGTATCTATGTCTTTTTTGGCAAGAAGAGCAATATCATAGATTTTGTCTATGGCATCGGAACTCAAAACGGGTATTGTATATTTATCGTTCAATTCTCTGAATGCGCTTAACTTTTTAAACTCAACAACGTGCGATATTCCAAGAAAATCGAACTTTTTGATATTATTACTTTTCAAATAGTTATTTATAACATCAGATATAGAAATAAATCTTACATTGTATAAATTGCATATATTTTCAATTTTATTTTTGTAGTACTGCGTTGTATTACAGGCAATACACATAATAGTTATGTCATTTTGACATAGATTGATCGTCGATTTGATAAGCACTTCTTCTGTTGAATTTAACCTTTTATCCAACTCCATTGAAATACCCATATCTGGGACAGACACAATTATAATCTCTGGATATGACAGATCCCCTCTAAATGCGTAATGAAGCCGAGAATGTAACTCTTGCTTTACACACTCGTTGATTTTTTCCCAAAGCAACATACCTGAATTTGGTCCGTTTCCGGTTAATATCCCAATTTTGTGCCTGATATAGTTTTTATAATTGTCAACTCTGATAACATCTCTAACAGAGGCATTTTCTAACGAATCTATCAATGAGTGTACTTCAAATTCTAACGCGTACTTAAAATCTCCTGCGTTAGTCATCATTGTATAAGGTGGATGGAATTTCTTTTCTGTTGATATATCAAATATCTGACGTAAATTTCTAAAATGTTTACCAAACGGATTTATTAAACCTTTTTTTTCCGTAGACATGGTAACGCGCTGATATTCAGAATTTAGAATTTCCGATATTTTGAGCCTATCTAATTTTTGATTTCCCCTACAATGGATCAATACTTTTTCTTCTTTATTTTCCTTATTTATAAAAAAACCTAGCTCTGACTTCAACTCATCAAAGATTGGAATGCCCTTATAGCCAAGCCGATTACGATTGACTGCAGCTTCTCCACAACCAATTACTTTGGAATTTTCAGAAAGAATGTGCCAGACATTCTTTGATTTTAAGAAGTTAATATTATCTTTAACTTCTTTCGGCAATACGAATTCGTTATCGTTCATAATCACACCTTCGATTTCCATATAATCTTACTTCTTCGCGAAGATCAGCAATCATTTCTTCCAGTTGCTCGCACTATTTGGGGCGGTAGTATTTGGTTTAATTTCTTCCAAACCCCGATTTTAAAGCACTCGTTTGCTTTTTATTAACTTCTTCTCTATTTCACTTGAGGTAAACAACTCAAAATCATCGTCCAATGCCGTTGTTAAGTCACTTTCCCAAACGGCCATAAAATCTTCCTTGAAAAAATGGTATAGATTCGAGTCATCGGCAATTTCCAACGAGAAAAATTGATCCGCAGTAATTACGCCCGGGGTTACGCCTGCCTTGGATCGGTTATGTACATAAGGACTCGTTATCAGATATTGATCAATGATGTACGTATCGTTAAATAACGGTTTATCCGTAAATTTAATCGAAATCCTATGCTCAAAATCAGGAACTTTATCCTTTAACTTTTTCAATAACGTGACATAGTTTATTGAGGTATCGTCATTGAAAATCTTTTTATATGTGTCTGTCCAAGGGGGACACGCTAATATCTTGACACGTAACTCCCTACTATTGTCCAACGCGTAAAGCAAATCATCAAGCACGGCAAGTGTGAGAATTTGTCTATACCCCGTTATACACACCTCTTTTTTCGCGTTTCTTATCCAAGGTGATAACACCTCTTTTTTCTCATGGTGCATATCTTTTATACCGTGTTTTTTAAGACTTTTAAAAAAAGCATCGCGAGCGTAAAGTCTTTGTTGGAAGCGATTTTGAAAAATCATAATTATAAAAGCGAAAAGAAACGAAGACGCCCCACCGCTCAATAAATCAGTGTACCAAGGTAAATCACCGTGTTTGCTCCATGAGGTATACATCCAAAAAAGCAATAACACAAGCGTTGCAACGCCTACAACAATCAAAATTCGCGCCGAGTGATCTTCTAGATTATTACTGCTTTTTTTAAAACTTTTCATTTTTTGAGCCCATCCAGTTTCTTCGCATAATAAACGGTATTGATACCGGAAGCCCTATCGTTTATAAGTTCACGTATTAGCTCGTATTTTCTCTTTATCAGCAAATTAATGTGCGAGTGATTTTGACTCCATGTCCTCGTATAAACGAGGTGATTTTCCGTATCTGCTTCCAACGAGTCATAAAAACAACTTGTGATTCCGCGTCTCCTATATCCCGGATCAATACATATCGTGGAAACATACACGTTTTTGCTTAAAACATTAACATCGGCAACGATATGATCTTTAATGTAAGAAAGAAATCCTATCAACACACTGTCGACGATCGCAATGATGAAAGACTGTTCTAAGAGAGCCTGAAAATACAACGATATGGAGTGGTCTTTATTATAACTCGAACCATCCTGACAAAAATACTCCTGTGTGGTACTGACACGTGACGACAGCGGCGGACAAAACTCATGATCCGTGAGAATAAGCAGTCGCATTATTCCATCGTAATATATTTCGGGCAATCTCTTGAAAGAATGGTAACTAGTCGTCATATAATTCCTTCTGTCTAACAAATGTCAACCTATGAACGGACCTATTTTAAGGTTGTTACTATGTGTTAATGTTTTATTGATTTTGTCTGTTTTTTCTACTTTTTAAAATATATATTATGCCACCACTAAATGGTTAGCTCATTCCGCAAAAGCCACCCACACAATTATGGAAACCTTTGTGTTTGGGTAGAAAAAGGTTATATTATATAATGTTTTATTATCGTAACTCCTTAAAAATCAACGCCTTATGCCATGTCGCATAATGTATCTTATGTAAACTTGAGCGGCGGAATTGTCAAGTGGGGGTGTCTTCAGCAACCCCATACCCTACCCGAAGCCGCCTCAATCAATCCACAGTTTCTGCCTTCGCCCGCTCAACAAATTCGTTCAGCTCCGCTTCCGTCATATCCGGCTGATTATATTTTTCTTTCGTCCAATCGCCTCTTCCGCCCAAAGATAGGCTTAGAAACGCCCGTGCCCCTTCCGGCCCTAGTTCTTCGTTTAGTATGCGTGTTCCAGTGGCGTAAAGCTCGGTAGCATCATCAATATCAACAGTGATCATATTACACCCCCAACATTAAATTGTAGTGGATTTATAACCGATACCGGCAAAACCAACCGAGACGCAACTTTTAAAAACTGCATATCTGTTGTCAATAAACTGCTTGCGCCCGCCGCTATGGAATAACATAAATGGAGCGCATCATATCCTCTGATACCGGCTTGTCTTGCCATAGGCAAAAAGTGATTAAATATACTTTCGTTGTATTTTGCTCGCGCCTTCGCCATTCGGCGATACAACTTCCAAGCCGCAGCCCTTTTTTCGGCATCAGGGTTTGCATTAATTTCCTCGTCCAACGCTTTACTACTATAGATCGTATACCCATACATCCGCGATAACGCCGTAATTTTCAAAATCGCCGCCGCTTCATCCCGAATGGTCGCTTGTCTATGATCATCACCTGGCCGATTCCAACAGCACGTATCTAAGTAAATCCCCATTTATTCCTCCAAACCACTCCCCTGTCCCACCCAATAATAACACGGCTTTCAGCATCAAACATTCAACCAATTGAGACTTTGGGCGAAGAATCATTATTATAATATAATGTCGCGCCACAAAAAAGTCAATTTTATATGATTAAACTTTGTTGAAACCGTTTCCTATTTCCTCAGCCGATTAAGCCGCTCCTGTAACCGCGCTACCTGTACGGTCGTCTCCTTGAGGTCTATTTTCATGGCCCCGCTGCCGTCAATCAACAACAACTGACCCTCTTTCGCGTCGTTGGGCAGCTCTTTCTTGGGCCGATCCTGTGTTTCTTGCGTGGCCGTATTTATCAATACAGCTATATCGTTTTCTATACGGTCTATTACCCAGTGCATGGGTTACCTCCTTTTTGCAGGGCAAAGTTATTTTTTGGCCGTCTGTGCTTATGACTACCGTTCCGTCCTCGTCCGTGCGATATAGGATTATGTTACGCTCCGGTTTCATGATATTTGTCAGCACCTTTTCTGCGGGAAATCCGTAGGTGTTTTTCTTGCCGCAGGAAATGACAACCACAGACGGGTGAACGGCGTCAAGGAACTCGGGCGTTGAGGACGTCCCGCTCCCGTGGTGACCGGCCTTCAATACATCTGATCTAAGAGTTAGTTCGCCTTTTAACATCTCGCGCTCGGAAAGCGCCTCGGCGTCGCCGATAAACAAAAAGGCGGTCTCGCCATACACCATGCGCACGACAATTGACATATCGTTTAAATCCTTGAATTTCTTGGCCGGAGCAAGAACGGTAAACTTGATTATCCCTGCCGCAAATGTGTCACCGACCGCCGGTTGAGCAAATTTAAGCCCTTTCGCCTCCATTGCCGTAACAAGTTGATTGAACGCCGGGCTTGAGATTACGGTATCTAACATTAGAATATCTCTGACCGTGAGCTGTTGTACCACCTGCGGCAACCCGCCGATGTGGTCGGTGTGGGGATGGGTCGCTATGACATAATCTATCGAGGTTATTCCCGTAGATCGCAAGTAATTGATGAATTTTTTTTGCGTTTTGGTGTCCCCGCCGTCAATAAGGACGGCGTTATCCGCCGACTGGATCAGCGTGGCGTCTCCCTGCCCCACATCAATATAGTGGATACGGATTTCATCACTAGCCAATGGACTATTAGGTTGTATTTCATCATGGCGAGTGTTGATTGTTACTACCGTAGCAGTTATTATAGACAACAGAATTGCCGCTGTAGTAATTGTTTTACGTACTAGTTTGGCCATATCTTTTTCCGTCTACTGTGGAGCGAAATATTTCAACCATATTGACCACGGTTAATTTCTTTTTCCAATACGAGATATTTTCAATTCACTCCCCCTCTACTCTATTTCGTACCCCGTTCCGCCGCAATCTCGGCAACCCACACCGTGGCAGAAAAAGCAAGGCGTTGCGGTCCTCCCGCTCCCCCCCGCAGTTAAAGCACGGTTTCGGCTGATATCCAAACACTTTCCCCGTGCCCTTGCAATCATAGCAAAATTCGTACCAGGTCCCACCGCAGTCTAGGATCCAGCACCATGGCAGAAGACGCATTTCATCATCCCTCTTCCGCTTCCATGACATTTTATGCATGTATCACACGCCATAACGCGCCCTACTAATCATTTTCAAAAACTGTATCGAACAGGTGTACCACCGTCTCGAACACAACGAATGGAATTTTTGCTTGCCTTTTCTGTCTTATAACCGAGAACAAGATTGGAATTGTAGCCCATACCCCAGCTACCATCTCCACTATTAGCACTCCACCAATAGCCATAGTCACCGGCACCACTGAAACTGTTACCGCGCCATTGATGACCGCCTGGTAAGGCTGAAAAACCATATGTGTCCAAACCAGGTTTGAATGAAAGCATGCCTTGAAGTGCTATCGGATCATAGCTATTCCAACCATTCTTCATCTTTAAATCCCTACCCGGCTTTTCGCCTGCAGTTTTTATTAATTCCATCCACTCATTACCATTTGGTAAATGCCAACCTATCGGACAAACTTTCGTTGCGGTATTCCAATCATAAAGCCTACCGTATTTATTGCAATTTGTTGAGACATAATCATAGCATACACTACCATTTGCGTTGTAGTTCAAATTTTCTGCCATCCACACTTGATTGCCTATTTTCACGATTTTGTAAACTTTGTCATCGCGTGAATCTTTAAAATACGATTCTTCTTTCGTATTTTTCAATCCAACAATGTTCTCAATTTTCTTCTTAGCACTTCCATGCCCCGGATTAATCTTTAGTGTAGTTTCATAATCCTTGAGTGCCTGATCATAATCACGTTTGTTAAAATACGCATCACCACGGTTGAAATATGCTTCAAAATAATCTGGTTTTTGACGGATTACTTCTGTGTAATTCACGATTGCCCGATTATAATCGCGTTTGTTGTAATACGCACTACCACGGTTGAGATATGCTTCAAGATAATCTGGTTTTTGACGGATTACCTCTGTGTAATCCTTGATTGCCCGATCATAATCGCGTTTGTCAAAATACGCACCACCACGGTCGAAATATGCTTCAAGATAATCTGGTTTTTGACGGATTACCTCTGTGTAGTTCGCGACCGCTCGATCATAATTGCCATTGTTTTTATACGCATAACCGCGGTTGAAATATGCTTTTAGATAATCTGGTTTTAAACGGATTACCTCTGTGTAATCCTTAATTGCCCAGTCATAATCGCGTTTGTTGTAATACGCATCACCGCGGTTGAAATATGCTTCTAGATAATCTGGTTTTAAACGGATTACCTCTGTGTAATCCTTGATTGCCCGATCATAATCACGTTTGTTAAAATATGCGTTACCACGTTTGAAATATGCTACAAGATAATCTGGTTTTAAACGGATTACCTCTGTGTAATCCTTAATTGCCCGATCATAATCGCGTTTGTTAAAATATGCATCACCGCGATTGAAATATGCCATTTTATTACCAAACCATATGGATCGATTATAATTCTTGATTGCTAAATCGTATTCATTTTTGCCAAGATGTGTTTCTGCTCTTTTATAATATATATGGTCAGGAACAAAAACCATAAATGAACTCATAAGTAAAAGAATAAAAATAATCGCACTAGCAATCTCAATATGTTTTACTCTCGATAAGAAGAAGGTCATTAGACCAAAAACTGCGCAACAAATACCTCCTTTTATTAAAAACCCATCGACGCCTTGCGTAAAACCCCAAAAATTGTTAACTATAAGCCCTATACTTAATCCACATATAAACAATCCTATCAAGATCAATAACTTTCCCAACCACAAGATTGGTGGTGATGAAACGGCAATATGAGCAACTGCAATACGATTACCATCTTCTGTTCTGATCGAAATATTTGCTGTTCCTTTTGATACCGCAGTAACTACACCGTTGCGGTTTACTGTCGCAATTCTTGTGTTGTCACTCATCCATATCACGTTTTTATTTGTAGCATCATTGGGCAATATCGTTGCTTTTAACGTGATGGTTTTATTCACTCTCAACTTTTTTTCATAGGGACTAATAGACACCCGCATTACTGGGATAGTTGGTGCAGGTATATGTTTATCACTTGTTTCTTTTTCATAACAATCTATACAAACAAAATCATTTGATCCGTCATCATTATATTCATAATCGCACACTTCGCACTTTGCGATTCCTTTCCCCTCGTATATATCGGATGTCAGATGATTTTCGTGGCCGCAATTACGGCATATCCATCTGTGAATATCACTTGATGTACACATAATATCATCATTTCTCTACACGGTCTTCAAGCTTGTTTGCCTTAATGTATATGTACGGCACAGTTACAAACTTTCCACTTTCATATTCAATCTTGAAATTGTTTGATATTCGTGTTATTCGTTTTATTTCGTCAGTTCCACTAACTGCCGTAGGATTGATGGGAGGCCTACGGTGTAGAGTTGGTTTAACAACAACTCTTTTTTTTGCAGGACTAGTGTGGCGTAGCCTCACGGGATTTTTTTCTATTTCTTTTAATCTAACCAATACTTCCCCGCAATCCGGACGTTCAACAGGATCTATGTGTAACATCCGCTTTAGTAATGCTATCATTCCTGAACTCAGACTGGAATCCAACATCAGCTCGCTACCGTTCCCGACGATACAGTATGTATACTCTTCTGGAAATTTTGGGTTCGTGGGTTTGTTTCCCGTAAGATATTCATGAAATATTATGCCTAATGCAAAAATGTCAGATTTGCAGGTTATTTTTTCACCTAACGTTTCGCTTTCTTCATTAACATATTTTCCCAACTCAGGTGAATAGTAATTCGGTGTCCCAATGGCCATTTCTGCTTTTGGTATTTTCTTCTCGAAATAGCTATCGTCAAAATCTATAATTTTTGAAATCAAATTACCAGATTCACTCCTTGATATGAGTATATTCTCCGGCTTCAAGTCCCCATGAACAATTTGTACTCGATGCAGAGCTCCAATACTACCTACCATTGTTTTCAGAAGCAACAACTTTTCCTTTTCTTCCGGTAACATTGCTATTTCTTTAGGAGATAATGTCGAGGTATTAACTCTTAACGTAACTTTATAAAAAGAAACACCTTCTCTAAACAAATCAACTGGTACAACCACATTTCCGGACGGTCCGGCAACTGACCTTAATTTACTGATCAAAAGTTTTTGATTTTTTTCCCAATCGTCACATGCTTTTTTTCTCTGCGCGTAAATTCGCGACGTTGTATCATTAGGATATCTTGGGTATCTAAACGTTTTGATAAAATACTTATTTCTATCCTTAGTAGCAAACACCCACTGACCATTAGGACTTGGTTCCCAATTGCCATCCAATGTATATCCGTTCAATTCCACCATTTAGTTTCTCCTCCTTAAATAGGCTTCGTATTCATATTTGTAAGTATTCCACAACATTTCTACAGAAAGAAATTGGTCTTTCAAGCGGTTCAATTTGTCTTTTATTTCTTCTATCTTGTTATCTTTTGATTTTATCTCCTTATAGGCAGTCTTAACTAATGCGATTTCTTTTTCGCAACCGACATCCTGAATGTCATTGTTATCTTGCACCAACTTCATTAGTAACTGGAATATTTTCTCACCATGATCCTTGCAAATCTGCTCGAAATCTTTTTTTTTTAGTTGTTTCTCTTTAAGAACACCTAATTCTTCTCGATTTGCTATCTCTTGTTCAATAATTTGCTTAGTTTTTTCGTTTATGACATAAAGCGTTTTATTTTCATTCCAATGAAATAAAATATCCTTTAGTGCCATTTCGTTTAGTCCATCTGAAACATATTTTCTTTTAATCTCTTCTTCTTTGTTTATGTTTCCAATATAATTACGACACTGTTGCCATTTTATCTCGACATACTCTGTCTTAGATATTTCTGAAGGGTACGAATCACATGTCGTAAATTCGTCATAATCTGGACTATTGATGTGTTTCAAGTATAGGGCAAAATTTTTATTATTTTCTATGATGTCTGATTCTAACAATGTTAATGCTTTTTTTGACGTTTCTTGATTTCTTTTTACTATCTTATCTAGTTGTTGCAATATTGTTTTATCCATCTTTTTTTGTTTTTTTGTAAATAGCTCGTTTATACAATCAATACTATCGTATACTTTCGATAACGGTTTTTCACTCAACCACAAAATGAACAATTGAGAGGATAGTATCGAAATCAATTCTTCAATTTTTTCTTTTTCGTACAATTGTCTATCTTCACTATAGGTTTTGATACATTGTGATAGTTCGTCAATTTCTTTTTCATCAACTTTTTCAATGTACTCGCTTCGCATTTTTGATTGTCTTTGTATATATAACTCGAAGAATTCTGATTCCGATAAATCACCGGCAAACGCTAAACCAGCCAACGAGCAGTCGTCAGAAGTTGGCAGTTTGATCAGAAAATCCTTGATTATAGTACCTAACGAATCAAAGCTCTTATTTGTGTTCTTTACGGTCTCTATGCTTTTTAAAATCAAATATTCAAAAGACATTGGAGATTTGACATATCCGAAACACCCGTCCGTTGCGGTAAATACGATACATGGCTTCGGAATGTTTGTATATATATTCCCATTAATTTTAAACTGCGGTGTCTTACTATCACCACTTAACGGTAGTTGAATATAATTACTCATCGGAGAATCGTCAATAATATTTTTCATTGCGTCGTTCGGCATTTTCAAATCATCTATCGTCAACTGTTGCAACCCATCGTGCGGTGACAAGATATAACATCGGGAATCGCCAGCCCATAAGCACAACACATCTACACTATTGTCATTATCTTTAACCACAGCAACCGCCATGGTTGTCGGAAGCAATTTGATCAATCTGCTTCTCACTCTGATCTTGTTACTTAATCTATTTTCATTCGCGTATCGTCCAAAATCCGTCAAGAGTGCATTGACAAGCTTTTCAATAATCAACGTTAAATTCTTTTTATCATTGAAAACCGAAAACAACTCTTCCTTATTATTTTTGTAAAAATTTTTAACACAATTCTGAGCAAGCCTTGATGCCATGTAAGCATTAGTCCTTCGGACTCCATCCTGATCCTCAAATTCAAGACCTCCAGCTCCACCCATTCCATCGAAAACGCCGATTAACCTATCTTCAACGAGCGGTTCTGCATCTTCTCCCAAATTGCCGCGAAGTTCGTAATATAATGAGACTTGTTTACCATTCATAAATTAATCACGTCCTTAATTGTTAATAAATTACTGCCAAGAACAACGACAACGGCATCCATCATGTTTCATCAGACAAGTAACCAATTAAATACTCCCCGCTAACACATCCAACACTGTCTTCACATCTGTGTCCCCCAAACCTCTGCCAGCCTCAGATGGTTCCCACAACGCATTATCCCACTCCGTACCAAGCGTACTCCATGGATACATATCGGGAGCGAAAACGATCAGCCGTTTTGCCGCTAAATTCATCATACCCGACTGACTATCGTTCCATTGGTCGGATAATTCGGTAAGCGTTGACGGCATGTCTTGAGGATAATTAAGCGGTTTCGATCCTCCAGAGGCTTCTTCCAATTTGTGCGCGGACGCATCCGTCCAAACCATAATAATATGTCTTTTTTTAACACCTTCCTTGACCCAATCCGACTTCATGGCAAGAAAAATGGCTTCAAGACCGTTTTCTGGCTCATCCCCCCCACCCACCGCCTCAATGGATGAGACAAAGCGGTTAAAGCCTTCCGCCTGAGCCGGAAGTTCAAAAAAGTCGGAAATCTCCATTGCCCTGTCCCCATCACAATAATAATCGCGGAACACAATTACTTTAATACGCAACCCATCAACCTTTCTTTCCTTTTTAGACAACGCCTCAACAATTTTTCCGTAAAAATTTCTTGCAGACTCTTTAACGTTTTCAATGATTGGCACCATACTTGCCGTGCCGTCAATACAAAGAACGAGATCGACATTACATGTTGTTGAATTTTGGCTTGACATGGTTGATTCTCCTTTCTTAAATGGTTTATTTGTGTGATAGTCTAACCAACTTATCTACTATAAATATTGGAACTATATACATAATTCTGCAAAGTCCCTGCCACCACCCTATTTTTTCCCGAATCCCATCTGAATCCCACTCGAATCTGCCCACAGGCGGGGTGCGCAGTCAAGTATATAATTCCCTATTAATTGTATCTTTTTTTTTGCACTTCAATACTGTCCATAATGTACATTATATGAAGCCATGAACCAATGGTACGATGTCAACTATATTATCCAGCTTAGGCTGGCGGCTTGCCGAGACCCTATCCCCGCCGATCCGATCGAGTTACTTACCATATAAATTGTCTCGTTCGGCTAATACTTCTTTTATAAACTCCTTATCTTTGATATCATCTGGAATAATCAATACTCTTTGATTTTTTTTTCCAATTGCCGGATCAAACACGTTATTCGGCCTGTCATCTTCTCGCCGCGGCAAATACACAGCAAGCCCAAATGATTCCATAACAAAGCTTAAATGTTAGATTACAATAATATACTATATCGGGCGACTTAGTGTCAACTTTTTTTAAAAAAAGATGCTTTTTTCTTGACACGCCGCCGGTGTTGGGGGAGGGTTTTCGGGCAGCGTATTTATACCGCTTGCCCTAACCCCCTTCGTTGCATCATAATTAATCTGACCTAAGCCAAATAGCAAAAAATTGGGACTATTTATGGGACGGAAGGAAAGAAAGGCGTATATGGTGGCGGCTTGGAGACGTTTATAAGGATTTGACAGGCAGACGAAGACGCAGATTCTGGATGAGTTCTGCGCTGTATGCAAGTACAACCACAAATACGTGATTGGGGCTACTTAACAAGCCTCTTACGTCCAGTAAAACGGCTAAGCGCGGAAGGATCCGGCGGCTATCCTTTGACCGCATTCTGCGTCTCATACGTGCCCGTTACCGCAAGAGACTCTGCGGGACTAAACCAGATAACGTTACTACGCGAACAACTCCCGATAAAAACAGGCTTCTGGACAGAAAAAACTATAACGCGGGTATGTCCCAAAATTTGTGTAAACTAACGTCAGGGTGTTAAAGATCATGGTACTATCACCTGCGCCTCACAGATATAAATATACTATAGGTATTA
>Ga0268262_10005031_pt1 | contig 13308 bp, 7 predicted proteins | sample TergutNc150P3_FD_190354 | JGI IMG/M metagenome (GOLD analysis project Ga0268262, IMG submission 190354) | Nasutitermes corniger P3 segment gut microbial community from laboratory colony in Florida, USA - Nc150 P3 (SPAdes) (version 2) | ecosystem: Host-associated > Arthropoda: Insects > Digestive... | reverse complement strand
TGAAAGTACTATACGACAACAACTATCTGTACATAGGGGCAAGAATGCACCACCCGCCAAGTCAGGCCAGCGTGGTGAAGCGCGTCCACAGGCGCGACCAAGAGAGCTCCAGCGATTGGTTTGGCGTTTATTTGGACAGCCTGCACGACAGAAGCACGGCGTTCGGTTTTTTGGTGAACGCCGGCGGCGTCAAGCGCGATGAAATGCGCTACAACGACACCTCTGTTGACACCAGTTGGGACGGTGTGTGGGAGAGCGCCGTTGCCGACGACGACAACGGCTGGACTGCGGAAATAAAGATACCATTGACGCTTTTACGGATACGCCCAGGTGGGGGCGCCCAAACATGGGGCATCAATTTTTACCGCCAGGACCAAGGCGACATCCGCGAATACTCCAGATGGGAGTGCGTGCCACGGGGCCAGTCTGCGTTCGTGAGCCGCTTCCCCCTTCTTGTGGGCATAGAGGGGCTGGAACCCCGCCTCAGAAGGGAGTTCATCCCCTACGCAAGCTCCCAGCGCAAATTTGAAACCACAGAAACCAGCTTCGACGACCGCAAATGGACCAACAGGATAGGCATTGACGCGCATCTTGGGGTGACAACTTCATCCCAGCTTGACTTGACCGTGTGGCCCGACTTTGGGCAAGTGGAGGTTGACCAGGCCGTCATCAACTTAGGCACCACAGAGACATACTTCCAAGAAAAAAGGCCGTTTTTCCTAGAGGGGACAGACCTGTTCCGCGTCATGGGCCAAGACATGTTTTACAGCAGGCGCATCGGCAAAGGGGTGGCCCCCCCAAAGCCCAAAAAAGGCGAAACGCTGCTGGACGCGCCGAGGGCCACCGATATTGCCCTTGCCGCAAAATACACGGCAAAAATGTCAACTGGCCTTAATTTTGGCATACTGGGCGCCAGCGTGGAGCCGGCGCGGGCAAAGATGCTGGACGAACAAGGCATCGAATTCAACAGCGAAATCTATCCACTGACCAATTTCGGCGTGGCGCGCGTCCAGCAGTTTTTGGACAAGCGCGGAAGCTACGTTGGAGGATTTGCCTCATACATGCGCCAAGCCAGCGAAACTGGGCGCGAGGCCAAAGCGTACGCCGTGGACGGTATGTACAAGAGTCCCGGTAGAAGCACCACGATACAGGCATCTGCGGCAATGTCCGACACAGGATTGCGAAACGGCGCGTCCCAAGACGGCTGGCGGACCTATCTGGAGGCCAACCGCAATTGGGACAACGGCTTTTCCATCGGCGCGTCGGCGGTGAACGCGGGCAGGACGTACGACCCAAACGACGTGGGCTATCTCAGCCGCGCAGACGTCCAGTCCGCCTCCCTTGTGATTCAAAAAATTCAGGATCGCCGCTGGTGGGTGGTGCGCAACTATACCGCATCTGCTGGTGTCGATGCGTCGAGGGATCAGGCCGGAGTTGTCCTCCAAAAAAGCGCATGGAGCCGCGTGAACATCAATTTTATGAATTTTTGGTACTTGTCCTGCAAAGCGGGCATGGATTTTCCAGCATACGACGACAGAGAACTCAGGACATTCAACGACCCAGCGAAAAAGTACCTATTGCTTGAAAAGCGGCCCTACTTAGAGATGATGGGCGACACAGCCATGAACAGGCCCTATTACGTACGAATATCTTGGACCCACAGCCAGGCCGTGGGCGGACCCAGCAACTACTATAGCGTCAGCCAGACCGTCAAGCCCCATTCGTCTTTCGAGATACAATTTGGCACTGGCTACACAAAAGAAGAAGGCGAAATGCGCTACGTACCCAAGGAGCTATACCAAAGCGTTCCTGCGGAGCCAGACCCCAGCGTTCCAATAACGGGACTCAGGCGCCTCAGCAAATTTGACCAAACCCTGCGCCTGTCATATGCAATTGACCCAAACCTCACCATCCAGTTTTTCAGCCAGTGGCTAGCCGGAAATTGGAACTATCGCGATTTCATGCGCTACGTGGACAACGACACACTGGCCCCTTGGCACAATTCAACATATACAGCCGACAGCGCCAGGAACTGGATAGTCAACTTGATAACCAGGTGGGAGTTCAGGCCCGGCTCCACCGCATACCTTGTCTATACCCGCGGAGCCTCGACCAGCCAACTAATCAGCCAAAGCGCTGCTCTGAGCCCTTGGAACGATTTGTCAGTTTTGAATCGCCTGCCAAGCGACGACGCCATCCAGTTGAAGGTCAGTTGGCTTTTTAGGTAGTGCTAGGTGTCGCCGATTGGCGCATCTGGAAATCCCCATAAAAAAACGCTTGACTTAATCAAACGATTGTTTAACACTGAAAGATTGTGTCCAAAGCCGCAGGCCAGCCTCTGACTGGCCGCGCCCGGCGGCACAACCCCAATGCCATGAACACAACGTCGTTAGAACATAGTCAAGACACGCGCCGTCGGCTGATGGAGGCCGCCCTGTTGGCCTTTGCCGAAAAAAGTTTCGACGGCGTGGGAGTCCGCGAGATAGCCCAAAACGCCAAAGCCAACCCCGCCATGATCGCGTACCACTTTGGCAGCAAAGAGGGGCTTTACGACGCCGCAATGCGCTGGGTGACGTCCAGCTCCTTTGCAGGGATCAGCAAAATGCCAGCCCTTCCCGACCCAGCCTCGCCCGACGCACGCGAGGCCGCCTTGTCTGGCATCCGCCAGCAGCTAGAGAATCTGTTTGAAACCCTGATTGCCTGCGACCACCCGCGCCACCTGCCCAATGAGCACCTCCATGCCGCCGCCAGAAAACTTTGGAGCCTGGAGATGGAGAACCCAAGGCCAAGCCTGCTTGGCTACGCCATAGAGCAGCTGCGGAGTTCCACCGAGTTTTTCATCGCCTGCATGAACATACTGCGGCCCGACCTCTCCAGCCTAGAGCTGGAGTCAATGGTGATGTGCATTAGGGGGCCCATCCTCTTTTTGCACAAACATTTCAGCGTAATACAAAAATTGCGCGGAAAGCCTTTTGCCGATGGCGACTTGGAAAAGTTGGCCAAGCACTTTGTTGATTTCAGCCTTAGGGGGCTAGGTGTCCCCGATTTCATTCCCAGTGGAGGGACTCGTATATGATCTTCTTTTCCCCGCCTGCGGTCGTTGACTACCAAGAAGGTCCTAGCGGCCAGCAAGTGAAGCTGGATTTTGCGGGCGCCCTCAGTCGTGCCAAGGCAGAAAACCCCCTATTGAAAGCCGCCAAAGCCGTTGTAGATGAGCGGAAGGGCCTCATCAAAACAGTCAAGGCCGACATCTACCCAAATTTCACGGTGACGAGCGACTTCAGCCGGGTAAAAGACGTTTCCATGCTCAACAGCAGCTTTGGGGAAAGCCTTACCGGCGGTGCTGGCGGCGATTCCCCATTTCCCATAGACCTCAGCGCACTCACCGCGCCCCGCACCTATTATTCGACAAACATCGGCATCACTCAGCCGCTCTTCTATTTTGGCAAAATAAGCACCGCCATCAAGGTGGCCAAGATGGGGGAGAGCGAATCCGAATCGGCGCTGGTAACGTCCGAACTGAACGTGCTGCACGGCGTCGCAAAGGCGTATCTGGCCGTACTTTCGGCAAAGGCCGAGGCCGAGGTGATACACTCGCGCAAATTGGCGGCGGAACAGTTTTTGAGGGACGTGACGGCCAAGCTGGAAGTCCAGAGCGCAACCAAACTCGACCGCCTGAGGGCCGAGAGCGAGCTGTACGCGGTGCTGCCTGACGAGCTGCAAGCCGACGCCAACCTCCAAAGGGCCAAAGAGGCCCTCTGCGGACTGCTGGGCCTAGACCCCAGAACAGACCTAGAGCTTTCGGACATGGGCCTTCCGCCAATCCACACCAACATTTCTGCAAGCGGCGAGCGCAGCGAGATAACCCAATTAAAAATTCAGGAAAACATCCTAAAGGCCAACGACAAAATACTGCGGTCCGACTTGCTTCCCAAGATTGATCTGAGCGCACAGTATGGCTACCAAGCCACCAAGACAGAGAACATGTTCAAGCAGCCCTACGACCCTTGGCGCCTGACATTGTCGTTGCGCTGGCCAGTTTTCGACGGATTCCGCATGAGCGGCAGGCGCGCCCAGAACATGGCCCAGCTTGAGCAAGTCAAGCAGGCCAGGATCAACCAAGAGCGCAACTTTGCCGTTGAGCAGCAGAGTGCCCAAAGGGAGCTTGCAAAGGCCAGGTCTTACTTTGAAGCCGCCAAAAAAGCCTTAGACACTGGACAGGAGGCCCTGCGCGTCAGTAGAGAGTCCTTTGACCAAGGGCTGATAACCAGCTTGGATCTGCTGCAGGCGGAGCGCACGTCGCACCTGCTGCAGAGCCAAATGAGGCGGGCCGAGCTGGGGGTCTGGTCTGCCATCTTCGATTACCGCCGTTCACTTTCCCTAATGCCAAATTGACACCATACAAACGAGGACAAACATGGCCAACACAAGAATAATCATCATAGGTGCCGCAATAGCCGCTGTAATCATTGGCTCTATCGCCCATAACCGCTACAAGAGAAGCGTGGAGCTTAACAAGCAGCAAAGCACCAAAGAACTTGCCGAAGTTCCCGTGACGCTGGCAAATGTGGAGCTGAGGAGCTTCCGCACGGCGGTGCCATTCACAGGCAACCTTCTGGCGGTGAACAGGGCCGACCTAAAGGCCGAGGTTTCGGGGCGCGTAACAAGGGTGTCGGTCTTTGAAGGCGACTACATCAAAGCCGATCAAGTGCTCTCCGTCCAAGACGAGGAGGACTTGCTGCTGGCCGTAAAAGCAGCGGAGGCGCAGCTTGTCCAGGCACAGGCGCAGGCGCAGCAGGCAACGGCCGATTTCGAGCGGGCCACGCAGTTGCTTGAAAAACAAAGCATAACAAAACAGGCGGCGCAGCAAGCGGAAACCTACTACACCGCAAGCCGGGCCGGGGTAAGGGCGGCTGAAAGCAATTTGGGGATCGCCCAAAGCAGGCTGCACAAAGCCCAGATACGCAGCCCATTCGACGGCCAAGTGGCGCAGTGCATAGTTAAGGCGGGCGAAATACTCAACCCAGGCCAAACTGCGTTCAGCATAGTTGACAACAGAAAAATGGAGATAGAGGCCGACCTGCCCTCCGACAACATCAGTATCATCAAGCCGGGCCTAACAGTCCGCTTCACAGTCCCCGGCTTCGACTACCAGTTTGAAGGCCAAGTGGCCCAAGTGGCCCCTGCGGTCAAGCAGGACGGCCGTACCCTGCGCGTCAGGATAGTGGTGCCCAACGACAATGGCCGACTAAAGAGTGGCCTGTTCGCCGACGGCGAAATCATCTCAAACCAGACGATAGACAAGCCAGCCATACCCTCCAGCATCGTGACGGCCGCAGGAAGGGGAGCGGACGTGTTTGTTGCTGAAAATAATATCGCCCGGCAAAAACGCGTGTCCATAGGGAGCGACCAGGATGGCTGGAGGCCCGTGGAAAATGGTGGCTTGGTCCCGGGCCAGCTTGTCGTCGCTCAAGGGCGCGAACTAGTGTCCGACGGCACGCGCCTGCGCGTCGCGGCCACCCCAGAAAACGCTCCTCAAAAATAGCCGTAAATTGCTTAGATTCATAGCTTAGGTGGAAAAATATGCTAATTTCTAATTTTTCGATAAAGCGCCCAGTCATGACCACGTGCATCATGCTGGCGCTGGTGGTGCTGGGCCTTTTCAGCTTGCGCGCGCTTGGGCTGGACAGCATGCCAAAAATTGACTTCCCCATAGTCACTGTCAGCGTCGTCTATCCAGGGGCCAGCCCAGACGCTGTAGAGCAGGACGTGGTGAAAAAAATCGAAGAGGCCATAAACCCCTTAGAGCAAGTCAGGGAAATAAGCTCCACCAGCATGGACTCTGTCGGCATAATCATCGCTGAGTTCGAGCTAGAGCGCAACCCCGATATGGCTATGGAAGACGTGAGGTCGGTGGTCTCGCAGATAAGGAGAAACCTGCCCGACACCATAGAAGAGCCTGTCGTGCGAAAAATAGACCCGTCCCAGATGCCAGTGCTCAGCCTAGTGCTGCGCCCCATAGATGAAAACAGCCGCCTGACAAACAGGGACTTGACCAAGGCCGCAGAAGAGTTTTTAAAGCGCCGCATCGAAAATATCGGCGGCGTGGGCAAGGTTGACGTTGTGGGCGATGCAAAAAGGGAAATTGCCATACAGATTGACCCTTCCAAAATGGAGGCCCTTGGCATCACCCTGCCACAAGTGATAAGTACCCTCAGCTCGGACACACTTGCAATACCCAGCGGAAACCTGCTGCAGGACACGCGGGAAATATCTGTGCGGGTTGATGCAAAGGCCAAGCAGGTCGCTGACTTCGAGTATGTCGTGGTCGGGAACCTAAAGGGAAGGCCCATAGAACTCAGGGAAGTGGCAAAGGTGATTGACGGCGAAATAGAGCGCCGATCCATAGCCAGGCTCAACGGCCAAAACGCGGTTGCCCTAGAACTGCAAAAACAGACGGGCGGCAACGTAGCCGCAATGGTCAAGTCTGTTTTGGCTGCTATGGAAGAAATTAGGCCAGAGTTGAACGAAATGGGCATTGATTACTTTGTCGCAAAAGACAATTCCAAGTTCATCAACGACGCCATCCACGACCTGTCCATCACCATCCTTTTGGGCGCGGGCGTGACGATACTGATCGTGTTTTATTTCCTAAAGTCGTGGCGCAGCACCATCATCACCAGCCTCACGCTTCCCGTTTCGATCATAGGCTCGTTCATCATTATGAACATAATGGGCTTCACCCTCAACACCATCACACTGATGGCCGTGTCCCTAGCCGTCGGTATATTGATAGACGATGCCATCGTGGTGCGCGAAAACATTACGCGACACGCAGAGATGGGCAAAGACCACGTCACTGCCGCCATTGAAGGCACGTCAGAAATCGGCCCGGCGGTCATCGCCACCACGCTGTGCATCTTGGCGGTGTTCGTCCCAGTCGCCTTCATGGGTGGCATAGTGGGCCAATTTTTCTTTTCATTCGGCATCGTCGTCGCGTTCGCCGTGTCAACCTCGCTATTTGTAAGCTTCACCCTTGACCCGATGCTCAGCGCCGTCTGGCCCGACCCCGAACACGAGCGCCATGAAGAAGCCAGGCCAAAAAAACGCGGGTTCATAATGAAGAGCGTTGACGTCTTCAACCACTACATCGGCGAACTAGAGTCTTTTTACCACACCGCCATCCATTGGGCCCTTGAACACCGCAAGACGGTCATGTCAGTAGGCGTGGGCAGCTTTGTTCTGGCGATATACCTAATCGGCTTTTTGGGCGGTGACTTTCAGCCCGAATTCGACCAAGGCGAATTGTCTGTGTCCTTCAAAACAGAGCCAGGGGCCAGCCTAGATGCCACGCTCCGCAAAGCCACCGAGCTGGAGGAGATTATCCGCACCAAGCCCGACGGACAGCCCAACCCAGAAATCAATCTGCTTTACACCACGATAGGCACAGGAATGTTTGGGACCCTTAACGAAGGGCAAGTTTTCGTAAAGCTGTCCGAAGGCAAGCGCCGCAACTACATCGCTATCCGCCGCGAGCTGCGGGACAGGCTGTCCATAGTCCCAGGCGTTGAGATCGGCGTGGGACAAGCATCGGCCGTGGGCGGCGGCCAAAAGCCGTTTAACATAGCCATATTGAGTCCAGACAGAAAACAGACCGAAAAAGCAGAACCCATTGTGCGCGGCCTTTTCGACAAAATCACGGGCGCGGTTGACATCACCAGCAGCAACGACAAAGGCAAGCCCGAAATCAGGCTGGTGGTTGACAGAAAGCGGGCCTCCGACTTGGGCATCTCGCCCATGGCCATAGCCAACGTCGTCCGCCCGATGGTTGACGGCATAGACGTCGCAAAGTACGAAGACATCTCTGGCGAACAGTACAACGTGCGCCTGCGCCTCTCAGACAAAAATCGCTCGACCATAGACCAGCTTGGTGCCCTAACCGTCGCGTCCACAAAAAAAGACCAGCAGGGCAACACCATAAACGTAAAAGTGTCCAACGTGGCCACATTCGAGGAGGGCCTATCTGCCGCAAAGCTTCAGAGGCGGCGACTGCAGTCCCAAATCACATTGAGCGCCAACAAAGAGGGCAAGACGTTGAACGAAGTGACGGGCGAATTGGCCAAAGGCATTGACAAGCTAAAGGCCCAAGGTGCCTTTCCGCCTGGAGTTACAGTGGGCTTCGAGGGCATGTCCAGATACCAGGCAGAGACGGCCCGCCACATGGCCAACGCTGTCTTGCTAGCCATATTCTTTATTTACTTCGTGCTTGCCAGCCAGTTTGAAAGCTTCAAGCTGCCAATAACCATCATGCTCACTATGCCGCTCTCGCTAGTGGGCATGGTGATCATGCTTCTCGCCACTGGCGACTCCATGAGCATGATGGCCCAAATAGGGCTGATAATGCTCATGGGCCTAGTCACCAAGAACGGCATCCTTCTGGTTGATCGCTCGCTGCACAACATGCACGACCGCGGCCTGCCCCGCAAGGAGGCACTGGCCCAGGCGGGGATGACTAGGCTCAGGCCGATACTCATGACCAGCCTGGCCATCATAGGCGGCATGATGCCCCTATTCCTGGCCATAGGCTCAGGCGGCGAAATGCGCGCCCCCATGGCAAGGGCCGTCATAGGCGGCATCATCACATCTACCCTCTTGACCCTGATAGTCATCCCCGTCTTTTTCGACATACTGGATGAATTCACTCTAAGAAAGCTATGGGACAAGCTCAGAGGCAAAAGGAGCCACTTGAGGGAAGCCGAAAGAAGAACGCACTAAAAAATTGATTATACCAAGTTGCGTTCAGATGAACGCAACTTGGTATCAGTGGTATTCTATGCCATGACTTGAAGGAAGCCAGTAAACTTTGTCCGCTCGGGTAAGTTTTTTGTTTTTTTGATTTTGAGCGCTAAACCCGTTTTGGTTTCTTGCGAATCCATATTGTTGCCATTGACGGTTTTTTGCATTTGGGAGTTGCAGACATGAAGCGAAAAGTTTGGATAATCGGCGGTGCGGCACTGGCCGCGCTGGTAGTGGTGGCTCTGCTCACACGCAAAGACGAGGGGATGCTCATAACGGTTTCCAAGGTGGGGCGCGAAAGTTTGGTCTCCAAAGTCAGCGCCAACGGAAAAATACAGGCCGTCCGCAAGGCCGACCTCAGCGCCAACCTCAGCGGCCAAGTCACAAGGCTCACTGTCAAGGAGGGCGACAGGGTAAAGGAAGGGCAGTTCCTGCTGGAAATTGACCCAGCTAGGACCAAGGCCTACGTTGAAAGCCTTGAAGCCGCGCTCCATGGAAGCCTCGCGGATCTGGAATCCACCAAGGCTAACCTGAAACAGGCCAGCTCAGACTTCTCCCGCGCAGAAAGCAACTGGAAAAATGGCATCATTTCTGTGCAGGAATACGAAAACGCAAAGACCAAACTCACCACCTACCAAAGCTCTTTGGAAGCAGCCACCAAAAGGATAGAGCAGTCCAAGGCCACCCTAGAGCAGGCAAAGGTTGACCACGCAAAGACTGTCATACTGTCCCCCATGGATGGCGTTGTCACATCTAGGCGCATAGAGGCGGGCGAGACGGCCGTCATTGGCACCATGAACCAGCCAGGCACCGTGCTTCTCACCATCTCCGACATGAGCAAGGTGGAGACAGAGATGGAAGTGGATGAGGCATCCATTCCAAACGTCAAGAATGGCCTAGACGCTCAAGTCCGCATTGATGCTTATCCAAACCAGACCTTCAAGGGCATTGTTACCGAGGTCGGCGGCAGCCCCCTGCTGCAAACCGGCCAACAGGCAGCCGTAAAGTTCAAGGTCAAGGTGCAAATTATTGATCCCCCTGCCACCATCAAGCCAGGCCTCAGCGCCCAGGCCGACATCTTCACCGGCACCAGCGACAATGCGCTGGCCATACCATTCCAGGCACTGGTGGTCAGGGACATCGTGCTTAAAGAGGGCGAGACGTTTAAGCCCGGCGACAAAAAGGAAGAAGAAGGCGTTTTTTTGGTAGAAGGCGACACTGTAAAATTTGTGGCCATCAAGACAGGTCTGGCTGGCGATATGAGCATCGAGGTGCTTGAGGGCCTCAAAGAGGGCGATGTCATAGCTTCCGGCCCGCTGAGGGCCCTCCGCGAGCTAAAGGACGGCACCAAAGTGAAAGCCGACACCAAAAAAGATGCCAAAAAAGCAAAAGCAGGGAAAAGCTAAAGCGGGTCTAAAGTCTTGACTATCCTAGACCTATTCCGATCCTCCCTGCGCGCCCTATTCGCGCACAGGCTCCGCAGCTTTTTGACGCTGCTCGGCATCGTTATAAGCGTTGCATCCATAGTCGCCGTCGTCAGCATCGTCTCTGGCCTGACGGTGATGATCGAAAACCAATTAAATTTCTTGGCGCCCGATATGTTTATGGTGACTAGGTGGGGCATGATCAGAAGCCAGCAGGAATGGATAGAAGCGAGGAAACGGCCCAGCATCACGGTGAACGATTTTACTAGGATCCGCGATGCAGGGCTGCCCTCGGTGGCTGCGGTGGGCGCCGCGTCTTCAACCAATGGGATAGCCTACTATGGGGCCAAAAAATATGAAGGAGCCGAAATCTTTGGCGCCACGGCAAACTCCAACACCATTCTGAACCTAGACCTCGACGAGGGCTTGGGCAGGTGGTTCACAGAGCCGGAAGAAAACTCCACAAAATATGTGGCCGTCATAGGCTCCGGCATCAAGGAAGAGTTCTTTGGCCTGCAAGACCCCATTGGCAGGACTATCTTGGTGGCGGGCCTGCCATTCAGGGTCATAGGCGCTCTTAAAAAAGAGGGCGAGTCTTTTGGGGGGGGTAGAAGCAACGATTCCCGTGTGTATATTCCATTCTCTGTATTCAGAAGAAATTTTCTGCGCCCTTGGTCTGACATAACGATAACTGTCAAAGCCAAAAGCCTTGACCTCATGGACGCAGCGCAGGACGAGGTGCGGGCGTACATGAGGGCCATGCGCCACACGCCTTTTCGCGCGCCCGACCCCTTTGCGATCATGTCCAAAGATTTCGTGATGAATTTCATCGGCCAAATTACGGCCGCAATCTTTTCATTCTTTATACTGATAACCGGGGTCAGCCTCTTCGTGGGCGGCATCGTCGTAATGAACATAATGCTGGTCAGCGTTGCCCAGCGCACACAAGAGATAGGCATCAGAAGGGCCATCGGGGCCAGCAGGGGGGACGTCATGCGGCAATTTTTGCTGGAAGCCACTCTGTTGTCTGTGGCTGGCGGCATTTTAGGATTTATTCTGGGAGCTGGCCTAGCCCTAAGCATTAAGGGCATGACGGGCTTCCCCGCCCAAGTCACCTTGACCATCGTGGCAATGGCCATCGGCGTTTCGGCACTCGTGGGCCTTCTCGCTGGCTGGGTTCCAGCCAGGAGGGCCGCCGGCCTGCTGGTCATAGACGCGCTCAGGGCGGAGTAGGCAAATGGCTTTCACCCTGTACAAATTAAGGTTTTTGCGGGCATTCAACACAGAGAACATCCGCTTTGCCGCCAATTCCATACGCGCACAAAAGTTGAGGTCATTCCTCACACTGTTGGGCATCGTGGTGGGCGTGGCGTCTGTGATAGCCATGGTCAGCCTTGTAGCGGGCTTCAACAGCTCCATTGACAAGGCCTTTTCCCAGTTTGGGTCTAACGTGGTGAGGCTGAGGAAGTTCAGCCCTCTTTACTCTGCGGGAGGGGGCACTGTTCCGCCGGAGCAGCGCTCACGCCCCAACCTGACCACAGACGACGCCGAGGCACTAAAGCACTACCTGACGCTCGCCCAAGCGGTCAGTTGCCATAGGGGCCTGTGGTGGGGCAGCGGCGTAAACGTAAAGAATTCCACGGGCGACGAGGCCTACAACCCCGAAATAACAGGCGTCACCCCAGAATTCGCGGTTGTCCGCAACGTTGAAGTGGAGGACGGCCGCTTCTTTGCCCAAGCGGACATGTACCACGCCACCAGAACCTGTGTCATCGGCTATGACGTAGTAAGGGTCCTCTTTCCCAAAAAGGACCCTCTGGGCAGGCAAGTGTATTTCAACGGCGTGCCAATGCGGGTCGTGGGCGTTCTAAAAAAGAAGGGTTCGGTCTTGGGCGATAGTTTGGACAATGTGATATATATCCCCTTTGCCACATTTGACGAAATGTGGCCGTGGATCCGCCTTTCGATGTGGGAAAACTTAAACATCGAAATCCTGCCGCGCAGGGCAGAGGACGTGCCAGAACTGATAGACGAAATCACAACGGTGATGAGGGCCAGGAGGGGCCTGAAGCCCAGCGAGCCAGACAACTTCGGCGTGGAATCCAGAGAAAGCCAGCTAGAGAGGCAGCGCACCATAACCAACGGCATAGCCGCCGTCATGATACTCATCGCCAGCATCGCGCTGATAGTGGGCGGCGTGGGCGTGATGAACATAATGCTGGTCAGCGTCACAGAGCGCACCCGCGAGATCGGAGTGAGAAAGGCCCTTGGCGCAACACGCAAGGACATAGCCGCGCAGTTTTTGGTGGAGGCCGTGACCCTCACGGGCGTGGGCGGCATATTTGGCATAGTCTTCGGCCTTGGCTGCGGCCTGTTGGTCAAGCTGCTGTCAGGCTTCCCCGCCGCAGCGCCCCTGTGGTCCATCATACTCGGCGTTGCAGTCAGCACAGGCACAGGGCTTGCCGCCGGGCTGTGGCCCGCCCTAAAGGCAGCCAGGCAGGACCCCATCGAGGCCCTGCGCTACGAGTAGGGTCTGTGTCGCCTCCCATTGACGTAGCAATTGTAGCAATTTTAGCTTGTATTGCTGGCTTATACCAAGTTGCGTTCAGATGAACGCAACTTGGTATAAAGGCGGCGGGAACCGCCGCCCGCAAGTTTTTGAAAATGATGGGTTTCCCAACTTTTTCAAAAACTTTGGCGTACAGCGTTCAACGCCAGTTGAACGCAATTTAGTATTAACTGCGGAGTTCCTTGCAAAACTCTTTTCGCGCCCATCGAAGCCACCTGGGGTCTGGGGGGTAAGCGGGGGTTCTGGCCGCATGCGGCCAGGTTCCACGCTGGACCCCCAGTGAGCGTCCAGAAGGGTTTCCAATATTCGGCACGAAACGAAACAGGCCGTAGGGCCGCTGTCCCGAGGTCAAGCGGCGCATGACTGCGCTGCGTGTTCAATCGGCAAGAAAACCGGCGCGGGCGCAGCCCGCATCAATATAGCAGTTCAACCTATTGTAGGTTGAACTGCTATGCAAGGATTTGCATGCAAATCCTTGCCGCATATTGCTCGTAGGCGGGCTTTGCCCGCCGTTAAGCG
>Ga0268262_10005030_pt1 | contig 13308 bp, 10 predicted proteins | sample TergutNc150P3_FD_190354 | JGI IMG/M metagenome (GOLD analysis project Ga0268262, IMG submission 190354) | Nasutitermes corniger P3 segment gut microbial community from laboratory colony in Florida, USA - Nc150 P3 (SPAdes) (version 2) | ecosystem: Host-associated > Arthropoda: Insects >... | reverse complement strand
CGAGTCCGGTAAAAAACGCTGAGAACATTCAAACTCAGTTGCAGGAAGAATCCCTTAAATCTTTTGAACGTCTTGAAGAAGGACAGATGATTGAGGGAAAGGTAATCCAGGTAACGCCGGATCAGGTGTTTATTGATGTCGGCGGCAAATCGGAAGGTAAAATTCCAATTGAGGAATTTCAGGAGATTCCGAAAGTAGGAGATACCGTACAGGTAATACTAATCACAAAAGAAAATAAATACGGAGAGGTAATTGTTTCCAAACAAAAAGCGGACGCAAAACTTTTCTGGAAAAATCTAAGGCAGGCGTTTTCTGATCACGTTTCGGTAGAAGGCGTTATAGAAAAACAGGTAAAGGGCGGTTTTGATGTAAATCTTGGCGCCGGTGTTCACGCGTTCCTTCCTGTCAGTCAGTCTGATATACAAAAAGTTGAAAAACCAGAGAAACTTCTTAATTTAAAAACGCGGTTTTATGTCGAAAGACTTTATTCCGACGGAAAAATAAACATCGTGGTAAACAGACGCAAGTGCATGGAAGAAGAGCATGACACGAAACGCAAAGCCTTTTTTGAAAATACTCCCATCGGCTCCGATGTTACGGGTATTGTAAAAAGTTTCACCTCATTCGGCGCGTTTATAGATCTTGGCGGCTTTGACGGCCTCTTGCACATTAATGACATGAGCTGGGGGCACGTTACGCGCCCTAAAGATTATGTAAAAAAAGGCCAGGAAATAAAATTAAAAGTTATACGCATAGACAATAAAGAAAAAAGAATCAATCTTTCCCTGAAACATTACACCGATGATCCTTGGGTTCATTTTGAGGAAAAATACCACGTGAACGATATTGTAAAGGGCAAGGTTACCAAGCTTACGGATTTTGGCGCGTTTATCGAACTTGAAGAAGGCATAGAAGGCCTTGCGCACATTTCCGAATTTTCATGGATTAAGAAAATTCAAAAACCGCAGGATTTATTAAAAAGCGGTGACATTGTCGAATGCATGATTCTGGGCTACGATCTTCAGGCGGGCAGGGTGTCCTTGGGGCTCAAGCAGGTTAAGGATAATCCGTGGGAAACGATTGAAGAGAAATACCCTGTCGGCACAAGAGTAAAACGTAAAGTAGTCAAGATAACCAGCGCAGGAGCGTTTATCGAACTGGAAAACGGTATCGACGGATTCCTTCATGTAGACGATATGTCATGGACAAAAAAGATTAAAAATCCCGGTAGCGCCCTTGCCGTAGGTCAGGAAGTTGAAGTTATGGTTATTTCCGTAGACACGGCAAACCGTAATATAAAACTAGGCATGAAACAGCTTTCCGAAGACCCCTGGAAAAAATTCTGTGAAACTTATAAACCCGGTTCTCCTGTAGAAGGCGAAGTTGCGTCAATTACGGATTTCGGTATTTTCCTTCGCGTACCCGGCGGCATAGAAGGGCTTATTCATAAGTCAAACCTTGTAGAAAACAGGGAAGACGATCCCGATGAAGCTTTGAAAAAGATCAATGTGGGTGACAATGTAAAAGCCATTGTACTGGAGATACAAAGCGACAAGCAAAAAGTCGCGTTTTCCATCCGCGGTTATCAGAAGAAAGCGCAAAAGGAAGAGATGTCGCGCTACATGGCGGAAGAAGAAGTTTCCGATTCTACATATACGCTTGGCTCCCTGTTGAAATCCAAAAATTCCCAGTCAAATGAATCTGAATGAAGGCTATAAAACTTTAATAGCAAAAAGCCCCGCGATTCTGGAACAAATTGAGATTATTGAAAGGGTGGCAAAAACAGATTCATCCGTCCTGCTTTTTGGGGAAAGCGGGGTAGGGAAGGAAGTATTTGCCGAACAAATACACCAAAAAAGCCGCCGCAGTTCTTTTCCGCTTATCAAGGTAAATTGCGCGGCTCTTCCTGAAGGACTACTGGAAAGCGAATTGTTCGGCCATGTAAAAGGAGCGTTTACCAATGCTGTTTCCAACAGGCAGGGACGTTTTGAAATGGCGGACTCAGGTACAATCCTGCTGGACGAAATAGGCGATATACCGCTGCCGCTTCAGGCAAAGATTTTGCGTGTTATTCAGGAAAAGAAATTTGAAAAAGTAGGCTCGGATATTACCGTTACTGTGAATGTGCGCATTCTTGCGGCTACAAACAAAGACATTGAGGAACTTGTGCAAACAGGCAAGTTTCGCAGTGACTTGTACTACCGCCTTAACGTGCTGCCCATTTTTATTCCGCCGCTGCGCCAGCGCCCACAGGATATTCCTGAATTGGCGCGTTTTTTCCTTGACAATTACATGAAACAGGCGCAAAAACAATTTGAAGGTTTTACAGAGGACGCCTTGCAGGCAATGCTTTCTTATTCATGGCCGGGCAATGTCCGCGAGCTTCAAAATTGCATTGAACGCGCGTGTATAATCGGCAGGAATAAACTGATAGGCCGTGAAGACCTCTTTATAAAAAACGGAGATTTTTCTGATATTCGCGGGCGGATTACAGACCGTAACCTTAAAACGGCAGTAAACGTATTTAAGGCCAATTTTATACGTAGGGTACTTGAGGAGAACAACTGGAACCAGACGGAGGCCGCAAGGGTACTTGCCATACAGCGTACTTATTTGTCAAAATTGATTAGAGAGCTTAAAATAGATTAAATATAATGGGAGTGAAGTAGATGCAAAACGAAAGTACGCAAACAGACGATGGAGACAAAATCAGCGAATTTGTAAGAAGAAACAGAAAAGGCATATATATATCTATGGGAATAATTATTTTCCTGTTCGTTGCGGTAATTGTATATCTTTCTTTGAACAGTTATTTCCAGAAGAAGGCAATCGCCGAAGTAGAAGAATTAAATAGCAAATATGCGGAATTACGTTTCTTCCTTGTCGATGAGAATTATAACGATGATGTAGACGCGTTACTGGAAAAACTTAACGCGTTTGTAAAAGGTAAATCACAGTATGCCGGAGCCAGAGGATGGACAATTATTGCTCAGATTTATTCCGGCAGGGAAGACTGGTCGAAGGCGGAAGAAGCGTGGCGCAATGCCGCCAAAGCAGGCCCTAAAACATACCTTGCTCCTGCCGCGTTTTTCAACGCCGCGGCCGCCGCTGAAAATCAGGGCAAAATTGAAGACGCGATTGTACTCTTGGAAAAATGCGTTTCATATAAATTTAATTTTCCTGCGGCACCTCGCGCGCAGTTTTCAATCGGCAGGCTAAACGAACAGAGAGGCAATATTCCTGCCGCAATCGCCGCATACCGCGCAATTCTGGCCGATGAGCATTTGTCGAAAATTGAAAATTGGGCAAATCTTGCCCAGAGCCGGATTATAGCCATAGAGGAGTAATGTTAAAGCAGCCTAAAAAGCGGATATTTTTTTGCGTGGTATATCTTGCCGCAGGCATGTTTTTGTTAACATGCGGCATTGAAGAATACTATTATCTTCCTCAGGTGCCGGAAATAAATATAAGAACCGAATTTAATACTGCGGCAACAATAAATCTTCCGTCATTAACGGGTTATTACTATGCTCAAAACTATTCAATTTATTACCGGGTATATATAAGCGGATATTCTGAGCCAGGTACAATTAATACGTCTATTCTTAGAAGTACTATTAGTTCCAACCTTGAAAGTGATTATAACGCTATTTATCCAAATACAGATCCTACCAGCACTACGGCGGGAACCCCCGCAGACACTTTGTTTAAAAACCGCAATTATTACCGGCTGGAACTTGATGGTGTAAATATCAGTAATATATTAACAACAAGCGGCGGAAATGTCAGTATATTATTTCCAACTGTACAGGGTGGTTATCCCGTATTGTCAATTAATAATGGTACTGAATTTCGCCTTTACCGTTCAAAAGATTTAATCTCTCCTGAACCGGATAAATATTTTCGCAATAGATTGGAATTAAGCGACCCTGAAAAAGCTGTCTCAAATATTAATGCCGATGTAGCGGGGCGTACCGGTTTATCACAACGTTTTGCCTATGTTTCCATGTATATTGTGGCGGAAGGCACAAACCAGTCGGTATTTACGCCTATATACAGCAAGCCCACGCATATCAGTGTTTTCAAGCTTCCTGAATATTAAGAAATGATTTTTACTACCAAAATAAAGAAAGTGGTTTGTTTGGCTAATGTGGTATTTAACCAGATAAGCCGTTTATTCTACTAATCATAATGTGTATTCTGTCTACTAATGGATAGGGTGTAAAAGGCGCTTATACAGGGAATTATACGCGTCAAAATATGAAATCCCTTCCGTTGTATACGTATTGCCTGTAATATTGCGCGCAAGGACATAATTACGTTTTAGGGAAAAGAACGTTCCACATTCTTTCAAGCGTTCCTGCCTGTAGGCCTTTTCAACTTCGGCGCTTACATAATCTGTTGTATTCCCATTTAAATATCCAAAACCCCATAACAATGACGACAGCGAGTGTTTTTTCATGCCTGACGGTATATAAAAACATCCGGCGTTCTCAATATTAAATCCCTGCGGTAATTTTAAGTTCATCCCGGTTATAAACCTTTCAGGCGCAAAAGGCTCAGGAAAATCAACAGAGGCTATCTCACATACCGCGCTTATTCCCGTAGACAACGGTGAGGCAAATTCCATCTTCGCAAGCGGATTAAAGCCCTTTGTATACATTACGGGAATGCCGGCTCGTGTAAAAGCCATTGAAAAAATCTCTATAAGGCTAAGGTGTCCATTAAAAACGGCGCTTCCGGTCTTACTGAAACTGAATAATAATCTATAAATATCAGGATCAGCTTTATTCTTGTTAATCTTGGTGTCATGTGGGTTAACGTTAGAATCAGAATTATTTATGATTTCATCATTTTTATCGGTACAATCGTTATTATTATCGATACTATCGGATAAATTTGCAGATGGCGGCGTGTTTTTTATTTCAACAGGATTTTCTGTTATTTTGATATTTTTACCGCATACTCCGCACAGACTGCATTTTTGTTTGCATGAAGGAGTAATCTGCGCATTGTCAGATTTTTCTTTTTCATCACGTATATATTCACCAGTTACGAAAGAGTCAATTCCCAGCCAGGGCAGATCATTTTTTCCGTTCAGAAATGAATCTATTAATTCTTTATTTTCCTGAAAAATCGAAAGCCACTTATCCCTGTTGATATATTCATTCCACGCGTCAAGCCTTGAGCCCCCAAGATAGGCCTGTTCAAAAAGCAGCCCCGCCCTTTCGTCTCCCCTGCTTAAAATACCCTCAATTTTGGAAATTAGGGTATCCGAGACGCTTACCTTGTGTCCCAGCGGCTTTAAGCTGTTTCGGATATAATCCATTTTTTTTACCGCCGAGTCGGCATCCAACTGTGGCGACCGTTGATATGGAGTATGCGGTTTTGGAATAAAAAGCCCTACATTGATGTTAAAATGCATACGGGTTCTGTGCCCTATACCGGCAATAAAATTTACGATTTCCTCTTCTTCGCTTTTTTCTGAAACCGGAAGCGGAAGCCCAATCATAAAATAAAACTTTGCCGTTTTCCAGCCGCGTTTTTTCGCTTCGTTAAGTATTTCGATGACAGAATCAAACGTGACCTCCTTGTTTACAGTCGTCTGCCACGCGTCCCGCGGCGTTTCAACCGCAAAGGTAAGCCCGCTTTTTCTTGTAACAGATATTTTTTCAAGGAGCGCAAGTGAAAAGCTTGAAACTTTTAATGACGGAAGCTGGAAAGAAACGTGCATATCGCGGAACTTGTAATTAAGATTTTCCACAAGGCTGTCAATGCCGTTGTAGTCGCCGGAAGAAAGGGAGGACAGGCTTATTTCATGCCAGCCGCCATTTGTTACCATTTCGCGCACCTGCGCTTCGATAAGGGCTGGACTTTTTTGCCGCATGGGCCTGTACCAGAAACCGGCGTGGCAAAAGCGGCATCCGTTAGGGCAGCCCCGCATAATTTCCACGCTCCCGTGATGCTGAACAATTTTCATGCTTGGAATGGGAAATACGGCCGCCTCCGTTGCTTCTTGCGCGCGAAAATTTGCGGCAATAGCGCGTACTGCCTTTTTTTTCCCTTTAACAAAAATATTGGGGTGCGAAGATATTTTTTCCAACAGCGCCCCCCTGCCCTTCCCGCTTTTTTTTTCCTGAGCCAACTCAAAAGCCAGTTCAAAAAAACCGGCTTCCGCTTCTCCTATCCAAAAAGCGTCGATAAACGGAGAAAAGGCGGCAGGGTTTGAAACGGCAGGTCCTCCCGCTATTACAATCGGGTGTTCTTCCCCCCTCTGCTGACAACGCAGGGGAATAAAAGACGCTTCAAGCATTAAAAGGAGGCCGCCAAGTCCCAATTCGTAGCCTACGGTAAACATCAGAAGATCAAGACAGGAAAGAGCAATACCCGTATCAAGACCGTAGAGCGGGATATTATTTTCGTGTAACAATTTTTCAAAATCGGGAGCGGGGGCAAAAGCGCGGTCGCAGGAAACACCATGTATTTTATTCATACGGTTATAGATAATTTTTAACGCTTGATTTCCCATCCCTATTTCATAAAGATCAGGAAAAGCTATAAGAGTGCGAAAGGACGCGTCTTTATTTATTTTGATACCGTATTCGCCGCCTGTATAACGCGCAGGTTTGTCAACTTTTAAAAGTTTCCCGCCCAATTCCGAAACAGGATCAACGTACCTGTCCTTCATTAACGGTTGTACCTTCTTATAAAAATACTCAACACAATCCCAATGCCAATCATGCCTGAGAAAACAGCCGAGCCTCCGTATGACATAAATATCAAAGGAATACCCGTTATGGGCATAATCCCCATCGTCATGCCGACATTGATCATAAAATGAAAACTGTACATACCGGCAAGCCCCGCGCAGATATATTTCGCAAATGGATCAGTCGTGATTTTCATTGTTGTCAACAGACGTATAACTATCAGAAGGAAGAGAAGGAAAACAACCAGAGCTCCTATAAAACCGGCCTCTTCAGAGAAAATTGAAAAAATAAAATCCGTGCTTTGCTCCGGCAAAAAACGGTAATGGCTTTGCGTTCCCTGCAAATATCCCCTGCCTGTAAGGCCTCCCGCTCCTATGGCCGTTACAGACTGGATAATGTTCCATCCCGCGCCGCGCGGATCAATATTCGGATCAATAAAGACAATAAGGCGCATAATCTGATACTCTTTTAAAATAATACGCCCGGCATAAGAAGCGCCCAGTGAAAAAACAATTATCATCGACGCGTAAACAATCCAGTAAAAATAAGTTCTTTTGTATTTTATATAGCCAAAAAGGGAAATTGCCGCGATTAAAAACATAAATATCAAAACCAAAAAAATAATTTTGGGGTTTGTCAACAAAGCAAGAATCGGAATTGATTTTTTTTGAATATAAGACTGCCAAAGGGGAAGAACCAGAAAAATGCCGGTAAACGCCATACTTAAAAGCATAAATGACACATAACGCATTGCAACGCCAGACATAAAAGTCATTATTATAAGAATGGCAAGATAAACAAGAGCCGTTCCAAGGTCAGGCTGTACAATGACAAGAAGCATTGGAATAAAAACAATAACACAGGAAACAATAAAACGTGAGAAAGCGTCCTTGTTTCTGTCTGTATCCGCAAGAAAACGCGCAAGAAGAATTATAACTGTAATTTTAACAAACTCCGACGCCTGTATTCCAAAAGAGCCTATTTTAAGCCAGCGTACTCTTCCAAGAAATAAAGTATAAAGCAGCGGTAAAAGCGAAATTAAATAAATATAAACCGATAAATTATAAAAGCGGCGGTAATCTACCAAAGCAATGACAAGAGCAATAATTAATCCTATCGCGGTCCATATAATCTGCTTTATATATTCATCGGAAACCTGAACTCCCGCCGATGTTATTCCAGATGAATATATAAATAAAATTCCCATTGTTAAAAGAACAAGAACGGGAAGCAGTAATAAATAATCAATTTTAAGTATTTCGTTGAATTTCATTCTCTGCGTCCCTGTACCGGTATTAAATACTGAAAACCAAGAGCGCGTATCGCTTCTTCATATGTTTGATTTTGAAAATATCCCTGAAAAATTAAAGCCGACGCGTAAGGAGCCCACCATTCCCAATTATTTGCGGCCTCTACAATGACGGTAACAACAATCGCGTTTTCATCGTCTTTATTATCATAAGGCGCAAAGGCCGTAAACCATGAATGCCATCGATCGATAAAACCGACTTCGGCAGTGCCTGTTTTTCCCGCGATTTGCACCGATTTAATATTTAAAGGATATTGCGCTGTTCCGTTTGTGATTACATTCCTCATATCCCGGCGCACCATTTCAAAAATTTCAGGGGACAGGCCGCTTTCGTGTAACAATACCGGTCTTATGCTTTTTTCCACAGCGCCGGTTGTTGGATCGCGGACTTCTTTTAAAATATGCGGTTTATAGACTTTTCCGTCATTTACAATCATGCAGATCATATTTGACATTTGAATAGGAGTAAGCAAAGTATATCCCTGGCCTATGGACATATTCATTGTGTCTCCGGCCACCCACTTTTCATGGAAACGGCGTTCCTTCCACTGTGGGGTCGGAATAAATCCCGCTATCTCACCGGGAAGATCAATATCTGTTAATTCACCGTAACCATATTCTTTTGCATACAATGCAATTTTTTCAGCGCCAAGGGAATCCCTGCCGGCCGTCATATAGTATATATTACACGATTGCGCCAACGCGTTGTGAAGGTTTAATCTGCCATGTCCCGGACGCTTTATATGGCACAACCAGTCGCGGTTGCCAAAGTTAATAACTCCCTGACAAAGAATTGTCTGTTCAGGCGAGAATGCTTTTTCCGCATATATGCCCGTTGACAGTACAATTTTAAAAGTAGAACCGGGCGCGTAACTTGATTGAATTGCGCGGTTTAGTAAAGGTTTGTTAGGATCGTCCAAAAGCGCCCTGTAACCGGAACCAAGTCCGTCTGTAAAGATATTCGGGTCATACCACGGATAAGAAACCATCGCGAGTATTTCCCCTGTCGCGGGGCGCATAACAAGAGCCGTTCCAATTCGCGGTCCCAACGCTTTTTCTACAAGCGTTTGAAGATTTGAATCTATTGTCAAGACAAGATTTTTTCCCGTTGACGGAGGAATGCGTACATTTTCGCGTCCCGTAATACGCCTGCCTCTGACATCGACAGTTCTTATTTCTCTGCCTTCTCTTCCCTTTAAAAATTCATCGTACTGTTTTTCAATTCCCGCCTTGCCGATTACATCTCCCTGTTGATAACCAAGGTTGTAAAGAGATGTCAGTTCGTCACGGGTGATATTCCCTACATAACCTAAAATATGTGAGAGACTTTCAGAATCTGTATAATTACGAATGGGTTTACTTTGCCATGAAACCCCGGGAAGAGCGTTTTTTCTTTCGGCAAGAGCGGCAATAGTATTTAACGGAACATTTACGGCAATTTCTACAGGTTGAAAAAACTGTAAATACTGCTTTGGCATTTTTGCGCTTATTTCATCGGCGGGAATGCCCATAATCCCTGAAACTGCCTTAACAATTTCCTCCATCCTGCCCCTTGGAACTTCAGCGGGAGTAATATTTACCGCAAATGAATCTTTGTTCATTGCAAGCTGTTTTGTGTAATTTCTGTCGTATATTTCTCCGCGCTGCGCAGGGATTGTAAATGTCCTGCGTGAAATGTCCTGAGCGCGCGTCAGGTATACTTCCCCTGAAAGAATCTGCATACTAAAAAGTTTTACGCTGTAAACAACAAAAAGCATAATTAACAAAATCTTAAAAACGGTAATCCGCCATCCTTGATCTTCCAGCATACTAACTCCGTTTTGGCGTAATATATTTAAAATGTTTTAAAAGGAAAAATAAAACAGGGGCGCTTAAAGAATTAAGGCCAAGCTCAATCCAAAACAACGGCGAAAACAGCGAATAAACGGGTATTATTTGATCCATTACAAGATTGAGTAAAAACATAATTACGGCTTTGGCTATTGTCGCCAAAATACAAAGAATGAACGGCAAAAAAAACACATCAAGAAAGAACGCGCCTTTAAATATTCCTGTAACCGCTCCCACAATAGTACGGATAAGGCAATTTAACCCTAAAGGGGCTGCGGAAAGAAAGTCAAGCAATAACCCGGAGAAAAAACCTGAAAGCTGCCCTGTCATGGTTCCGTTTACATAGGCTGAATAAACAACAATACACAAAGCCAAGTCAGGAACAGCGCCGAACAACGCAAAATTTCCAAGTAAGGTTGATTGCAAAATACCGGCAATTACGGCAAGAATTATTGTCCAAATAATATTTTTAATCATTTGCCAACCCTTTATCAGCGGGAGTTTTGGAAATTGAAGTTTCTGAAACTTTAGTTTCTCTTTCAATTAAATAAACATACTCCAGTCTTGAAAAATCAATCATAGGGAGTACTTCTATCTCTAAAGTTGTTTCGTATTCCGGCGAATATATTTTGTTAACCCGTCCTATATTAATTCCCGCCGGAAATACGCCTCCCATGCCGCTTGAAACAACAATATCACCGGTATTTATTTCGTCTTTTGCGCGTTTTGGCACAAAACGCATTAAAAGAGGAGTTTCCTGATTTCCCTGTCCTTCAACAATACCTTCATAGCGTGTAACAGACAGACGCGAGGATACAAGCGCGTTATTGTCAAAAACAGGCATAACAAGACTTTCAAAAGCGCCTATTTGTATTACCTTTCCTACAAGCGCCTGTGTGCCGTTTTGCCACGCTACTACGGTCATGTCGCGCGTAACACCCGCAAAACTGCCCTTGTTAATAACTACGGCGGAAAAAAGATTATTCGGATCACGGCCGGAAATCTGCGCGGGAATCCGCTTGTACCGCAGAGTTTGCGCAAAACCAAGCTGTTCGCGAAGACGGATATTTTCCTGATATATTTCCGCGCTTGAGCGTTCAAGTTCTTCGTAACGTTCAAGGTGCTTTAACAACTCGGCATGTTCTTTTCTTAAATTGGCAAGCTCTTTTACGGAAAGAACTGTTCTTGAAACGGCGGATGAAAATTCGTAAATGCCTCCTCTGACGCCTGAAAAAAGAGATAAGCCTGTGTTTTTAAGATGAAAAATAAAATTGCCGCCTGAAAACATGAGCAGCAAAATTGATACTATAACAAGGGAGATAAAAACATAAAACGATGAATTTAACACCGTTCCAGATAATTTGCCGCCGCCCTTTTGCGATAGCGTACCGGAATTGAATTCATTAAAGAATCCCTGCCGCATATTTAACCGTTTATTCTGTCATAAATATTTTTTGTAAGCTCTGAACCTTTCATATAATCAAAATATTTACCGGCTCCCACTGCTACGCATAGCTCAGGCTGATCCGCTAAGATTGCGGGAACTCCTGTTTCTTTTGCGATAAGTTTATCAAGCCCCTTTAACATAGAACCGCCGCCTGTCATTACAATGCCGCGATCCACGATATCAGCGGCAAGTTCCGGCGGTGTCTTTCCAAAGACGGCTTTTATTTCGTCAATTATCGCAGTAATTGGATCTTTAAGCGCTTCCCTTACCTCTACGGAGTCAATTTCAAGACGACGCGGAAGACCGGTAATGGCGTCATTCCCCTTTACCTCTAACTTTTCAATTGTTTTTTCAGGAGAGGCGTTTCCAATTTCAATTTTTAATTTCTCCGCCATTTGCTCGCCGATAACAAGGTTATGAACGCTGCGTATGTGTTTAATTATCGCTTCGTCAAATTCATCTCCGCCTATGCGGATAGCGCTTGTAACAACCATGCCCCCAAGAGAAATTACCGAAATTTCCGATGTGCCGCCTCCTATGTCGCATATCATGTGGCCGGCAGGCTCTCTTATCGGAATGTCCGCGCCGATTGCGGCCGCAAGGCTTTCTTCGATGACGTATACTTCCCTTGCGCCTGATTTATACGCGCTTTCTTCAACGGCGCGTTTTTCTACTTCTGTGATACAGGACGGAATACCTATAACCATGCGCGGTTTTAAGAAACGATAGCGGGGAAAAACACGGTAGATAAAATACCGTATCATTTTTTCCGTTGATTCAATATCCGCAATTACTCCGTCGCGCATAGGCCTTATGGCAATAATGTTCTCCGGCGTTTTCCATAACATACGTTTTGCATCGGCGCCGACAGCGACAATTTTTTTTGTGCCGCGTTCAACCGCTACAACCGAAGGTTCATTCAATACAACACCCTTTCCCTTAATATAAATAAGCGTGTTACATGTTCCTAAATCAATACCGAGATCTGACGAAAAATTGCCAAACATACTACCTCCAACTAAATATTAAGCCGCGCTCTTGCTTTTGCATGGGCCGGATCCTGTCTGTAGGCAATTCTCCATTCAGCACGGGCCCGAGTTGTATCACCCATAAGGTTAAACAATTCCCCCAGTTGATAACGAACTTCGGCATTTTCTCCTAATTCATTAAGTATACTCAAATACTGCGCCTGAGCGTTGTTATGATCGCCTAAATGTATATAAATTTCCGCCAAAAGCAGTCTGGCGGTAAATATTGATTTAGAGTCCGGTGAAAGTTCAATACAGCGTTGAAGATAACCGGATGCCATATTGTATTCTTCCATTGCCATATATGAACGCGCGATTGACATTAACAAATTATCTGACAGTGAACCTGTTTTAAAAGCTTTTGTAAACGCTTCTACGCTTGAGCGGTAATCCCCTGCGGCGGCGTATGCAAGTCCAAGATATTCGGGAATATCCTGCGCTTCATAATGACGGTTATCCGCCATTTCAAGATACTTTACCGCAAGATCCGCATATTCCGGCCCTTTATAGCTGTATGCCTTTCCAAGAACATAATAAATACGGGCGTCTTTGGAAGAATTTTTTAATAGCATTGCTTTTCGCAGTGAACGTATGCAATTATCAATATAAAAAATTGTATTATGATTGTTAATCTGTGATATTCCCCATTGATATGCTGAAAAACCGTTTGTAATTAAAAGAAAATAGTCAAAAGGTTTATCGTTTAGCGCGTCTTTACTGATTTTGTATGCCTGTTCGTAATTACCGGCATTCCAAATATTTAAAAGTTCCCGCCTGTTGTTTTTTACACTGCTTTGAAAACTGGTAATAATCAGCACCATAACTGCGGCAGTAAAAAAAATAATTAAAATAGCAATAAAATTGCGGATTTTATTGAGACGGTATATATGTCGTCCTGAACGAGACCTAATTTTATTACTAAACATCTTACTTGATTATTATTTAATATGAAATTTAACAAAGTGTCAATGAAAAGGGGTATTT
>Ga0268262_10005029_pt1 | contig 13310 bp, 10 predicted proteins | sample TergutNc150P3_FD_190354 | JGI IMG/M metagenome (GOLD analysis project Ga0268262, IMG submission 190354) | Nasutitermes corniger P3 segment gut microbial community from laboratory colony in Florida, USA - Nc150 P3 (SPAdes) (version 2) | ecosystem: Host-associated > Arthropoda: Insects >... | reverse complement strand
TGGAATTCTTCATGGCGATAACAAGACCCTCGTATATTTGGACGCGTTCGGTTTTACCTTCAACAATTTTAAAGTGAACCTTAACTGTATCCCCAACCTTAAATTGGTCGAGTTCTTTTTTCATTTGCTCGGCTTCAATCGCCTTAATTTCGTTCATCTCTCTCTCCTTAAAATTTCCGCTTAACCGCCTGATTGAGCGGTCAATCGGTCTATTATTTTCATAATTTCATCGTTGAAAAACTCCCTGCCGCGCTGTATCAAGTCCGGTCTTTCGCGCATGGTTTTTTCTACACGCTTTTCCAGCCGCCAAAGGCGTATCTGCTCATGATGACCGGACAACAACACTTCAGGGACTTTCATTGTATCAAAAACCTCGGGGCGTGTAAACTGGGGGTACTCCAAAAGTCCGCCGGAAAAGCTTTCTTCATCGAGCGATTCGGCGCATATTACGCTGTCTACAAGACGGTAGGTTGCGTCGATTACCGCGAGCGCCGCCACTTCGCCGGAAGAAAGAACATAATCGCCCACGGAGAGCTCATCGTCCACATAGCGGTCGATTATACGCTGATCGATACCCTCGTAACGTCCGCAAATCAGGAGCAATTCCTTTTCGGCGGCTAATTCACGGGCAATTTCCTGGTTAAAGGGGCGTCCTGAGGGGGAAAGATAGATGACGCGCGGTTTCCCGGCGGCATTTTCCGCAGGAAGTACGCTTTTTATCGCCAAATCGAGCGGTTCGGGCAGCATTAGCATACCGGGTCCGCCGCCGTAGGGGGCGTCGTCGCAGGTTTTATGCCTGTCATTGGCGAAATCACGGATATTTACCGCTTGATACTCGATAATTCCCCGTTTTATTGCCTTCGCCATGATGGAATTTGCAAAAAAAGCGTCGGTAATTTCGGGGAATAGGGTTAAAACTGTATATTTCATTCCAAATTATGTATATCACCTTGATAATTGTATGTCAATAAAAATCATTTATAAGACACGTCTTTGAATTTATAAGAACGATCCATTATTTTTGTGCGTTTATTCTAAAAAGACTGATTTTTCTATACAAATAACAAAGTAAAGAGCGTTGTCCGTAAGCTCATCGTCTTTGATGTATCACCGCTTACTAACAACGCTCTTCCTTTGTTATTTGTTATTTACTCCGTTTTCGTCCACGCTGTGCCTGACGTGTTTGGTTTGGTATACGTTCCGATGCCTCCGGCAGTATACGCGGCTTTCAAAGATGTCGAGTTAGCACCATCAATAAACGCAGCATTAGAATCAGTAGCATCAAAAGTAGTATCAGCCCTTTCAAACCTTACGCTGGTAAGGCTGGTGCAATTTAAAAAAGCAATAATCCCGATGCTGGTAACGCTGTCCGGTATGATTATGCTGGTAAGGCTTGTGCAACCGTAAAAAGAGTTGCGCCCAATGCTGGTAACGCTGTTCGGTATTGTTACGCTGGTAAGACTTGTGCAACGGTTAAAAGTTCCGTCCCCAATGCTGGTAACGGTGTTGGGAATTGTAAATGTTGTGCCTGTTTTCCCTCGCGGATACCTAACCAACGTTGTTTTATTTTTGTTGTACACTACGCCGTCTGCCGAACTATAGTCCGTATTAGCGGGGTCAACAATTATTTCGGTAAGAGCAGCGCCACCACCAAAACTATTAATAATGCTACTGCTAGCGGTACCAACTGTTACTGTGGTAAGAGTTCCTATGTTTACGCTGGTAAGTCCGTTTACACCTTGAAAAGAATCAGAGGAAACACTGGTAAGGCTGTTCCCTAATGTTAGGCTTGCAAGGCTGGTGCAACCGGAAAAAGCCTGTTGCCCAATGGTGTTAACGCCATTTCCTATTGTTACACTGGTAAGGCTTGTGCAACCGGAAAAAGCCTGTTGCCCAATGGTGTTAACGCCATTTCCTATTGTTACACTGGTAAGGCTTGTGCAACCGTTAAAAGCGGAAATCCCAATGGTAGTAACGCTGTCCGGTATGGTTACGCTGGTAAGGTTTGTGCAATTGTAAAAAGAGCCGTCCCCAATGCTGGTAACGCTGTCGGGTATTGTTATGCTGGTGAGGCTTGTATCTCGAAAAGCATAAGCCCCAAGGCTGGTAACGCTGTCCGGCAAGATTACGCTGGTAAGGTTGGTTTTAAAGCTAAAAATACCTTGATCAATGCTGGTAAAGGTACTGCCGGAAAAGTCAAGGGAGACGTATTTGGTACTGTTGTTATTGAGCATTTGGTAGATACCGTCAGTACTGTTTACGTTCAGCTTTACGGTAACCGCTTGTGCAGGGGTGCTGGCGTCTTGGGCGGCAAGCCATGTTCCCAAGTCGGTAACGCTGGTAAAGGTGTTGCCGCCGCCTGTGCTGCCTCCGCTTACGGTGATAGTGAAATTTAGGGTGTAGTTCGTTCCCTGCGCTGTTCCGTTGGCTATTGTCGCTTTCACGGTTACTGGACCTGCTGCGCTTGCGGTCAGGGTGCTTCCGCTGACTGTTGCCGTACCGCTGACTACCGACCATGTTATTGTTTTGTTGGTGGCGGTTGCGGGTTCTACTGTTCCGGTTAATGTCAACGCCGTTCCCACTGTTGCCGTTGCCGGCACTCCGGTAATGTTTGTAACTGCGACAAAATCTGACTGGGTTTTGCCGCCGCCGCCTCCTCCTCCTCCGTCGCTGTCATCGTCTCCGCAAGCGGTCATTGAGAACCCGATTACTGCCGCAAGTGCAATAATCCCGATTAGTTTGAAAATCTTTTTCATAAAACACACTCCTTGATTTTTCCCCTGTAAAAATGCTAGGTTAAACGGTCATATAACCTAGCGATCTTATAGGGGAATTCCCCTATGTTGCGTTTTGTATTCTTTTTAAAATTTTTCTTTACAAAGCATAAAAATTATGGTAATATTTCATTAAACAAGACGTTATTTACCTTGTTTAAAATAATTGTCAATCGACCGTTTAATATAGACAGCTTTATAGGGGATTTCCCCTATAGCAAAATGCCTCACAGTTAAAGCATTCCTTAATTAATGAATAAAGTTACATGAGCGTGTGGAGAAAGCCGCAGATGCGACTTTGGCGTGCTTTCAATAATACCACGTCAAAGCGTCCATCAAAACATGCCAATAATGCCAAAAGAAAACGTGCGTCCAATCAACCCTCGCCACACCAGTCGGGCGCGCTACTCGGGCTAAAGCCCTCGCGCATTATTCATCTTAATACTGTTATTGTACACCACGCCATGTTAATTTATCCATCTACACCGCTTAATGCGGTGCATGCTTGGGCGAGATGTGGCTTTCCCCACACGCTCACGGAATAAAATCAGTAAAATAGCAAATATTTTAAGAAAAACTCCCAATCGGAAACATGTTAAAACCTCATAAATACACTATAATTAAATAAATGGACAAAATTGAATATAACAAACTTGAATTCCCCTACATCAGCCGCGATCTTTCATGGGTAGACTTTAACGAACGCGTAATGAACGAGGGTCTTCGCAAGGAGACCCCCCTGCTTGAAAGATTAAGATTCCTTTCTATTGTTTCCACCAATTTTGACGAATTTTTTATGGTCAGAGTAGCGGCGTTGAAACGTCTGCAAAAAGCGGAAGCAGGCAGGGCGGTTGATCCTTCCGGCTTGACTCCCGATCAACAGCTGAAAGCGATTTCCCAAAAAGTCCATGACATTATGAACAGACAATATGAATGTTTGCGTAACGAGATATTTCCGGGGCTTGCGAGAAACGGTTTGTCCCTTCTGCGCCCCGATTCATGGACAGTCCCCCAGCTTGATTTTTTAAACTCGTTTTTTTTAAGCCACATATATCCGGTTTTAACTCCGCTTCGTTTAGAAGACGACAAGCCCATGCCGTTTATAGAAAGCCGTTTGTTAAACGCCGTCTTTCTGCTTGAACCTGAAAATCCGAATCCGCCGCAAGGACTGGAACTTGAAGCCGCCGCCGCGCCGAAAGAATTAAAAGTAATTATCCCACTGCCCGGCGTTTTAGACAGACTCGTCTGGATGCCGAGTTTTGAGACGGAGCATACCAACGACGAAAAAGAAAAGTTCCAGCTTGCTTTGCTGGAAGATGTAATTGTCACGTGGGGCGCCTATCTTTTCCCCGGCTTCAAAATAAAAGAATCCATGTTGTTTAAAATTAACAGAGACGCGGATTTTTCCGTTGACGAGCAGAGAGACGAAGATTTTGTTTCCGCGATGGTGGAAGTTCTGGAAGGCAGAGGAAGATCGGATTGTATCAGGATGGTTTATTCTCCCGGAAGCGTTTTGTTAAAAGAAGAACTTGCAAAACGTTTCTCGCTTGATAATGATTTTTTGTATGAAGTTGACGGACCGATTAACCCCGTTGATTTTATGGATTTGTCCGGCGTGGCAAGTTTGGAAGACTTAACGGAAAAACCGTGGAAGATTCATAAGCCTTTAGTTTTTAACGAAGACACGTTGATTTGGGATCAAATCAGCCAGGGCGATATTATACTGCATTTGCCGTATCAATCTTTTGATCCTGTAGTACGATTTTTTCAGGAAGCGGCGGTAGATCCGCAGGTTATTTCGATAAGAACCGCGCTTTACAGGACGGGCGGCGCCATTCCGGGAATAGGGCTTAATTCGGGGTCTTCCGCTTTTTCTCCGGTAGTTCGCGCGTTAGAGCAGGCGGCTTTGAACGGCAAGCATGTAACGGCGGTGGTAGAACTTAAAGCGCGGTTTGACGAGGAGCGGAATATTTCCTGGGCGAATAGATTGGAAAAAGCCGGAGTTATCGTTGTGTACGGACTTTCGCATTTAAAAATCCATTCTAAGATTTCGATGGTTCTGCGCAGAGAGAATGATCGCGTTAAGCGTTATGTGCATCTTTCCACCGGGAATTACAACGACAGAACGGCGAAGTATTACGAGGATATCAGCTTCTTTACCTGCAGAGAGGATATTGCCTATGACGCCGGACTTATTTTTAACATGCTTACAGGTTATTCAATCGCGCAGACAATGACGAAGCTTACAATCGCGCCTACCGCTCTTAAACGCCGTTTTCTGGAACTTATCGAAAGAGAAGCGAACAGGGCAAGGCAGAAGTATCCGGCAAAAATAATTGCAAAAATGAATTCGCTTACCGATGTCGATATTATAAAAGCGCTTTACAAAGCATCCGAAGCAGGCGTAAAAATTTCCTTGTGTATACGCGGTATCTGTACATTGGTTCCCGGCATTATCGGAGTTTCCGAAAACATCCGCGTAATCAGCGTCATCGACCATTATCTTGAACACTCAAGAATTTATTACTTCTCCAATGGAGGCGCGGACGAGCTCTATTGCGCCAGCGCCGACTTGATGACGCGCAACCTTGATCATCGCGTGGAGATTTTATTCCCCATACAGGATGAAAAACTCCGCGAAGAATTGTATGATATGCTTAACGATTATTTCCGCGATAATTGCCAGTCTTCTGTTTTGGATAGCGAGGGCAAGTGGACATTGCTTTCTCCTCCGGCGGAAGAAAAACCTTTCCGCGTTCAGAAAGAAATGCTTTTCCGCGCGGCAAGAGACAGTGAAAATCCGGGACCCGTAAAACTTGAATATACAGTGCGGCGCAGTCCGCCGGCAGACAGGAGTTAAATATGTTTTTTGATCAGTATTATTTGTTGCTGGTAGTGCCTACGCTGATTTTGTCGGTTTGGGCGCAGATTACGGTTAAATCGACTTTTGCTAAATATTCAAAAATACCGTCTTCGCGTGCAATTACAGGCTTTGACGCGGCGGCGCTTTTGTTAAGATCAAATAATATCAGAGATGTAAAAGTTGAGCGTATCGCAGGCTCCCTTACCGATCATTATTCACCCACGGAAAAAGTTTTGCGGCTTTCCCAGCCTGTATTCGGCTCAACGTCAATCGCCGCGGTGGGAGTCGCCGCGCATGAAGCCGGACACGCTATCCAACACGCCGTACACTGGAGTCCTCTTGCGCTTAGAAGCACGCTTGTACCTGTGGCGAATATAGGCTCAAGAATCGGTCCCTGGCTCGCGATAATCGGGCTTGCTGTTTCCGGTCAGTCTTCTTCCGGTATTGCGATGACGTTATTCAACATAGGAATTCTGCTTTTCGGCGGCGCTGTGCTTTTTTACGTCATTACCCTTCCTGTAGAAATAAACGCTTCCAGAAGGGCGATAATCGTTTTACGCGCCAACAATGTGTTAAACGAAAAAGAACTGAGAGGCGTAAAAAAAGTTTTAACCGCCGCGGCTTTAACATATATCGCTTCCGCCCTTACCGCGATTGCCAGCCTTCTGCGCCTTATTTTGCTGTCGCGCAGAAGAAGATAAAGTAAAATTATTTCTTAATATACGCTGAAAACCGCGAAAGAATATACAATTTATAATTAAATAGTTATATTTTTTGCAAACCGCCTTGTTCTATTGTCCGTTATAATGGTATAATAGGTATAGTTAAATAAGGTAATTCCCTGTTTGGGTTTTAAAAGGATTAAAAGTTATGCATCTGGAAACAATCTACTATAGTTTTTTTAACTTAGTTTGCGTTCTTGTGTTGTCGTTAATCGTAATAGCTCTTTTGGTAATTTTATTTTTAAGACGCGCCAATGAAAAGAAAAAACTTGAAAAATTAGTGCAGAGTCGAACCAGAGATTTAGATAAACGTTTGCAGGAAGCGACGACCGAACTTGAATTTAATAAATCGGAAAGCAGATCTAAATCGGCTTTTTATATAAATATAAGCAACGAGATAATGACGATACTAAACAGTATCGTAGGTTTCCTTGTGACGGCGTTAGACGGCAATACTTCTCAAAAGACCAGCGATTCTTTGTCTAACATTCGCATAAACACGGAAAGGCTTATGCAGATTGTTAATGACATCATGGATATTTCCAAAATTGAATCCGGTGAGATGTCCCTGAAAAAAAATCCCTTTGATATGCACGAGCTTTTTGCCGGATGCAGAACGTTGGTAATGCCTAAAGCGGTGGAAAAAGGTCTACTGCTTCACTTTTACGCCGAGCCGAGCGTTGGTAAAAAACCTGTCGGCGATATCGCGAGGCTTCGCCAGGTATTCGTAAATCTGCTTTTCAACGCGGTAAAATATACAAATACAGGTATGGTTAAGCTTGTGTCTGATATTTTGAGTATCGATGATAAATCAATAACGATACACTTTGAGGTTAAGGACAGCGGCGTCGGTATGACGCCGGAACAGATAGCGAATGTATTTAAACCGTTTTCGCTGGTGGAAAAATCTTATAAAAACGGCGCCACAGGACTTAGTTTGCCGATTACCAAAAGCATTATTGAGATGATGGGCGGTACACTCTCTGTTGACAGTACGCCCGGTATCGGAAGCAGATTCAGTTTTGATCTTACCTTTGATACGATCGACATATCCATGGATGAAATGCATCAAGAAAGAATTTCATATAAAGACATTGACAAACCGTTATTCGAAGGCGATGTTCTGATATGCGAAGACAATTTTATGAAACAGGAAGTTATCCGCGAACATCTTGCGAATGTTGGTTTAAAAACTGAAGTTGCGGAGAACGGATTGATCGGCATAGAGATGGTTAAGAACCGATTAAATAAGAACGAAAAGTTATACGATTTAATTTTTATGGATATGCACATGCCTGTAATGGACGGGCTTGAGGCGGCGGTAGAAATCGTAAAGATGGGCATTAAGATACCTATTGTCGCTCTTACCGCTAACATAATGGTTGATGATTTGGATATGTATAAGACGCACGGTATAGTGGATTGCGTAAGCAAGCCGTTCACAGCTCAGGAATTGTGGCGCTGTTTACTGAAACACCTAACGCCTGTAAATAAATCTGATTCACATAACGAGTCTGACACGGAAATTCAGGAATCGCTTGAGAAATATTTTGTTAAAACAAATATAAATAAATACGATGAAATTTGCAAATGCATGGAAGCAGGCGATATAAAACAGGCGCACAGACTGGTATATACATTAAAGGGAAACGCCGGACAAGTAGGAAAAAATCGTTTGCAGTCCGCCGCCGCCGCCGTGGAACATCAGCTTGCCGACGGTACAAATTCGGTTACTCCCGACCAAATGTCCGCGCTTAAAAACGAATTGGATTCCGCGCTTACGGAATTTCAATCGTTAATTGACGAGACTGTCTAATTTTTGTTGGAGGAATATATGGCGGAAAACCAACCAAGAACCCAGCCAAGCGTCGAAGTAATTAAATTGTATAACAAAGGGAATGCCGCCGGAGTGCTTCATAATTTTGTGGAAGCGTTTGAATGTTATCTATCCGCGGCGAATCAGGGATACGCTCCAGCTCAATGTAATCTTGCTTATTGTTACGAAAAAGGACACGGCGTCGCCTTGAATTATAAAAAGGCGCTTGATTATTACCAGAAAGCCGTAAAGCAGGGATATTTGCCAGCTATATGTAATCTGGGATGGTGTTATGAAAGCGGCTGCGGAGTAGAGCAGGATTTAGAAAAAGCTGTCGCATATTACAGTAAAGCCGCGAAAGAAGGGTACGCGCCGGCTCAGAGTAATTTGGGTTTTTGCTATGAAAACGGCAGCGGCACAACCAAAGATATTAATCAAGCTTTTGAATTGTACAAAGCGGCTGCGGCTCAGGGTAATGCTTCCGCTCAATTCAGTTTGGGCGGATGTTATGAATTCGGCAAAGGAACAGAGCAGGATTTTGTAAAAGCTGTTGAATGGTACAAAAAATCGGCGGAACATGGATACGCGCCAGCGCAGAATTGTCTTGGCGTTTGTTACGAGAACGGCAATGGAGTGCCCAAGAATCTGCTTGTCGCTTCTGAATGGTATACCGTCGCCGTAGCGCAAGGATATACAGTGGCGAAAAAAAATCTGGATAACCTTAAGAAAAAATAACCTACCGATTATATTCTTGCAACGCCGCTTTTTTTCGCCGCCTGCGCCGCGGCGTTAGCCACTGCGTCTTTTACCCTTGGATCGAAAGCCGCCGGAATAATGTAGTCACCGCGCAATTCGTTCTCGCTTACAAGAGCGGCAAGCGCGTATGCCGACGCGATTTTCATTTCATCATTAATGTCGCTTGCGCGCACGTCCAGTGCTCCGCGGAAAATGCCGGGGAAGGCAAGAACATTGTTAATCTGATTCGCAAAATCACTGCGTCCTGTTCCCACTACCGCGGCTCCGGCGGCAAGAGCTTCATCCGGCATGATTTCGGGTGTCGGGTTAGACATTGGAAATAAAATCGCATTAGACGCCATAGACTTTACCATTTCCTGAGTTACCGTGCCGGGCGCGGAAACGCCGATAAAGACATCGGCTCCTCTCAGAACGTCGGCAAGGCTTCCCTTTTTCATTTGTTTATTCGATATTTCCGCCATCTCCGCTTTTTCGCTGTTAAGCCCTTGTCTGCCCTTGTAAATCGCCCCCTGGCGGTCGCATAGTACAACGTCGTTTAATCCGGCGGTCTGCAGCAGCCTGATTACGGCTATCCCAGCCGCGCCTGCGCCAAGGGTAACCACGCTGATATTCTCCAGTTTTTTTCCAGTAAACTTCAGCGCGTTAATCAACGCCGCAAAAGTTACTATCGCCGTTCCGTGTTGATCGTCATGGAAAATGGGAATATCGCATCGCGCTTTTAACTTTCTTTCTATTTCAAAACAGCGCGGAGCGGAAATGTCTTCCAGATTAATTCCGCCGAAACTTCCGGCAAGCATTGCCGTCGTTTCTACGATAACGTCAACTTCTTTTGAGCGTATGCACAGCGGAACGGCGTCAACTCCGCCGAAGGCTTTAAACAGCACGCATTTCCCTTCCATTACAGGCATTCCGGCTTCGGGACCAATGTCGCCGAGCCCTAAGACGGCGGTGCCGTCGGTTACAACGGCGACTGTGTTCCAGCGTCCTGTAAGTTCCCAGCTTTTTTCGGGATTTTTTTGTATTTCAAGGCAGGGCTGCGCCACGCCGGGAGTGTAGGCGAGCGACAGATCTTCGCGCGTTGATACGGGCATCTTGGGGACAATATCAAGTTTACCGCGCCACTGGTAATGTTTTTTTAAGGATTCTTCCGCGTAATTCATAATGAAATCAATATATTAGAAAATCACCGTATTCGCAAGCGGTTTGTTTTATGCTAAAGTAAAGTAATTGGAGAATATTTTGATAATAGGAATTGATATCGGCAGTACGATAACAAAAGCTGTTTCCATAGAAGACGGAAAAGTAACGAGAAAAATAAAAACAAAAGCGTTAGACGCTGTAACAGCCGCTACCGGAGCTTTTGGGAAAATAGTTCTTGAGAACGGAATAAAAATAAACTCTGTAGAAAGGATCGAAATTACCGGAGCCGGAGCGTCAAAAATCAAAGATGATATTTTCGGTATTCCCACGGGCAGGGTAAATGAAATTGAGGCTATCGGCATAGGCGGTATGTTTCTTTCCGGCATGAATAATATTATTATTACAAATATTGGAACAGGAACTGTGATAATCGAAGCAGGCGACAAAGGCATTTCTCATTTCGGCGGCTCAGGCGTCGGCGGCGGAACAATTTTGGGGCTGGGAAAAAAACTTTTATCCGTCGCCGAGTTTTATGACATTATGGAATTGGCAAAAAACGGAAAATTAAGCCAAGTTGATCTTTTAGTCGGCGATATTACGGATGTAAGTCTCAGTTTTTTAAACGGCGAGAGCACCGCTTCCAATTTCGGAAAGATGCTGGATACCGCCAACCACAGCGATATTGCCCTTGCTATTATCAACATGGTATATCAGGTGATCGGCGTCCTTTCCGTTTTTGCTGCAAGGGCAAAGAATTACAGCCGTGTTATTGTTACGGGTAACGGCAATAAAAACCCGATAGGAATAAAAGTCCTCACCGACGTTTCCGCTATGTATGGAATTGAATTTGTCTATCCTGAATATGCCGAGTATACCACGGCGATTGGAGCCGGATTATCAAACAGGAAGTGATATAAAGAACATCGTTCCCTTGTTTGTTTCCGATTTAATTTTAACGGAGCCTTTTACTTCTTTTATGCGGTCGCGCACAAGATTTAAGCCGATGCCTCTTCCGCCGTGTACAGTTTCCGTATCAGCGGTGCTGAAGCCGGGCATAAATATTACTTTCATTAACACATCGGGATTTTTTGCGTCTTCCGGCTTAATTAATTTCTTGGCTAACGCTCTTTCGGCAATCTTCTTGTAATCAAGACCTTTTCCGTCGTCAATAAGTTTTATATGAATATTTTTGCGATCTTCCGTCATCTTGATGGAAAGTTTAATAATGCCGATTTCGTTTTTACCTTTGGCTTTTCTGTCTTCAGGCAATTCAATTCCGTGCAGGGCTGAATTGCGGATTAACTGCATTAGTATTTCTTTCATTACGCGTCTTGGACCTTTATCAATGGCTTCGGGATCAATGTCGGAAGAAATAAATTTAATTTGTTTTTCCAAATCATCGGCGACTCTGGATGTCGTTTTAGCGAGAGATTCAACAAGAACTTTGATGTTTTGTTTTTCGCCGCCCTTGCTTTTGCCGCCGCCTCCGGCGTAACTCTGTATCTTGTTAAGAATATCCGCAAAGCCGTCTTTTTCCTTGGAAATTTTCTCTATTTCCATGGTCAAGTTCAGCATTTCACTGAAAGGCACTTCCTGCATTTCACGTAATTTCTTTATCTTTGATTCCAGAGCGTGTACTTTGTTGCCAAATACGTTCAATCCAAGAATAACCGCGTTTGATTTAATAGCGTGAACAGATTGATAAATCTTTACAAGCGCGTCATGCGTTGACATAGATTCGTTTTTAAGTATGGTGTTAATTTCATCGATTTCGTGTTCCATGTCCGCCATGAAATCGGAAAATACATCCGGTTCAACCTGAATAAGCTCAAAGACGGACTGCATTTCTTCCTGGCGTCTTGCTTCTTCTTCCGCCAGCCGTTGCTGTAATTCAACTCTGGTAGTAATATCGTAAATTGTTACAAGGATAAAAACGTCGCCGTGTCCGCGTTCTACCGTGGCAAAAGCAAACTGGAAAACTTTTTTTTCTTCTGTTTCTCTGTTTATATAATGAAGCTCGTTTAACGGATTTATTTCATCAAGCATTTCCTGATCATAAGTGCGTTCAAGGATCATGTTAAAATAATCTTTTATCGCTTCCGATTCGCTCGGCGTGACTGAATCGGCAATTATGTCCATCAAGTTTTTTCCGAAGAGTTTTGTGTCAGATAACAATTCTTCCAAATATCTTGAATAATGATCCTGAATAATATAATCCTTATCCATGAAGAAAAGACCGATCTTCATGCTGTCTTTCATAACGGCGATTTCATCGCGTTCGGCAAGGTGAGTCATGTCGTATAAGCTGATAAGAGTACCGCCGCCGCCCGGTAAACCGTGGGAAGCCGCTTTAAAGTAGCGTTTTTGCCCGTTTAATGAAAATTCCCAGTCTTCCGCGTAATCGTCTTTTTGTTTTAACAGTTTCCCGGCGTGATTCTTTAAACTTCGTCCCGGGAAAAGATCGATAAGAGGGCGTCCCTGAACCAATGTCGGATCATCCGTACCAGCCAAATCGGATAAAGTTTTACTCGCGTAGACAATTTCATTGCGCTCGTCTATCATGGCGACGACGTTTTCCGTGGAAGCAAGAAGATCCATGAATGAATTTTGATGTTCAAGCGCTTTGTTCAGAACAATAGTCGCCGTCCTTGTGAGCAGAAGCATAATAACGCTACTGAATAAACAAACAACCCAAATGACCAGAACGGTAAAAAGAGGCACTTGCCCGTTTACCGGATAACCTTTAAAAAGAAGAAAACCAGTAAAAAGATTTTGAACGATTATAAAAACAAGAGTTCTGTTAAAATGCGAATAAATACAACTGATCGCGCACAGGAAAATACAGATAATCATGTAATGGGAGTCGTACCATTTGCTGAGCATCATAAGCGCGGTGTAGAATAACAGCAGAATAAACGGAACGTTAAACGCCATTTTGTAATGATTGATTGAGTTTCTGATAATCGCGATAACTATCATAAGCGTCAATATCATTACAAGTCCGGCTAAACTGTAATTAACTTTAACATCGTTTATGTTCGTTTCAATTATATAAGCGGCGCTTAAAAAGAAGATCATTGCGACGGAAGAAAAGTTTGCAATGTTTTTTAATTTGTTATTCTCTGTTTTCTTTATAGCCATGAATAAAGCCTTCCTTAAAGAGCCGCCATTGACGCCAACGGGTATGTTAAATTATTTACCGTTACCAGTTGTACCGCGTGATTAACCACGTTTATAGT
>Ga0268262_10005028_pt1 | contig 13310 bp, 14 predicted proteins | sample TergutNc150P3_FD_190354 | JGI IMG/M metagenome (GOLD analysis project Ga0268262, IMG submission 190354) | Nasutitermes corniger P3 segment gut microbial community from laboratory colony in Florida, USA - Nc150 P3 (SPAdes) (version 2) | ecosystem: Host-associated > Arthropoda: Insects >... | reverse complement strand
ATGGACATTATTATGAAGGGAGATTTTGCCATAAGCAACGGCGGAGGTAAAACCCGATTTTCTTTTGTAGTACCGTCATTTAACGAAAAAATATCATTCACAGAAAAAGCCGATGAAATTAACAAACAGCTATAGAGGTATACATTTTTTCGTCTTAAAATCCGTAAAATTGAAAGAGATATACAGCGTTTGGAATGATCTTGTGGTAATCATTTATATTGATGACTTTCCAAAAACTTTTTATCGTTAATTTAAAAGGTTTTCGAAAATCACGCAATATTTCACAGGGGAAACTGGCGGAAATATGCGGGGCGGGGCAAAATTATATTGCGGATATTGAAGCAGGAAAAAAATTCCCGTCTCTCGATATGATCGAAAAAATAGCGGCGGCGTTGGAAATTGAAGCGTATCGGTTGTTTCAGGATAATGAGGAATTGGGGAACTTATCTATAAAATGACAAAATAATATCTTGACAAGTAAGACAATATGTGTTACTTTTTAATAGTGAAGCTGATCGGTATAGAATGGGACGAGGCAAAAAACATACTCAATAAACAAGAGCATGGTGTAGGCTTTGAAGATGCTCAATATATCTTTACCGATACTGAAAGAATTGAACGTTTTGATCGGAGTGAAAACAACTCTTCAAAAGAGGAACGATGGCAGACTATTGGTAAAGTTGGATCGGTTTATTTTGTTGTCTATACGGAACGCGGAACAGATAAACGGATTATTACGGCGCGTCCGGCTGATAAATCAGAGAGGAGAAGCTATAATGGGTATTATCAAATCGACGGTAAGGGTTGGGGAAAAGCCACCTAAAGAAGTTATTAAGCGGTTAAAGCAAGCTGCTCGGCGGACTATAAAATATACAAAGGACGCTCCCCGTTCCAGCCCGGAAGCCTTAAAAGAATTTGCACAATTAGCGGCAGAACGCAATCGGCGTAAAAAAAAGCAGACTATAACAATCCGCATCGCCCCAAATGTTTTAGAGAGCTATAAAACAATGGGAAACGGTTACACCGGCATTATGTCCGATGTACTGCAATACGCCATCAATAATCCGGCAATTCTTGCGGAAGCAACAAAATAAGCAGGAAATTATCAATATGTTACATAAGGTTGCTTCTGAAATTATTAACGATTATTGAAAATAACACAGATGCTGATAAAAATGTTTATATGTGTTTATAGACCACGATTAGGCAATTTAACCATATTTCTTAACCATTCTTTTTCTAATACTTTCCAAGAATCATTTGAACGATAACCTATTTCAAAGGTATTAAAAACTATAGAAGATATATATATATGAAAATTATTAAAATGCCACACCCAGCATTGTGCCTCATTATCTGATTGTTGGGTAAAAACTTCGTGGAAAGCACCGTACTTATCTGTTAATTGTTTCAATAAAACAAGAAAAGCTATGTTTAATTGGACTTCATCTAAATCTCTAAATGGTGGATTGTTTATCGCATAAAACGCATCATACATTTTACTTTCGTGAAATCTTATATTGAGATTAGCATTATAGCCATTGATATTAACAAAATAAATAAGCCTCATGTTTATAAAATATGAAGGGCTATTATTAGTAATGCTCTTCGGCTCTCCCAGTTTAGCGATAACCTGTTCTTTGGTAGAACCCCATGGAATGTCTTGAAAGGTATAATTTTGGGCAAAAACAATGCCGGCAAGCAACAAAAACACAAAGGAAAAAATAATCTTTCTCATACCTTCATGGTAACAAAAAACAGATGTCTTTGCAATTAAAATGCTTGACAACTTAAACAAATATTGCTAAGATAATTATAGAAAATATAAATTATAAGGTATGCTTAAGAAGGGCAGCCGAAAAGAAGGGAATTCGTGTGAATTCTCTATTTTTCGGCTGTCTTTTTTTTTGCTGTTTTGGGAGGTAAAACATGGGATTTGACAAGGTTATTCAGTTTTTCGCTAAAGAGGACGGCTGTATTTATTTCTATGATGAAAAAAGGGAAACATGGAAAAAAATTTGTAATATTAAATCGCCTACGGAATTGCCTTTTAGCGTAAGGAAACAGGTTCGAGATACCCAAAATGAAGCGAACTATGTTTTGAAATTGCCATTGTAAGGCTGTCTGAAAACGCCAAATAGGAAAATTATTCAGAATTATTAAGTTAGAGGAGGGGATTATGACAATAGGTAACATACTAAATTTTGCAGCCGTAATGGTAAATAATTTATTGATATTATTATCATTGTTACAGAAAAATAAAAAACTTGAAGGCTAAAATCGGCTTTTCTCGCTAACCGCAATGCTCTGTCCGAGTTTTTTAAGCGACTCTTTAAATTCTTCGTCTTTGATGGCGTCAAGTCCTGTAACTGCGGTTTGTGAGATGGGCTCTTGTGTCGGCTCTTCTGCGGCTTCGACAGGCTCAGCCTCCGCAGTTGACGCAGCCGCCGATGGGGTGGGGTCTTGCGGTTCGGGGGCAGATTCGCTTTTTCCTAAAATTAGGGAGATGGCTGATATTTCCATTTCGGGAAAGCGGATACGGAAATCGTTTAGCAGTTTGCTTTGTTTGGTTTGGAGTATCTGCTTCCAGCCCGGGTGATCCATTTCTATCTGCAAAACGCCCCTGTCCAGGTCTTTTATGCGGGAGTGATCCGCTGCGGCGGCTATTCCGTTTTTGGCGGTTATGTCTTTCCATGAATCAAAAAATTTTGAGTAGCTTTGGGCTTTTTCCATGAAACGCTCGTCAAAAAGAGCGGACATTATATCCCCTGCGGTTTTCATTAAATCAAGCATAGCATAATTCCGAAAATTAAAATAACACTAAATAGGGGTATGAAATGGCTAAAAATTCGAGGACTTTTTTAATTGGCTTAATATTGATAATTTCGGCAGGCTGCCGTTCTGCGGGGAAGGTTGTTGAAGACGACCCTAGACATTTTTTCGGCGACTGGCAAAATGTCAGAAACAGTACCACAATGAAAATTACTATTTCTAAAGACTCTTGGATTGGAAAGTCCGAAGCCGGATACTATACGCTTAATCAGCTTTCTTGGGCTCCCGCAGTAAACGACGACCCCAAAACAAACGGCGATTATCCGAAGGGTTATTGCGTTACAGGGACGGCTTCACAGGTAAAAAATATTGGCGATTTAAAAAACGGTCAGGTACAAATATTTATGATCTATATAAATAAAGATAAAACCGCCATTTTAAGAAAAAGTAATAATCCAACTGATCTTTATCCAAACGCTGTTTTTACTAAGGTAGAGTAATTAGCATTTTTCCAGTTTACCTTCTTTCACATTGTAAATAATAGTATCTTCTTTTTTATAACGCTGGTACGGCTCTTCGGGGAGGAAGGTGTAAAAAGCCTGATCATACGAAGGGAGAGCTGATAGGAACTTGCGTCTTTTTTCACCGTCCATTTCTAACAGAACGTCGTCCAGTAACAGTATGGGGTTAAGGCGGGTTTCTTGGGAGTAGCGGAGGGCTTGGGCTGTCCGCAGTAATAGGGCTAAAAGACGCCTTTGTCCGGTGGAGGCTTTTATCGTAAAATCTTCGCCGTTATGTGTAAATTGATAGCGGTCCCGATGCGGTCCTGATAGCGAAAGACCTGCGGACATTTCGGCGGAGCGTTTTTCTTGCAGGTGGGAAAGCGGGGCGTCGCTTTTCCATGACGGAATGTAGCGGACTGTGATGCCGCAAATGCCCGCCACTTCCTCGTAGAGCGTGCTGAAAATTACCGAGAAATCTTTTGCCGCTGTTTCTCTTTTTTCCATCAGTTTAAGACCGTACTCCGCAAATTGCGGATCGAGGGCGTCTAAAACTGCGATTGCGCTGTCGGCTTGTTGTTTTTTCTGAGCGTAATCCCTCAGCACTGTGTTACGTGATTTAAGTACTCGGCGGAAACGGCGCAGGTCTTCCAAGTAGACAGGGTCGTAAAGGCTTAGAGTTTGATCAAAAAACCAGCGGCGGCGTTCGTGGTTTCCGCTTACAAACTCCATGTCCTCATGGCAGAAAACTATGCTGGGAGCGATTGAAAGAAGCTCTTTGCGGTCATCGGCTTTTTTTCCGTTTATAAAGACTGTCTTTTTGCCGTTTTCGGATTTAACAAGTATTTGGTCGTTTACCGAATCGGAAAGTTTTACTTCGGCGGAAAAATTTTTTTCTCCGTTGCGAGCCAATTCCGCATCGTGGACGGCTCGGAAGGACGACGCGTAGGCGCAGAAATATAACGCTTCCAAAAAATTGGTTTTACCCTGACCGTTTTCGCCGACAAGAAAAACATCTTTTGCGTTTGTGGAAAATTCCGTGTCGGCGAGATTTCTGAATGACGCTGTCCGCAGAGAAGAAAAAAACATTTATGACTGCATCGGCATTACTATGTGGAAAAAGTCTTTTTCCGGAACGGGTTCAATCGTTATCGCCTTTGTTGCGTTGCTAAAGCGGATTTTAATTTCGTCCTCTGTCATCACCTTAAAAGGTTCTTCCAAATAGCGGTAATTAAGAGCGATTGTTATGTTTTCGCCGTCATATTTGCACGGTATCTCGTCCTCTACCGCTCCGATTTCGCTTTCTTCGGAGTAAACGGACATTTTCCCGGGAGCAATACCGAGGTATATTCTGTGGGACTTTTTTTCCACCATGAGAGAAACTCGGTGAAGAGCGTCTAACATTTCATTGCGTTTAACAGAAAGAGAATATTCCTGATTTTCGGGGATAACTTTTCTGTAGTTGGGGAATGTTCCTTCTATTAAAACGGAAGAAAATTGATAAGAAGCGAAATTGATAAATATCATTTTATCGCTTATGGAAATGCTTATAAGTCCTTCATCGCCCGATCTTTTTATAATAGTTGAAAGAATTTTCGGCGGAATAATAATACCTGCAAAATCATTTATTTTTTTACCGGCATCTTTTCCTATAAAAGCCAAACGTCTTCCGTCTGTCGCTACCATGTTTATTTTGCCTTCGCTTTTTTCAAGTAAAACGCCGTTCATAAAATAACGTGTTTCATCATCAGAAACGGCAAAAATACTTTGCTGTATCATATCCTTAAAATCTTTAATCGGCATTTCAAAAAATGGTTCCGATGAAACAGGTAATTCCGGAAATTTATCCGACGCTATACATTTAAGTTTGTACTCTGGTTTTTTTTGCGTTACAGGTTTTACAATAACCGTATTTTCTTTTTGATAAAATTCAATTTCATCATAAGGAAATGTGCTTATTATTCCGAAAAATTTATCACTGTAAACAGTTGTTGATCCTTCTTCTATAACCGTGACAGGAACTTCAGTATAAAAATTTACCTTCATATCTTTGGCTTTAATAATCAATTTATCTTTTAAAGCTTCTAAATAAATATTTGATAATATTAAAATAGCGTTTTTAGACGATATAACTTCCTGAGCAATTGATATTTCTTTTAGAAGTACCTCTTTATTGCAAGTAAACTTCATTTTTCTACCTCCTATTATTCTTATAAATTTATATATAATATAATAATAGTAATAATAATAAACAGAATATGTGGATAATCAATATATCTCTATATCTGCTATATAATTACAATTCTTAAAAACTATGAATAATTATTAAATTTATTTCACAGTTTCCACAAGCCGTGTTTTTTACACAGCTTTTATATAATATATTAACATAGTTTTCAATGATTTGCACTGAATTCTATGATTTTACGCTTAATACTATCAATAGTAGCTCCTAAAGTAGGGTCTGATAATAATCTGCCTTTAATTTTTTCGATAGAATACATAACAGTAGTATGATCTTTACCTCCAAAATCCTGACCTAGTTCAGTAGTAGAAAAATCCGTCATTTCACGGCCTATGTACATGGCAATATGACGGGCTAAAACAATATTTTGTGACCTTTTTTTACCTTTTAAATCATTCGGAGCAAGACCGAAAAATTCAGAGGTAACCCTGATAATATTATCCATTGATAAGTTTGCAGGTCTTGGAGCGTTGAAAATATTTTTAAGACGTTCTTGAGCTGTTTCCAAATTAATCGGTTTTCCCATAAGCTCGGAATAAGCGATAAGGTTTGTTATTACGGAAATAAGATCGCGCACATTTGAAGATACGTTTTTACCAATTAAGTCGATGACTTCATCGGGGAAAGTTACTCCGCGGGATTGAGCGACTGATTTTAAAATGACGCAGCGTTCTTCATAACGGGGCGGTTGAAGATCGGCGTTGAGTCCTTCGTTAAAACGAGTGATGAGGCGATCTGAAAATTTCTTTAAGTCCGATATCGGGCGGTCGCAGGTAAAGACAAGTTGTTTTTTTGCGTCGCGCAATGCGTTGAAAGTATGAAACAGTTCTTCTTGTACGCCTTCCTTTCCCGTAAAAAATTGAATGTCGTCAATTAATAAAACATCGGTTTGCCGAAACTCGTTTTTGAAAACGTTCATAGTGCCTTCTTTAATTCCTTCCAGATATTTGTTTAAAAATTCTTCGGAAGTGATACAAATTACACGGTTTCCGGTGTTTTCATGGATATGATTGCCTATTGCCTGCATTAAATGGGTCTTTCCAAGCCCTACGCCGCCGTAAATAAGGAAGGGATTGTGCGCTTTTCCCGGATTTTTGCTGATTGCGTGGGCGGCGTTTGCGGCGAATTTGTTATTTTCGCCGACAACATAGCGATCAAAGGTATAATCATCCCTCATTTGGGAGTGTTGGCTTCTTTTTTCCTTTACTTTTTGAGTTTTTTCCTGTGTAACAGGGGAAGGTTCGTCTTTTTTTTGCTGATCCTGATGATTTTCGGCGCTTTTTGTGGGTTTTCCGATGATTTCCATGTCAAAATTGATATCCTGACCTGAAATTTCCTTTAAAATAGCGGTAATTTGATCTTTATAACGAGAACTCACCTCTTTCCAGTGAAACTCTGAGGGTATTCCTACGGTTATGCCGGGAACGGCATCTGTTGATGAACAACGCAGGTATTTCATATCTGAAAACCAGCCGCCGAACACCTCCTCCCCTAGGTTATTCCGCAGTTGGTCGAAGGTTTTATTCCATAAACCTTCAAAATCCAAGTCCGCCATTTATTCGCCTTTTTCAATACTTACTAACAAGTTATCCACAAGGATACGCTTTTTTGCAGTGCTTTTTTAGCCAAAATAAGTATAAATTTTTATACATCTACTTAATACCTGATATGGTAGAAGCGAGTTAATTCCTTATCACATAAGGAGTTAGCAACGATCCTATATATTTTATCAGGTTGACTTTTTCACTCCTTTTTTTTGCCGCAAATTGCCGATTTTTTTCAGAATTTATCCACAAGTTTTACCCAAAGGAAAATTTCCTTAAAAACCGTCTCATTCGGCAAGGCTAAATATAACCGATAACCGGAATTTTAGCAAGAGAAAAAATCAGGGAATTTTCGGAAACATTAAAAATGTTCGCTGTATTTACTATCCGCCTTAAAATTGATATAATCGGTAAATATGAGTACAACAGAAGGCTATTCTGCGCAAAATATCACTGTTTTGAAGGGTTTAGAGGCTGTTCGCAAGCGCCCGGGCATGTATATCGGGACGACGGGCATTGACGGGCTTCATCATTTGGTTTTTGAAGTAGTAGATAACTCTGTAGACGAAGCGATGCAGGGTTTTTGTAACAATATTTTAGTTGTTCTGGAAGGCAATGACATTGTCAGAGTAGAGGACGACGGCCGCGGTATTCCTGTCGATATTCACCCGTCGGAGAACGTAAGCGCGCTGGAACTGGTAATGACAAGGCTGCATGCCGGCGGTAAATTCGATAAAAAGTCGTATAAGGTTTCAGGCGGTTTGCACGGCGTCGGTGTTTCTGTCGTAAACGCTCTTTCCGAGTGGTGCGAAGCCTATGTTCATCTAAATGGGAAGATTCATACACAGCGGTATAAAATCGGTATCCCCGACAGCCCTGCAAAGGAAATACCGCCTACGGGACTCCCTTATGCTTATTCGCCGGATCGCAAGGGGACTGTTGTCCGTTGGAAAGCCGACGCAACGATTTTTGAAACTACAACATATAATTTTGACGCTCTTTCCAACCGCTTGCGAGAGCTTGCGTTCTTAAACAAGGGATTGAAAATCACTATCCGTGATGAGCGGCTTTCTACGCCGAAAGTTCACGATTTTATGTTTGAAGGCGGCGTAAAAAGTTTTGTCAGTTATCTGAATGAAAACAAAAACGTTTTGTACCATGAGCCGATTTATCTTGAAGGTTCCCGCGATGACGGCACAGGCGGTCAGGTTGAAGTAGAGACGGCTATTCAGTACAACGACGGCTTTAACGAAATAATGTTTTCGTTTGTAAACGATATTAACACCCGCGAAGGCGGCACTCATCTTGTCGGATTTAAGTCCGCGCTTACACGCACGCTGAATGAATTTTTGAAAAAGTCAAAACATTCCAAAAAGTTAGACGAAACTCTTTCGGGCGACGATGTGCGCGAGGGACTGACTGCGGTACTGTCGGTTAAAGTTCCCAATCCGCAGTTTGAAGGGCAGACAAAAGGAAAACTGGGCAACTCGGAAGTGAAGGGTATAGTGGAGTCCCTTGTAAACGAGCAGTTGGAACTTTTCTTTGACAAACACCCCGATGTAATTAATAACATACTTGAAAAATCGGTGTTAGCCGCAAAAGCCCGAATTGCCGCCCGACAGGCAAGAGACGCTACCCGCAGAAAGAACGCGATGGACAGCGCAGGATTGCCCGGCAAACTCGCCGACTGCTCCGAGAAAGACCCTGTAAAGTGCGAACTTTTTATCGTAGAGGGCGACTCCGCAGGCGGCTCCGCAAAAGGCGGCAGAGACAGGCGTACGCAGGCGATACTTCCGCTGTGGGGCAAGATGTTAAATGTAGAAAAACAGCGTATCGAGAAAGTAATCACAAACGAAAAATTACAGCCCGTAATAGCGAGCATAGGAGCAGGCTGCGGCAATGAATTCGATGTTTCAAAAATCCGCTATCATAAAATTATCATAATGGCTGATGCCGATGTTGACGGCTCGCATATCCGCACATTGCTCTTAACGTTCTTTTACCGTTACATGACGCCGCTTATCGAGCAGGGGCACGTCTACCTTGCCATGCCGCCGCTTTACAAGGTGAGTTACGATAAAAAATCGTTCTACGCTTACGATGACGCTGAAAAAGACCGTATTCTTTCCGAGTCGGGCAAAGATGCGGAAAAAGTTTCTGTTCAGCGGTACAAGGGGTTAGGTGAAATGAACCCCGACCAGTTGTGCGATACGACAATGGATCCGAACAAACGCAATATTATTCAAGTGCATTTGGACGACGTTCCCGAAGCGGAAAGAATTTTTACCACGCTGATGGGCGAGGTTGTCGGTCCCCGCCGTGAATTTATTGAGGAAAACGCTCTGTTGGTCAGCAATTTGGATGTTTAGGTAAGCCCTATATTTTTAACGCCTTTGAAATAAACTTGCTCTTGATATCAATTGCCTTGTGAGGACATAATTCGTGACAGCAAAAACAGCGGATACATTCTTTTAAGTTTATATCGGCTACTTTCTTTTTACCATGCGGAATCATTGTAATCATTTTTTGCGGACAGGCGGTTGCGCATACGCCGCAGCCGATACATCTTTTTTTCGCCACTACGGGAAATTTAGTTAAAGCCGATTTTAAGATATTCCTTACAACGGGATTTTTCTCGACAGTTTTGCTGAAACCTTTTACGGTTGACGGAAATTTATAGTCGGAGATTTTTATGCTTGAAAGGTCATCGCCGATAACGTTTACATCTTCGATTTTATAGGGAGACGCTTCTCGTCTTTTCGCCGCCATTAATACGGGGTTGTTGCCGCAGGGAAGACCCATGATTTCGCCTGCTACAACGTCAAGAGCGAGGTCGCTTGTAGATGCCAGCAAAAGACCGACGTGCCTTGGAGTGCCCGAAGCGCCCGGTCCTTCGCCTTCCATGGCTAGAACTGCGTCCATAATTGTTAATCTTGGGGCAACGTAAAGAGACAAATCCAACAGCATATCCGCAAAACGCTCTTTATCGAATAATTTTGCGTGAAACCCTACTTTTGACAAACCGGGTATAATCCCGAAATGATTTTTTACCGCTCCTGTTACGTGCATATATAAATGCGTTTTCATTTTGCAGATATTAAATACGGCGTCCGCCTGCGTTATCGGTTTTATAACGTCGATTTGTTTCATCAATTTGCCCTGCGGAAAAGACACTCTTTCATAACCTGTGTCCATATTTACATCGATGCCTGCCTGTTCCGCCGCATCGTACATACCGCAGGTTTTATAGAGTTTTTTAAGCGTCGCTTCGTTGTACAGATAGCCCGACCCCGGACTGTCCGCAATTAAAGGAACAGCGCCTTCATTTTTGGCAAGTCTGCCTACAGCGGCGACAATAGACGGATGAGTGCTGACCGCTTTTTCAGGCGGAACAGCGCCTAACAGATTTGCTTTTAATGTGATTTTCTCGCCCTTTTTCGCAAATTGGCTGATACCGCCCATCATATTAATCAATTCATTAATTTTCTCATCCGCTTTGTCGTAACTTTCACATTTTACAACGTAGACATTTGTTTTCATAAAAACTCCCAATAAAATTAATCCGCAAACTCAATGTTTACCGCTCGGTCGTAGTCAAAACCTCGGTCGCTTGTTAGCGGCGCCGGAAATATTTCAAAGTATACAAGTGCGTTGCGCCCAAGCGTTAGTTCAATTGCGGGCGCTCCGTAGCCTCTTGTGGTTGCGATAAGCGGTTTAGCGCTTTCACGAAGCAGTTTAATTTGTTCGCTCGACGGGTTAGCGGGCTCTCCGATATCATGCCATACTTTTAAAGGATTGCATACAACTTCATCGACTGTTTTTGTAATAACGCAGTAGTTGCTCTCCTTGAACGTTCCTTTTTCGGGCATAAAACAAAGCGTTAATTTATCGTCTTTTTCGGCGGAAGAGCTGTTAGCCGCAACGACATTCCACGCAATTCCTCTGTAACTTCCGTCTTTTTTTCTTAAAACTATCGTGTCCTCCGAGCGGTGAATACAATCGCCGTTTCCCAAATCCTTAAAAAACTTAAACGCCCAATATGTCGGCTTGAAAATTTGTCCGTTTGCGACAAGCCCGAAGCCTCCGTGGAAAGGCGTAAATGGCACGCCTGTTTCCTCAAAAATATCCCCGAATGTCCAATATGAGTACGATTCGCAAGCGTCGCCTAGAAAGGCTAACTGGTAGGCAATGTATGCGGCGTTAAGATTTGTGTCGTGCATGGGCGTGCGAGGAGAGTAGGATGTGTTAAACTCCGTTACGTGCATTTCTATGCCGCGGTATTCGGGGTAACTGTCGATAATTTCCCGGGAGCGGTTTGTTTCGGCAAACGCTCTTGAGAGCGGACTGATTTTTGGGTAGCCGTATTTGCCGTCTCGTTCAGGAACGGTAATATTGTACAAATGCCGAGTTACAAAATCGAGGGGTAGTTTTTCGTCACGGCAGAAATTCAAAAAATCTTTTAACCACGAAATATCGTCAACGCCGCAGATAGCCGGACCGCCGACACGGAATTTTTTATTAACAGCTTTTACGGTTTTTATTGATTCACTGAAAAGCTTAAAATATTCTTTTCTGTCGGCGTCCTTCCAAAAGTGCGCAAGGTTAGGTTCGTTCCAAACCTCGACAAGCCAAGAAGTTGCTTCACTTTCGCCGTAACGGTCTATCAGGTGATGAAGCGTCGCAGAGACAAGTTTGTTCCACTGCGTATAATCCTTAGGCGGCGTAATATTGCCGCGCCAGTAAAACACCGACTGCTCCCCCGACGCAATTGCGTGCGGCATAAAGCCGAGCTCAATAAAAGGACGGATATTGAGTTCCAAGTAGCTGTCTATTACAAAGTCAAGGTATGTAAAATTGTATTCCGCTGTTACAGTACCGTCTTCTTTTTTATACTCTTGATAAATAGCCATGTCTTCGTTGAAGAGCCCATGCCCTCTTATCCATTTGAAGCCGATATTTTCCTGCACGAGTTTTAATTGTTCTAAATACTCTTTTTGCAGAGCTAGTCCCATTCTGCCTGTTCCAATACAAAGGAATGCGTTATTGCGAAATTTAGCGGCTTTTGTATTTCCAAGTTTGATTGTTTTTGTTTGCATATTTTTCTCTTTTATTGATAATATTTATCTATTAAAGCTGATGTTTCTTCAAAGTCGCTGTGAAGTAATAGCTCTTCAATAGCGGTTATAAGCTCGTTTGTTTTTTGCGTCCACGCTTTTTCTCTTAATTCAACTAATTCATTTTTAATAGATTTCTTGTTCATGTCATTACACGCATCTTTTATATTATGCAATTTTTCTTTTAATAGAGCAAGAGATTCTTCGGAATCTTCGGACAGTTCGTTTTTCTCTTCTCTTTTTTTAATTTCCGCAATAACTTTGTTAATTTTTTCCAAAAAATCGCCCGTTTCCGATAACATCACATTTATATCTTTTCCCCTGCCGGCTTGCTCCAGCCTTTTCGCCGTAGCGGAAAGTTCTTTTTCCCCGATATTAGCCAAAGCGCTTTTCATTGCGTGAACATTAATAATATACAGTTGAATGTCACTTTCATCATTAAGATTTTTCAGGATACTTTTTTTAATGGCACTGACGGCTTTTTCGGCGTCTCTTGCGAATATTTTTGCCAACTGTTCATCAGCTTGCTGGAATCCGGAGGCGGAAGTTTTGTTTTTTTCCATTTTTGCTTTTTCTTTGTTTGCGGCTTCTATAACTTCAGAAGACTGTTTGTCGCGGATCAGCCGGTTAAGAGTTCTGTTTAACTGGTGTATATCAATTGGTTTTGAAATAAAACCATCAAAACCGTTTTTTAAGAACATTTCCGCCTGACCTGTTAACGCATTTGCCGTTAATGCGACAATTGGTTTTGTATAGCCCATTTTACGCAGTTGTTTTGTCGCTTCTATGCCGTCCATTTTCGGCATCATATGATCCATAAATATAACATCGTAAATTGAGCCGCTGTTAATTTTTTCAATTACTTCAAATCCGCTGGTTGCAAGGTCTATTTTAAGTCCGTAAGGAAGCATGAGCCCTTTTGCGACATACAGATTGGTCTCTACATCGTCGACAATAAGTATACTGCCGTAAGGCATATATTCGTGAATAATTTGGGTCTTCTTTAATTGTATTGAATTGGTTTGATTTACCTGTCTTAAATTTTCCGCCATTTCTTTGCCGATAAAGCCTTCAATTCCTATGACATCTGTTTTTTGCGGCAGCCTGACAGTGAAAGTTGTTCCTTCCCCAACAG
>Ga0268262_10005027_pt1 | contig 13311 bp, 15 predicted proteins | sample TergutNc150P3_FD_190354 | JGI IMG/M metagenome (GOLD analysis project Ga0268262, IMG submission 190354) | Nasutitermes corniger P3 segment gut microbial community from laboratory colony in Florida, USA - Nc150 P3 (SPAdes) (version 2) | ecosystem: Host-associated > Arthropoda: Insects >... | reverse complement strand
CGGCCTTCGCCACGCCGCCGTTGTATTTCAGCGCCCGCACCGTGGCCACGACCACCACGCAGCTGGGGGTCAGCCCCGCCGCGCGGCACTTGATGTCCAGGAATTTCTCCGCGCCGAGGTCCGAGCCGAAGCCCGCCTCGGTGATCGTGTAGTCCGCCAGCTTCAGCGCCAGCTTCGTGGCCCGCACGGAGTTGCAGCCGTGGGCGATGTTCGCGAAGGGCCCGCCATGCATGAGCGCGGGGGTGTTCTCCAGGGTCTGCACCAGGTTGGGATTGACGGCATCCTTCAGCAGCAGCGTCATCGCGCCGCACACGCCCAGATCGCGGGCGTAGACGGGCTTGTTATCATAGGTAAACGCAATAAGAATCCTGCCGATCCGGGCGCGCAAATCGGCGCGGTCGGCGGCAAGGCAGAGGATCGCCATGACCTCGCTGGCCACGGTGATCTGGAAGTGGTCCTCGCGGGGCACGCCGTTGATTTTGCCGCCCAGCCCTACGTTGATGTTGCGCAGGGCGCGGTCGTTCATGTCCATGCAGCGCTTGAGGAGGATTTGCCGCGGGTCGATCCCCAGGGGGTTGCCCTGTTGCAGGCTGTTGTCCAGCGCGGCGCAGAGCAAATTATTCGCCGCCGTGATGGCGTGCATGTCCCCGGTGAAGTGCAGGTTGATGTCCTCCATGGGCACCACCTGGGCGTAGCCGCCGCCCGCCGCGCCGCCCTTCACGCCGAACACGGGCCCCAGCGAGGGCTCCCGCAGGGCGATGACGGCGTTCTTGCCGATGCGCCGCATGGCCTGCCCCAGCCCCACCGTCACTGTCGTCTTGCCCTCCCCCGCCGGGGTGGGGTTGATGGCCGTAACGAGCACCAGCTTGCCGTCCGGCCTGCCCTGCGTCTTGGCGAACAGCCCGTTGCTCAGCTTGGCCTTGTATTTGCCGTAGTACTCCAGGTCCCCCTCCTCCAGGCCGAGCCCGGCGGCGATTTGCCCTATGGGCAGCATTTGCGCGCGCTGCGCGATCTCCACGTCGGTGAGCATAGAGTCACCCCTTTCATCCCATTGATTATATAGCAGCGCCGCGGCCTTGTCAAATATATTTTTCTTGACGCGCCCGGTTTCCTGTGCTATACTTGCCATATCCTCTCAACGAAAGGAGAATGCACATGTCGGTATTGATTGAGGAGGCCGCTCCGGCCTAACTGAATAGGGCATAGGCGGACCGGGCGCACTGCGCTCTTGTTTTGCTTATGCCGGAAAGTAACCTTCCCGCAGGCGGTGCAGCCGGATGGAGGCTGCTTTGCCTGCGGGTATTTTCATGCCCAAAAGAAACGAAAGCAGGAAAAAATACTATGCCACGATATAAGGAAACCCTCGCGCGGATGGGCCTCGCCCGCTGCAAAGCAGAGCAAATCCGCGAAAAGGACGGCATCTCGCTCTGGCGCGTGTATTCGCCCCAGGGCAGCCGTGTCCTGAAAGTATTTGAGCGGCCGGAGGACCGCAGGGAAATCCAGGCCTATGAGCTGCTGCGCGCGCTCGGCGTGCCGACGATTCGCGTACTCGCCCAGACCCAGGACGCCCTGCTGCTGGAGGACCTCGAGGCCTCCCCCATCTGGCGCCTGGGAACGCAGGCGGACATGGACGACCCGGCCGTCGCCCGCGCCCTGGCCGCGTGGTACCGCCAGCTGCATGCCACCGGGCGCGTATACCCCGGGTTGGCCAAGCTCATCAGCGAAAACGACTGCTTCACGCAGCGGCACATGCGCGCGCTGGCGCAGGCGATGCCCGACGAGGCGTTCTGGCCGCGCCTGCTGGACTGCCTGCCCACGCTGCGCCGCAGGATTGACGCGTTTTCGCACACGCTGACCTACAACGATTTCCATTGGAGCAACCTGGCCATCGCCCGCGACGGCGCGGCGGCGGCGATGTTCGACTATCACATGATGGGCCGGGGCTATGTCTACGCGGACCTGCGCAATGTCACATCGTCGCTTTCCCCAGCGGCGGGGCGCGCTTTTCTGGAGGCCTACGGGCCCTTTGACCCAGCCGAGCAGCTTGCCGACGCCCTGCTCTCCGAGCTGTATTCGCTCTGGGCAGCCACGCAGCGCAAGAGCTTCCCGCGCTGGGCGCTGCCCGCCGTGGAGAAGCTGCACAACGGCACGCTGCTGCGAAATCTTGAAAAAATAATGATGGAGGAACCCCAAACAATGAACAATCACATCACCATCCGCCCGGAGACCCCGGACGATCACCACGCCGTGGAGCTGCTCAGCCGCGACGCCTCCCTCGGCTATTACAAGGACGAGGCCGACGCGCACCTCCACGCGCACAAAACGCGCAAGCACCGGCTATTTTTGCCCGAGCTCTCCTTCGTGGCGGAGCTGGACGGCAAGCCGGCGGGCAGCATCATGTATACCAAAAGCAAGCTCATCACCAAGGGCAAGACCTACCGCGATACCGTCTGTTTACAGCGCTTGAGCGTGGCCCCCTGGGCGCAGGGCCGGGGCGTGGGCGCGGCGCTGGTGCGGCACACCCTCCCCTTGGCAAAGGAGATGGGCTACCGCGCGGTGCTCTTCCACGGCAACCCGGATTACTACCCGCGCCTGGGCTTCCGTCCCGCGTTCGAGTTCGGCGTCGGGCGCGAACCCAGCGAGCACTTCCACTGCATGGAGCTCTACGAGGGCGCGCTGGACGGCATCTCGCACGGCAGGTATGTGGAAATGGACGTGCGCCTGCCCAAGTGGCAGGTGCGGCTGTACAACCGCCGCTTCCCCCCGCCGGATACCTCGTGGGTGAAGCCCATCGAAGTCCTGCTCGATCAGCTGGAGCCGCTTGCGCGCAAAGCAATCGCGGGCCTTGGCCTCAAGACACTCTACCAGATGTGCCGCCAGAGCGAGCGCAGCGTCGCGGCACTGCCCGGCATAGACGCCGCCGCCCTCGAAACCATCCGCAGGGTGATGCGCGAATGCAATTACGGCTGGGGAACGCAACAAGAGCATGAGGGGGGAACTGCTTGAAGGATTACCGATCCACCCCCTGCGAGGAGAGCTTCACCTGCAAGGCTTGCGGCGCGCCCGTGACGCCGGAGGGCGCGGGCACACGGCACCGCAACCACTGCCCGCGTTGCCTCTCCGGCCTGCACCTGGACGCGGACGAGCCGGGCGACCGGGCCTCCGCCTGCGGCGGGGTGATGGAGCCCATCGGCGTATGGGTGCGCAAAAACGGGGAATGGGCCGTCATCCACCGCTGCCGGGCCTGCGGCGCGCTGGACTCCAACCGCGTCGCCGCGGACGACAACCCCGTGCTGCTGATGTCCATCGCCGTCAAGCCCCTGGCCATGCCGCCCTTCCCGCTGGGGCGGCTGGAACTGAACGTAAAGGAGGCCCCGCATGATTGACCTGACGACCTACGGCTACATCCCCCAGCCCCACGACCCCAGCCTTCTCCCCGCCCGCGTCACCGCCGTGCACCGTGAGCGCTATGAGCTCGTCTGCGCCCACGGGCCGGCCTTCGGCAGGCTCAAAACGGGCTCCTATTATGGCCCCGCGGCCGTGGATTTCCCCACGGCGGGCGACTTCGTGCTGCTGCAATATGTCGAACACGGCGACAGCGTGATCACCGAAACCCTGCCGCGCCGCAGCGTCTTCCTGCGCCGCGACCCCACCCCGGGCCGGGGCGAGCAGGCCGTCGCCGCCAACTTCGACACCTGCTTCCTCATGGCCTCGCTCAACCGGGATTTTAACCCGGCAAGGCTGGAGCGCTACCTCACCCTGGCGTGGCAAAGCGGCGCAACGCCTGTAATTTTGCTGACGAAATCAGACCTGATGGAGGACTTCGCCGCGCAGGTGCGGGCCGCGCAGGAGATTGCCATGGGCGTGGAGGTCATCCCCTTGAGCGCCGTGACGGGCTTTGGGCTGGAGCGCCTCGCGCCGTATTTGCAGCCGGGCCAGACCGTGGTGTTTTTGGGCTCCAGCGGCGTGGGGAAATCCAGTTTGCTTAACGCGCTGCTGGGCGAAACGGCCATGGCGGTGCGCGAAATCCGCGAGGGGGACAGCCGCGGCAGGCACACCACCACCCACCGGGAGCTGTTTCTGCTGCCCGGCGGCGCGATGGTGATCGACACGCCCGGCATGCGCGAACTGGGCATGTGGGACGTCTCCACGGGCCTGGGCACCGCCTTCGCCGACGTGGAGGCCGTTCTGGCCCGGCCGTGCAGGTTCTCCGACTGCAAGCACGAAAGCGAGCCCGGCTGCGCGGTGAAAGCGGCCATCGCCCGCGGTGAGCTGCCCGCCGAGCGCTGGGAGAGCTATCGCAAGCTCAAGCGCGAGGCCCGCTGGAGCGACGACCCCACGGGCGCTTTGCAGGAAAAATGGGCGCGCAACAAGGCAATCGCCCGGTGGAGCAAGCAGCAGAAGAAAAATGGGGGGATTAGGAAATGAACATCATCAACTTCACCGAAGCCCACGCCGCGCAGGCCATATTCATGCTGCCTGTCGGTGCAGGAGGGAACCGATATTCCGGCCGGATCCGTTGGGCGAAAAAATGGGACTGGGGCGTCGGAAACGTGATTGCCAGGCGCCTGCGCCGCCATCGGTTTTCCGGCTGGGAGACCGTCGTCGTCGCGATGGTCAACGGGGAATACGCCGGGTTTTGCGCGCTGGAAAAAAAGGACGGCTATGGAACCGACCTTGATGTTTCGCCGTTTGTCACCGCCGTCTATGTCGATCCCAAATTCCGTGGCCGTGGCTTGGTTGGGAATGTACTCGATGCCGCCTGTGGCTTCGCGCGCTCCCTCGGGTTTGACGCGGTGTATCTCATCAGCAGCCACCAAGGCTTGTATGAGAAATACGGGTTTGCGCAGTTCACACAGACAGTCGTCAAGACCGGCAAAACGGAACCTGTATTCAGAAAAACGCTATGACGAAAGGAGCAACCCATGAACATCATCAACTTCACCGAACCCCACGCCGCGCAGGCCATGCGCCTCGCCCAGGCGGCCTACGACGCCGAGCGCGCCCTCGTGCCCGCCCTGTCGGACATGCAAGTGCCTGACCTGCGGCACTTGGCGAAAAACAACCGGGGCGTCGCCGCCTTTGAGGGCGACACAATGCTCGGCTTCCTCGGCGCGCAGGGGCCGTTCAAGCGGGCCTTCGGCTCGACGCCCGTCAAGGGCGTGTGGTCGCCAGTGCATGCCAACGCGGCTATCGGCGACAAGGCACGGGTGTATCACCGCATGTACCAGGCGGCGGCGGAAAAATGGGTCAATGCGGGGGCGCTGGCCCACTGCCTCACCCTCTATGCCCACGACGAGGAGGCCAAGCAGGCGTGGTTTACTTATGGGTTTGGCATGCGATGCATTGACGCCGTCAAGCTGATTGAGCCCGGCGAACCGGAGGGTGATTTTCTTGAGCTGCCGCGCGAACGCTTCGGGGAGGCACAGGCGCTGCGCAGGGCGCTCTGCCGATACGAGGGAGAATCTCCCTATTTTTTGAAAAGGCGCTTTTCACCGGACAACGAGAAGGACGCCCGCGTTTTCGTGGCCAGGCAGGCCGGCCGGTTCGCCGCCTACCTGAAACTCCGCAACGATGGAGAAACCTTTGCCAGCCAAGCGACAAACATGATGCACATCTGCGGGGTTTATGCCGTCCCGGAGGCGCGCGGCACGGGACTGTACGCCAATTTGCTGCGCTATGTGGAGGGCGTTTTGGCCGGGGAGGGCTATACCCGCCTGGGCGTGGATTACGAGAGCTTCAACCCGAACGCGCTGTATTTTTATCCCAAGCACTTCACGGTGTACACAAATTCCCTGGTAAGGCGCATTGACGAAAGGGGAAATCAAAGGCTGTTTTAACTATAATACCTTCCCAAAAAACAGGTTCAGCACCACAACCCCGCCCGTAACCGCGGCCATGCACCCCGCGGAAACAAAATCGCGCGCGCAAAATTTCAGCTGCTTGAGGCTCGTGCGCTTGCCCTCGCCGGTGTAGCAGCGGCTCTCCATGGCGTAGGCCAATTCGGCCGCGCGGCGGAACGCCGAGACGAACAGCGGCACCAGCACCGGCACGAAGGCCTTCACCCGCTGGGGCAGGCTGCCGGTCTCCAGGTTCGCCCCGCGGGACTTCTGCGCGTTCATGATGCGGTCGGTCTCCTCGATGAGCGTGGGCACGAAGCGCAGCGCGAGGGTCATCATCATGGCGAACACGCCCACCGGCACGCGCAGCTTCGCCAGCGGCGAGAGCAGCCGCTCCAGCCCCGTGGTGAGCATGCTGGGCGTAGTGGTATAGGTCAGCAGGGAGCTCACGGCGATGAGGCAGCTGATGCGCACGACGGTGAAAATCGCGGTGTACACGCCCATGTCGGTGATGGCGGGGCGCCATTTCCACAGGGGGAGGGTCACCAGCACCGTGGCGCCCTCGCCGCCGGAGTAGAACAAATTCAGCACGCTGGTGAACAGAATCAGCACCATGATGGGCCGCAGCGAGCGCAGCAGCATGCCCGCCGGCACCCGCGAGAGCGCGCACAGCGCGAGCGTCGCCAGGGCCAGCAGCCCCAGCGAAAAGAAATTGTGCGTGAGGAACACCACCACCATAAATACCAGCGTGAGCGTGAGCTTCATGCGGGCGTCCATGCGGTGCAGGGGCGAGCTGCCGGCGAAATATTGGCCGATGGTGATGTCTTTGATCATGCTATTCCTCTACTCTCTCCCTCGTGTCGCTCACGGTTTGCATTTTGCCGTCTATCAGCTTTTTTATAACTATGTGTTTACCTACAGGCATAGCTTCTCCGTCTTTTTCTTCAAAAAGGATTTTGCCATCCTCGCTTTCCACAAGCACAAACATGCCGTTTCTGTATTCATACCAAGCAAACCCCCATTCTATACCGCCGCCCGACCTGCTGAAAGCTTTTATGCGGCCATCGTCGTCCAATTGAAAAAATTGCCAATCTCCGTTGATCTCCTGCAGCTGTTCATTCGGCACGAATTTTTTTTGTTTGTTGTCCCACAGCCAAAAAAGGTGCACTGGGTCTACGACGCTCGGACGGCAGTAAAGCGCAATATCCAAATAGCCGTCGTTGTTGAAATCTTGAAGCTCAAACCCATAGTTGTCCATTTTCATGCTTTGGTGGGTTTCAAAGCCGTTCAACCACTGAAAAAACTGTCCTTTCGCTTCAATTTGAATTTCGCTGATATTTGTGTTTTCCCTGAAACGAGGCACACCATCCACATCATATTCGATCTCGCCATTTTTAGAATTACGTGCATATACGCGCGTCCATACGCCTTGCAGCGCAAAGGTGAACTCGGGCATATCCGGATGAATGCGCGCGGTTACTTCATGATAAATGGACTCTATTTCCTCCCGAGGAAGAGTAGACGCTTCCGTCATTGTGGTTGGTGCTTCCGTTAGCTCTGGCTCCATCTGCCCGCATGCGCAAAGCGCCAGCAGTGAGGCGCACAGGAGCGCGGCAAATGCACGTTTCATGCGACCTCCCCCTCCCCCTTCAGCCTCCTCAGCTCCTCCATCCCCTGCTCCATCGTATAAACCCCCGTCCCCACCGGCAGGCCCATCTCTTTCAGGCGCAGGAAAATGCGCGTTACCGTCGGCACGGTGAGGCCCATTTCGGCCAGCTCCGCCCCGCGGGAGAACACCTCCTCCACCGTGCCGTGCATGGCCGCCCGGCCCCGGTCCATCACCAGCACGTGGTCAGCCATGCGGGCAACCTCCTCCATGTTGTGGGAGATCAAAATCACCGTGCGGCCCGTTTCGGCGCGGTAGCGGGCGATCATGGAGAGTATTTGCTCCTTGCCCATGGGGTCGAGCCCTGCGGTGGGCTCGTCGAGCACCAGGGCCTGCGGCTCCATGGCCATGACACCCGCGATGGCCGCGCGCCTTCTCTCCCCGCCCGAGAGGTCAAACGGCGACTTGCCCAGGCAGCTCAGCGGCAGCCCGACGTACTCGATCGCGCGCAGCACCCGCTCGTGAATTTCGTCCGGCGGGAGTCCCATGTTCTTCGGGCCGAAGGCGACGTCCTTCTCCACGGTCTCCTCGAAGAGCTGGTATTCCGGGTACTGGAAGCACAGCCCCACCCAGAAGCGGGACGCGCGGATCGATTTTTTATTTTCCCAGATGTCCTTGCCGTCCACGAGCACGAGGCCCGCGGTGGGCTTGAGCAGGGCGTTCAGGTGCTGCACGAGGGTGCTTTTGCCCGAGCCCGTGTGGCCGATGACGGCCAGCAGCTCGCCCGCCTCCACGCGCAGGTCGATGCCCTCAATGGCGGCGGGGATGGCTTTGATTGTGTTCGGGTAGCGGTAGGTGAGGCCGCGGGTTTCGATGGCGTTCATGGGTGCTCCTTTTGTTCTATGCACTCTCACAGTTCCCTTCTGCATTCCGCGAATAAATACAGCGGAAGATCCGGCCTTTTTTCTTCCTCGTAGTAAACATTGGGTTCAAACATGTTCGCGCATACAAAGCCGCAGCGCGCCAGCCGGTTGAAATAAAACGAGATCGGCCTGTGATACTGCGAGGTGACGCTGTCGCCCCACCGGCAGTCGTGCCGCTGCGGCGCAAGGTAGGTCGTAACCAGCTTACCCAGCGGCCTGCCCTCCTCGTTTCTCACCCAATCGCCCCGATAATATACGGGATGCATAACGGAAAAGAACAGCCGTCCTCCGGGCTTGAGCACCCGGGCGAACTCTCCCAGTGCGACGTCGATTGGCTCGATGTCCATGAGCACCAAATTGGAGAACACCAGGTCGAAGGCGGCGTCCTCATAGGGCAGCGCGGCGCAGAGGTCGGCTGTGTCAAAGCGGCAAAGCAAGTGCGTTTCACGGGCCCGCGCAATGACCGCCGCCGAGCCATCGCAGCCGGTGACAATGGCTCCCTTGCGGCGGAACATCTCGGTGTACTCGCCGTCTCCGCAACCTGCGTCCAACACGCAAAGGCCGCTCATGTCATCGAAATAATCCTCCGCAAAGCGCCTGCAAAACTGCGAATACCTGTTTTCTTCCTTGTACTGCGAATAAAAAACTGCCGCGTGCTCCCATTCAGTCATGAAGATTTCCTTTCCGCAAACAATTCATATATCCCCTGCGCGCACTCCTCTTCCGTCAGCACCCCCTCTGGCATCCCCGGGAACTCCCCCCGCACCATATCGGCGAACAGCGCGGGCACAGGCAGCTCTAGCCCCGCCTTGCGCAACGCGTCCGCTTGGGCGAACACCTCGCGGGGCGGGCCGTCGAGCAGGATTTCGCCCTCGTGCATCACCATCACGCGCCCGGCGCGGGCGGCCTCGTCCATGAAGTGCGTGATGAACAGCACCGTGATGCCCCGCTCGCGGTTCAGGCGCAGCACGGTGTCCATCACCTCGCGGCGGCCCCGGGGGTCGAGCATGGCGGTGGATTCGTCCAGCACGAGCATGTCGGTCCGCATGGCCAGCACGCCCGCGATGGCCACGCGCTGCTTCTGCCCGCCGGAGAGCTTGTGCGGCTCGGAAAGCCGATGGTCGTACATCCCCACAGCCTTGAGCGCCTCGTCCACGCGGGCGCGGATTTCGTCCGGCGGCACGCAGAGGTTCTCCGGCCCAAAGGCCGCGTCGTCCTCCACCACCGCCGCGATGATCTGGTTGTCCGGGTTCTGGAACACCATGCCCACGCGGCGCCGCACCTCGAAGAGGTTGTCCTCGAGGGAGGTGTCCAGGCCCTCCGCCAGCACGCGGCCCTCCCGCGGCGTGAGCAGGCCGTTGCACAGCTTGGCCACGGTGGATTTCCCCGAGCCGTTGTGCCCCACCAGCGCGACGAACTCCCCGCGCCCGATGGCAAAGTTGAGGTTCTTCACGGCGGGCAGGGCTTCGCCGCCCTCCTCGGCGGGATAGGCATAGGCGACGTTTTCGAATGCGATCAGGGGTTGGTTCATGTCGGTTCCTTTGATATGTATGATCCCCCGGTGTTGCCGGGGTTCAGCGTGCCGCCGCGCTCCATCAGCAGGCATTTGACCAGCGAGGTGCACACCGGGCGGTGGCGCGTGCCCCGCGGCACGACGATCAAATCCCCCTGCCGCAGGGGCACCAGGCCGTCGTCCAGCTCCAGCGCAAATTCGCCCTCAAGGACGTAGAACAGCTCGTCCGATTCCTCGTGCGCATGAAAATCCAGCGTGCGGTTCTCCGCTTGCAGCACGTGCAGCGCCTGCCCGTTGCACATGCCCACGGGCACGTACTCGAACAGCGCCTTGGCCGCGTTGGCGGCGTCCAGCAGATTGACGGGCCTCAGCATGGGGGGATTCCTTTCACCAGAAATAAGCAGGGGTTGTCCTCGTCCCAGTAATGCGTGAAAACCTCCAGCGGCACAAAGCCCTGCTTGAAATAAAACTTGCGCGTGCGCTCGTAGGGCTCGTAGTCAGCCGAGGCATCGAGGGTTTTCACGGTGAGATACCTGTAATTTCTCTCACGCAAATATTCTTCGGCCATCGCCAGCAACTGTGCGCCAATCCCGTGCCTGTGATATTCCTCCAGCACACCGATGCTGTGCACATCGCCCGTGTATTCGTTGTGCAGCTTCAACGCCAGGAAGCCCACCGCCCGCGCGCCGTCATAGGCCGCGAAGAAGGGGAAGTCCCGGTACAGCACGGCCTTGCGGTCGATGTCCTCCGGCGGGCTGAACCACTGGGGCAGGCTGTGCATGATTGCAAGCGTAATCGCTGATTTCTCGTCCGGGCAGTCTGCTTGCCTGATTTCGATCATGTTGCTGCCTTTCTCATGATATCCTTTGGGTATTCCTTGCTTCCGCACTGCGGCGGCAGGGTGAACGCACTCTCCCCTACCTTGACATAGCCATGCGCAAGATAAAACGCGATGGCGCGCGTGTTTTGGGAAAGCACGTCCAGCACCAGGTTGCGATAGCCCTGCGCGCGCAGCTCTTCCTCCGCGCGGGTAAGCAACGCATGCCCATAGCCCTTGCCCACGGCGTCCTCCCGCAGGTAGAGGGCGGCAATATACCCGTCGTCCGGGAAAGCCTCTGCGAGAGAGTTTCCGAAGCTGCAAAAGCCCAGCAGCTCGCCATTGTCAAACAGCAGCAAGGGCCGCCTGCCCCTTTTGAAGGCCTCTCGGAAGTGCTTGTAACGTTCCTGATCGGAAGCGCCGGCCAAATATTCAGCGTCCAATATGTCCTTGTAGGCCCATTGCCAGCAATCATTGATAAATGCCGCGGCCTGCCGCAGCTCTTTGCGTTTCGCATAGCGAATCTCCATCAATTCCCCTCCCATATCGCCGTGCTCCCGCAGGGCAGTACCAGGCCCGTGGCCTCCACCGGCAGGCCGATCTCGTCGCAACGCACCTGACCGCCCAGGCGGCGTGCCAGCAAATATTGCATCACGGCGGGCGAGAGCTCTGCCGAATAGCTGTTGAGCAGCAGCATGGCCTTGTCGCTCAGCAGCTCGGCGCACAGGGCGAGGAAGCCGTCGAGCTCCTCGGTCAGCTGCCAGACCTCGCCGCCCGGGCCGCGCCCGTAGGAGGGCGGGTCGAGCAAAATCACGTCGTACTTGCTCCCCCGGCGGATTTCGCGCTGGGCGAATTTGACGCAGTCGTCCACGATCCAGCGCACGGGGCGGTCGCTCAAGCCGCTCAAGGCGGCGTTTTCGCGGGCGCGCTGCACCATGCCCTTCGCGGCATCCACGTGGGTCACATGCGCCCCGGCGGCAAGGCACGCGAGGGTCGCGCCGCCTGTGTAGGCGAACAGGTTGAGGACTTTCACTAGCTTGTCCGACTTTTGTATATGCGAACGGAGCAAGTCCCAGTTCACCGCCTGCTCGGGGAACAGGCCCGTATGCTTAAACCCCATTGGCTTGACGCCGAAACGCAACTCCCCATAGGAGACCTGCCATTCGTCGGGCATGGGGCGCAGGGGTTCCCAATGGCCGCCGCCGCTGGCCGAGCGCTCATAGCGCGCGTGAGCCTTGCCCCACAGGGGGCTTGTGCGCCCACCCTTCCAGATCACCTGCGGGTCGGGGCGGATGAGCAGAACCTCCCCCCAGTGCTCCAGGCGTTCGCCGTCGGAGCAGTCCAGGAGGGCGTAGTCCTTCCACTGATTAGCCGCGCGCATGTAAACCCTCTATTTCTGTGTGATCAGTCCCTGGGGCACGTCGCCCACGATGACGGTTTCGGCCAGGCATACGGTGAGGTTCACCTCGCTGGTCGCGGTGCCGCTGGGCAGGATGACCGAGAGCGTCACCCGCAGGTCCATGAGGATGCGGTGCATGGTCTGGTTCACGCCCGCGCCGGAAAGCTCGCTGCGGATGTCGGACAGGGCGCTGCCCGCCATGGCCAGGGGCACGGTAATATTCGGCCCCGCGCCCGCGAAGAGGCTGCTGCCCAGCAGGGCCCCCAGGGGCAGCTTCAGCCGTCCGCGCCGCAGGTTGACGGCCTTCTCCACCGCGTCGTTGATCTTGGCCCGCAGCAGGTTGAGCTCCACGGCGTTGGTCTGAATGGCGCGGATGCCGTCCTCGCCGCCGCCGTAGCCCACCAGGCGCTCGTAGGTCACCCGCTCGTCGGTGAGCACCTGCTCCACGGCGGCGGAGACCGCGGCGGCGGCCTGCTGCTCCGCGGCGATTTCGGCCAGGGCCCGCACCTGCGGGGCCACGCGCCGGTCCAGGATCGCGCAAAAGCCCACGACAGCTGTCGCCAGCGCCAGCAGCAGCGCAAGGGTATGTAAGCGCAGCCGCCCGCCGCGCAGCCCCCGCCTCCTGAAGCCCGTGATCCTGACCCTCCACCGGGGCCTGCGGCCCAAACGGCGCATACCATCCCCCCCACTTCAGCCTGCCATTATCTATATGCCGGGGAGGGGTTGTATCAGTATACACCTTTTTGCCGCAAAAAGCAAGGATTTTGCTTGCCTAGCGGGAAAATATGTGGTAGAATCATAGTACAGCCAAGGAAGGATATCGGGGGATCAGCATGAACATCATCGGCTTTGCCGCAAGCCCGCGCAAGAACGGCAATACCGCCTGGGCGGTCAGCCAAATACTCGAAGGCGCGCGGGAGCAGGGGGCGCAAACCCGGGCCTTTTCCGCCAGTGCGCTTGACATTAAGCCCTGCCAGGGCTGCCTGGGCTGCGTGCAGGGCGGCGGGTGCGTCATGGACGACGACATGCGGCAGATTTACGGGGCGCTGCAGCAGGCCGACGCCCTGGTGCTCGGCTCGCCGGTCTACATGGGCCAAATGGCCGCGCAGGCGAAAATCTTCACCGACAGGCTCTTCGCGCAGATCACCCCGCGTTTTTCGCCGAAGTTCCGGGAGGAAAACGCCGGGAAGAAGCTGGTGCTCGCCTTCACGCA
>Ga0268262_10005026_pt1 | contig 13311 bp, 8 predicted proteins | sample TergutNc150P3_FD_190354 | JGI IMG/M metagenome (GOLD analysis project Ga0268262, IMG submission 190354) | Nasutitermes corniger P3 segment gut microbial community from laboratory colony in Florida, USA - Nc150 P3 (SPAdes) (version 2) | ecosystem: Host-associated > Arthropoda: Insects > Digestive... | reverse complement strand
CAGGGGCGCAACGAGCTGGCCAACAACACCAATTACGACAAGGACAGCCGCCGATGGCAGCAGAACAGGCCCTATGCCGAATACACTTCGGCCTCCATCAAGACCGTTGGCAAGAGGGAGTTTTTGTATGGGCGCTTTGAAGTCCGCGCCAAGATACCTACCGGCGGCGGGGCGTGGCCTGCGATATGGACACTAGGGAACACGATGGGATGGCCCAACAACGGCGAAATAGACATCATGGAGTACTACCGCATCAGCGAGGTGCCGCACATCCTAGCCAACGTGGCGTGGGGCAGCGATGTGAAACCGTCCGGCGAGTGGCGCACCAAGGCCATCCCTTACAAAAAATGGACCGACGGCGATCCGCACTGGGGCGACAAATTCCACGTCTGGAGGATGGACTGGGACGAAAGCCATATCAGGCTCTATCTCGATGACGAACTGCTAAACGAAGTTCCTCTAAGCGAAACGATTAACGGCGAAAGGGGGCAGAGAAAAAATCCATTCATGCAGCCCCACTATATACTGCTCAACCTCGCCATTGGTGGCAATAATGGCGGAATTATAGACAAGGCCGCCTTTCCGATGGATTACAAGATAGACTATGTGAGGGTATATCAGAGGAAAAAGATGCCCTAGCGCGGCTGACGGTGCCGATGGGCGCTAGAATGGTTTTCCAAGAGGGCCAGATGACCGAAAACCCAAGCACTTCCCAGCGCGTCCGTCAGCGGGCGGCAATGCTCTCTGTCGCCGTGGGAGTGATAATACTCGCGGCCAAGTACTACGCCGCGGCAATATCTGGCTCCGCCGCGCTATGGTCAGACGCCATAGAGAGCGTCGTGAACATCATAGGCGCGATATTCGCCTTTGGAGCTGTGCGACTGGCGGAAAGGTCGGCGGACAGGGAGCATCCTTTTGGGCATGGGAAGGTGGAACACTTTAGCGCGGCGTTTGAGGGCGGGCTGATAGCCATAGCTGCGGCGTTAATCGCTTGGGAGGCCATCACCGTCCTATACCAACAACTTTTCTTGGGCGCTGACACCATCAAAGAACTGGGGCTGGGGCTGACGTGGAACTTCGCGGCCGGGGCCTTGAATGGCTTGCTCGGCCTCTTGCTGATTTTTATCGGCAAAAAGCACCAATCCGAGGCGCTGAAGGCTGACGGGCAGCACGTCCTTTCCGATTTTTGGACTACGCTTGGTGTGCTTCTGGGCTTGCTGTTGGTAAAACTGACAGGGCTGAACTGGCTAGACCCCCTGATAGCACTCATAGTCGCTGCACTATTGGCCAAGACGGGCATCAGGCTAGTGGGGCAGGCCGGCCGCGCACTGATGGACACGGAAGACCCTGAAATGCTTGAAAAACTTGTTGCATCCATGAACCACGTCCGCCCCCCAGAAGTGATAGCCCTGCACGAGATGCGGACGATGCGCTCTGGCAGGCACACATACGTCGAAATCCACGTCGTCCTGCCTGGACACTACCCATTGACCCAGACCCACGCCCTGGCAGAGGACTTTGGCAAAAATGCCATACTGGACGCTGGCATAGAGGGCGAAATGCACACCCACGTTGACCCCTGCCAGCAGGCTTGGTGCGCGGACTGCGCGGTGGTGGGCTGCACCATGAGGCTGGCTCCCAAAACGGCGCCAATGGATCTGACAGTCGAGGAAAGCACGGCGCAGGGAGATATTTGAGGCTCTATTGCCGGGCAGAGCATTCTTCCAGCTTGGGGGCGAACCTCGGAACCATTTATTCCAATTCTAATTCAAAATTGCCTCCATAGCCCCTGATTGGTTGGCATCATATTCGCTCTTATATGGGCGTTGGTGTCAATATGATGACCATTTGGGAAAAAATACTGCCATATATAACCCGCCTCAGTCGGCGGGTTGACCTTGCCGTGCCAATTTTCGTGCTGGTGGCGATGGTCGTGTTGATTCTCCCGCTGCCCGCTTTCGCGTTGGATGGGCTGATCGTTGCAAATATAACTATTTCGTTATTGATCCTGATGCTGGGGATGTACGTCAACAAGCCCCAAGAATTCAGCGCCTATCCATCAATTTTATTGATAATCACGCTATACAGGCTTGCGGTCAATGTGGCCACCACTAGGCGCATCCTTCTGTTTGGCGGCGAGCAGGGCGTAGCGGCAGCAGGCCACATGGTAAAGGCATTCGGCCAGTTCGTCGTGGGCGGCAGCTATGTCATCGGCTTGGTCGTATTCCTAATTTTATTGGCCATCCAGTTCTTGGTGATCAACCACGGCGCTGGGCGCATCGCGGAAGTGACGGCGCGCTTCACGCTGGACGCTATGCCAGGCAAGCAGATGGCCATAGACGCAGACCTGAACGCGGGCTACATAGACGAGCAAGAGGCCAGGAAGCGGCGCAGGGAGCTACAGGAAGAGGTCAATTTCTATGGGGCCATGGATGGCGCGGTCAAGTTCACGCAGCGGGACGCGATAGCCTCATTTTTGATATTGCTGGTCAACATAGTGGCCGGCATCGCCATTGGCGTGCTGAAATACGACCTAGAAGTGCTGCAGGCGATGGAGACATACACCCTCCTGACAGTCGGCGACGGTCTAGTCACTGCGATACCTTCGCTCCTGATAAGCATCGGCGGGGCCATCCTCACGACTAGGAGCAGCAGCAAGTCCGACAACATGGGCTCCGACGTCATCAACCAATTCTCCAAGGACGGCCGCCCGCTATACATCGGCTCTGGAGCGCTCTTCTTCTTTGGCATCATCCCTGGGATGCCGCTGCTCCCATTTTGGTTCATGGCCGCAGCCACGGGCGGCATGGCCTTCGCCATATCCAAGCTTGCCACAAAGAAAGCAAAGGAAGCCAGCCTTGCCGAGGCAAAGGAAAAAATGAAACCCGAAGGGCCGGAGAAGGTGGAGGCCCTACTAAAGATAGACCCATTGGGACTGGAAGTCGGCTATGGCCTGATCCCGCTCCTAGACGTGGCCCAAGGCGGCACGGTGCTAGAGCGCATCAAGACGGTGCGGCGCCAGATAGCGCAGGAGCTAGGCGTGGTCGTGCCACCGATAAGGATCAGGGACAACCTGCAACTGCCGCCCAATATTTACCGCCTGTTGATGCGCGGTGAAGAGGTGGGGCGCGGCGAATTGATGGCGGGCCAGTTCTTGGCCATGAACCCCGGGACGGCGACAGAGCCGCTACCAGGAAAGGCCACCAAGGAGCCAGCATTCGGCCTGCCGGCCTTCTGGGTGTCCGAGGCCAACAAAGACAGGGCCCAACTGTCCGGCTACACGGTGGTGGACGGCCCAACCGTGATGACGACGCACATATCGGAATTGCTCAAACAAAGGGCCCCGGAGCTTCTGGGCCGCCAAGAGACGCAAGGGCTTTTGGACAACCTGAAAGAGTCAGCGCCCAAGTTTGTGGACGAGTTGGTCCCAGGCGTGGTACCAGTCGCAGTGCTTCAAAAAATCATGCAAAACCTGTTGAGAGAGCGCGTCTCCGTCCGCGATTTGTCGAAGATATTGGAAGCTCTGGCCGACGCTGTCACTGTGACCAGAGATCCTATAATACTCACCGAATTTGTAAGACAGCACCTTGGGCGCGCCATCACCAGCCCGCACCTGTCCGAAGCCAACGAGCTCGGCGTGCTTATTATGGATCCATCCATAGAGCAGACGATCCAGCAGTCCATAGAATCATCCGACAGGGGCAGCTTCTTGGCCATGGATCCAAACCGGATTCAAGAGCTGCTTGTAAGAATCACAAATGGAATAAATGAACTATTGCCCGGAGCCCAGCCGGTGATACTCACCAACCCTGTCATAAGGCCGCACCTGTACCGCCTCTTGGAAAGGGCCATGCCCCACCTGGCTGTCCTCAGCCACTCGGAAGTGCCCTTGGACGTGCGCGTCGTAAGCCTGGGGACGATCTCATGACCTGGAGTGACCCATGCGCGTAAAGACATTTGAGGCAGCCACCATGAAAGAGGCCTTGGCGATGATAAAGGCGGACATGGGCGAGGATGCGTCCATAGTGTCCAACAAGACCAAGAAGCGCACATTGGCGAATGGGGCCAAAGAAACGTATATAGAAGTCACTGCGGCTGTGGATGAGGAATCCCAGCCCGAACCCAGTATGCCAATAAAATCGGATGGAGTATATGCCCTCCGCCAGCCGCTGATCCCAGCGGCAAACAAGCGCCACGCGCCTAGCCATTCCCATTCCCATACTCAGGCCAAGCCACCAGCCCACATTCCAGCCCAAGCGCAGCAACCTGAGCCAGCCAAAGCGCACCATGAGCCACAGCAGCCCGCATGGATCCACGCGAAGCCGGCCCCAAAACCTGCCGCGCAGCCGCCACCCAGCGCGCCAGATGTGGATCTACAGCCTATACGCCGCGAGCTGCTGGAAATCAGGGGGGCTATGGAAGCGCTAAAAGAGCAGGACGCGCGCAACACGTCCATCCTCTCCGAACTAGATCAGCTAAAATCCATGCTGAGCCGCATCCAAAAGCACGGTCTCCCCGGCCTCTCGCACCAACTGCCCCCAGCCCTTCTCGGCCTGTACGGCGACTTGGTGGCCAACGACGTTGACCCCATGACGGCCGTCAGGCTGTGCGAGTACACCCAGCGAGCCCTGTCGGATCAGGGGGGGGAAGAAAATGTTGACCCAGACAAGGTTCGTCTGTTCATGCGCCGCGTCATATCAAACTTCATCCCCGTCGCCGCACCAATCCAGCTAGACCCAAACAAGGTGCAGGTGGCGGCGCTAATAGGGCCGACTGGCGTGGGCAAGACCACCACCATAGCGAAGCTGGCCGCCTTTGCAAAGATAAACCTAAAACAAAAAGTCGCGCTGCTGACTATGGACACCTACCACATGGGCAGCGCAGATCTTTTACAGCAGCACGCGCAGGCCCTGGAAGTTCCCATCCATGTGATCATCACGGCAGAGGACTTGAAGAACGCGCTGAATTTTTACCAAGATCGCTCCTTGGTGCTGATTGACACACCAGGGCACCAGCAGCATGAAACCGCCCGCCTTGACCAGCTTGGGGCCTTTCTCCAAACGCTGCCGCAGGTAGAGGCCCACTTGGTGCTCCCCGCGACGGCCAAGCCGCGAGACTTGGCCGAGATAGCCAAGCGCTTCGAGAGGCTGCGGCCAGACCGCCTCATCTTTACGAAACTTGACGAAACATGCACGTACGGGCCAATTCTTTCCACCTTGGTTCGAGTCAAAAGGCCAATCAGCTACCTTGGCACAGGCCAAGAAATCCCCCAAGACATAGAGCTTGCGACCAGCAAGCGAATCGCAGACTTGATACTCCCCCCTGCACAGGTGCATCAATGACAGGCCAAGCTTCCATGGAAACCATCACGCAGCCCATCGAATCTAATGCCCAGCCACTTTTCCATTCGCGGGTGATCGCCATCACCTCTGGGAAGGGGGGCGTCGGCAAGACCAACGTGGTGGGGGGCATCGCGCTCTCACTGGCAAAGGCTGGCCATCGCGTGGTCGTCCTAGATGCCGACTTTGGCTTGGCCAACTTGGACATCCTATTTGGGCTGTCGCCAAAATACACACTGCAGAACGTGCTCCGAGGCGAGCGCGTGATAGAAGAGATAATCGTGGAAGGGCCATACGGCATGCGCCTGATACCCGCTTCCAACGGCATCCAGCAACTGACGAAGCTGGATTCGGTGGACGAGCTGAGGCTGATACAGGGCCTGCAACGCGTCTCGATAGGCACCGAATGGCTGCTCATAGACACAGCGGCGGGCATCCACGAGTCCGTGACAAAGCTGCTGATGGCGGCCCAAGAAGTGATTCTTGTCAGCACCCCCGAACCCACTTCGCTGGTGGACGCATACGCAATGATAAAATTGATACACGTCCGCGACAAGAGAAAACCCATCTGGCTGCTCATCAACAACGCGCAAAACCAAGAAGAGGCGCAAGATTCCATCGAGGACATCAGAGACGCCGCCATGACCTTTTTAGGCAAAAGCATCAACAGCCTTGGGATGGTCCCCTCGGACAGCCACATCTTGCAGGCGGTGAGGCAGCAGCAGGGCGTGGTCGAGCTTTTCCCCGACAGCCCCGCTTCGGCAGCCTTCCAAGCTATAACCGAGACGCTGGCCGATAAGGCACCCAACGACATAAAGAAGGATGGCATTGACGCATTCTGGAAGGGGCTTCGCAGGGGCTGACTATGGCCGTTACTTTGGGAAGAAAAAAACAGGCCGCGGCCCCGCAGACAGCGGAGTCGGAAAACGATACCAATGCGCGCAGGGACGCTTTGGTTATGGAGCACCTTCCTTTAGTGAAGTACATAGCCTACAAAATATTCAGCCGCCTGCCATCTACGTCGAAGTTTGACATTGACGACCTAATAAACAATGGCATCATCGGCCTCATAGACGCGGCGGATCGTTTCGACCCAGAGCGCAACCTCAAATTCTCCACTTATGCCGAACACAGGATCAGGGGCGAAATACTGGATCGCCTCCGAAATATGGAGCGAGTGCCGCGCACATCGTGGAAAAACAAGAGAAAAATTGATGCCGCCATCCAAGCAATCGAGCAAGAGAAGTGCAGGGCCGCCACGGACGAGGAGATAGCGGAATACCTTGGCATATCCCTCGACGAACTGTACGCAACCCTAGACGAGCTAAAAGGCATATCCTTGGGAATTTTTGCAGACAGCGAAACGGCGGACGGCGAAAACATCATTGACATCATCCCCGACCCGGACACCGAAGACCCCCATCTGCGGCTGCAAGAAAGCGAAGTCCGCAAAATATTGAAAGATGCCATCGCAAAGCTTCCTGACAATCAGAGGGAAACGGTGGAAATGTATTATTTCCATGAATTAAACATGAAAGAAATTGGGGAAAGGCTAAACAACATTTCCGAAAGCAGGGTGTCGCAACTGCACACAAAGGCTATGCTAAGATTGAGGAAGGAATTGCGCAATCAACCAGTGAGCGGGAGGTAGCTGCGAGCAATGGCAAAAATCCTGAGCCAAGAAGAAGTCGATGCCCTACTGAAATCCCACGTCAAGGGCGGGAAGCCTGCTGCCGGCGCCGCGCCAGAAAAGCCAGCAGCCAAGGTAAAAAAGGCCGCCCCCCAGAAAAAGGTCAGCCTCTACAACTTCAGAAGGCCAGACCGCGTCAGCAGGGAGCAAATGAGATCCCTGCACTTCATGCACGACCGCTTCGCCCGAAACTTCAGCTCCAGCCTCTCGGCATATTTAAGGTCAATAACCGAAGTCAACCTGCTGAGCGTCGAGCAGCTTAGCTACCAAGAGTTCCTCTTGTCGGTGCCAGACCCAACGTGCTTCAACGCCATTTCGCTGAGGCCGCTGGAAGGGGCTTTGGCCATGGAAGTGAACCCGCAGCTTGTGTTCCCCATAATTGACAAGATGCTTGGGGGGCCAGGCGAAGCCATCAGGCACATGAGGACGATGACAGACATCGAGCAGTCCATTTTCGACGGCGTGCTAAAGCTGGCACTGGAAGACTTGAGGGACGCATGGAAGGGCATCCTCGACCTAGACTTCAAGGTGCAGACAAGGGAGACCTCCCCACAGCTCATCCAGATCGTCGCACCAAACGAAGTTGTCATACTTATTGTCTTTGAAGTGAAAATGGGGCCTGTGACAGGCATGATAAACCTGGCCATCCCAAGCATCATCCTCGAGCCTGTCGCCAGCAAGTTCGACCAAGAAATGTTCACTGGCTACAAAAAGAGCGCGACCTTTGAAGAGGCCAGGCTGCTGGTCGAGAGCCTCAAGCACTGCGAAATGGCGGTCTCCGCAGAAATCCGCGGCACGACACTGCTTCTGCAAGACTTGCTCCACCTTCAAGCAGGCGATCTGATACCTCTCGCGAAAAAACACGATTCCATGCTGGACTTGACCGTTGACGGAATTCCAAGGATGAAGGGCTATGTGGCGCTGAACGTCCATCAAAAGCGAGTGTTCCAGATCACTTCCACAAAGCAGGAGTACTGAAATGGACCAAGCGACAACAGACCTTTCGGCCCGGATGGGCGAATGCTTCGCAGAGAGCACCACGTCGGTTTTTTCGATGCTGACCGGGCGGGAGTTCACCGTTTCGTCAGGCGAGGGCAAAATACTTGATTATGGCGAACTAGCGTCCAACCTGCCCCCCGATTCCATCTTTGTGAAGACCGCCTACACAAAGGGCGCATCAGGCGGCATTTTCTTCAGCATGCCCCTAAAGGAAAGCACCATCTTGGTTGACCTCATGCTGGGCGGCGACGGGGCCCCATCCGACAGCCTCGCCGGCGACAGCAAGGACGCGCTTTCCGAAACATTCAACCAAGTGATGGGCAGCGCCAACCAGACCCTCTCCGACCAAGCGGGAGAGACGCTGAGCATTTCAGCCCTAGAGATATTGGAGCTTGGCACCATAGACGCCGCCGCGCTTGAAAAAGGCCTTGGCCCAGGCCCTTTTTTGACCATACCCCTAGCCACGTCACAAGAGGCACTGCAAACCAACATCAACCTGATAGTTGCCGCGCTGCTGTACGAACAGCTAAAGCGCAAGCTGGGCTTCGAGGCCCCCGACCCCGCCTCGCAGGCGCCAGCCCAAGCGCCCGCCCAAGCGGCAAGCGCGTCCCAGCCCTTGCCGCAAATGGTCCAGACGGCCGTGTACGAGTCCAACGTGGACACCAGAAACCTGGACCTTTTGCTGGACATCGAATTGCCTGTGGTCGTCAGGATGGGACACACGGAAATGCCATTGGGCGAGCTGCTCAAGCTGACGCCAGGCTCCATCCTCGAACTCAACCGCCCAGCCGACGCGCCAGTTGACCTGTTGGTCAACGGCAAACAGATAGCCAAGGGCGAAGTTGTGGTCGTTGATGGCAATTTTGCCTTCCGCATAACAGAAATCGAGACCCCAGCGGCGAGGCTGCAAAGCCTGAGCTAGCGGCCCATCGCAACGCCTTGGCGCCATGCCACCTAGACACAAAACGAAAAGGCATATACAATAAAATCCCACGGACGCGTAGCTCAGCCTGGTTAGAGCGCTACCTTGACACGGTAGAGGTCGTTGGTTCGACTCCAATCGCGTCCACCACGTTTTTCAAGTAACAATCCAGCGTTTCCAAGGCTTTCAAGGGGCAAATCCTTGGAGGTGCATGGGAACGCTGGATTTTTTTGGCGGATTTTTGGCAGAAATGTGGCCCGTGGGTAACGCGGTGGGTAACTTTGACAATGAACGCGCCTAGCTATCCATGAACGTCTGTGGCGCAAACCTGCCCCACCGCTGGTTCTATGCGCTATCTGCCTCGCGTCAGCGTGTAGGCAATTCGCCTCAATGCCGCGCTGTGGCATGGTTACATTTGAAATGCCGCCAAGATGAAAGGGTATGCGTATTAGTCATACCCTTTGCAATAATGCCTCGCCTTTGACCTGACCTCAACAATGCTAATGTCAATGGTGTGAATCGGATTCACCCCAGCACCGTGTCCACTTTCGGCTGAATCGAAAGTTAGAAGGGGTCGCGTTTGAAATGCGTAGCATTTCGTGAGGCCAGAACGAAGATGAAATATGCAGTAGGACGAAAAGTTGGGGGAAGCCGACACTTCCGCAAAGCCCAACAAGGCGGTCTTTGTATCCGATGGGGCATCGGATGCCAAGAGGCGAGCCGCAGATCGTCGCTGCCGACTAATTCAAAATTGCATGGACGCAATTTTGAATTAGAATTGGAATGATTAGTCCCACGCATCTTTTTTTGGGGGAGGGACTTTGCAAGTGGCTCGCATGGCAGTCAGTCGCCGCACACTAGTCGTCCTAGCCGCGTCCGCCATTCTCATACTGTGGGCGGCGGGCGCGGTGCATTTCTTCGTTGGGCGCAGCGTGAAGGCCGCCATGGGCGCGGATGGGCGCGAGAAAAGGTCTTTTGGCTTTGCCGCGCTGCCCTCTGGCGAAATAGGCGCGGAGTGGCTCGGCGGTGGGGACGTGGCGGCTGTTGCCGCCGCGGCCGATTCCCTTTGGACAGCCGGCTCCTTTGGCGTAATGAACAATGGCGGTCTCCAAGGCGGCCTGCCTTCGCTGAGGACTTCGGCAATGCTCCTCTGGCGGGGCAGGCCCATTGTGGCGCTGGAGGCAGGCGGCCTATTCTTGCACAACGGCCGTGGCTGGGATGTTGCCAAGACGGGCTTTGGCACACTGCACATACGCCACTTGCTGGAAGGCACAGGCGGCGAGCTATACATTGGCGCGAAAGAGGGCCTATTTTTAGTCCAGTGGGGGGGCAACTCCATCGAGCGACTACATCCGTCCCCCGTCCGCTCCATAGCTTTCGGCGCTGGCACGGTGCTGGCTGGCGGGGAAGAGGGGCTGTTTCGCATTGAAGGCAGACGAGCGAACGCTGTGGCCACGCCCGATACATGGATTGACTGGATAGGCACCATGGGCAACCAAGTAGTACTGCTGACGGCACAGGGTCTGGCAATGGGCCCGCTGGACGGCGATATTCACTTGGTTCCACTCGGGGCGCAGGATGCGCTTTGCGCGGCCAAACAAGGGGACAGCGTCTATATCGTTGGCAAAAACTCGATACTGAAGATGGGCATGGACGGCAGGTTCAGCCAAGAGTACCTCCCGCAGACACCCAGGCGCATATTTGCATCAAATGGGCTGCTGTTTGCGGACACTGACGCAGGTCTATACAAAAAGGACTCGTCCGGCTGGACGCTGGCTCGCCGCCGCCCAAACGCGCTGCCGCCGGGCTCGACACATGTCACAGCACTGGCACATTTCCAAAACCAAATGGCGGTGGGCACTTTCGATGGTGGCGTGGCACTGGGCGCGTGGAGCAAAACTGGAACGTCCGAATGGCGGACACTGCCGATGACATACACTTGGGGCATAAACGCCATGCTGCCCTTTGGTGACACCCTCGCCGTGGCCAGCCTGCGTGGCGCGTCGCGCATCGAAGGAAACAAAATTGTGCCGCTCAAGCCTTCGGGCGCCGCGTTTTCGCTTGCCCTGACGCCCAAGGGAATGGCCATTGGCTATGGACACGGCGTGCTTCTACCTGGGGGGGGATTTTTATCGGCTTTCCATGGGCTGCCAGGGAACCAGGCCCTAGCCATGCTCCATGATGACTACCTGTACATCGGCACGCCGTCCGGCCTAGGGGCTATATCAGGCTCCAAGGTGGCGTGGCGCACCACGGACGGCGATGGGCTGCTGCCGCACCCGTGGATAACGTCCCTGGCGTGTTTCAAGAACGCCCTTTACATAGGCACGTATGGCGGCGGCGTTGTCCGCCGCAAGAAAGAGGGAAGCGCGGCAAGAGGCACGTTCGAGCGCTTCCCCGAAACCGACGGACTAAAAATAAACGTGGGCTGCATGGTTGTCTTTGATGGATCGCTTTTGGTTGGCACGGACGGGAGAGGGGTGTATCGTCTAAGCATGAACAGCGCTACATTCGAGCATGTCGCCCTGCCCATCCCCTCAAGCAGCGTCACGGCGCTGCTGCCTGACGGTGATACTCTGTTGGTGGGCACCTGCGAAGGCATCGCAAGGTTGCCGCTGTCTCTTTTTGCACTTGGGAAATGAAATGAAATTGCGATGTTTAGCCATTCTCGCGTCAATTCTCGTTTGCCCGTTCCTGCGGGGACAGGCGGGTATGCTGATCCCCTCCAGCACGGGGCGCCCCGACCCCAGCGTGCTTTCGCTTAGGGAGATGAAGATAGACATAGCCATAGAGCGCGGCTACGCAAGGGCAAACGTGGTGCAGGTATTTGAAAACCGCACGGGCAACGTGCAGGAAGGCACCTACCGCTTTCTCCTGTCTCCAACCGCGTCCATAGGCGATTTTGCCATTTGGGACGGCCTCCAGCGCATACCGGGCGTGATCATCGAAAAAAGACGCGCCAAGGCCATCTATCAGGAAATCTCGCGGCGGATGATAGACCCCGGGCTGTTGCAGCAGGGGGAAGAAGAGGACGGATCAAGCCCAAGCGCACACGCACATTTTTCGGTGAGCGTCGCACCAATCCCCGCATTTGGCACCAAGAGGCTGGAACTGCAATTCCAGCAGGATGTCCCTTACATAAACTCCAAGGGCGAGTTCCGCCTTGTGCTGCGCCCGCCATCGGGCGAGCCGCTCACCGCCGCCATTTTTGCGGTCAATGTGCATTTGGGCGACTGCAACTTCGAGGCCATGAAGGACGGAATCCCCCTAAAGGCAGAGCAAGGACGCTTGACGTTCACAGCCAATAATTTCAGGCTGGACAAAGACCTGCAATTCCGCTTCACCCCGAACGCGCCGCCCTCCCTGCGGATGACCGCTTTCCGCAACCCCACAGGCCAGATGCCGGACGGCTTGGCCCTAGCCCCCTGGGAGCGTCCTTCAGAAATACCGCCCGACACAGACGGCTTTTTCCTGCTGGAGTCCATGCCCGCCGCCGCCCCAGGCGAAACAAACAAAAAGCAGACGAGCGAAAAACATACGGCACAGACCCTGGCCATATTGTTCGAGACATCCTTTAGCCACAGATGGGACGGGCTGGAAGCGGCATACGGCCACTTGGTGAGGCTCTTGGGGACGCTTGAACCCACCGACCAATTTCTGTTGCTGCCCTTCGACCGCCAGCCGGCGGAAGGGCGGTTGCGCCACGCCACGCCAAAGGACGTGGAAGAAGCCCTGAACGCGCTGCGTCAACGCCCACTGGCCCCGGGCTGCAACGTGGTGCAGGCGATAAAAACGGCAAAGAAGGCCATCCCCAATGACGGACGCATCTTTTTGCTCACCAGCGGCTCGGACATTTCAGCCTCAAAAGAACTGCGCGAAGCGCTTGGCGCCACGCGGCTGTTCACGCTGTTCAGCGGCAGCCAGCCAAAGGATGCCATTGTAAATGCCTCTGCCGGTGCCATTTTTTCAACATCCACGGAAATCGAGCAGGATTTTTTCTATAGGCTCATGCTGGCACCGGCGGAACAAAAATCCGCGCCGGACAGCGCGAAAGCCCAAGGCGGTGTCCCATTCGTGGTTTCGGGCGGCGACCCCAAACTAAAGCACGTCTATCCAATTCTGGCGCAGCCAATGGAAGCGGGGGCGCTCTCTGGCTGGATTGGCCGCTACGGGCAGCCAAAGAATGGACTAAAGGTAAAACTAAGTTCGTCCATCTTCAGCGGCGGCTCCCAAGAGATCAAGACCGACTTTCCCGAAAAAGTGCTGGACGCAAGAGACCTCCCAAGGCGGTGGGCCAGGGCAAGGGTCAACGACCTGATCAAGCGCATCGAGATGGAAGGCGAAAGGCGCGAGTGGATAGA
>Ga0268262_10005025_pt1 | contig 13315 bp, 13 predicted proteins | sample TergutNc150P3_FD_190354 | JGI IMG/M metagenome (GOLD analysis project Ga0268262, IMG submission 190354) | Nasutitermes corniger P3 segment gut microbial community from laboratory colony in Florida, USA - Nc150 P3 (SPAdes) (version 2) | ecosystem: Host-associated > Arthropoda: Insects >... | reverse complement strand
GGGGGGGGGGGGGGGGCGTATTCCTGTTAAAAGTATAGATAATTGCTCGGAATGTCAATTTGCAACAATTATAAAAATGGATATAGAAGGGAGTGAGTTAAAAGCGTTAAAGGGCGCAGAAAAAACTATCAAGGCTTACAAACCGAAATTAGCTATATGTATTTATCATTCTAACGAAGATATGCTGCAAATTCCCGAATGGATACATGATAATTTTCCGAAATATAAACTTTTTGTAAAGCAGCATGCAAAATATGATATTACAGAGACAGTATTATATGGTTTTAATTATAGCACTTAGAAAATACTATTATGAAACTTGATAGATTGTTGTTTACGCATTTTCAGAGATTGCCTGAATGGGTTAAATATTATATTACCAGAATAGTATTTAAACCTAAATTAGGGATAAAAGTTGCTCTTTATGGCAATGTTTTTTTGGTCCAAATGTTTCTATAGACGATTACTCTTATATACATGGTCCGTCGCATATCTCTCATATTAAAATCGGGAAATATTGCAGTATTGCACGTCGTTTCTCTGTATTACCAGGTAATCATAAGCAAACGGAATTTACTTCGTATTGCATTTTTTCAGAGATGAATTCCCCACTTAGAGGAAAAATGTCTGTTGTTAATAATAATGCTTTAAAAATAGAAATTGGAAATGATGTTTGGATTGGCGAAGGTGTCACAATGATGCCAAATGTTAAAGTTGGGAATGGCGCTATTATCGGAGCATGTAGCTTTGTGAATAAAGATATTCCTCCTTATTCAATTGCCGTTGGCGTACCTGTAAAAGTAATTAGGTACAGATTTTCAGATGATAAAATTATGCTGATGCAAAATTTACAATGGTGGGATTGGGAACCAGAAAAGATTTTACGTGAATATGAACGTTTACAGGCTTTTGATTTTTCTTTATTGGGATAAGAGATAAAAAATGGCATTAAATATCCTTCATTTATCTGATCTGCATATAGATAATAATACTGATTCAGAAGATCTAGCGGCAAAAATTCATAATGCTGCGTCTGATCACGGATTATCCCCTAATGCTATTGTCGTTACTGGGGATATTTTTAAGGGAGAATTTTTTGCGTCTGTTGATTACAATAAAGCAATAGATAAAGCTGTTGATTTTTTTAACTGTCTTTCTTCGTATTTTAAGATTAACGATTTTTTTGATAATATATTTTTTGTTCCTGGAAATCATGAAATCTATCGCGAAGCAATAAAAAAGGAAAGACCAAAAGAAAAATTATGCAGATATAATGAATTTCTTTCGAAAGTCTATGCGACAGAATGGACTGATTTTGCGGAAAATGTTTATGATCAGGATTATTTTTGTTTTGTAAAACATTTTATTGATGAAAAAGTAATACTTATTGGATTGAACTCTCCCCAATACAAGAAAAAAATAGATAAAGAAGGATTTATTGAAACGGCCAGGATTGGAAATGCTCAAATAAATAAAATACATAAACTAATGAGAAGTATTAACGGATATGATGATAATAGAATAATTGCGTGTTTACACAACAATATATATAATACTCTGGAATATGAAAATGCAAAAAATATTGACGCAACTTGTGTGCAGGATAATGATTCATTACTCTCTATGTTAAGTAAATACAATTGCAGCTTAATTTTAAATGGTCACAGACATCAACAAAAAAACAGAAGAATTAATTTAACACAAAATATAAAAGAAAAAGATCGCCTTTGTACTGTAATTGGCGGAGGAAAACTAACAGAATCATTTAATTATCTGAAATTATATGACAAAAATAGTGCCTTTGATTTACTTTGTATGGAATTTCGTGATGATGGAGGAATATATGCGCTTTCTGAAGAATTTAAGATACCGGTTCTTGATAATAACTTGCATTTTTCAAAAATATTAACGGATTCGATTCAAAGTGATGATAAACTTAATGCTGAGTATAAAATACTCAAAGATTCTGACATTAATTGCGATCTGCAATTAATTGAAATGTTTGAGTGCATTCTTGGTTCATTAAAAGAACTCTCGAATAATTTTTTCCAAAATTCAACATCTGATATTAATCTATTATATATTGTTCTAGGTACAATTCATTATCGTTCAAATTTTAAGATTAATGATGCTTTTACTGAGCAAAGTGTAAAATTTATTAGGAAAGCTACAGATGTATTTAATTTATCAGATATGGCAGTCCAAATGCTTAAAGTGGAAGATGCTTGCGCGTTATATAGAGAATATGAAAAATATAAGAATAGTATTCCTTTTGAGCACAAAAGAAAATTAATATTTTTGGCATTAAGTATATATTTATCTGATTTCTTTTTAACTATTAAGAGGCATCCTAATGAATTTTATCTTAAATATATTCAAAAGAAGACAAATTATAAATTAGATGAGGGTGATATAAGAACAGCCATCAGTGGTAATACAATAAAATTTGAAGTAAATGAAGAACATCGCGCATTAGAAATAACGGTAAGATGTTCTACTGCTAATTCGCACAAAGTTGTAAGCCTGATTATTAAGGAATTTGAATTAATTTTATCAAAATTTGAGGAAGATTTTGCCTTTGTAGGTTTTAGAATTTATTATGCTTTACCAAAACTAACGAAAGTTGATATTGCTGATGAAAAATTGGAAAGTTATGAATTTGGGGCATATATTCCTCAATTAATTCCTCTGTTAGCCGGTAGAAATATTTATAGCGAGCCTGAGGCTTTCACAAGAGAACTAATTCAAAATTCGATAGACGCGATCAAAGTTATGGAGAAACAAAAAGATAAAAGAATAATTGACAATCAGAGGATTGAACTGGAAATCGGTGAGGATTCAAAAAAAGGTTTAAAGTATTTTAAAATAACTGATCATGGAACTGGTATGAGTCGTTATGTTCTTGAACGCTATTTGACGACAATAGGAAGAAGTTTTTATACCAGCGATGATTTTAATGAACTTAAATTAGATTATAGCCCGATCAGCCAGTTTGGTATAGGCTTTTTATCTTGTTTTATGGTGGGTAAGCAAGTTGAGATATATACTACTTTCTATAATGATTTGAATGAAACTTTTTTCCTGGACATTCCAAATTTTGATGGCTGTTTTTTTATTGAACCTAAAAATGAGAAAAAGGATAGTCCTGGAAGCAGTATTACTGTATGGGAAAACAAGGATGGAACATCAGAAGAATTTAGTATTGAAAAGATAAAGAAATACATAAAAAAAATTATCCGCAATATTCCATTTGATATTACTTTAAATAATGAGATGTTTATTCAAAAATTTGATTTTTATAGTGATATAAAAATTAACACTGAAAAATATAACTTTTTATTTTTTATTCCATTTTCGTCAAATGTGAATAATAATGGAGATATTCTCGTTGATGAAAATAATATAGATCAGGAATTTTCTGAACATGGGATATATTTTTATAAAAAAGACAAATCTTTATTCAGTATTTCTGAAAATATAGTTATGAATAACGGTATTTTAGTTAGTAAATCACATCCTGATAAGGAAATGCGTGAAATTCATCCATATTTAGATGCTGTATTTAATTTTCCATCAAATGCATTGAAATTGGATGTGTCTCGTGACGATATTAAAAATTTAAATGTGTTTGAACCTGGTAAATATAAAAATATTTTGCAAGCAAAAATACAGGACTTTCTTAAAAAAGATTCGACAAAAAATATTGAATATCTATTTTGGTGTTTATTGGATCATAGTAAAAATAAACTCTCAAAAATAAATATTTGCTGTACACCTAAAAATATAACCATTATAATTGGAAAATATTCATCAAGTAATGAACTTAATGAATTTTGTAAAATTTTAGAAAGAATGGATAAAATTGTAGAAAATTTTACTAAACCTACAGATAGAAATAATCCTTATATTCATCTAGAATTTGGAAGTATTTTTCATGAGAGTATATCTAGTTATTATGATATTAAAATCAGAGGTATACTTAGATACCTTGATGAATATAATGGTTTATTAAATATAAATAATTTCAATGAGAAAAAGATAATTGAATTTTATGATCTGCTTATTTCTTATATTATCTATAATGATGATGGTCTAATGACTTTACAAGAGAACAAAAAGTTTGCCGAACGGTTCATTAAAGAACAAAGTAAACTTATATCTATATTAATATTATTAGATGATTATGAATATTATCGTAATGTACCATTAATAAGGTCAAATAATAAAGATCTAAAAGCTTCAATACGTAATAGATCAATCTTGATACTAAGCATATTAAAATTAATTTTAAGCACTATTTATTCATATTCTGATTTATCGAAGGGAATTTCATTTTCTTTTGATGATAAAATGATACATGAGGTGCTTGAGGAAATTATGTCAAAAAAGTCTTGATCAAAGAAAAGCATGAGTGATTAAATTATATAATTATGCTATTATACCAATAGCTGGAAAGTTGTAATTTTTAAAAGGAGAAAACTGTTATGAAGGATACAATGAGAAAAGTACTGTCGGATGCTTTAAATGAAGTATCGCCAATGCTTTCAGAGCAAGTAAAATATGATGATAATTTAGTTCTTTGGCAAAACAAAGAAGGTATATTTGATTCATTAGCTTTAGTTACATTTGTTTCAAGTGTTGAAACAAATGTTTCGGAAACACTGGGGAAAAAGATTTCAATAGTGTCTGATAAAGCTTTTTCACAACGAAACAGCCCTTTTAAGTCAATGGAAACATTAGGAAGTTTTATTGAGGAAATATTACAGGAGGCTGAATGATGATAATGGTTATTACCGGTTCAAGAAAGGGCATTGGGCGTTACCTCTCAGAATACTATCTTGGGAAAGGATTTACAGTGATTGGTTGTAGTCGTGGTGATACTGATTTACAGTCTAATAATTATTATCATTATCAAGTTGATGTTTCTGATGAAAAATCGATAGATGACTTTTCTTCCTCGATCCAGAAGAAATTTGGCAGCATTGATGCATTAATTAACAATGCCGGTATAGCTTCGATGAATCATTTTTTATTAACGCCTGCTTCAACCGTAAAAAGGCTTATGGAAACAAATTATTTAGGTACTTACTATTGTATACGCTCATTTATTAATCTTTTGAAAAAGTCTGAAAATCCGCGTATTGTCAATTTTTCGACAATTGCTGTCCCTCTATCTCTTTCTGGCGAAATAGCATACGTTGCTTCAAAAAGCGCGGTAGAAGCTTTCACCAAAACATTGGCCAAAGAAATTTCGCAATTCAAAATTACGGTAAATGCGATAGGGCCTACCCCGATAGATACAGATTTAGTTTCCCATGTTCCTAAAGAAAAAATAAAAAGCCTTATGTTGCAACAAGCGATTAATCGTATGGGTAAATTTTCGGATGTTTCAAATGTTATTGATTTTTTTTTATCTCCCAATAGTGATTTTATTACCGGGCAAATTTTGTATTTGGGCGGGATTAACTAATGAATATATCTTTTTTGCTAAATTCTCTATTGGAAAACAAAGATTCCGATGCGATAATGACAGAAAAGAGAGTATATTCATATTCAGATATATATAATGAGTTTGTTAGTGTAAAGAAAATATTGGAGCAAAATAAAATAAAAACCAGCAGTATAGTCTCAATAATTTCTGATTTTTCAGAAAAAGCAATAGCGATGCTTATTGCTCTTATTGAAAAAGATTGTATTTTGGTTCCGATATCTCCGGTTGTCAAGGAAAAAAATAAATACATTTCCATTTCGCAAACCGAATTTGTTATTGACCTTTGTGATGAATCTCCCAACATTCGCAAAACAGGCATTATACCAGATCATAAAATGCTTCTTAACTTGAAGGGAGAAGCGCCAGGATTAATACTTTTTTCCTCCGGAACAACTGGTGAACCAAAAGCGGCTTTACACAATCTATCTTTTTTGTTGGAAAAATTTAAAAAGCCTGGTAAAATATTACGTACAATAACTTTTTTATTGTTTGATCATATCGGTGGGTTTAATACTCTGTTTCATACCCTTTCTAATGGCGGACAGTTAGTTTTAATAAATTCCCGTGATGTGGACGTAGTTTGCAAAACCATTGAGCATTACAAAGTTGAATTGTTACCCACTTCACCAACATTTTTAAATTTATTGCTTCTTAATAAGATGTATGAAAAACATGATCTTTCTTCTCTAAAAATCATTACTTATGGGACGGAACCAATGCCACAATCAACATTGGATTATCTTCATCGAATTTTTCCAAATACTGTTCTTAAGCAGACTTATGGTTTATCTGAAGTTGGAATTGTTAGTACAAAGTCTGAAAATTCAGATTCACTATGGATAAAAATTGGCGGCGATGGAGTTGAGACAAAAGTTGTAGATGATATTTTATATATCAAGACAAAATCTGCAATGCTTGGTTACCTTAACGCCCCAAATCCTTTTGATAATGATGGCTGGTTTAATACTAAAGACAAAGTAGAGTTAAGGGAAGATGGATATATAAAAATATTGGGAAGAATTACGGATATAATTAATGTTGGTGGAGAAAAAGTATATCCAATAGAGGTAGAGGGGGTATTACTAAAATGCAATGGTGTAAAAGATGTTCATGTATTTAGTGAAAAAAACCCGCTTACAGGGAATATTGTAGTAGCGGAAATATCAGTATCAGCAGAGAACAATAATAAAGATTTTTTAAAAATACTTCGTAATTTTTGTGTTGAAAATTTGGAAAGGTTTAAAATACCGGCAAGATTTATTTTGGTTGAACATGATTTATATTCAGAACGTTTTAAAAGGAAAAGGTAAGTCATTGTTAATACTTTGGAATTTTGCAAAGAAGTAAAGGAGTAAAAAGAATATGAATATGAAATTGTCAATGATACTCGAAGCAGGAATAAAGAACCTAGAATTAGTCAAAGATGGTGAATTTAACAGTTTTGCTCTAACTAACGGAAAGCTAAAAAAAGGTGATATGTTAATTGTTTATATCAGTAGTGATGAGTATATTTCACATATATCTAAAAATACTGAGATAAAATGTATACTATGTACAAGAGATATATATGAAAAAATTAGGTTTGAAAACGCTGATTTTATATTAAAACTTGGTATAGTAATAACTGATAATCCAAGAACAACTTTTTTTTTATTTCACAATTTTTTAAACAAAAATACAGACTTTTACAAAAATGATTTTGAAAGTAAAATAGATGAAACCGCTCAAATACATAGTACATGCATACTTCCAAAAAAAAATATTGTCATTGGAAAAAATGTTATATTGCGGCCCAATGTAGTTTTATATGAAAATGTATGGATCGATGACAATGTAACTATTGGCGATGCTTCCGTAATAGGAAGTCCTGCTTTTTATTATTTCGATTTTGAAGGAAAGAAAATATTGGTTGATAGTACAGGTGGTGTTAAAATAAAAAGTAATGTAGAAATGCATAGTCATGTTGTAGTATGCAGGGGAACTCTTGGTGGCATGACCGAAATTGAGTGTAATACAAAAATAGACAGCCATGTATTCCTTGGTCATGATGTAGCAATAAAAGAAAGTTGTTTATTACCCGCTGGTTCGATATTGGCGGGAGGTGTAACATTAAATGAAAATTGTTTTGTAGGTATTGGTTCCAGAATAACTCCATTGATAACGGTTGGGAAAAATGTTATGATATCAGCAGGAGCTATTGTTGTAAAAGACGTAAAAGATAATAGTCATGTATTGGGAAATGTTGCTATTGATAATGCAAATTATGCAAAATTAATGAGCAGCAAAGATAAAATCTGATCAGATGTATTTCAAAGTATCTGTAAATTAGTATTATTTGCAATAAGGAGAATATAGAATAATGACTATAGGTAATGAATTTAACGAAGAAAGTCAAATATTAATTTCTATAGTTATGCCAACATTAAATGAAGAAAAGCGTATTGAAAGAGGTCTTAAATCGATACGGGAACAGTCGATTAATTCAATGGGAATAGAAATATTAGTCATTGATGGAGGTTCAACAGATAAAACAAGGGAAATATCAGAAAAATATGGCGCGAGAATATTGGATAATCCAAAGGTCGTGCCTGAAGAGGCAGTAACAATAGGGCTTCAAAATAGCGTCGGTAAGTACATTGTTTTTATGGGCGCGGATGAAGTATTTACAGATATGATTCAAATGGAAAAAAGAATAAATTTATTAAAAAACAATTCAGATGTAAAAGTTGTGCTGACTAATTGTTACAAAACTCCTGATGACTATCCTGGTATAACCAGATATGTTAATAGTTTAGGCGACCCTTTTTCATATTTCATATATGGTTTTGATAGTGAAAATTTTATTGGCAGTCTGGATAAAAAAAAGTTTGCATACAAAAAGAATGAAGATGACGGACGAGTATATTATTTAAAAAAGGATGATTTTTCCCCTATCGGTGATGGCGCGACAATAACCTTTGATTTTGATTATTTAAAAGAATATTTTATTGACAGGTTTGGAGACCCTGCTTTTGTTGCCACAAAATTTGATGAGGTAATCAATAAAACAGGTTGTTTCGGTGTAGTTGAAGGTGATACAATAGATCATTATACAACATCTAGTGTGAATGTTTATTTGAAAAAGCTTAAATTCAGGGTTATTAATAATTTATACCCTGAAGACAACATTTCAGGGTATACAGAGCGAGCACAAACGAACAAAAGGCTGAATGCAAGGAAGTATTTGTATTTACTGTATTGCCTTATTCCTCCGATTGTACTGTTCGATGCTGTTATTAAGACGATACGTAAAAAATGTTTTGCGTTTATGCTGCATTTTATATTTGTTTATTATGTTATTTTTCAGGTTTTTATTATAGGATTAATAAAAATATCTGGAAAAAAGGTATATGTCAAGAATTATGGTAAATAGCCAGAACTAAAGGAGAGGAAGCAATATGAAAGTACCGATTTTAGACCTTAAAAGGCAATACGAAATCATCAAAGATGAAGTAGAAGCCGAGATTCTTGAAGTGGCCCGTTCTGGATACTATATAATGGGGCCAAAAGTCGCACGTTTTGAAAATGACATGGCTAATTATTTGGGTGTGAAACACGCAATTTCTATATCAAATGGAACAGACGCACTGATTTTAGCGTTAAATGCTTGCGGCATTAAAAACGGCGATGAAGTAATAACGTCGCCATTTACTTTTTTTGCTACCGCAGAAGCCATTTCCGTTGTAGGCGCTGTTCCGGTATTTGTAGATGTGGAAGATAAGACTTTCAATATTGACCTTGGAAAAATCGAAGCGAAAATAACAAGCAAAACCAGGGCGATCCTGCCTGTGCATATATTTGGACAAACTGCGGATATGGACAGTATAAATGCTCTAGCTAAGCGATACAATCTGGTTGTAATAGAGGATGCTTGCCAGGCTATCGGTTCCAAATATAAAGGTATCTATACTGGCGCATTGGGAAATATCGCGTGTTTTTCGTTTTTTCCTACAAAAAATCTGGGCGCATTTGGCGACGCCGGTATGATTACAACAAACGACGATTCACTAGCGATCTTGTGTAAAGCCTTAAGAGAACATGCAGGCGGAAAAACAGGAGCGGATGCAAAGGATATTAGGGATGGGAAGTATATTGAAAGCCAAAACAAGGAAGAAAATTCTTTATACAATCCATACAAATACTATAATTATCTCATTGGTTACAACGCAAGAATGGATGCTTTACAAGCTGCGATTCTTTCTGTTAAGTTGAAACACTTAAATTCTTTTAACAATAAGCGTGCTCTTACGGCTGATTTTTATATTAACAAATTAAAGAGTTGTAATGTCATAACTCCTGTTCATTTGGAGGATCGTCTTCATACATGGCATCAATTTGCCATTAGAACAAAAGAAAAAGATGCGCTGGGCGCTTATCTTTCAGATAACGGGATAACAACAGGAGCGTTTTACCCAGTTCCTCTTCATCTGCAGAAGGCATATGAAGATTTAGGATATAAACCAGGCGATTTACCCGTTGCAGAAATGCTTGCCAAAGAAACGATATGTTTACCGATTTTCCCGGAGCTTACTAATGACGAAAGGGAATTTGTTGTTGCGAAAATAAATGAGTTTTTCTCAAAGAAAAACAAAAGTGAGTAGTTGAATGAATAATATTAAAATCGGCGTAATAGGCGCCGGTAATATGGGTAAAAACCATATCAGACTTACTTCTGAAATACCCGGGTTTGAATTAATAGGTATATTTGATACTAACCCGGAGGCAAGGCTGATAGCCGAGAAGTATGGAATTCGTTACTTTACAGAGCTCGATGAACTTTTTTCATCAGCAGAGGCTGTAATTATTGCGTCTCCGTCATCAACTCACCTTAAAATAGCACTTTGTGCTGCGGAAAAGGGGTTGCATACTTTAGTAGAAAAACCGTTAGGCTTGAACGCCAAAGAGGCAGCAATATTATGTGACGCATTTCAGAAATCAAAAACAGTACTAGCCGTGGGACATGTGGAACAATTTAACCCTGTCGTTTCAGAAGTTGAAAAAATACTAAAGAACGAAGTGATGATTGCCGTTAATGCAAGACGTTTCTCCCCTAAAGATACAAGAATTAATGATGCTGATGTTTTACAGGATCTTCTTATACACGATTTGGACATTATTTTAAACAGTCTAAACAAATCACAAATAAAAAAACTATACGCCAATGGAAGAACGGCTTATAATAAAGATTTAGTAGATTATGCTCACTCATTAATTGAGTTTGAAGACAGAATGTTGGCTACAGTGGAAGCAAGTCGAACGACAGAAGATAAAGTGAGAGAAATAGATATTCATACAACAAACTCATTTATACGGATGGATCTTCTAAACAAAACTCTTTTAATAACCCGCAGGACAAACTATAAGCTGGATACAGGATACAGTCCTACATATAGGCAGGAAAATATTATTGAGAGAGTGTTTATTCCCATTGTGGAGCCGTTAAGGGCAGAATTATTGGATTTTCTTGACTGTATTCGAAATAATCGACAACCTCGTACTGATGGAGCCAAAGCGCTATATGCTCTAAAAATAATTGATGAGATGAAAGCAAAAATATATAAGTTTGAGTGATAATACAATGAAAAGAAATTCACTATTGCATTTGTTTTTTAGCGCTATTCTTCCTCAATTCCTATAGGTTTTCATGAAAGGATTCCCTATTTAACCAGTGATGAGCTCCAAGAATATTATCATAAAATTTCAGAAATAAACCCACTAACAACAGAAACAATTAATGTAAATGCAAGTTATATGTATTATAGTCCCTTGCCAGCGGGAATATAAGTGTATTATTAGAAAATAAGATAATATGATAACAAACAGCAAGTTTGAGTTGTAAGACAGATTGTGTATTTTTATGAAATTAATAACCGTATACTATAAACTAATCTATCTTGTCTTTAAAGAGGCAATATGAAAAAAGCAGTGTGGCTCTCTTATGATTTAAGTGTAAAAGGTGATTATGATGGGTTATATTCATGGCTTGATGACCATGATGCCAAAGAGTGCGGTGATAGTATTGCGTTTTTTCCCTGGGACGATATTGGTATTGGAGATATACCAAGTCAGGTTAAAGAGTCACTGTTTTCAAGTTTTAATTATAACAAAAGGAAAGATAGAATTTATATTATTTTTAATAAAGATACAGAGGAGAAAAGTACTTTCAGTGGGAGATTTATTTTAGGAAAGAGAAAGGCGAATCCATGGACTGGTTTTGGTGTCAGTAAAAATGAAGAAGAATATGAAGATAATTGAAAAATATCCAAAAAATATAATTGTGGATACTTGTTTTTGGATTGCTTATTTTGAACCAACTGATAATCAGCATAAAAATGCACGTGAATGGTCGGAAGTTATTTTTGATTATCATGTTTTTTGTCCGTTTCCAACTTTATATGAATTTTTAAATACAAGGTTTTCCCGTAAGAAGAATAACCAAATAAATGAATTTGATGTGTTAATAAAGAAGAAAGTAATAAGTTTTATATATGATGATGATTATCGGAAAAATATTTTGAATAGTTATGTAGATACAAATAAATATTTCTCACAATTTAGCTTGGTGGATATGATTATTAGCCGCATGATTGATGACATAAATTTAAAGATTGATTATCTTTTTACTTATAACAGTAAAGACTTTATCAGAATTTGCAATAAACGGAATGTAGAATTATTGCCATCATGATTGCATAGGTATATTTGTATGGGTTGTTAAGTTATGGACGGGCAAGATTTATTGCAAATTATAAAGAAAGGCGACATATGAAGGATGAATTTTGTGGAACTAATAACCGAACCTTTTGAAAAAGCCTTAGTCTCATTGAAAGAGGCATGGGCTGAATATAAAAAAAACATGTCAAATACTTTTGTTAGGGACTCTGTTATACAGCGTTTTGAGTATACATTTGAAATATCACATAAAATTTTAAGGCGTTTTTTGTCCGAAACAGAATCAAGCAAATCTGAAGTTTCTGAAATGCTTTTTAATGAAATAATACGCCTTGGCTGTAAACGGGGCCTGCTATTAAATGATCTGGAAACCTGGGATAAATACCGCAAATTGCGTAACTTAACAAGTCATAATTATGATGAATTCAATACCGAATACATAATAGCAATAATTCCCATATTTATCGAAGAAATGGATTATGAGCTTACAAAGATCAAGGAAAAATCAAGTCAACAAACTGTTTTTCTGCATATTGATGAAAAGCATTTGAGTATAATTACATCAATAATAAAAACTATTGCAGAGCTTGACAATTGTCCGGTATATCTTTATGGCTCGAGAACGCAGGGAAAATCAGTAAAATACTCCGATGTTGATATTGCCATTGACTATCACGAAAAATCTTTACCGGAGGCAATCAAACTAAAATTATCATCGCTGATGGAAAATTCCTTGCTTCCTTATGAAGTTGATATAATCGACATCAATGCAGTTTCGCCTGTCTTTAGGGCAAAAATTGAAAGCGATTTTGTTAAACTGATAGATGATAGAAACGATACATGAATTTTCATGCTGAAGATCCCACCTAAACGTCCAGTTCGCTTTTTTAATACCACTGGTCCTTGTAATCCCTGGGATCACTATATGCTCCCCCCGGCGGATCGTCTTATTGGTGCTCAGTTGGATCGCTATATAGGTGATATGCTCTATTGGGTACTTCACGCTCCCAGGCAAACGGGAAAGACTACTTTTCTGCAGAATTGGGCGCGTGAAATTAACTCCGGCGATGAGGCAATTGCCTGTTATGTAACAATAGAAACCTGTCAAGGATT
>Ga0268262_10005024_pt1 | contig 13316 bp, 7 predicted proteins | sample TergutNc150P3_FD_190354 | JGI IMG/M metagenome (GOLD analysis project Ga0268262, IMG submission 190354) | Nasutitermes corniger P3 segment gut microbial community from laboratory colony in Florida, USA - Nc150 P3 (SPAdes) (version 2) | ecosystem: Host-associated > Arthropoda: Insects > Digestive... | reverse complement strand
CCGTTTAACTTCTTCCCGGAACGCCTTTTGGTACGCTTTTCGTTCGCGTTCTTTCCGTTTCGCGTAGTTTAACGAAGCGTTTTTTACAACGCGGATAAGCCAGTATTTTGCCTCTTCCGGGTTTGGAAAAACAATGTTTTTTTCGTATAAACGGAAAAAACTGTCCTGACAAAGATCTTCAGCCGCTTCCTTGCTGTTGGCAATTCTGTAAGCTACCCTGAACAAAACAGGAAAAATTGAATCGTAAAGAAGCTTGAATTCAAGCTGGCTGTATCCGGCCTGTGAATTCCACTCGTCCCCGGCCGTTCCTTCACCGCCGGAAATTTGAGCTTCATCTTCTAATTTGTCCTCTACTTTAGATAACAAGTTTTTCCCTCTTTTGTTACAGGCCGCTTTTACGCCATGTGGTTCCGGCCGGTCCGTCTTCCAGTATTATACCGCGATCCTTTAAACTTTGTCTTATACTGTCCGCGGCGGCAAAGTTCTTTTCTTTTTTTGCCTGCGCTCTTTTTTCGATTAATTCCTCTATTTCCGCCGTATTTTCTTCGCTGTCCTGAGTTTTTGCCGCGCAGGCGTCTTTAAGTCCAAGCCCTAAAATCCTGTCCATATCAAAAACAGCCGCAAGCGTTTCGGGTTCCGCCTGCCCCTCTTTTAACAGCCCCCATAATTCAGCCAGAGCGCGCGGGGTGTTTAGGTCGTCTTCAATGGCTTTGTTAAATTCTTCTATATATTTCGATACCGGTTCTCCGCCGGCGTTTTCGCCAACGGCATTTACACCGCATTTTGCCGCCAGGGAGCGAACCTTGTCCGTCAGCGATTTACGGGAGCTTTTCGCGCCTTCAAGGCTTTCCATGGAAAACTGAAGCTGGCTGCGGTAGTGCCCGCCTATTAAAAAATAGCGGTAATCGAGCGGGTCAAAGCCGTCGTCTATCAATTTTTGCAAAGTGAGAAAACCGCCCGCCGATTTTGACATTTTTCCTTTGTTAAGAACGAGAAATTCATTGTGCAGCCAGTATTTTACCCACGGTTTTTTCCCCGTTGCGGCCTCGCTCTGGGCGATTTCATTTGTGTGATGAATGGGAATATGATCGATTCCCCCCGCGTGAATGTCAAAATTTTCGCCCAGATATTTCATGCTCATCGCGGAACATTCAATATGCCAGCCGGGATATCCGCGCCCCCACGGACTGTCCCACACCAAGGCCTGATTTTCAAATTTGCTCTTTGTAAACCAAAGCACAAAATCGCCCGCGTTTCGCTTGTTCTCGTCCTGTTCTATACGCGCTCCCGCTTTTAAGTCGTCCAGTCTAAGCAGAGCAAGTTCCCCGTAAGAAGAAAATTTTGAAATATCAAAATACAGATTGCCGCCCGCAAAATAGGTAAAGCCGTTTTTTTCTATCCGCTGAATCAACGCGATCATTTCGCCTATATGCTCGGTAGCTTTACAGACAACCGAAGGGCGCGTAATGTTCATTCTGTCCGTATCGTTAAAAAAAGCCTTTGTGTAAAAATCCGCGATTTCAAGAACGCTTTTGCCGCGCTCTTCCGCGCTCTTTACCATTTTATCTTCGCCGTCGTCCGCGTCGTCGGTAAGATGGCCCACATCGGTAATATTCATTACATGGTTTACGTTAAAACCTGCGCGGCGCAGCGAGCGTACCAATATATCGTGATGCACATAGGCGCGTAAATTGCCTATATGCGCGAAATTGTAAACTGTAGGTCCGCAGCCGTAAAAGCCGACTTTTCCCTCTTGCAGGGGCAAAAAAGGCTGTTTTTCACGGCCAAGCGTGTTAAAAAAGACAAAACCCATGCAAAAAGATTATAAGAAAAGACTAAAAAAATCAACAGGTTATGGTATATTAATAAGGAGGATTAAATGCAAAGAAAATTAAAATTAACCAATAAAACAATCCGCCTTTTTTTTCAAGCAAAGTTTGCTTTGTTCGCTTTGCTGGCCCTCTGCTGTTTGCTTGTTACCTGTAAAGATTCCGGCGGCGATGACGATGAATACAGCTACGAAATCATTGACCTTGGCGAAGTTGATAAACTTACCTTCTCTCATGACAGCGGGCTTTATGACAAAAAGTTCAAACTAACAATAGCGGCGCAAGCCGGAAGCGAGATTTATTACTCAACAGACGGAAGCGTTCCGTCGCCGCAGAAAGCCGGCAATGGTTATATTTTTAAATACAGTTCCCCTATTATCATACAGAACCGCAACGGGCAGGCGAATGTTTTGGCGTCAAGCGCGAATACAACGCAATTTTACATGGTTCCCGACGATCCGCGCGGGTTCCCGCCGCAGGTTTATCAGCCGACTAAAGATCAAGTGTTAAAAGCCACGGTGATTCGCGCCGCAGCGGTGGATTCAAGCGGGAATAAAAGCGATGTTTTAACAAAAACATATTTTATAGGCGATAATTTGGCAAATTACGGGAATAACCGCGTAATCTCTTTGGTTTCCGATCCTTATAATCTTGTAGATACTAATTACGGCATCATGGTAAGGGGAAACCCAAGTAACAGATGGGACAGTAATCCTCCGTATAATTTCTGCAGAAAGGGGGCCGAATGGGAACGCGAGGCGTATTTGGAAATTTTTGAGGGGAACACAAATAACAGAAGCGTAAGGCTTTCTACAGGGGCGGGGATCCGCGTCCGGGGCGGATGGTCAAGAGGCATAGGGCAAAAAAGTTTTACCGTGTACTTTAAGGAACAATACGGCATAAACAACCTGAAAAATTATATGTTGATACCCGGCGCGGTTAAAGCCGACGGAAAAACGCCTGTTACCACATATAAAAATTTTATGTTAAGAAACGGCGCGAACGATTGCGATTATACAAAGTTTTACGACGTATTTTTACAAGACTTGTTAAGCGACAGAAGTTTTTCCACGCAGGCCGCGGTTCCATGCGTAGTGTATCTTAACGGCGAATACTGGGGCCCTTATAACCTTCAGGAAAGGTACAGCGACAATCATACCGAATATAAATACGGAGTTAAAAAAGAAAATGTTATTTCTTTTGATAACTGGGAATTAGACGACGGCAATCCGGGAGAAGAATCATTGTTTTGGAATATGGTGAATATGGCAGACAAAGATATGTCTGTTACGGCAAATTACAGCGCTTTTTGCGATATTGTTGACATAGATAATTTTATTGATTATTGGGCGGCGGAAATTTATATTTACAATGAGGATTGGCCCCATAATAATTTTCGGATGTGGAGAACGCGTAATGTTGAGGCAGGTAACCCCTATGGCGACACAAAATGGCGTTACGAGATGTTTGACACGGAATTTGCATTGGGAATTTATAACAGCGGCGGACTTACCGGCCAAAAAGGCATGAACGCTTTCGATAAAATTTTAAATGGGGAGTTTAAAAATAATCATAATAACAAATTATTCAAAGCGTTATTAAAAAACCCCGATTTTTGCAGGCAATTTGTTAATACCATGCTTGATCTTTACAATGTAAATTTTCACCCCAATTCTTATGAGCCAAAATTGAATAATTATACGGCTGTTTATAAACCGCTTATGGACGGTTATTTCTCAAGGTGGGGCGGTTGGAACGGAATGTTTAGTAACAAAGCAAATGACGCCAAAAAATACCTGACGGGCATACGAAGCGCTATGGTTAATAATTATTTACCGAAATATTTCAACGCTTATTCAGGCATTGCCGATATAGGCATTTCAAGCGGCAATTTGCGCGATGTTACCCTGTCCGTAACAGGCGTATCAGGCGCGTCAATTAGAATAAATACGGTAACTCCAAAGCTTACATCCGGAAGCTGGACAGGAAAATACTATTCCGGCAATCCAGTTACGGTAACCGCAAGCGCCGCTCCGGCAGGCTATGAGTTTGACGGCTGGACAATTACGGGCGGAACAGCCGTCCAGCCCTCGGCGTTGACAACTACTGTCAATATTACCGAAAACGCGCGGATTACGGCGAAATACAGGATAAAATAATATTATTTTAAAATGTATAATATTATTTTGACAAAAAAGTAAAAAAGCGATATAAATAATAAAGAATAAAAATTATATACCAAGGAGTTTTTAATGACAAAAATCAAAATCACCGTTTTTGCGGTTATTGCCGTTCTGCTTCCAGGTTTACTTGCCTTAGGCTGTTCAAGCGGCGGCAATGATAATCCCGGACAAACCAATGCCAGAGAAAAAATATTCATTCTGCAGGCTTACGGCAACGCGGGCGAAGGTTCTCCCGCCGGCGTATCGCACTCTTTCGTGGAATTGTACAACATCTCTGATGAGGCGATAAAACTGGACGGAATCAAATTGTATTATGCCAACGGAATCAGGGGCGCGGACGTAACCGAAGACGAACCGTGGAAGTCGATAGACTTAACCGGAACAATACCCGCCAAAGGTTCGTTTCTTGTATTGGGAGCTATACACAGCGATTTAAGTACAACCCGTTATATAATAGACGACAATTACGGAGATATTAACAACAATAATTTATCTTTAAGCAGAAGAAGTTTTAAGGTTGCCATTATTTCCGGTTCAGCGGCGTTAACCGTACAGAATCCTTTTGACACCGACGGCAACGGGAAAGTTATTTCCGGTTATATTGACATGGTAGGCGCTGTAAATAATCCTACTGATTCCAATCCCGACAATATATTCGGATATGAATCCGCGCCTGCCCGGAATTCCGCGTCCCAAGCCGTACGCCGCAATGATCTTACCGATACTGATAATAATTCAAATGATTTTACCTCGGCGCGGTACGGGCCGACGAGCGGGGAAGATAAAACATTATCAAAAGAAGAATTTGATGCCCGCAAACCAAGGAATTCAACAGCGGGAACATGGGATCCCTTCGCAAAACCCGCGGATCCTCCCGCTCCTCCCGATACTACGGCTGTTGATTATACAAAACTCAAAATAAATGAAGTAAGCGGCGTTGGAACCGATGTTGAAAAATTCTATGAATTAATTAATACAGGTACAAAAGACATTCCGTTGTTTGACTGCAAAATATATTACAGCGCGAATTCAAATGCAGGCGGAGCGCTTCCTGCCGGAAAAGGCAATCTTACATGGACAGGAACAACCTCTCAAACTGCAGAAGCCGGTAAATTATTTAGTCTTATCGGGCGTAATACCGTAGGTTCATTTACAACAGGATTAACGGCGAGTCGGACATTGGTTATCACCCTTGAAGACCCTGAAGGAATCGTAATAGACAAATGCGTCAGAGGCGGAGATACAGGGGATTATGCCATTACAGACAAATCTTTTTCGCGTATTCCCGACGGAACAGGAGATTTCTACTTTACAACGCCTACTCCTAACGCGGCAAACGTAACCTCGGCGGTAGGGTTAAAAAAATTACCAAAGGATGCGCCGATTATTACCGATTTTAACAGAGATATTACATCGGTAATTCCGACAGATACGGTAACAGTATCCGCCACAGTAAAACCAACTTCGTCATCGTTAATTACATCGGTTGTTATTCAATGGACGCTTGGCGGCGATGCGCAAAGCGACATTAATATGACAGCAACCGATAATGTTTATTCCGCTACGATTCCGGTTCAAGCTGTAGATTCAGTAGTTACCTATAAGGTTACCGCTACCAATGCTATTGGTGAAACCAATTCTTCAGCTGTGGGGGACTATAAAGTAGCTGTTGAGAGCATTGATTTTACAAAACTTAAATTGAACGAAGTAAGCGGCGTTGGAGCAGATTCTGCAAAATTCTATGAATTGATAAATACTGGTACTAAAGACATTTCATTAGTTGGCTGTAAAATTTATTATAATGCAAATTCAAATGCGGGTGGAAGTATTCCTACAGGAAAAGGCAATCTTACATGGACAGGATTGTCCACTCATACTATTCAAGCAGGTAAATTATTAAGTATCATTGGTCGTGACAATCCTGCGGGTACTAATCCAGGATCATTTACAACAGGTTTAACAGCGAGTCGTATATTAGTAATCATTCTTGAAGATCCTAATGGAACCGAAATAGATAGATGCGTCAGGGCGGAAGATACAACGCCTTATAATATTACCGACAAATCTTTTTCGCGTATTCCCGATGGGACAGGAGATTTCTATTTTACAACGCCGACGCCGAACGTGACAAATGGTACTTCAACTACCGGTTTAACAAAAGTGCCGGCAACAAAGTAAATATAAGGAGAAAAAAATGAATAAAAAATTATTTTCAATTAACAAAATTATTTGTTTGTTTTTCATTGTTCTTTGTTTCTTATTAATAACATGTAATGACTCGTCGGATACAAGTAACAATAATGATGACGACAACAACTATGAAAATCCAAACGCCGGAATTGTAAGAGAACTTACTTTCTCTAATGACAGCGGGCTTTATCCCGCTCAATTCAATCTTACAATAACGGCGGAAAAAAGCGATATTTATTACACAACGGACGGAAGCGTTCCTGTACCGGAGAAGGCCGGCACAACCAAGTACAGCGCTCCCATTACTATAAAGAACCGTAATGGGGAAGCGAATAAATTAGCGTCATATGACAGGCAATTTTATATGGCTGATGGTGATCCGCGCGGAAGTTTACCGACGATTTATTATCCAACTAAAGACCAAGTGCCAAAAGCTACTGTAATTCGCGCTATTGCGGTGAATTCAAGCGGCAAAAAAAGCGGTGTTGCGACGAAAACGTATTTTATCGGCGATAATTTGAAAGATTACGGGAACATTCGCGTCGTCTCTTTGGTTTCCGACCCTGATAATCTTGTAAGTGAAGACAGAGGTATCATGGTAAGGGGGAAAGAAAGCAACAGATGGGACAGTACTCCTCCTTATAACTACAGGATGAAGGGAGCCGATTGGGAACGCCCCGCGCATTTGGAAATTTTTGAGGGAAGCGCAAGCAGCAGAAGCGTAGCGCTTTCTGAAGGAGTGGGTATCCGCGTCCGCGGCGGGTGGTCAAGAGGTTTGGGACAAAAAAGCTTTACCGTGTATTTTAAGGAACAATACGGCATAAACAATCTGAGGAATTATAACCTGATACCTAAAGACACAACGCTCGGAACTACCGGCGCGGTTAAGGCCGACGGAAAGACGCCTGTAGAAAGATATAAAGGCTTTATGCTGCGAAACGGCGCGAACGACTGTGAATACACAAAATTTTACGACGTTTTTTTACAAGACCTGCTGAGCGACCGCAGTTTTGCCACTCAAGCTTCGGTTCCATGCGTCGTGTACTTAAACGGCGAATACTGGGGCCCCTATAACTTCCAGGAAAGGTATAGCGATAACCATACCGAATACAAATACGGCGTTAAAAAAGAAAATGTTATTTCTTACGATAATGATGAGTTAGACGACGGCGAGCCGGGTGAAGAAGAGTTATTTAAAAAAATGGTGGGTACGACAAATTATACCGAATTTTGCAAGCTTGTTGACATAGATAATTTTATTGATTATTGGGCGTCAGAAATTTACATTTACAATGAGGATTGGCCGCAAAACAATTACCGGATCTGGAGGACCCGTAACGTAGAGTCTGGTAACTACTACGGCGACACAAAATGGCGTTATGAAATGTTCGATACTGAATTTGCCATGGGAATTTATAACAGCGGCAGAACTACAGGCCAAAAAGGAGTGGACGCGTTCAATAAAATCCTGAATGGGGAGCATAACGAGCATCCAAACAACAAACTTTTCAAAGTTTTATTGGCAAATCCTGAATTTTGCAAAAAATTTGTTAATACCATTATGGATCTTTACAATGTAAACTTTCACCCCGATAATTATCTGCCCAAATTGAATAAATACGCGGAAGTCTACAGCCCGTTAATGAATGGATATTTTAAAAGATGGGGGAGTCCTTGGGACACTGCTTATCAAAATAAAGTTGATGAAGCTAAAAAATACCTGAATGACATACGGAACGTTATGGTTTATAATTATTTGCCGACTTATTTTAGCGGTTATTCGGGAATAGCGAATATTGGCGTTTCTAGCGGTAATTTATACGATGTTACCCTGTCTGTAACAGGCGTATCCGGCACGACAATAAAAATTAATACAATTACCCCGAATATTTCCTCCGGAAGCTGGACAGGCAAATATTATTCAAGCGTTCCAATTACCGTTACGGCAAGCGCCGCTCCAAGCGGTTATGTTTTTGACGGCTGGGCAGTAACAGGCGGTACTCCCGCTACTTCTTCGGCGCAGACAACTACTGTTACTCTTACAGGCAACACGCAGATTACAGCAAAATACAGGCTAAATCAGGCCGCCGCAGTTCCTGTAACAGGTGTAACTTTGGATCCGGTCGTCTTAAACTTAACTACCGGAGGAACTTCTGTTATCACCGCAAATGTTACCCCGTCCAATGCGACATATAAGAACGTATATTGGAGTTCCGACAAACCTAATGTAGCACGTGTTGATAATACCGGAAAAGTAACCGCTGTAAGCAGCGGAACGGCGGTAATTACCGCTACTACAACAGAGAGCATAAGTAAAACATGTACAGTAAATGTTGCAGCCGCGGTAACCAGTGTAGATTTGGATACTACGTCGATAAAAATGTTTGTTGGAGACAAAAGAGAACTTATAGCTACTATTTCGCCGTCTACTGCTCCAAACAAACAAACAAATTGGAACTCAAGTAATAATTCTGTCGCGACGGTTGCTAACGGGATTGTTACGGCAAAAGCAGCTGGTACAGCAACAATTACTGTAATTACCGTTGACGGTAATGTAACAAAAGGATGCACCGTAAAAGTAAATGAAATAAAAGACGCGGAAGTATTTGTGGATTTAGCCAAAGTACTTAAGGATGTGGCGGTGCCAGTAGATATAAATTATGGAAACGATTTTAATGACTTGTTTGGCGGCTTACCGATAGGACCGGCAGGTTGGCTCGATCCGGAAAAAGATGTAACTTTCAAGATAATTAATGAGGACGGCGTTAAAAAACTTCAAATTAACGCATATGCGTTGTGGGGGCCAGGTCTGGATATTAAAGCAGGTGTTTCAGGTATTGCTTTCCAGGCTGGTGATAGGATTCAAGTTAAAGGAAGAATCCAAAAAATTCGCGCTAATAATGTTGTACTCAATATAATTGGAGATAAATATGTTCCCAATAATAACTATTGGGAACCGCTTCAAGGTTGGAGCTCTAGTGGGCAATTTGAAGAGATCTTTACCTTAACCCAATATGATGCAGACACAATAAACATAAATCAGTCTGTTAGAATTAGACCTGACGGAATAGAGCCATGGGAAGGGAGAGACCCGAACGGTATTGCAATAATTTACCTTGAACAAGTTCTGGTGTATGGACTTAGAGATTAACCCGTCCGCCGCATAATTTAAAGCCTGACCGCGCGAAGTGGTCAGGCTTTTTTTATCTTTTCCCTTTCTATGTTCGTGTTCGAACAAAAGCGCATAGGCTTTCGGTCGCACTGTCGGGGCTGTCCAATAAGTAAAAAGGACAGCCTCTAAATAAATTCCCAAAGAGAAAAAAGAATGATAAAATTCCAATATGAGCAAAGGAAAAAGTGACAAGATCACATATAAGCCATACGAACAACACCAGGCATATCTGATACCGCCGAGCGCCGAAGAACTAATACCGAAAGACCATCTTGTAAGACTGGTAAACGAAGTGGTAGACGAGATGGAAATAGAACGGCTGATGAGAAAATATCAAACCGGCGGCGGGGCAAGCCGGTACAATCCGGTAATGATGACCAAACTGTTCGTATACGGTTACATGACGAAGACCTGTTCCAGCCGGATGCTGGCGAAGGCGGCACGTGAGAACGTGATGTTCATGTGGCTTGCGGGAAACCAGAAACCTGATTTTCGGACGCTGAACGATTTCAGGGGGAAACTGCTGAAGGGAGTAATGGAAGAAGTCTTCATAACGGCGGTGAAAATGCTGGCGGCGAAAGGGTACATAAAACTGGAACATTACTTTGTAGATGGGACAAAGATAGAGTCCGCGTCCGGCCGGTACACGTTTGTGTGGAAAAAGTCCGTGGAAAAGAACGACAAAAAACTGGACGACAAATTACGGGCGTATATCAAAACAGCCGAACAGGTATGGAAAGAGGAAAACGAAGAATACGGCGACAGGGATCTTGAAGAGATGGGAGGGAAAGAAACATTTACCAGCGCCGACGTGAAGGAATTGGCGGGAATACTCCGAGAAAAGATACGGCAGCTTGAAGACGAGGAAGATAAAAAAAAACTGAAAAATGAGATAAAAACGATAGAAAAGGAATATTTACCGAGGAAAAAGCGATATGAAAAGGCAAAACGGACATGCGGGAAACGGAACAGTTATTCCAAGACGGACAAAGACGCTACGTTCATGAGGATGAAGGAAGACCACATGGGGAACGGGCAGCTGAAGCCTGCATATAACGTGCAAATAGGGACGGAAAACGGATTTGTGGTAGGTTATGACATATTTCAAAATCCCGCGGATACCAGGACGTTGAAACCGCACTTGAAACGGCAGGCAAAACGATTGGGAAAGAATCCAAAAGCGGTAATAACGGACGCGGGCTATGGGAGCGAGGAGAATTATGTTTATCTTGAAAACCAAAAAATCACCGCTGTAGTTAAGTACGGCACGTATCATAAAGAAAAGAGTAAGAAGTGGAAAGAAGACGCTTCTAAAAGTGAGAATTGGGAATACAACCGAAATGAGAAATATTATGTTTGTCCTAATGGGAAAAAACTGACATTTAAGGAAAGCAAGAAAACAAAAAACAGCTCGGGATATGAAATTACGGTACGGCGGTATGAATGTGAATCGTGCAAATACTGCAGATTACAAAAGCAATGTAAAAAAGGGTTAAAAAATCGCGGTATAGAACGAAACGAGCGATGGCTCAGATTGAAACGAAAAGCCAAACGGGTACTGGAAGACGAACGGTATATGGAACTGAGGAAACGGCGGTCGGTTGAAGTGGAAACAGTATTCGGACAGATAAAAGGGAATCAGGGATACAGGCGGTTTCTGTTACGTGGAACTGAAAAAGTCTCAACTGAATGGGGGCTGCTCTCTCTTGGGTATAATTTGAAGCAGATGTATAGGACAAACAGGGATAAAGCGGCATAAAAGAGTACTTGTAAAATTCTAAATGTCTAGAATTCCAGAATTATAGAGCGTTAATTTTTGGCTCAACAAAAAAGGACTGTCCAAAAATGTTACTTATTGGACAGCCCCTTGCGTTCTAACATACTGCGGCTTTGGATGGTGCTCTCAACGGGCGGCATTATTTCAATAACACGCCTACGGCGTGCTTTTTCTGGTTGTGTGCCGGCGATGAGACTCGAACTCATACCCTATTGCTAGGAGGGGATTTTAAGTCCCCAGTGTCTGCCATTCCACCACGCCGGCAAGTGCACGCCGTTAGGCGTGTTATTTCAAAAAAATCAAAACGCGTTAGGGTCAATAAACCTCAACGCTACCGACAAGGCGGGCTAGCTTTAGCTAGACCGGCACCCGAGCCGGCTTATGGTATATCTTTTTATTAATTTAAGAGTACAATTTTCTTTAAATATTTGCAAGTTGGTTTATTAAGGATGCTTGTTAATAATACAGGATAACCACTAGTAAAAAACAAAAAAATTTCCTCTTGACATTTTGTAGGTTATAACATACATTATAAATATGAAGGAAATAATCCATTCCGGCGACATGGAACCTGCCGGAGATGGTATTTCGGAAATGCGTGAAGACTACGGTCCCGGCTATCGGGTTTATTACAAGGAAACTAAAAAAGAAATAATTATCCTGCTCTGCGGCGGCGATAAGCGCACCCAACAAGCGGATATTATAAAGGCGAAAAAAATCGCAAAACGTTATGAGGAGGAATGAAACCATGAAAACTAAAACGAAAGAAAAAAACACTTTTTCAAAGTATGATCCGGCAAAATACATTGAAACTAAAGAGGACGTTATGGCTTTCCTTGAGGGCGCTCTTGAAGAGAAAGATCCCGAATTTCTTTTCAAGACGATTGGACATATAGCCCGTTCAAAGGGCATGGCGCAAATAGCCAAAGAACTTAACCTTAACAGGGAAGGATTGTATACCGCATTGTCCCCGCAAGGAAACCCGTCCTTTATTACAATAGCGCGAGTATTAGACAATCTGGGATTTAGGTTAAGCGTTAAGCAGAAAATTCCAGCATAACAGCAAGCATATATCAATAAAGATGCTCTTGGATATAATGGTTATATATAGTAGAATCTAACAAAAGAAAAGCTTAGGAGGCGACTATGAAAAAAATACCTACAAGGATCTATCTTTCCGAGGAGGAAATGCCTAAATCCTGGTATAACCTAAGAGCGGATATGAAAGCAAAACCGGAGCCTATGCTGCATCCGGGGACTCTTAAACCTGTAACTTCCGCGGATTTGGATCCTGTGTTTTGCAAGAGCGTGATCGAGCAGGAAATGGACGAAACCAGCCGCCTTATCCCCATACCGGAAGACCTTTTGAACTTTTATCAGGCATACAGGCCGTCTCCGCTTGTACGCGCGTATTATCTTGAAAAAGAACTTGGGACTCCGGCGGAAATTTACTATAAATTTGAAGGAACCAATACTTCGGGCTCCCATAAATTAAACTCGGCGGGGCCGCAGGCTTATTTCGCGAAAGAAGCGGGGCTTACCTCTCTTACAACGGAAACCGGCGCGGGACAGTGGGGTTCCGCTATGGCGATGGCCTGCGATTTTTACGGTCTTAAATTGACTGTTTACATGGTAAAAGTCAGCAGCGAACAGAAGCCTTACCGCAAAGCGCTGATGGAAACTTACGGCGCGAATGTTATCCCCTCCCCGTCCAATACCACAGAGTCGGGGAAAAAAATTCTGGAAAACGATCCTAACACAACAGGCTCTCTGGGCTGCGCCATCTCCGAAGCGATAGAAACCGCCGTAAAAACCGACAAGTGCCGTTATGTGCTTGGCAGCGTTCTGAACCATGTTTTGCTTCATCAGACTGTAATCGGACTGGAAACAAAAATCGCGCTTGATAAATACAATATCAAACCCGATATAATCATCGGCTGCGCCGGAGGCGGATCAAACCTCGGCGGGCTTATTTCCCCGTTCATGGGCGAAAAACTTGCGGGAAAATCCAATGCCCGTTTTATCGCGGTCGAGCCCGCGTCTTGTCCGTCGTTTACGCGCGGCCGTTACGCTTACGATTTCGGCGACACGGCAAAAACAACTCCGCTTATCAAAATGATGACTTTGGGCAACGGTTTTATTCCGTCCGCAAACCACGCCGGCGG
>Ga0268262_10005023_pt1 | contig 13318 bp, 18 predicted proteins | sample TergutNc150P3_FD_190354 | JGI IMG/M metagenome (GOLD analysis project Ga0268262, IMG submission 190354) | Nasutitermes corniger P3 segment gut microbial community from laboratory colony in Florida, USA - Nc150 P3 (SPAdes) (version 2) | ecosystem: Host-associated > Arthropoda: Insects >... | reverse complement strand
CGATGTCGGCGTCCTGCTGGGTCAATTCGGGGGTGGTGATGCGTTCGTCGTCCATGTTATGCTCCTTTTAGGGCAATACGTATTCCATCGGCGTGAAGATGTGCCCGTCATGATCCTGTTCTTCCCCGGTGGGCCGAAAGCCGTAGCGCAGGTAAAAAGGCTTGCCAAAGGGGGAGGAGTTCAGGGCGACACGTGACGCGCCCCGCTTTGCCATGGTGTCCGTCATTGCATCCATCAGCTTGGTGGCAACGCCTCTGCGGTGATACGCGGGGTCTACAAAGACCAAAATGATTTCTTCATTGCGCTCTTCACCGATCATGCCCACGGCGCGCGCTCCATCCAAGGCCACGAACATGGCATAGGCCTGCGTGACATAGGCTTCGGTCAACGCCTCGTTTTCGATGCAAAGCTTCCTGAAATTCTCCGTCTGCGCCGACCCATACAGCGGAGCCTGGTATTCCATGAACACCCGCAGGGCCAGGTCGAGAGCCGGGCGCACATCATCGGGCCGGGCGGGACGGATGGTGATATGCATGGGCTGCGCGCGCTCATACGCCATCGGCGTAAACACAAAGCCGTCTATGTTCTGCTCCGTATCCGTAGGCTTGAACCCATACTTCTCATAAAATCGCAGCGCGTACCGCGAGGAATTCAGCGTGATTTTTGGCGCGTCCATGCTTTGTATGATCGCGTCCAGCAGCTTGGTGGCAATGCCACGACGATGCCATGCGCCGTCCACGTAGAGCTTGCGGATGTGGCTGCCGTCGCGTTCGCAGGCCATGCCGACGATGCGCTCCCCGGCCAGGGCCACGAGCATCGCCCACCTGCCCTCTTGGTATGCCCGCATTTGCTCCTCGGTGTCCCTGTGCAGCCCTATGCGCTCAGACGCCGGCGGGTCAAAGTCCGGCAGGACGTATTCCTCGAAGATTTTTTGCGCGAAATCCAGCGCCGGAGCGATCTCTTCGGGACGGGCTTGCCTGATCACAACCGGCACCGTATACTCCATCGGCGTCCAAATCGCGCCGTGCTTGTGCTGTTCCGCATCCGTAGGCACGAAGCCGTATTTCAAATAAAACGGCACGCCGTGGGGCGAGGAGCCCAGCGTGACCTTCGGCACGCCCATGGCCGCAATCAGGGTATCCATCAGCTTTGTGGCGATGCCCCGGCGGTGGTAGGCGGGGTCAATATACAGATGCGAGACGCTCTCTCCGCGCTGCGCCGCCATGCCCACGAGCTTTTCGCCGTCCCAGGCGACGAACATCAAATACTTGCCGTCCATAAATTCGCGGACGCGTTCCTCGTCCCTGCACTTGTTGGGGAAATATTCGACGGCCTCCGGCTCGTACAGCGGCGCGGAGGAGATCATATACACACGGATGGCCAGGCCGAGCGCCGGGCGCACGTCCTCGGGGCGGGCGGGACGGATGGTAATTTCATTCATGACGACAGCACCTTCAGCGCCAGCCGGATTTTCTCCTGCGTGGACAGCGCCTCGTCCAGGCCCTTAAGCGCAAGCATGGCCTCGGATTGCTGGTAGCCCAGCGCCAGCAACGCCGCCAAGGCCTCATTGTCGGGCATGGCGAAGGCCTCAAAGGCCGTGCCGCCAAGCTTCGCGCCCGCGTTGCCGCCGTAGGGCTGCATTTTGTCCTTGAGCTCCAGGGCGATGCGCTCGGCGAGCTTTTTGCCCACGCCCTGGGCACGGGTGATGGACTTGACGTCCCCGGCGGCGACAAAATACCCAAGCTGCTCCGGTGAAAACGCCGAAAGCACCGCCAGCGCGGCCTTGGGCCCCACCCCCGTGACGCCGATCAGCTGCCGGAAGCACGCCAGCTCGGCCTTCGTGCCGAAGCCGAAGAGCTCCAGGGCGTCCTCGCGCACGCTGAGATAGGTATATAGTGTGGCCCGTTCGCCCGTGCGCAGCTCGCGCAGGGTGTTGGCCGTGGCGGAGCAGGCGAAGGCCACGCCGCCGCACTCCAGGGCGAGCATGGCTTCGTCAATGTGCACAATGGCGCCGGTGAGGCTGTAAAACATGAGGTTACTCCTTTGCAATGCTTTCGCGGAAGCGCTTGACATCTTTTTTGCGCCTGAGCGTGACCACGCGGATGCCGCGCGAACGCGCCTGCTCCAAAATGGCCTCGCGCTGCGGGCGCTTTTTTGGGTAGCCGATCAGGCAATAGTGAAGCAGTTCCCGGCCGAACGGCTGGCCTTTTGCCTGCCTGGCGCGGCGTATCACCCGGTACAGGCACAAAAAGCGGTTCAAATTCAGGCAGACGATAAGGCCGCAGCGCGCCAGCCTGCCGTCGGCTCCGGCGCTGGTGAAGCGTGCGCCCTCGAAAATCCAGCGCTCCTGCCGCGTGATATCGCGCAGCATGGCGACCTGCTCCTCCTCGCCGCGCATGTTGTCGTTTTCGTCCCAGGTGATGGCGTCGCGGTGGTATACCGGCAGGCCGAGGGCTTCTCCCAGCTGCCTGGCGAGGGTGGTCTTCCCGCTGCCGGAGCCGCCGCAGACCCAGATGCGCCGATAATGCTCACGCTCCATAGTCGTCACAGCTCCATCACAAATTCAATCTCGTGGCGTATGGGTATCCCGTTTTGCCCGATCAGGGGTATCTCCGGTTTTAAGGCGCGCGCCCTGTCCACCGCCCCGAGGTTCACGCCCGCCAGGTTGAACCCGCGCTTTTGATAAAACCTGATGGCGTTGATGTTTTCATTGGTTGTGATCAATTGTAATCGGGTGCAACCCAGCGACCGGGCTTTCGCTTTCACCCGCTCGACCAGCGCCGTGCCCACGCCCTGGTTCTCGCACTGGCTATCCAGCGAGGTGATTTCGCACACGCCGTCCCGGATGATATACGTGATCAGCCCGCGAATCGTCACGCCGTCCGGCTCGAGCCAGACGAAGCCGTCCACCTGCGTCATGTCGATGACCTCGCCGCGGATGAGCATGTCCGTGCCATGCCACTCTTTTTCGATAAAGGCTGAAACAAGGGCGCGCGTGCGCCCGGTGATGGGTTCGATGGGACGCATAACTGCCCTCCTACATGTGATATTTCATCATATCCGCCGCGTCGGCAAAGCCGGTCTTCTCATAGAGCGGCCGTCCGTCGCTGGTGGCGTGGAGCAGCACCATGCCGCAGCCCGCGGCGCGCGCCTCCTCCAGCAGGAGCGACAGGATCTTTGCGGCAAGGCCCCGGCGGCGGTGCGGCGGGTAGGTGAACATGTTGCCGATGTAGGCCTCCCGGCCGTTGGGGCGCGCGGCGATGGGCGGCAGGCAGTAGAAGCTCACGCTGCCCGTGGCCGCGATTTCGCCGCCGCATTCGGCCAGCCATTGCACGAACGTGCCGTCCCGCAGGCCCTCGCGCAGGAAATCGCGGTAATTGCCGAGGGCCGCGCGGCTCTCCGGCGAAAGGGGGCCGTAGCCCTCCATGAAATCCGTGCGCAGCTTGACCAGGGCGTCGATGTCGCCAAGCCCGGCTTTGCGGAAGGTGTACATTATACCAGCCCCCTCTCCACCCATTCGGCAAACAGGCCGTTCCACACGTCGTTCGGGCACGGCCAGCCGCCGCGCCGCTTGGTCTCCGCCAGGAAATCCAGCCATAGGAGCTTGCCCTGCTCCGTGCCGCTCAAGACGATGCGGGCGTAGGGCAGATTTCCCGCAGCCTGCCGCCACGCTTCAAAATCGTAGGGCACGCGGCGCTGGTCGAAGGCGATGCCGTCGCCTGCCATGGTGATGAACGTCACATCCGCCGTGAAATTCGGGTCAAGGTTTTGGCCAACGGAACCCACGTTGCAGATATACCGCCCGCCGAACTGCCGCAGCATCGCCCGGTGCGAGTGCCCGCAGAGAACGACGGTTTCATCGGTCATGTCCAAGGCGCATTGGAGCGCGGCTTCATCGCCGGCCAGGAGGTTTTCGTTGTAGGCCCGGGGCGAGCCGTGCACCATGCGCAGCGAGATGCCCGGATAGCGCAGCGAGATTTGGCAGGGCAGGGCCTCCAGCCAGCGGAAATCCGCGGGGGTGAACGCGGCGTGCACCTCCCGCAGGGCGACGAACTGCTCGTACCGCGCCCACATATCGCCGAACTTCCCCGCGCGGTTGTCCAGATGATAGCCCTCCCCGTTGCCGCGGATGACCAGCGCGTCATGCCCGCGCAGCTCGGCCAGGATATCCCGCACATGGCCGGACTCGAACAGGTCGCCCAGCACGAGCAGCCTGTCCGCGCCCTCGCGTTCGATCTCAACGAGAGCGGCGCGCAAGGCGACGATGTTGCCGTGGATGTCCGAAATGACCGCAAATTTCATGGATTACCTCATACGATTTTTTTGCGGATGAACATGCCGTCCCGCAGGAGGAACATCTCCAGCTCGTCGCCGAATGCGATCCCCAGCGCGCGCCTGGCCGTCACGGGAATGTTGACGCGCCCCAGGGCGTCGATGCGGCGGGCCGGACCCTTGCTGCTGCGCAGGGGCCGGACCAGCAGGCCGTCGGGCAGGACTGCCAGCTCGATCCTGTTGTCCTCTTCCAGCCCCAGCTCCTTGCGGTACTCCTTCGGGACCAGGATGCGCCCGAGGTTGTCCACGCGGCGCACCATGCCGCGCAGGTCGTCTTTCCGGATGTCTGCGAACGATTTGATCATTGGTTTTCCCTCCACATCAATTGATATATGTTTATTTCATGAAACGCATCAAGGAGCCCGCGCTGTGGGCGTGGCAGATCGCGATGGCGAGCGCGTCGGCCACGTCGTCTGGCTTCGGGCAGGCGTTCAGGCGCAGCAGCAGCTTGACCATGTCCTGCACCTGGCGCTTTTCCGCGCGGCCGTAGCCCACCACGCTCTGCTTGACCTGCAGCGGGGTGTACTCATACACCGGCACGCCCGCCTGAGCCGCCGCCAGGAGGAGCACCCCCCGGGCCTGCGCGACGTCGATGGCGGTGGTGGTGTTGGTGTTGAAGAACAGCTTCTCGATGGCCATGGCGGCGGGCCTGTGCGCCGCGATGAGCCCCGCCGCGCCCGCGTAAATCTCGCGCAGGCGCTGGTCGAAGGGCGTGGCGGCCTCGGTTGTGATGGCCTTGGCTTCAACCAGCCTGAACTGGTTGGCGGTGTAATCCACAACGCCCGCGCCGACGATGGCGTAACCGGGGTCGATGCCTAAAATAATCATGTGGTATCCTTTTATGTTATTGGTGGTTTCTTCGGCGTGCCAATGGCGCGCCCTACGAGTGTTTCGCCAATGGCGAATTCGCACACGTGTTCCACATCCGCCATGGGCGGAACCCTCGTAGGGCGCGGCATCGCCACGCCGGGGAGAAAAGCAATTTTCACGCCTTCCCCCTTTTGCGCCCGCGCAGCCCATGCCCAATCCGCCACACCGCATAGCCCAGCAAGACGCCCAAAACATTGAGCAGGAGGTCGTCGATATCAGAGTTGCGGCCGACGAAGTGCTGCGCAATTTCAATTCCGCAGGAAAACGCAAATCCCAGCAGCAGCAGCTTCCACCACTTACGCCATCTGGGCCAAATCAGCGGCGGCAGCGCGCCCAGCGGCGAAAACATCACAATATTGCCCAGCAGGTTCACCAGCACCATTTCGGTTCGGACAGCGCCCCGCAGATACAGCGCGATGGACCGGAACGGCACGAGGTTTACCCCGCCCCGGCGCGTGAAGAGGTTGGCAAGATGCCCCGGGCCCATCCGTATCGCCGAAACCACCGTGAAAAGATCCGGCAGCACCGTCAGCAAAAAAATAGTCACCAGATACGCCGCAAACAAAAAGCGCGGAAGCTCATATGCAAAGCGGAGCTTGATTCGTTTTTTTCGGCAATAGAGCCAACGCGGCAGAGCATAGGCCGGTACCGTGGCGATACAGCAAAGCAAAGCGTTCCATACATAATAGCGGATCATACATCCTCCCTCTCCCGTTCCCGTATCACCAGCCGCACCGGCGTGCCCTCCAGCCCAAACACCCCGCGTATCTGGTTCTCCAGATACCGCTGATAGCTGTAGTGAAACAGCTCCGCGCGGTTGACAAAGCACACGAACGTGGGCGGGCGCGTGCTGGACTGGGTGATATAGTAGATTTTCAGGCGGCGGCCCTTGTCGGTGGGGGGCTGCACGCGTGCTGTGGCGTCGGCCAGGATGTCGTTGAGCTTGCCCGTGGTGACGCGCATGGCGTTCTGCTCGTCCACAAATTTGATGAGGTCCCACAGGCGGTCGATGCGCTGGCCCGTCTTGGCCGAAATGAAGATGATCGGCGCGTAGCTCATGAAGGAGAAGTCGTTCATGAGCTGCTTGCGCTGTGCGTCCATGGTTTTGCCGTCTTTTTCGACGGCGTCCCACTTGTTCACCGCGATGATGCAGCCCTTGCCCGCCTCGTGGGCCAGCCCGGCGACTTTCGAGTCCTGCTCGGTGAAGCCCTCCACGGCGTCGAGCATGATCACGCACACGGTGGCGCGCTCCACGGCCAGCTTCGCCCGCAGCACGGAGTAGTGCTCGACGCGCTCGTTGACCCTGCTTTTGCGGCGCAGGCCCGCGGTGTCGATCAGCAGGAATTTGCCCTTTTCGTTCTCCACGAGGGTATCCGTGGCGTCGCGCGTCGTGCCAGCGATCTCGGACACGATCACCCGCTCCTCCCCCGCCATCTGGTTGACGAGGGAGCTCTTGCCCGCGTTGGGCTTGCCGATAATGGCGACGCGGATGACGCCGCTCTCCTCCTGCTCTTCCACGGGGGCGGGCAGGTGCTTGCACACCTCGTCGAGCAAATCGCCTGTGCCGTGCCCGTGCACGCTGGAAACCTCCACGGGGTCGCCGAGGCCGAGGTTGTAGAACTCGTAGAACTCCGGCGGGGTGCCGCCCGGCCTGTCGCTCTTGTTGACGCACAGCACCACGGGCTTGCCGCTGCGGCGCAGCAGCTGGGCGACCTCCGCGTCGTTGGCGGTCACGCCGCTGCGCAGGTCCGTCACGAAGATGATCGCGTCGGCGGTCTCGATGGCCAGCTGGGCCTGCCTGCGCATCTGCGACAGCAGCACGTCGTCGCTGTCCGGCTCGATGCCCCCGGTATCCACCAGCAGGAAATTGTGGCCCAGCCACTCGCAGTCGCCGTAGAGCCGGTCGCGGGTCACGCCGGGCGTATCGTCCACGATGGCGCGCCGCGTGCCCGTGAGCTTATTGAAGAGGGTCGATTTGCCCACGTTGGGGCGGCCGACGATGGCTACGATGGGTTTACCTGGCATGAGGGTTTCTCCTTCTTCGCTTTGCGGCGCAGGATGATTAGGGTTGTGATGAAGCCGAGCTCGAGGGCGATGCCGCCATATAAAATTGCATACGACAGCTGTGTGCCATGGTCGTTGAAAAACAGCCAAATAGCATCCGTCTGCGGATACAAAGAATTGATGACGTTGAGCAGTTCAGGGCCGCGGACGCCCATGGGGCCGGCGATCCTAATCACTGCGAAGTCATGATGAATAGCCACAGTGCTATATTCGCAAAAATCATACGAGAGGTCAAACCAAGGAATCTCAGGTAAATGATCCGGCTCATCCCAAGGCTCCGCTTCCACATGTAATCGCGAAAGAAAAGCCTCCCTCGAGGCAATGCCGCGTATGAAAATTTCTAAGTAGCCTTCGTCCTGCATCGCCGGAATATAAATGGTGAAAATGCTTTCGCCGGGGGCAAGCTCGAATTGCAGCAAATCGCAAAGCTCGCCCTGTTGCTGCCAGGTGAAAAAATCCTTTCTAAAGCTTGCATAGGGAAGATGCCCTGCCGCGTTGTGCCATCCCCATAGATACAGCGACGTCAACAGCAGCGTGAGCACCGCCAAAACACATATAATCTTGCGCGCTTTCTTCATGTGTCCCCTCCTCCCCCTATCGCCTCCAGGAATTCTTCCGCGTCATTCCTCACGGCCCGCACCGGCACGCCCAGCGCGCGCGCAATCTCCCCGATGGTCATGCCGTCCAGCGTCAGGCCGTCCCGGTTGAACATCGCGGCGGGCAGCAGCAGCCGTTCGCCCAAGTCTTGCCCGCGCAGCTGCTCAATGACGTCCCGCCCGGTGAGCAGCCCCGCCACGGTGATACGCTCCCCGAAGAATTGATTTTCGATGGCTCGAATGTTCACATGAATATTATGCCATATTTTTTGCGTTTCGTCAACAAGAAATCGCAGGTGGGGCGCGGCGGCCATGCCGGTGGCGATAGTCAATGAACAATGAACAATGAACAATGAACAATTATGGAGCGCATCCAGCACGTCATCCCTGAACGACGCCCACAGCCCCACGCCGTTTTCGATTTGCCGGAAGTCGCCGTAGTATTCCGCGTCGGGCATGTCCTGTTCGGCGAGGAGGAAAAACTCGTCAGACGCGCATAGCTCAATATTCTCACAACGAAATTCTTCGAATATATCAATCACACTTTGTGCTTCTTGTTTTGTGAAAGGACGCAGCGCAGTGAGATTTTCCCTATATTTCGTCAGCCCCACCGGCACGGCGGCCACGCTGCGCACCGTGGGCAGCCTCAGCAGCTCTTGCAGGGTGAAGCGCAGCTCCTCACCGTCGTTCCACCCGGGGCACAGCACCAGCTGGATGTTCAGGTCAATGCCGGCGTGCGCGAAGAAATCGAGATATCGCAGGCTTTCGCCCGCGTGGGGGTTGCCCATCATGCGGCAGCGCAGCGCGGGGTTCATCGTGTGCACGGAGACATTCACGGGACTGAGATGCATCTCGATCATACGCGAGACTTCGCGCTCCGTCAGGTTCGTCAGGGTGATATAATTCCCGAACAGGAACCCCAGCCGGGCGTCGTCATCCTTGAAATACAGGCTTTCGCGCAGCCCCGGCGGCAGCTGGTCGATGAAGCAGAATACGCATTTGTTTTTGCAATGCCGCTGGCTGTCCATCAGGCCGTCGGCGAACTCCAGCCCCAAATCTTCATACTCGCCCTTGCGCATTTTTATTTTATATGGCTTGCCATTGCGCTGCAAAATCAGCTTCAGCTTGCGCTCGGCGGCGTAGAAGCGATAGTCCAGCACGTCCTGGATCGCGTGGTTATTGATGGACAGCAGGACGTCGCCCGCGGCGATTTTGGTTTTCGCGGCGGGGGAACCGGGGGTGACGCGAATGATTTCTGCGGGCATGGGTAGAGGCTCCCTCCATCCAGCGGTGATTGATTTTTGCGCCAGGAGTGCTATAATACAAGAAAGGAGGTGCTTCAAATGGATCTGAACATCGGCAAGAACATCCGGCATCTGCGCACGGGCGCGGGCCTCTCGCAGGAGGAGCTGGCACAGGCTCTGCACATCTCGCCGCAGTCGGTGAGCAAGTGGGAACGCGGCGAGGGCTACCCGGACATCACGGCGCTGCCGGGCCTGGCGCGCTACTTCGGCGTGACTTTGGATGAGCTCATTGGCATGGACGAGCTGGACGACTGGGGCTTTTTCTCGCACGTGAACAACCTGGAAAAAGCGGGATCTTACGAGGAGGCCATCCGGCTGCTGCGCGATGGGGGGAAACGCTTTCCCAACAACCACTCCATGCGCCTGGGGCTGGCGGAGGCCCTCATACTGTCCGGCGGCGACGCGAAAGGGGCCATCGCCCTGTTGGAGCAGGTGCTCATCGGCGACACCAACGAGAAGCGCCGCTCCTGCGCGCGTGCCATGCTGTGCCTGCTCTATGCCCGGGACGGCCAGCATGAGAAGGCGCTTGCTCTCGCCCGCACCCTGCCCCACATCTGGGAGAGCCGCGAGGTTTTGCTCACGCAATTTTTGCCGGAGGACGAGAGGGCGGCCCACAACCGCATGGCAATTCTAACGGCCCTGCAATTAATATGCCGCAAAATCGAGGGCACGGGGGAATGGGAAAGGGTGCTTGTGCTGGGGGGATCATGCGACGAGGATTGGCAGGGGATGCTGGAAACGATTGGGGGGTATCTGGCAGAGTAAAACTGAAACTTATGAAAATAGCAGGGACAACACGTCCCTGCTGTTTTCATAGGGGCTGTTTAGGCCTCTTCTTTCTTCACAACCTGCCTGCCCTTGTACATGCCGCACGCGGGGCAAACGCGGTGCGAAAGCTTCAGCGCGCCGCAGCTGCACCTGTCCAGCGCGGGCGGCGTCAGCTTCCACACGCTGGAACGGCGCTTGTCGCGCCGGGCGTGAGAAACTCTCCTCTTCGGGACTGCCATGGTTTCACTCCTTGCTAGGTCAAAGTAAATCTTGCAATGCGGCCCATCGTGGGTCGCCCTCTGGCTTGCATTGGCACGGGCCTTCGTTGAGGTTCCGCCCGCAGCGCTGGCACAGGCCCGCGCAACCGGGCTTGCACAGCAGCTTCGGCGGCATGGAGAACACGATGTCCTCCCACACCAGGCTGTCCGGCGAAAACCGGGGCCCCTCCAAGAGGATGAGGCCGTCGCTGTCCTCGCGGTTCAGGCTGAGCACGAGGGTGTGCTCCAGGGGCACCTCAGCCCGGTACTCGAACGGCGCGGCGCAGCGGTCGCACACGGCATCGAGCACGATCTCCGCCTTGCCCTCCAGGGTGACCACGCCCGTGCGGTTTTTCACCCAGCCGACCACATGCGGCGGGGCCGCGAAGGACAGCATGCCCTCGAAGCCCTCCAGGGCAAAATCGAAGGGCACGGAAAGGCCCGGGGTGTTGAAGACCGGCTCAAGCTCCAGGTACATAGGGGCCTCCCTGTTGGCAAGCAAAGAATATTATACTCGCATTCGCGGGAAATGTCAACTAAAATTTTTCTAAAACTGCACTTCTTCGCAAAAGTCGAAGATTTCCTTGGGCAGCTCGGCCTTGGCCGCCGAAATGGTGAGGGTGATATTCGTCCCCAGGGCGGCGATTTTGCGCAAAAACAGCGCCAGGGCCCCGTAATCCCGCCCGCCGATGCGCAGCGTGGCGTCCACAAACAGGTCCGTGATGTCGTGATCCTGGGCGCAGATGCCGCTGATGAAGCCGTAAAACGCGTCGTAGCCCTCGATGCCGTAGTCGTCGGCTGCAACCAGCCGCGCGCGTGAAGTGACCTCGTAGATGAGCTTGCGCTTCTCCTCGATGCAGATCACGCTGCCGTCGGAGGCCGCCGCCGCCGCGTTGACCCGCTCGGCCAGCAGCTTGGTCTTGCCCGAGCCCTTGATGCCGGTGATTAACGTAACCATGGGAATCACTCTCCTATCTAATGTTTAATTTACCAGTCCAGCGGGAAGTCCGTGAACACCCATCTGTCTTCGTCCGCAAGCAATTCCTGCGTGAGGAAGGTTTCCTTCGTTGTGCCGTCAACCATGACAGCGCTCAGCTTGCTGACGATTTTGCCCTCGCTTTCGCTCCCGCTCACCATGCCCACGCTGTAGGACGCCACGTCATTGCCGCGGTCGCCCATGCAGGTGTAGAGCTTGGTATAATTGTCAGCTTCTACGTAAAGAGGGGCCTGCGCCAATGCAGGATCCAGCATGGTGTTCCATGGCTGTGTGTCTTGCACTGTCCTGCTCAAAAAATCCCGCTCAAGCTCATACGAGAACACCTCCGTCAGCGCAAGCGCCAGCGCTTCCATGCCGAGGTATTCCGGCTGGGTGACACGGTAGTATGTCACGCCGTTGCGGTCGATGGTGTCTTCGCGGTCCACCTGCATGGATGTCGTGGAAAAATACTTATACAGCTCAAGCGCGCGTTCAAATGCCGCCTTGGACGGCGCGGCTGTGGCGGGCTTCTCGGTGGTGGTTTTCTCGGTGGGTTCGGCTGGCTGCGCCGCGCCGCAGGCCGCCAGGCCAAGCGACAGGGCAATCGCCAAAATGCATATACATACGCGTTTCATAGGCAAACCTCCTTTTTACAGCGCGCCCAGCAGCTCCTTCATCAGCGCGAGGGCCTTCTCGTCGGAGGCCTTCATCACATCAATGGCCTCGCCGATTTTCCGGCGCACACGGGGCTTTTTCAGCGCCCTTTCCTGTTTTTTGCCGCGCTGATAGCCCCGCAGGAGCTTGTAGATTTTCTCGTGGATGGTCTTGGCCACGATGCCGAACTGCGCCGCGATTTCGGCGTAGAGGGGCTGGTCGGGGTTCTCCTCGGCCAGGGCCGTGAAGTACTTGCAGGCGTTTTTGCGGCCGTCGATGAGGCAGTCCGTGGCGTCGCCCTGGCACATCATCACGAGGGACTGACCCCAGCTTCTCTGCGCGAAGTCGCTCTTGCCCGCATTTAGAATCGCTTTTTTCCAGGCGTCATACGCAAAAATGCCCTTGGCGTGGTTGTCCTCCTGGCGGCCCTCCAGGGCGGCGATGCCATGCGCAATAATCTCCTTTACGCCCCAGCGCGGCGCGGTGATGTCCCCCAGCGCCATGACGCCGTGGAAGTCGTTCTTGCCCCAATACTGGTCTGTGATGAAATAGCCCTCTTCGTGAAGCTCTAACGGATACCACTGCTGGAACACGCTCCAGCCCAGCAGGGTGTCGCCGTCATCTTTGTAGCCCGTGAGGATGCCCGCCTCGCCGGGGCCGATGGGGCCCAGGGAGATCACGGGCTTGCCCGCGTCGATCTGCTCTTTGATGAAGGCCTTGTATTCCTCTTTTGTGGCGTTGCCAGGGTAGCCTCTCTCGTTTTCACGCCAGATCATTTTGAAGTCCCGGCCCAGCGCGGTGACGCCATAACGGAGCGGCAATTCCGGGTTATCGTAGGTGCGCATGATGTCCACGTTGCCGCCGTCCCATTCGGTGGTGTTCCACGCGAAACGGAACGCGCCGCCGCAGGCCACGATGGCGTAGGCGTAGTCAAGCTCGTCGCCGAGATAGTCGGAGACCGCCTTGAGGCAGACCGGGAAGGGCGTGATGCCGCCGAACGCGCCGTAATGGGCCTTGGGTACGCCTTGGAGAATTTTTTCGCCGCTCATGTTGTCCTCCTAAATGTTTAATCCGTACACCCTGCGCAGGTGCGCCCTGGTCCGGCTGTGCTCCTTGCCCTTTTTGCCCAGCAGGGCGAACATGTATTTCTTGTACTTCTCCACGCCGTCCTGGTCGAAGGGGTTCACGCCGAGCATGTAGCCCGAGATGGCGCAGGCCTTCTCGAAGAAGTAGATCAGCCAGCCGATGCTGTAGGCGTCGCGTTTCGGCAGGGAGAGCACGAGGCTGGGGCACTTGCCCTTGGCGTGGGCCAGGGCGGTGGCCTGGAAGGCCGTGCGGTTGACCTCGAACAGGGTCTTGCCCGCGAGGTAGTTCAGGCCGTCGCCGTCGCCGGGCTCCTCCGCCAGGGAGATATCGTTGGCGGCCTGCTCGAAGCTCAGCACCGTCTCGAACAGGATGCGCTTGCCCTGCTGGATATACTGGCCCAGGGAGTGCAGG
>Ga0268262_10005022_pt1 | contig 13321 bp, 11 predicted proteins | sample TergutNc150P3_FD_190354 | JGI IMG/M metagenome (GOLD analysis project Ga0268262, IMG submission 190354) | Nasutitermes corniger P3 segment gut microbial community from laboratory colony in Florida, USA - Nc150 P3 (SPAdes) (version 2) | ecosystem: Host-associated > Arthropoda: Insects >... | reverse complement strand
AATCCTCAAGTCGGATAATATCCGGCCTCAGGTGCCCAAGCGGATGAGCGACTGGAATTATCCGACGGTGGTTCAGAACTATTAGACGTAATTATGCTGGATGAATACCTGCGCTTCGTTACTTTTTGAAGAATTAACCACGGAGTGTACGGAGTTTTGGTACGAAAGTCATCTTTTCTTCCGCGGCGCACTCGGCTACCTAAAGGCAGTCGGCATTACTGTAAGCTGTAGATTTTATTGTGCGCCGGAACCGGTTGCATTTATCCGTCAGCGCCCCTTGTCGGGGCGCTTTTTTTCTGTTCCCGTGAAACTCCGTGGTAAAATTCTTATCTCTACTTCACCAGTTTCAGCACCCCATAGCAGGAAGGGTCCTGCCAGGCGCTGCCCGTGGTATCGTTCCAGACGGCGACACTCTGGCGCATTCCCCGCGACGAGGCGCCGTTTATTTGCAGGTCAAAACCAACGAGCGTATCCTCTTTTGGCTGAATAGTCCTGAAAGGAATCTTTATGGTAACGGTATACGATTTGCCGGAAACAAAAGCCCGCGACTCAAAACCATCGGCAATCGGCGGCGGGTTAAAACTCTGCTCATTGTCAAAATTCACCCGGTATTGGCCGTCGTCTTCCTGCATATAGCCTGCTTTGTGGTTGCCTTCATCCAGAAATATTTCAACCGAATCCTGCTCATAGGGAGAAGGGTTTGCCTTATTTAATTCCGCGTTGGTAACGTTTATCAGCACATAGAGGTAACGATCATCCCAGAGAACCCGCGCGCTTCCCTGCGCGCCCTGCCATGCCATAATGTGCTGGTTAATGGGTATTTCCGGCGCTGACTGCCACAATGGGTCAGCCGCATCCGGAGCCGGTGAACCATAATACGCCTGCGCCTGCAGCGGTTCTCTTTTGAATGCCGCCAGGCGATCCTCGTTTTCCGCCAGAAAAGCCGCGGGATTCAAGGCACCAAAAAAAGCCGGTTTTGCCTGTAAATTACGGTCAAACAAAGTGGGGCTGGTATCCCTTCTCCAGCTTGTGCCATCATCAAGCCCCCAGATTGTTACCCTGCCCATAACAGCGGCATATTTTCTGAAAAGGGCAAAGAGCCGCGCATAGGCAATGCCCTGTTCAAGGGCCTGCTCTTCGTTAAGATTAAAATTAAACCCGGCCTGCACATCCAGTTCGGTTATGCTTACCTCCACCCCAAGTGATGCAAAGCTTTCTAGTGCAGCGGCGACACTTTCAGGCCTTGTTTTTGTCCGGTAATGCCCCTGCATGCCAATTCCGTCAATAAGCGGCCTGCCGTTTACATCGGGATTTTGTCCGTTAATTTCTTTTACCATGTTGTACACGGCCTGGGCTTTGTTCCAGTTGTCCAAATTGTAGTCGTTGTAATACAATTTTGCCCCGGGATCGGCTTCCCGCGCCGCCCTGAATACGATTTCTATATACTCAGGGCCTATGGCTTTGTACCAGGGGCTTTGCCGCAGCGCCGTCCTCCAGTCTGCGGGGTTTAGCGGATTGTCAATAACCGCTTCGTTCAGTACGTCCCATGACACTACTCTGCCTCTGAAATGGGCCGCCACGGTTTTGGTATGGGTTATCAGGTTTTCAACCGCTTCGGCGCGGTCTATGCCTTCCCGGTTTATCCATTCGGGAGATTGCTGATGCCAGGCCAGCGTATGGCCATGCATTTTCATACCGCTGTTCAGAACCGCGTCCACCAGCCTATCGGCGGTTTCAAAGGTAAAAACTCCTTTATCCTTTTGGAGGTAGAGCGGCTTCATGGCGTTTTCCGCGGTTAATATGCTAAAATGTTTTTGCAGCATTTCAAAACGCGGTCCGCCAAAGTCCCACGGCGACACTACGTTACCCACGAGGAAAAAAGATTCGTATTGATCCTTAAGAGCCGGCGGCCATGCCGGCGTATCCGTCGTACTCTTCATGGTATGAGACTCATCCCGAATCGCTTTTGCGTTAATTCCGACGCACGGCAGAAGAAGTAAAATTATTGTCAATATTACTGTCTGAATCATAATATCCTTGTAGGAAGAAATTTTACCACGGAGTACACGGAGTTACACGGAGGAAGAAAAATTAAGATACTAATATCTTAAACCTCCGTGAAACTCCGTGTACTCCGTGGTTATATTCTTCTCTTCTTTTCACTACGGCGCGACGAATTTCTCTATCCGCTCCTGACGGACAGCCTCCGCACCGGAAGAAAGCCAGTCAGCAATGCCGGTATCATATACGCGGTTAAAATCTGCCGTCGGCGCGATGATAGCCTGAATAACAAAAGCTTTAGCCTTGTCCTGCAATGTTTGATTCAGCGGGCCGGCTACCTTTAACGGTGAAGATGGAACAATGACCGGGAAAGGCCGGGCGTTGTTCATGGCAACACGGTGAGCCGCCATAATCATCTCCGCGGGCCAGGGATAACCGGCGGCAATGGCCCTGATGCTTTCCTCTTCGGTTTGCAGGAACAGACCGTTCATTATCGGAGTGTAGTCTATGTTCTGGGCGCTGTTCTGAATCCAGCCATCGGGGGCGTTGGGGGTGATCTTCGGTATCCCGTCAATCAATGTATGTACAATTCCTTCCGGGCCGGTCTGGATAAAGTGATAATTTTCGTATTTGGCAAGCCAGTTAAGGTAGCGCATCGCCGCATCGGGGTTTTTTGATGATTTGGGAATAAAGTAAAGGACCCCCGCCGGGTCGTAGGACATTTTATGGGCAATGCCGTCCGCGCTGGTCATGCAGTCAAGGGCGACCCACTCGGCGGTGGGAACATTTTTGCGCAGGTCAGACAGCAGCCGTTCGCTCTCACGGAAAACCTGATCCCAGTTGTGGCCGAAAGAACCGACCACTCCGCTCCTGATAAGATCGTTCATTATTCCGTCATCCCGGTACAGGGGGAAGTCCGGGTCAATCAGGCCGGCGTTCCACATCGAATTCAGAAAACGGACGCCTTCCCGGTAATTGGGAATCAGAAAATAACGCTCACAAACGGCATTGACCCAGCGGTCTTTAATGGAGAGAGCCGGATCAAAAAATGATTCCAGAATATTCCCCGCCGACCAGCGCACATCCTGAGTCAAAATATAGGGAATCACTTTGTTCTTACCTACCTTGCCGGGGTCTTTTTCCTTAAAGGCAAGCAGGGCGTTATAAAATTCCTGGGTGGTTTTGGGAACCGGCAGGCCCAGTTTATCCAGCCAGTCTTTGCGCATAAAGGTATTCAGCCGGGCAATGTTCATGCGCCGTGCGGGCATTGAAAACACCTGACCGGTCTGGGCGTTCATGTTTCGGCGGATAAAATCCCTGCCGGGCAGGGCGACATCCGGCCCCAAAAATGCCTTTAAGTCCCTCAGCGTACTGTCAATGAAGGGGCTGACATCGAAAATCCCCCCTTGCTCGGCCCAGTTGTTGATATTGTCAATGCTGTACGTTATACACACATCGGGGGGAGTCCCCGCGGCCATCAGGTTAATAAGGGATTGTTCTTCTTCGGAGCGGGGTACCGGCACAAATTCAACCACGATATTTTCGTCCGCCAGTATTTTTTGCTTGATCCATTCGGTCCATTTGTTGTCAGCCGGATTGGTCTTGCCGCCGTCAGTACCGCGGTCATACACTTCCACCTTGATCTTGGCCTGTTTTCCTGATCCGCCTTTTGACTTGTTACATCCGCCGCCTACAATTACCGCCAGCGCAATAACAACCAGTAACGCAATGTTTGTCAGCTTTCTTTTCATACTAAACTCCTTCCTGCTATATTAATTTACTTATAAATAAGAATTAACCACGGAGTACACGGAGTAACACGGAGTTTTGATACGAAAACCATTTCTTCCTCCGTGAAACTCCGTGGTAAAAAATTCTTCGCAAATTCTTACCCTTTAACCGAACCGACGGTAACGCCGGCAATAAAGTGACGCTGCAGCCAGGGATACACCAGCATAATCGGCAAAGTGGCAAACATAACCGCGGCGGCTTTTATCCCGTCGGTGGCTGCCGGTATGCCGCCGGCAAGACCTTCCTGGCTTGCTATCTCTATTGAAGAAAGATTGTTAATGATATTGTACAATTTAAGCTGTATGGGGTGGAAAAAGGGAGCGGAGGTCAAATACATGAGCGCGTCGGAAAAACCGTTCCAGCGGCCCACCGCGTAAAACAGGGCAAGGGTTGCCAGCACCGGCGCGGACAGGGGCACATAAATCTTTACCAGTACGGTAAAGGGATTCGCCCCGTCAAGTTCCGCGGATTCCCGCAGGCTCTCCGGTATTGAATAAAAAAAACTCCGCAGAATGATCATATTAAACACGGAAAGGCAGTTCGGCAAAATAAGCGCCAGGGGGTTGTTCAGCAGGTTAAGGTCTTTTATCAAAATATAATTCGGTATAGTGCCCGCGCTGAAATACATGGTAAATATGATTAAGGTATTGAAGATTCCCTTCCCTTTAAGATTTTCGTACACCAGGGGAAAAGCGCAGAGTATCGTTATGCCCAGCGAGGCCAGCGTACAGATAATGGTGAGCAGTATCGTCCAGAGCATTGAACGGGAAAAGGACGGGTCTTTGAATACATAGAGATAGGAATCCATAGTAGGATTTACCGGCATAAAGGAAACCTTCCGGTTGACAATGGCCATGGGGTCGCTTAAGGAACGGGCCAGTATATTCAGCATGGGCAGCAGACAAATTAACATAATAAACAGACAGAAATAAATAATAACCGTACCGCCTTCTTTTCTGTCGGATGACTGAACCATAATGACCTCCTACCAAATGCCCCGTTCGCCGGCTTTTTTAGCGATAGCGTTAGCCGCAATAAGAAAGAGAACGCAAACTACCGACTGGAACAGCCCAATGGCGGCGGTCAGAGAAAACTGGCTTGAACGGATACCAACGCGGTACACCAGAGTACTCAGCACGTCCGCTACATGCATCACCGTAGGATTCGCCAGAGTATAGGGACGGTCAAATTCACTGCTGAGGATGCGGCCCAGATTCATAATTAACAATACTACGATAGTGGAACGTATGCCCGGCAGGGTAATATGCCAGATTTTGCGCCAACGGCTCGCTCCGTCAACTTCGGCAGCCTCGTACAGTTCCGGGTTAATACCGGTAATCGCCGCCAGGTAGATGATCGTACCCCAGCCCATTTCCTTCCATATGCCCAGGCCGATATAGGTGCCAATCCACGGCCCGTTCTTCATCAAAAAATCAACCGACCCCAGACCCATCCTTCCCAGTATATTGTTGACAACGCCGCCCGAAGGGGCAAACAACTGGGTAGCGATACCGGCGATAATGATCCATGAAAGAAAGTGGGGCAGGTATATCACTGTCTGGGTAAGCCGTTTGTATGATTTGGACGTAAGTTCATTGAGCATAACGGCAAGAATTATGGGAGCGGGAAAACCCATGATCAGATCAAGTATGTTGAGGATCAGGGTGTTTCGCAGGGCAAAATAAAAATCCCGTGAATGGAAAGCCTGGTCAAACCATTTAAGGCCCACCCAGGGCGATTCCCAGACCCCCCGAAATATATTGTAATCCTTGAAAGCGATAACGATATTAGTCATGGGAACATAACGGAATACCGCAAAAAAGGCCATCGGCAGTACCAGCATTACATACAGCATCCATGTACGCCGCAAATAATGGCCCTGCTTTTTCAAGCTTTGTTGCGGTAAAATAGTAGGTGACATGACAACCCCTTACCTGTTTTTTCCATAATAAATGGTAACTCATAACTGTGCAATGGGTATTTATTGTTTCATGCAAAAAAAACAAAGAAATATGGTACAAATCACAGTATGCAAAACAAAGTCAATGGTATACTCACCCTATGCGGTTACAGATTTCACCTTTAATAAGCAGCGGCATGGTTATACAGGAGGGGTCTTTCTTCCCCATCCGGGGCAAAGCCGCGCCGGGAGCGGCAATCGCTCTGTTATTCCGGAGTAAAACATACTATACACGAGCGGACTCAGACGGCGCATGGCGGATTCTGCTGGACAAACAGGTTTCCGGCGGACCTTTCAGCCTGGAAATATCCGCCGACACTGAAGGGGAAAAAATAATCATTGAAGATACATACATAGGCGACGTGTGGATTTGTTCCGGCCAGTCCAACATGGAAATGCCCATGCAGCGCCTGAGAGACGACTTTCCCGAAGAATGGGAAACTCCGGTAAATTCCCTGATCAGGCAGTTCAAGGTACCCCAGGAATGGGAATTTACCGGCCCGCGGGAAGAGTTGCGGGGCGGCGCATGGGCGGCGGCTTCACCGGAAAGCCTTAACGAATTTTCAGGAACTGCCTGGTTTTTTGCACGAACGCTCTATGAAAAACGCCCGATCCCCGTCGGCCTTATCAACGCGGCATGGGGCGGCACTCCGGTGGAGGCATGGATGAGCCGCAGCGCTCTTGCCGCTTTTCCCGAAAAAATTGCCCTGGGTAAGCAATTCGCCGACGCCGCTTTTTGCGATGCCGTTACCCACAAAAACGCCGACGTCATCAAAGCATGGAATGATGAGTTAACCACCGCCGATTCCGGGTTAACGCAAGACTGGCAGCAACCGGAAACCGACGTTTCCTCATGGGACATAATCACCCTGCCCGGCGATTTTGCCGAAGCCGGGCTTGCCGGTTTTTGCGGAGTCATCTGGCTGTGCAAAGAATTTGAAGTTAATGAAGCGTTTGCCCGTGATGAATCCAATCTCTGGCTGGGCACTATTGTAGATGCCGACACCGCTTACCTTAATGGCGTAGAAGTGGGAAATACCGGCTACCGTTACCCGCCGCGTAAATACACTGTTCCTGCCGGTGTACTCTGTGCAGGAATAAACCGCATCGTTATCCGGGTAGTCTGCTGCAACGGCGAAGGCGGCGTTACCCGTGACAAGGATTTTCGCCTCTTTTCCCGGGTCGGCTGTATAGAACTCGGCGGAATCTGGAAATACCGCGTAGGTGTAAATGTCGGTTCCCGCCCGGAAGAATTCTTTATTCAGCGTCAGCCTACAGGTCTGTTCAATGCCATGATCGCCCCCATTCTGGATTATCCCTGCAGGGGAATTCTGTGGTATCAGGGGGAATCAAACGACAACAACTCCCATGAATACGCCGCGCTTTTTACCGCGTTGATCAATGACTGGCGTAACAAAAGACAACAAATCCTTCCGCAGGAACCGCATGATCTGCCATTCCTTTTTGTACAGCTCCCCATTTTCGGCAAGCCGGAGGATAACAACGAATCGGCTTCCTGGGCCGCTATCCGCCATGCGCAATATTTCGCCCTGTCGCTTCCCGTAACCGGCATGGCGGCGGCTCTTGACCTCGGTGAATGGAATGATCTGCACCCCATGAATAAAAAGGATGTGGGCCGCCGTCTGGCCCTGGCGGCGGAACGGGTAGTCTTCAAAAATGAAAATACCTCGCCCGGTCCCGTACTGCGCAACATTGAAAGGCGCGGGGAGAAACTTTTTTTATATTTTGACAATGCAGGCGGCGGGCTGCGTGCTTGTGAAACGCCTTATGTAAGTGTTATGAGCGGCGGAAATTCCACCCGCCAAATGACGCGCCTGCCGGCGGAAATTACCGGCCCCGACTGCCTGTCGGTGGACATTTCTGCTATTCAAAACCCGCAAACGCTGTTGTACGCCTGGGCCGCCAATCCCCGCGACCGGCAGTTATACAATGCCGAAGGCCTTCCGGCAATTCCGTTTCGGGTAAACATTTATGCGTTACAGTGTGCCGATTTCTTATAAAAAAAGGCCGCACAGGGATATTCCCTGTACGGCCCAGGAACCCGGGTGTTTTCCTCACGGTGTTTCGCCCAGGATTGCCGGGTTTTCTTCCGCAGTATTACTACAGAAGCCCTCCTCACCCGGCAGTGTGCTTATAAGCGGCTTAATAAGCGCCGCTTATAAGCGTTCTCAAGGAGCTTCGGCTGCCTGCTCTCCCCCCAATATATTAATTGCATAAATAAACTCATCCAAATTCTCAAAATGCCGGTACACCGAGGCGAAGCGTATATACGCCACCTTGTCAAGGACGCTCAACCGCTCCAAAATCAGGTCACCGATGACCTTACTGTCAATTTCCCGGCTGCCCTTGCTTAAAATCGCCGTCTTATCCTCAATATCGTTGACCAGGCTTTCAATCTGCATCCTGGATACCGGTCGTTTTTCCAGTGCCCGCTCTATACCCCGCTCTATTTTACTGCGGTCAAACGGCTCCCGCCTGTTGTCCTTTTTGATAACCATAAACTGACTGTCTTCAGTCCGTTCATAGCTGGTAAAACGATACCCACAGCGCTCACATTCTCTGCGGCGGCGAATTGCCTCGCCATTGGCAAGGGTCCGGGATTCGACCACTTTATCGTCAATACTGCCGCAATGGGGGCATCGCATATTGTGTACCTCTCTATACCATACCCCATATATAGCGCCCCATATATAGGGTAGGCCCCTCTGGCTATAGTGCGCTATCTATAGCGTCTCTGTCAAGTATACTACACTATATTTTGTGTGGCAAGTGAAAAAAGAGAAGAATGCTGCTTTCATTCCTCATTTTATTAAGAACGTTCGATTAATCTCAGGTAGCACTCTGATTTTCGATCTTTTGGACACGTCATATAATTTTTACTATAATACCCAATATGACTGTGCATGAAGCGGGGACGGGTTTCAGCGGTAACGAGGGCGAAGTTGGAAAAACGGATTATACAACTTCGCAAAGAGGATTTATGTATGAAAAATCAAGGTTTTAATCCGTATCTGCCTTCATGGGAATATATCCCTGACGGAGAACCGTATTTATTCAACGGCAGGGTATATATATATGGTTCGCATGATAAATTTAACGGTCCTGTTTATTGCCCTAACGACTATGTGTGCTGGTCCGCGCCGGAGGACGATTTAAGCGATTGGCGTTATGAGGGAGTGATATACCCTAAAACCAACGACCCCTTTAATAAAGACGGAAGGATGTGCCTTTACGCGCCGGATGTAACGCTCGGACCGGATGGACGGTACTATTTGTTTTATGTGCTTGATAAGGTAGATGTTGTGTCCGTGGCGGTTTGTAATTCTCCTGCCGAAGAATTTAAATTTCACGGCTATGTACATTATCCTGACGGAACCATGCTTGGCAGACGGAAAGGCGACCAGCCGCAGTTTGATCCGGGCGTTTTGACAGAAGGTGATAAAACATATCTTTTTACCGGTTTTTGCGGACATGACAATAAGACCAGAATAGGCGCTACGGCGGTAACGCTGGGACCCGATATGCTGACTGTGCTTGATGAACCGGTTCTTGTCGTTCCCGGAGTACATAACAGCAAGGGCACAAGTTTTGAAGGCTGTGAATTTTTTGAAGCTCCGTCCATAAGGAAGCGCGGCGACACCTATTATTTTATCTATTCATCAATCGCGTCTAACGAGCTTTGTTACGCGACCAGTAAAAATCCCGTAAAAGATTATGTTTATGGCGGTGTTATCATCAGCAACGCCGATGTGCATATCGGCACCTATAAACCTGCTGATAAACCAATGGGCTGCGGCGGCAATAATCACGGAAGTATCATTGAAATAAAAAATAAATGGTATATCTTTTATCACCGGCATACCAACGGAAACGAGTTCAGCCGCCAGGGATGTCTTGAACCGTTAGAGATAAAAGCGGACGGTTCTATTCCGCAGGTGGAAATGACTTCGTGCGGCCCGAACGGCAAGCCGCTTAACGGCAAAGGTGAATTTCCGGCGTATATTGCGTGTAACCTATTTTCGGTTGATAATAATCAGCAGTTAATCAGGCAATGGCCGCTTCATAACCAGTCTTTGCCGAAAATTTCGCAGGATGGGCGTGATGGCGATGAAGAACCCGGTTTTGTGACCAATATTTCAGATAATTACGGTATTGGTTTTAAGTATTTTGATTGTAAAGGAATTAAGAGGATTACAATAAAAACGCGCGGTTATAACAACGGTGTTTTTCATGTTAAAACAAAGTGGGACGGCGATTCTTTAGCGTGTATAAAAATTGAATACAGCAATATTTGGGCAGAATATTCTTCGGATATAAACCTTCCTGACGGAATACACGCGCTTTACTTTATTTATAAAGGTAATGGATTCGCTTCTATTGCTTCGTTTACTCTGGAATAAATACAAAGATGAGGAGTTTTTATGAAATTAATAAATGAACCCTGATGTCCGCTATATGTTTCAATCTAATTCGCCGACATCTCCAGAGGCAACTTATATCGGAGGACAAATTACCCTGCCTGCCAATGCCGCCATCCTCGCAAAATCGAACCCGTTAAACTACATTACCGTAAATACGCCGCCCATATTGATGCAGCATGCTAAAAATGATAATTTGGTTCCCTGGCAGCAGTCGCAAATAATGGTTGATAAAATCAATGAAGCATGCGGTCCCGGCAGGGCGGAATTGGAATTAATTCCCAACGGAGGGCACGGCGGCTCTCCTTTCAACAGCGCAAGCAATTTGAACAAAATTTTTTCTTATCTGGACGAAAAACTTGATATTCAAAGGTAGTTACATTGGTTATAGATGTGTTTCCCTTTTCGGTTGGATTATTTTTGAGACAATGCGTTATCTTGACACCCCCCCCCTTGATCATTAAACTGGTTCAATAGGGGCCTGAATCCCCTCTGGCGAGAGTGGTGGAATTGGTAGACACGCCAGACTTAGGATCTGGTGCCTTTGGTATAAGGGTTCAAGTCCCTTCTCTCGCAAGGGAAAAAACGTAAGAAAGCAATGAATAATTCGATGAAGAAAATAATAACCACGGAGGTCACGTCAAACCTGTGGTTCGCGTACCACGGAGTTTTGATACGATAATACCTCGTTCCTCCGTACTCCGTGGTAAAATTCTTGGGATTGAATTAATCAGCGGTTTTTAGCGTTGAACCCGAAAGAAAATTATTATATACTATAAGGAAAGTATCGTGTCTGTAACCAAGGAAATTACCCGTCTTGAAAAATCAAATGTTAAACTCAGCCTGACCGTCCCGAAAGAGGATGTACAAGCCCAGTATCAGGATGTACTGAAGGATTACACCAAAAATGCCCATATACCCGGTTTCCGCAAGGGCAAAGTGCCGCAAGAGGTACTGCTGCGGAAATTCGGCGATACGCTCAAGGGAGCGGCATTAGGGAAAATTATCGAAAATGCCATTGGCGAGGTTTTTCAGGATGAAAAACTCTCCCGTAATGAACGGCCCCTGCCGTACTCACAACCGGTGATGCAGGAGGAGCCAAAACTTGATTTTGATCAGGATTTAAGTTTTTCTCTGGTTTATGACGTACTGCCTTCCGTAAGCGTCGGCCAATGGAAGGGGTTGGAAGTCGAAGTTCCGGCAGTGGAAATAACCGGGGAAGACATTAACCGGGAACTGGAAGAGATCAGGGATCGTAACGCGTTTGTCCTTGACCGGGACGAAAATGCCCCGGCCCAATTGGATGATATTGCCACCATAAGTTATTGCGAGTTAGATGAAGACGGCGCGGAACTACCCAATGCCCGGCGGGATGATTTTGTTTTTACCCTGGGCAGCCATTCCAATGTTTACGAGTTGGACGATGACATTGTCGGTATGAAAAAGGGCGAGACCAAAGAAATTACCAAGACCTATCCGCAAACGGATGTCAAGTCCATTAATGCGCCTTTTGCCGGAAAAACGCTGAAAATGCGGGTAACATTGACGGCGCTGAAAGAGAAAGAACTCCCCGATCTGGATGATGAACTGGCCCAGGATGTGGATGAACAATTTAAGACTCTGGATGATTTGAAAAACAGCATCAAAGAACGTCTGGAAAAAAGCCTCACGCTCCGTATGAAAGATGTCAAGATCAACAAAATACTTGAAAAAATCATGGAAAACACTCCGGTAACCCTCCCTGAATCTATGGTTAACGTGGAAGTTGAGGGGCGTTTACGCGCTCTGGCGCGGCGTTTTGGAACCGATGTTGATAATGTTCTGCGTATAATGGCTATGTCGGGTGAAGACCCCGACGAAACGCATAAAAAATGGCGTTCTCAGGCGGAAAAAGCCCTGCATTCGCGGTTTATCGTGGAAACTCTTATCGAAGAACAACATATTGAAGCCAGTGATGCGGATGTGGAACAGGAACTGGAAAAAATTGCCGCGGATACGAAAACGCCCTTTGAGGAAGTCAAAAAAAGATATGAGGAAAAAAACGCTCTGGAGTATATCAAAGACAGTATTCGGGAGAGTAGGCTTTTTGACACGCTGTTGGCGGAAAATACCGTAAAAACCGGCGCTCAAGCGAATTATCTGGACGTAATGGAGAAAAACGGTTAAATTAATAATATGACGGAACAAATGAACACCTTGGTTCCCATAGTGGTCGAACAGACCGGGGCCGGAGAGCGATCCTACGATATTTATTCCCGGCTTTTGAAAGACCGAATAGTGTTTATTGACGGGGAAATCAACGATCTGACAGCGGACCTCGTCGTCGCCCAGCTCCTTTTTCTGGACGGACAGGACACGGAAAAGGATATTAACCTGTATATCAATTCGCCCGGCGGTTCGGTGACGGCGGGGCTGGCCATTTACGATACCATGCAGTACGTTAAGTCCGATGTGCAGACCATTTGTCTGGGTCAGGCGGCAAGTATGGCGGCCCTTATCGTTGCCGCCGGAGCGCCGGGCAAACGGCTGGTTCTTCCCTCATCGCGGATGCTTATCCATCAGCCCTGGGGGGGCGCGTCGGGACAGGCCCGCGACATAGGTATACAGTCCAAGGAAATAGTCCGTCTGAAAAAAATGACGATTGATTATTTTGCCCAGCATACCGGCAAAGACCCTGAAAAAATTGCCGCTGATATGGAACGGGATTTTTATATGTCGGCGCAGGACGCTGTCGCTTACGGCGTTGCTGACCGTATTTTAACAAGGGAACAAAATGGCACGGCTTCGTAACACCGGTGTAGGCATTGAGCGTATCTGCTCATTTTGCGGCAAGAGCGCCGACATGGCCCGCCGGCTTATTGCCGGGCCTAACGACGTATTTATCTGCGATGAGTGCGTGGAAGTATGCCGCAAAATACTCACCGATGAAGACCAGGAGCTTACCAGCCAGTTTACCGGTGACATACCCACGCCGCGGGAAATTAAACTGTACCTTGACCAGTTTGTGATTGGTCAGGATGAGGCGAAAAAGGCCCTGTCGGTGGCGGTGTACAACCATTACAAACGAATCGCCAACCCCGGCAAGGGCGGCGCTCATGACGTTGAAATTGAAAAATCAAACGTGCTGTTG
>Ga0268262_10005021_pt1 | contig 13325 bp, 10 predicted proteins | sample TergutNc150P3_FD_190354 | JGI IMG/M metagenome (GOLD analysis project Ga0268262, IMG submission 190354) | Nasutitermes corniger P3 segment gut microbial community from laboratory colony in Florida, USA - Nc150 P3 (SPAdes) (version 2) | ecosystem: Host-associated > Arthropoda: Insects >... | reverse complement strand
TATATAATGCCCGGCCTGGGAGACGCGGGGGACAGGATCAACGGAACCGATTCTGAAAAGCCCAGGAACATAATTCAGCTTGTCGCCGATTACGGTTCAAATATCGCGCGCCTTTACCGGGCCCAGCTTCGGGAGATCGAAGAAACAGTTCTTAACACCGGGACGGAAAATTGAAAAAGAAGCTATATCCGGTATTGCTTGTTGCTTTTTTTATTGCGGCTGTTTCCATGTCCTGCGTAACCAGAGGCGCGGCGCAGGCCGAGGAATATTTTTCTATCGGCATGGCGTATTTTGAAATGGGTAAATTTGCCGAAGCCGAAACGTGGCTTAACAGAGCCCGTACCGCGGATAAAACCATGCTGGCTTCGGAATACAACCTGGGAAGGATAGCCTTTGAGACAGGGCACTATAAAGATGCGGCAGGATATTTTGAAAACATTTTAAAAAAGGATCCGGATAATACGATGGCTTTAAAAGCCGCGGCTTACTCCCGAATCAAAAACGCGGATTTTGAAAAGGCGGAAGCCCTTTACTCTAAGGTTCTTGAGCTGATTCCCGAAAGCGCGGACGATGGATATAACTACGCATTGGTACTCTACGGCCTTCAAAAATACGAAGATTGCGAAAGAGTGCTTAATAAATACCCCTTTGCCCTGGAAGAAAAAGCGCCATCCGTTCTGCTTCTTGCACGGGCGCAAAGAGAAATGGGCAAGGTAGAAGCCATAGACACTTTTGCCAAATGGATTATTGTGAACGCGGGCACACTAAATCCTCAAGGCTTTCTTGAATACGCCCGTGTTTTGGAAAAAGCGGAATTTTACGCGCGGGCATTGGAACAATACAATGAAGCGATAAAGGCCAATACGAAGGACACGGAAACCCTGAAAAAAAGCACAATCAGATTTGAAAAATCCCGCCTTCTTCTTGCAGTAGACCCCGATAACGAAGAGGGACTGAAAGAATTTACCGATGCTGTTAATGAAGGGTTTTCTGATATTGAGGCCATTGAGGCGCTTGTCCTGGATAAAAGAATAAACCAGGTACACAGGGACGAAATACAAAAGATACTGGATGAAATGAAAATAAAGATGGACAATGCGAAAAAAGATACCCAGAATGAGGAGGATGAAACAGAGACATCCGATTAGTTATGATAGTTTCGATGATACAGCTTATTTTTGAAATTCCTGATATTGACAATATAAAAGAGAAAAGGCGCATTATTCGTTCCGTAAAGGATAAGCTTCAGCGCCGCTTTCACATGAGCGCCGCGGAGGTGGATCTGAATGATTCATTGTCTTTTGGGCAGATAGGAGGCGCGCTGGTTTCCAACTCAAGAAATTTTGGAGAATCAGTGATGCATAAGGCGCTTGAAATGGTTGAAAAGGAAATGCCCGTTCGCATACATGATATCAGCATATATTCGGAGGAATTTTAAGCGGCATGAAAAGAACCAGGATCTATATTTTATTACTTGTTATTTGCTATTTGTTATTTGCTGTTTCTTCATGTGTAGGGGTCAGTGTTGATATTTCGCTCAATCAAAACGGATCGGGAAACGCCGCCCTTGAATACCAGATATCCAAAGCCCTTGACGCTTTGGGCAGGCTTGACGGGAATGAGCGATGGAATACCATACCCGTGGGCAGGGCCGATTTTGAGCGTACAATGGACAGGCTTCCAGGAATGAAATTGACATCGTTTTCTTCCAAAGAAGACAGGAATAACCTTATAATAAACGCGAAAATGGAATTTGAGGATCTAAAATCCCTGATGTCTTTTATCGACGCAAGCGGCCTTCGTTCTTCCTTTTCAGGGGATACCCATTCAGGCCGTATATTTATGACCCTGAACGACGCAAGGCCTAAAAGCAATGCGGCTTTGGAAAACCTAGCTTTAGAAAATTTAATCGCGGAAATCTCAAAATCATACTCGGTAAAAATGGCTATGAGTCTGCCGGGCGAGGGCAGCGTGAAAATAACTGACAACAGGGGCTTTTCATTGGATAAAATACCCGGAAGCGTTATTATTTCCCCCGGCAAAAAGGTTTCTTTTTCATTGCCTCTTTATTCAGTCCTGTCTGCTACAGATGGCATCAATGTCGAATTCCTGTGGTAGCTTCCAGGCCGGCGCGTTTGCTGACTATCAAAAAATTGTTGGCTGAGTCATTGTAAATCGCGGCCGCTTTAAGAAAGCCCTCGAAATCCAGCGGCAGAACAATTTCCAGGGTAAATGGATTGGCCGGTTCTTCTCCCAGGGAAAAGATAATCGTTTTCCCGTCATCGGTCCTTTCAAAAGGCACAGGGGCTGAATACACAGGGAGCAGGGTTTTATCATCCACGCTTTCCAGGGAAACGTCAAAGCGCACAGGGCTGTTCCCGGCTAAAAGATTCATTGTTAGAATTCGGCTGTCCTGAAAAACAATATCGTCAATTGAGAGAGCAAGCATATCGTCATTCCCTTCCGCCTCGGAGATTTCAGTGACAAACCTGTTTACTTCCGGGTTTTTTTGCTTAAAAAGCAGTACCTGCGCGGCCATGGCAAGAATTAAAATTACCGCCAGAACGGAAAACACGATGAGCCTTATCTTTTTATTTAAGTTAATATTAATGGCAAAAGATTTTTGCAATAGAATAATTCCGCGCATAATAAGAAACATTACAGGCAGGATCAGCAAGGCAACATGGATTGTGACAGCCCAGCCTTCTTTGGCTTGCCATGGCGAAAAAATAAAAAGCTCCGCGAGCCTTGTACTGCCGATCTCAAATATATTGATAAAGGCCAAAACAGCAAGGATGGGGGCCGAAAGGGCGAAAATAAAAACAAGTATGGAATTTGAAACAACTGCTCCGGCAGAGATAAAAATAAAAGACCAGATAAAGAAAGGCACATACGCAAAGTCCAGCAGCGCGGCAGACAAGATTCCCAGGACGCAAAAAATCAGGGCGGCAAATCCATAAAAACGGGCTCTTTGGGGAAAGCGTAAACGGTTCAAGGCTACCATAAGAATGAAAAAAACAAATATGGCAAGAAACAAGGATAATACCAACACGGTATAATTGGCTGACGTGAAAGGCGCGTTAAAAAATTTTAACAGCTGATAATAAAATAATGCGGAAGCCTTTAAGCAAATGGCCAGGAATGGAAGGGGTAGTAGAAATAACCAGAAATTCTTTAATATAAGCCGGAAATGGTAAACCAGAATCGCGTTGTTACGGACAGAATAAAGCAAATACAAAAAAAGAAAAATCGCCACAATCGACAAAAGTATTGCCGCCGTTATCCCTTCTGTAATAAAGAAAAATCTGCCGTCTGGCAGGGGTATAAAAAAATAATGCCTGTCAGGGCTTAATATCGGGAAATTCAATGAACCGGCATAATTAAATAAAAACCCGGATAAAATATCCGGCGTTAGTGTTTTGCCACGACCGGTTTTTTCCCCGGACAAAATAAAACAGTTTACTTCTTCCTGCCAGGCGATAGCCAGAGCTTCGGGCCCTTCAACTAGACCCAGCTTGTAAATACTGTTGAACCGGATTGCGAAAGACCATGGAATATTGAAAGATTTAAGAAGGTCGGGCAGCGGCTTTATTACGCTAAGAGGCGCCAGATAACCCTTTCCCCCATGACGAAGTACCAGGCCCTCAGGCGCTTGGTCGGCATCAAAATAGCAAAGCACCCAGTTTTCCGGCAAATCGGTCAGTGTCAGAAGATCGCGGAGCCCGCTATGTGAGGTGGTTCGTATGCTTATACCGGAAGAAGCGAAAAGATCATCAGGCAGCTTTACTTTTTCCCCGCCCAGAAAGGCTACCAGGATGTTTACCGCGCCGCTTTTTTCATTTAACAATTTTGCCAGGGAAATGGCAGTGTCCACGGCGAATTCAGCGTCCAAGGGCACAGCGAAGACAAAGGTTCCCTGTTCGCGGTTCGCGCCCGCTGCCTCCCGGCTTCTTGCCAAAAGCGATGAGTTAAAATTGCCAAAGTCGGCAAGAAGGGAACGCTCTTCCAGCGAAACAGGTATTCCGGAAAATATTTCAAGTACGTGGTTATAATTTTCTTTTTCTGTGGTTTCGCCATGAATCAGGGCCGGGAAGAGTGAAAAAATTAAAGCGATCGCGAGAAAACGAATCCCGACACTCCTTTTTTTGCTCAAGTATTATAATACAGGCTTAATTATGGGTTTTTAGAGGTTCCCTTAATTCATAGTATATTGAGTTATTCACTAAAAACAACTACAATAAAAACATGAAATTACCGCGGATTTTATTGATTCCGATTTTTATTTTATCGATAATTATTTTGACTGGTTTTTTTTCCTGCTCCAGGGCTGAACCTGAAATACTTTATGGTTTTATTAACCTGGTGTATTACATTGGAAGGGAGAAAACAGAAGAAAGGTATTCATTTTTCATTCTCCCGGAAGACGACGATGGCATTGATAACCTGTCGGAGCTATACCTTTACAATGACAGGGAAGGATTACGATGGCTTATCACATCCGATGACTGGATTAAGTATGAGGAAGACGGCAAAACATGGATAGGAAGCCGCAGTATAGCGATGTTTGGGGATGCCTCTTTGCCGCGCGGGCAATACCGGGCGGTTCTTTTCAACAAAGGCGGGGAAAGCAAAGAGCGAAGGTTTACTTATGACGGCCCGGAGACACCCCCGTACCCGTTCCCTTCATTATCCTTTTCGGAAGGATTGTATCAAATTGATTCGCGGTATCCTGTAAACCGCGTTATCGGTTACGATCAACAGGGAAAAATAACCCAGGTTATTCAGGTCAGGGAATTACGCGGCAGTCTCAGCGATTTAAGGGTTACAGGCACTGTAAGAACCATTGCCCTATGGGCGGAAGAGCCTGAATATCATATTTCTATACTTACCGAAGCGATCTCGATCCGGTAATGGATTCTGAAACCGGAATCCGGGCAATCAAGAGTTTCGTTTTAAGATCCGGCCGGATGAGCCCCGCCCAAATGCGTTCTTATGAAACTCTTTTTCCCCTTTATGCTATGAAGGGAGACGAAAAAGGGAGCATCGATTGTTTGTCCCTTTTTAAAAATGACAGACCTTTGCATATTGAGATAGGTTTCGGAATGGGAAGAGCTACAGCCGGTATCGCCCTAAAAAACCCCGGAATAAATTACCTTGGAATAGAGGTACACAAACCCGGCATAGGCCGGCTCCTTTGGGATATTGAAAAGAAGTCAATAAAGAATATCCGTATAATCGAAGGAGACGCGACGGAAATTTTAGCAAACAAAATTCCTGATAATTCAGTTTCGGCTTTTCACATTTTTTTTCCTGATCCGTGGCCGAAAAAAAGGCACCATAAAAGGAGGTTGGTAAAGCGCCCGTTTACGGATCTGCTTGCAGCGAAACTCCTCTCCGGCGGGTATATTTATATGGTAAGCGACTGGGCGGACTACGCGGATTGGGCCCTGAGGGAGCTAAGCGTAACGCCGGCTTTGGTAAACAAGTACCAGGCTTTTTCCGAGTCCCAGGAGTGGAGGCCGGAAACGGAATTTGAAAAAAAAGCCATGCTGAAAAACCATGAGATAAGAGAGCTTTTCTTTTTAAAGATTTAGTTATTTTGGAGCGTTAGGTGAAAAACAAAAGTGAAAGAATAAACGCCCTTGCCGCCATGATAGAAGGCTATCAACATTCTTATTATAACGGCGAGGCGGAAATTTCAGATTCTGAATTCGATCTTCTCTGGGACGAACTAAAAAACCTTGCCCCTGATCACCTTCTCTTCAGGAAAGTGGGAACCGACAGCGCAGACGGCTTTCCAAAAGCAAAGCATCTTATTCCCATGGGAAGCCAGGAAAAAGCAGCCAACCCTCCTGAGTTTTTGTCCTGGGTAAAAAAGACGGCTCTAAAGTCTTTTGTTGTTCAGTATAAACTTGACGGGGCAAGCCTTGAGCTGCAATACGAAAACGGCAAGCTAAAATCCGCCCTGACCCGCGGGGACGGGGTTATAGGTGATGAAATAACCGGTAATGCCGTTCTTATGAAAGGGGTAAAAAAAGAAGTCTCCGGGAATTTTTCAGGCGGAGTACGCGGTGAAGTTGTGATGAAAACCGTGGTATGGAAGCAAAAATACCCGACTAAAGCAAACTGCCGAAACGCCGCCAACGGAATCATGCGCCGTAAAGACGGGGCAGGCTGTGAAGATTTGAACTTTATAAGTTATGACGCTTCCGTGACAGGGAATGATAATTTTTTTAAAACTGAAATTGAAAAGGTCGCCTGGCTAAAAAAACAGGGGTTTGACGTAACCGAGACAAAGGAATTCAGCGATCCCGATAGAATAATCGCGTACAGAGCCGAAGTCGCTGAAAAACGTAAAACTCTGGACATGGACATTGACGGGCTGGTTGTTAAGGATTTACAGACTGACATGGCCGATCTGCGCCGCCCAAGACCGGAAAGGCAGATCGCTTTTAAATTTGATCTTGAAACAGCATACAGCATACTCAGAAGCGTGGAATGGAGCGAATCAGGCGCGACTTATACGCCGATAGGCATTGTTGATCCGGTGCGGCTCGCGGGAACTACGGTTCAACGGGCGAACCTTAACAACCCGGACATGATAAGGGCCATGGAACTGAAAATCGGCTCGGCTGTGGCAGTTGTCAAGCGGGGCGAAATTATCCCAAAAATTGAGGGGCTTGCTCCCGATAACGCGATAAGCGAACCACCTGAGAAAAGCGATATTATTTTCCCCTCAAAATGCACTTCTTGCGGCAGCGATCTTGAAGACGCCGGTACAAGGCTTTACTGCCCAAATTCCGCCTGCCCGAAGCGGCTCCATCACAGGCTTGAAAAATGGGTTTCTGTACTGGAAATCAGGGAGCTTGGCGAAAGGTTAATACGCCAATTATTTGATTCCGGAAGGGTGCGAAATATTTCTGATCTTTACTCCCTGAATGAAACCGAACTCGCGGAATTTGAAAGGATGGGAGAATTATCCGCAGCAAAGGTTATACGCAACATTAGAGCCAGGCGTGAAATTTCACTTGAAGCGTTTGTAGCCGGTTTTGATTTTGAAGGGGTAGGGGAGCTCATAATGGAGAAGGTGATTTCTTCCGGTCTCGATACTCTTGAAAAATTACGTTTGGCGAGCCTTGAGGATCTTTCGGGTATTTACGGCCTGGGGGAAATTACAGCAAAAACAATATTAAACGGGCTGACAGAGTGTAAAGACGAAATGGATAAAGTACTTTCCACAGGTATAATAACAATAGCGCTTCCCCCAAAAAATGACGAAGTTCCTTTAAAAGGGCTTTCATTTTGTTTTACAGGTGAACTAAAAAACATGAAGCGAAGCCAGGCTGAGGAAAAAATAAAAGCGCTTGGCGCCTCGGTTAAATCTTCTGTGGTAAAAGATCTTTCTTATCTTGTTACAAACGATCCGGAATCAGGTTCCTCCAAGAATAAAAAAGCATTGGAATTGGGAGTAAAAATAATCAACGAAGAAAGCTTTATGAAATTAATAAAAGACAGGCAGGAACCTTCACAAAAAGAGCTTTTTTAAAAGCCGAATATTTTCACAACTATATATAATGTGTGTTCTGTCTACTAAAATATGGTATAATATCCGTCCTTTCCCGGATTTTTGTGCCAAAACAATTCGCTGTGTATAGAGATTTTACTTTACTGGTTATATAAAATTTTACTGCTGTTTCTTTTTTCGCGCTTTAACAGCGTTTCGCAGGCTTTCTACAATACGGAAGGTTTTATACAAAATGTTATGATATGGAAAATCCCAGCTTCCGGGACGATGTATTATCTTTCCGCCAAAGCCGGTTTTAAACAAATATAAACCTGACATAGGATGAGATGCGTCATTACATGGCGGTATTCCAAAGAAATCATAATTTTTACAACCGTAATTTTTCGCGTCTTCGATAGCCTTTAATTGAAGCGCGTAAGCCGGCATTAAATTTCGCTTATTGTCCGATGAAGCGCCGTAAAGATAAAAAGCGTCAGCGCCGCGGAAAAGCGTTACTATACCGGCAAGCGTTTCTCCTTCATACTCCGCAAAGTAAAGTCTTAAGTCCGGCGCATCGTAATTACCATAAAAAAGCGCCTTGTAATAATCAAAACCGTGAATTGCGATTTTATCCCTTTTTGAAGTTTCCTTTAAGAGTTGGTAAAAAACATCTATTTCGTTTTTATCAGCCTGTTTTACTTTTACTCCTTTTTTTAACGCAAGCCTGTAATTGTAACGCCACTTGGGCTTCATGTTTTCGATTATTAAATCCATTGGCTGTGTGAGGTCCAAAATAACCGAATCCGGAGGCTGTATATCCGATTCCGCGCGAATAAATGAAGGGGGTATTGCGGATTGGCTTACAGATTGGTCACCATTGTTTGAAAGCCAGGGCGGATCAAAGCGAATAAATACCGTGCCTTTTGGAAGTTTTTCTTTCAGGCATTCAGCCAGCTCTTCCAATGCGGCTTGAAAAGGAACACCGGCAGGCAGCTCCGGCCCCCAGGGGACATAGGCGAGGGCAAAAGCCGGAGCCAAGCGGCGGCGCAGTACAAGGAGGGTTTTCTCCTCTTGTTTGCTACCTTCGGTTTTCCAAATGGCCTTGAAAGCGAAAGCTTCCCAGCCGAATTGCGCTTTGAAGCTGCCCCAGAAACCTGATTGCAAAAAAGAAGACGCTTTATCGCAAACGGGAAGATCGGCCTTTATAAGCTCTGCTAAAAACATCTCCCCGTTTTTCATATGTAAATCACTCAGTGAACATTTCCCTGATAAACTAATTTTGTCCTTATGGGTTTGCCTTCAAGGGTTAAAATCTTTCCGCCGACAGTTACGGCGTTTTCCCTCACTTCCATCGGAATTGAAAAGAAGGTGTCAATATCTATTTCTGAAGGGGTTTCCATCGGATCAATGCCGTCAATCTTTACCCTGGTTCCAACAGGGGCGTCCCCCGCTTCCAATACCTCAACCCGCATGGTACCGTTGCCATCGGCGTCGGGCGGGCCAGAGTGATCTTCCGCCGCAAGAAGCATGCCTTTGCTTTCTACCCCGCGGAGTTTTGCGGGCTTCAGGTTATTAACCAGAATTATCTTTTTGTTGAGCAGTTCTTCTTCCTTGTAATAAGGGACAAGTCCCGATACAATTATTCTTTCTTCCTGCTGCCCGTCCGGCGTTGTTTTCAAGGTTTCAATGTAGAGTTTTTCAGCTTTGGGATGGCGCTCAATCTTCACGATTTCGGCAACCCGCAGATCGATGGTTTTAGCGAAACGTATGTCCAGGCCTTCTGTCTTGCCGGTTCCGGTAGGGCTTGCTTCGGCAATTCGTTCCTTTTGGCTTCCCGAATACCTCTCGCGCAGTTCCGCGATTTTTTCATCCTCCAGCATTGAAAAGAGAACCTCGCATTTTACAACCTTTTCAAGGCCGCTGTCCTTTCCAAGATCATCCCAGGAAAGCTTCCCCTGCCCTTTCTGGTAAACCAGGTCTTTTCCGAAAGTAAGGCCGAAAAAAGAAGCGAGCTGTTCCGCTGTCTGAGGCAAGAAAGGCTGAACCAAAACCGCGATATCCCGTACCGTATACGAAAGGTCGCGGATCAGGGCGGCCGCCTTTTGCTGTTCCGCCGAATCGCCCTGGCGCTTTTTCCAGGGTTCCCCGTCCTGGAAGGTTTTGTTCGCAAGGGAAGACAACTCAAAAACAAGATGAAACGCGTCGCGTAGATCGGCACGTTCCAGAGCCGCAGTGATTTCTTCTTCTTTTTTCCGGATTGTTTCCCGGAATTCTTCGTTTGCCTTACCGTCGGGAATCCGTCCGCCATAGTAACGGCTGACAAATGAAAGCGTCCTGTTCACGAGATTGCCAAGGTTGCCGATAAGCTCGCCGTTTACCTTTTCCTGAAAATCCTTCCAGGTAAAAAGCGTGTCTGATTTTTCGGGCCGGTTGTAGTAAATGTAAAAGCGCCACACATCCGCCGGGATTCCCGTTTCCATCACATCGCTGCCGAAAATGCCGATACCCCGTGACTTGGAAAATTTTCCGCTTTCATAATTCAAATATTCGGTGCTGGACATATGGTGCAGCATGGTCCATTTTTCGCCGCTTCCCAAAAGGCTTGAGGGGAAGATTACGGTGTGAAAGGGAATGTTGTCCTTGCCCACAAACTGAAAAAGCTCTGTTTCGCCGGGGCTCTTCCACCAGTAGTTTAAAAAGCTTCGCCAGTCCCCTCCCCTTTTTTCACCAATGTTGCCTGTTAAAGATATGTAACCAATTGGCGCGTCAAACCATACGTAAAAAACCTTTTTTTCGTACCCGCTCTTTGGTACCGGAATTCCCCATTTTAGATCCCTGGTGATGGCCCGCTCCCTGAGCCCGTCGCGAATCCAGGCCTGGGTCATCTGGATCGCGTTATTTGCCCAAAAGCCGTCAATCGAAGCGGTTTTTAGCCAATCATCAAGGAGATCCTTAATCTTCGGAAGATCGATGTAAAGGTGTTTTGTTTTTTGAATTAGAGGCGCGTTGCCGCAGCTTGAGCATTTGGGATCTTTTAGTTCCGTCGGGTCAAGGAGCTTGCCGCAGTCCTCGCATTGATCCCCTCGGGCATTGGTTGAGCCGCAGGCAGGGCAGACGCCACGCACATAGCGATCGGCGAGGAAACGTCCGCAAGTAGAACAGTAAAGCTGCTCAATTTCCCGCTCAACAATAAAACCCGCTTCATCCAGTTTTTTGAAAATGCCCTGCGTAACCTCGGTGTGAACAGGGGTGGAAGTCCGTCCGAATATGTCAAAGGCGATGTGAAACCAGCGGTAAATATCGTCGTGAATTTTGAAGTACCGGTCGCAAAGTTCCCTGGGACTTATACCTTCCTCGGCGGCCTTTGTTTCGGTAGCGGTACCGTATTCGTCGGTGCCGCACACATACAGGGTCTCGTAGCCGCGAAGCCTGCAAAAGCGGGCAAACACGTCGGCTGAAAGCACCTGAATAAGGTTTCCCAGATGCGGAACATTGTTTACATAAGGGAGCGCGGAAGAGATAAGTTTACGTTTCATGGTGCTGTTATGATAGTAAAAAGAAAGCCTTCTAACAAGGCGTTATGAGCTTATTTTAAGCGAGAACGAGGTCTTCCATGTTTTGCCGGCCTCAAGGGAAACGGGCAGCTGGGTCATAAGGCAGGTGGACTGGTATTCTTCCTGGCCGGCTAAACCGGAACGGACAGGGAAAATCCGCCCGTCAAAGCCGCGGCTGGATTCCAGGGTAATCAGGGTTTCGTTTTTTATATCCTGAAATTCCAGGATCTTAATGTTTCGTATTATCCGCCCTTCGCTAGTTAGGAGGTTTTCTTTTTCTCCCTCATTTGAGCTTGAATTGGAGCTTAAAACCTTAAAGAATTTATCACCCTCGCCTGAAAAAGAAAGATCGACTGAAGTACCGAAAATAAAATTATGGCTATTGGCGCCCGAGTTTTTCAGAATATATTCCAGTGCCAGTGAATTCTTTTTAAGTTGCCAGGTTTTCCCTATTTCTATTTCTCCCCACATAAGATCTTTTTTTTGTGGAAGGGAAAAAACAACGCGCCGGTGAAGGCGGTCTATTTCGGTCGCTTCATATTCCTCATTCCCGCAAAAGCGCCCTCCCTTTATGCCTTCCGCTTTTAAATCTTCAGGAAGCGTTTTGGAAGGAGCAAGCCAGTCAACGAAAGAACAGCGCCTTTCGCTTTTTATTGACTCTGTTTTGGGGGCCATTGTATCAAGGTAATTCCAGGCGCACGGAAGATAATCAAGCTCGAAAATCCCGGCCCCGCGGGATTTTATCAAGCAGTTTAGTTTGTCATCCTGAAAAATATACTCCCCTGCCCCGTCCAGGTCAAAATCAAAAACCGATAGCGAAGGGGTAAATTTCTCTTTCTCCCTGATGATTTTTTCCGCTGTCAAAAGTGAATGGTAAGCGGCGTTCCTGAGCGGAGCATGGCATAGCCCCGGCGTTTTCAAACTGTATATGCCCGAATCTTGGGCTTTCCAAAGCTCTTCCAGGGCAGTCCGTTTCCTTGTTTTATCCCCGCGGAGCTGGTTATTGATCAGGGAATGCACATAGATCATTTTGGCATAAATGCCGCCCGCCTCCGGGTGATCCGCCAGGATCTGCCGCGGGTTGGTTTCGTTGGCCAAAAAATTTCCCGATGCCCACGCGCCGGGGAAATAAATTTTTTTTAGCGAGTGCAGGCTTTTGAATATCTTGGACGGGCATGTGAACCTGATTTCTGAATCCGCTTTTGAAAGTTCGGCAAAGAGGTTGTCGTATTCCGTTTTTCCCACCGGAAATACCATAGCCGGGCTTTCATTGTTCCGCGGGATTTTTTCAAGCAGCTCTCCCAGAATGTCAAGCGGTTTTTCTTCCAGCAGCCTTTTGCCGATTGCGGAGAATACCGGAAAAACCGTGATAAGCTTTCCCTGATCCTCAGTTATGCAGGGATAAAAAACGCCTTCGCCGTTTAGCGTTATCTCGGCATCCAGAAACTGAAGGTCTTCCAGGAAAGTATAGTTCATTCCGCATGCAGTAAGAGGGCCTACCAGGTTTTGTTCCCAGGCCATTGACGGCAGCCAGCAGCCCTGGGGCTTTTTTCCAAAATGTTTTCGGAGGTAGGTCGTAAGCATATCGATCTGCCCGATTTTATCCGACGGCGGCAGAAGGGTCAGCGGCGGATCGTAAAAACCGCCTCCCAGAAATTCCGCCTGCTTTCTGGAAAGAAGATCTTCTATAAGCATAAAGAATTCAGGATGGTGCCTTTCAATCCAGTACAGAATTACCCCTGAATAATGAAACAGCATATTGATTCTGGGGAATTTGTCCAAAGCGGAGATTAGGGGTTTTATTTCTGTTTCATAAAGGACTTCAAAATCCGCTTCTGAGGTTCCGGAAGGAAGATGGCTCTGAGCGCACAAAATAAAGTTTAGTTTTTGGTCCATTTTCCCTGCCGTTTCCCTATATTAAAATACTTCCAGTATTCTAAAATACCTCCAGTATTCTAAAATACCTCCAGTATTTTAAAGAATATCCCTGCCGCGAAAGTAGATATAAGGGATAATAATCCCATCGAAATTAGAATCAAGGGGGTTCCGCGCAGGAATTTTGGCACACGTTCAAGCGAGGATTTTCTGGCAATTTCGTTGAGGGTAAGCATTGCCGTCAGGTTTCCAAGGACAAAAAATAACGCGATAACCAAAACATCTGTAAATGCTTCCGCCGCGATGAAAGTAATTATCAGGGACGCGGGGATAAGGCCGTCATAGGCTGTAATGGCTGAAAAACTTTTTCGTATACCTTTAAATTTGGAAAA
>Ga0268262_10005020_pt1 | contig 13326 bp, 8 predicted proteins | sample TergutNc150P3_FD_190354 | JGI IMG/M metagenome (GOLD analysis project Ga0268262, IMG submission 190354) | Nasutitermes corniger P3 segment gut microbial community from laboratory colony in Florida, USA - Nc150 P3 (SPAdes) (version 2) | ecosystem: Host-associated > Arthropoda: Insects > Digestive... | reverse complement strand
GGCGGTATTCGCGGTGTTGATGCAGGGAGAGACCATTTCGGTTGACGCCGCGGAAAAAGAATTGCTGGGAATGTTTTTTACCAGCCGCCGCTATGATTTGGGCAGGGTGGGCCGCTACAAACTCAACAAAAAATTTAACTTTAATCCCCCGCTGGAAGATTATACCCTGACCAAAGAAGATATTATCGCCACGATGAAATTCCTTATCAAGGTTTATGTGGGCGATGAAAACTTTGACGATATTGACCACCTGGGCAACCGGCGGGTGCGATCAGTCGGCGAATTGATGGCTGTCGCCATGAAGACCGCTTTCAGCCGCATGGAACGTATCGCCAAAGAGCGGATGAGCCTGAAAGAAACCGACACGATTAAACCGCAGGATTTAATTTCCATTAAGCCTATAGTTGCGGCAATCAAGGAATTCTTTGGTTCCAGCCAGCTTTCGCAGTTTATGGATCAGGTGAATCCTCTTGCGGAACTGACCCACAAACGGCGGCTCAATGCTTTGGGTCCCGGCGGTCTTTCCCGCGAACGGGCCGGCTTTGAAGTCCGCGACGTGCATTATACCCACTACGGCAGAATGTGTCCCATTGAAACGCCGGAAGGCCCGAACATCGGCCTGATTGTGTCGCTGGCAAATTATACACGGGTTAACGAATACGGCTTTTTGGAAACTCCTTACCGCAAAGTGAACAAAGGTATTGCCACCAGAGAAATTGAGTACCTTTCCGCCATGGACGAAGACCGTTACTTTATAGCCCAGGCTTCGGCAAAGCTGAAAGACAACGGTTCCTTTGCGGATGATCAGATTTCATGCCGCAAGCAGGGCGATTATGCCACCCGCCTGCCGGAAGATATTCAATACATGGACGTTTCACCCAAACAGATTATTTCGGTTTCCGCTTCCCTTATTCCCTTCCTGGAGCATGATGACGCCAACCGCGCCCTCATGGGTTCCAATATGCAGCGCCAGGCGGTGCCGCTGGTATTTCCCGAAGCGCCGCGGGTTGGCACGGGAATGGAAGGCAAATGCGCCTACGATTCCGGCGTGCTGGTTAAAGCGTACCGGGGCGGAACCGTGCTGCGGGTTACCTCCCATGAGGTTACCATAAAGCCGGATAAGCCCAATGCGCCCAAGCCGCTTACCCAAGCCGTAGTTGACGAACACGGCAATGACGTGTACAGACTGGTAAAGTTCCAGCGGACGAATCAGGATACCTGCTACAATCAGCGTCCCATTGTTAAGGTGGGTGACAAGATTGTTACCGGACAGGTTATCGCCGACGGTCCCGCTACTCAGAACGGCGAGCTTGCCCTGGGCAGGAATATCCTCGTGGGTTTTATGCCCTGGAACGGTTACAACTACGAAGATTCAATACTTATTTCCCAGCGCGTGGTTAAAGAAGATATGTTTACCTCGATTCATATAAAAGAATTTGCCACCGAAGTGCGCGAGACCAAGCTGGGGCCGGAAAAAATAACCGATGAAATTCCCAACACGTCTGAAAAGAGCCTGGACAATCTGGACAAGGAAGGCATTATTTGTATCGGCGCGAAAGTCCGTTCCGGTGACATTTTGGTCGGAAAAGTAACGCCTAAAAGCGAGACTGAGACAACGCCGGAATTCAAGCTGCTTAATTCAATTTTCGGCGAGAAGGCCAAAGAAGTGCGGGACTCGTCTTTAAGGGTTCCGCATGGCATTGAAGGAACGGTCATTGATATACAGCGGCTGAAACGAACCGAAGGCGATGATCTTAACCCCGGTGTCGATGAAATGGTCAAAGTGCTTATCGCTACCAAACGCAAACTCCGTGAAGGCGACAAAATGGCGGGGCGGCATGGCAACAAGGGTGTTGTGGCGCGGATTCTTCCCGAAGAAGATATGCCCTATATGGAAGACGGCACTCCGCTGGATCTGTGCCTGACGCCGCTGGGCGTTCCTTCCCGTATGAACATCGGGCAGCTTCTGGAAACCGAATTGGGCTGGGCGGGATCGACCCTTGATGAATGGTACTCCACGCCGGTATTCCAGTCTCCCTCAACCGAGCAAATTGAGGAAAAACTGAAAGAGGCGGGTCTTCCGGTAACGAGCAAGGCGATACTCCGCGACGGCAGAACCGGCGAAGCTTTTGTGAACCCCATTTTCTGCGGGGTGATTTACTTCCTTAAATTGCACCATTTGGTTGATGATAAAATGCACGCCCGTTCCACCGGCCCCTATTCGCTGGTGACCCAGCAGCCATTGGGCGGCAAGGCCCAGTTCGGCGGGCAGCGTCTGGGTGAAATGGAAGTGTGGGCTTTGGAAGCCTACGGCGCGGCGCATACCCTGCAGGAACTTCTGACCATTAAATCGGATGATATGACCGGACGTTCCAAGATTTACGAGGCTATTGTAAAGGGAGAACCTTCCACTACGGCGGGTATACCGGAATCGTTTAACGTGCTGGTGCAGGAACTGAGGGGGCTTGCTCTGGACTTGGCTATTTTTGATAACAAGAACAAACAAATTCCCCTTACAGAAAAAGATGAAGAACTGATTGCAAAATCAGGAAGTAACTTCTAGGAGTGTATAATGCGGGATATACAGGAATTTGATTCTATAGTAATTCGGCTTGCTTCTCCGGAAATGATCAAAAATTGGTCATACGGAGAAGTGAAAAAACCGGAAACGATCAATTACCGGACTCTCCGCCCCGAAAAAGACGGTCTTTTTTGCGAGAGAATCTTTGGGACAACCAAGGAATGGGAATGTTACTGCGGAAAATTCAAGTCCATTCGTTACAAGGGTGTCATCTGTGACCGCTGCGGCGTTGAGGTAACCCACTTTAAGGTGCGCCGTGAGCGTATGGGACATATTGAGCTGGCCGCTCCGGTTTCGCATATATGGTATTACCGTTCGGTTCCCAGCCGTATGGGGCTGCTCCTTGATATGTCCATGACGGCCCTGCGCTCGGTGCTGTACTATGAGAAATACGTTGTCATTGATCCGGCTGATACTGATTTGAAGAAAGGGCAGTTGCTTTCCGAAGATGAGTATTTTGAGGAACAGGAACGTTATGGCGGCGGCTTTACCGCCGGTATGGGAGCGGAGGCGATTCGCACTCTGCTGGAAAATCTCAACCTGGATCAAATGGCCGCCGAACTGCGGAACAAGATGATTGAAAAAGGCGCAAAAAGCGACAAACGGCTCCTTAAGCGCATTGATATTGTCGAGAGTTTCCGCAATTCTAAAAACAAACCCGAATGGATGATTCTGGATGTCATTCCGGTGATACCGCCGGAACTGCGCCCCATGGTGCAACTGGACGGCGGGCGTTTTGCCACCAGCGATCTCAATGATTTGTATCGCCGTGTGATCAACCGGAACAACCGCCTGAAAAGGCTGCAAACCCTCAATGCCCCCGACATCATTATCCGCAACGAAAAGCGGATGCTGCAGGAAGCGGTAGACGCCCTCTTTGACAATTCCAAAAAGAAGAAAGTGGTGAAAGGTTCTTCCAACCGGCCCCTTAAATCAATCAGCGATATGCTGAAAGGAAAGCAGGGCCGCTTCCGCCAGAACCTCCTCGGCAAGCGCGTTGACTATTCAGGCCGCTCGGTTATTACCGTGGGACCGGATCTTAAAATGTGGCAGTGCGGACTTCCCACCAAAATGGCAATGGAACTGTTCAAGCCCTTTATCATGAAGAAACTTGTTGACAAGGACGTGGTGTACAACATCAAAAAAGCGAAGATGCTGGTTGAATCGGAAAGCCCGGAAGTGTACGCGATTCTTGATGAAGTGGTTAAGGAACATCCGGTGCTGCTGAACCGCGCCCCCACCCTGCACCGTTTGGGCATTCAGGCCTTTGAGCCGGTTCTGGTGGAAGGCAAAGCGATTAAGCTGCATCCCCTGGTGTGCCATGCTTTTAACGCGGATTTTGACGGCGACCAAATGGCGGTTCATGTACCCCTGACCCAGGCGGCGCAGATGGAGTGCTGGACGCTGATGCTCTCCGCCCGCAACCTCCTGAACCCCGCAAACGGCAAAACTATCGTGTTTCCTTCACAGGACATGGTACTGGGTATCAACTTCCTCACCCGCATTAAGCCCAATGCCAAACGTCCCGGTTCTTCCAGACCGGAAGGTAAAAATAAGGTTCCCTATTATTCTTCCATGGAAGAAATTCTCATGGCGGTAGAGAACAAATTTCTGGATTGGGAGGCCCTTATCCGCGTCAAGCCGTTGAAGTTCCCCATTTGGGATAAGGTTGGCCATGAGGCAAAACTTTTGGAAGACGGAACCATTGAAACCTCCGCCGGAAGGCTGGTATTTAACGAAGAAATGCCGGACGAGATTCCCTTTATCAATTATGAATTAAAAGACAAGGAACTGCGCGCCCTGATTGAACATATTTTTGACGGGAAGGGTTCCTGGACTACGGTTCAAATGCTGGACGCGATTAAGGCTACCGGCTACCGTTATGCGACCGTTTTTGGCGCCACTATCGGTATTGATGATATTGTGGTTCCCAAAGAAAAAACCGAGATGATCGAGAAGGCCAACAAGGAAGTCGAGGCTATACAGACGCAGTGGCGCAAGGGGATTATGACCCAGGAGGAACGCTACAATAAAGTCGTTGAAGTGTGGACCAGAACCAACGAAGACCTGACCAACATTATGATGAAAACACTGGAAGCGGACCGCGACGGCTTTAACTCGGTGTACATGATGGCCAACTCCGGCGCGCGGGGAAGCCGCAACCAGATACGCCAGCTTGCCGGAATGCGGGGCCTTATGGCAAAACCCTCCGGTGACATTATTGAACTGCCGATACGTTCAAACTTTAAGGAAGGGCTTTCAGTTATTGAGTTCTTTATTTCAACTAACGGCGCGCGCAAAGGTCTTGCCGATACGGCCCTTAAAACCGCGGAAGCCGGTTATCTCACCCGCCGTCTGGTTGACATTGCGCAGGACGTGGTTGTCAATGAAGATGACTGCGGCACGATTAACGGAATTTCCTATTCGGCGATCAAGGACGGCGAAGACATTGTTGAGCCGTTGAGCGACCGTATTGTCGGACGCTATACTCTTGAACGGGTAAAACATCCCATCACCGGTGAGCTGATCATTGATGTAAACGAAGAAATTACCGAACAGATAGCCGCCATTATTGACGCCGCCGGGGTTGATACCGTGCGGATCAGAACTGTTTTAACCTGCGAGGCAAAGCACGGCGTGTGCCGCAAATGTTACGGGCGCAACCTTGCCACCAACCGCGCGGTTGACATTGGCGAGGCGGTGGGAACCATTGCCGCCCAGTCTATCGGTCAGCCCGGTACGCAGCTTACCATGCGGACTTTCCACATCGGCGGTACCGCTACCAAGATGAGTGAAGAAAACCGTATCTTCCTGAAGTATCCGGTTTTTATCCGCGATGTGGTCGGCGCTCACGTAGAGCTTGAAGACGGACGCTGGCTGTTCACCCGCCGGGGTTACGCCATGGTCAGCAAGGTAATGAAGGAGTACAAAATCGAAGCCGGTGACAAAATTTTGGCGGAAGACGGCAAACGTATCATCCGGGGCGATCCCATTATCAAACGCGGTCATGAAGAAATAATTTCGCCGGAAATCGCCTACGCCATGATCCTGAAAAACCCCGACGGGTCCAGTTCCCTCTGCCTTATCGGACAGGAACAGAAGATTGAAATACGCAACGGCTCGGAATTTATTGCGAAAAAAGGAACGGTAGTTGAAAGGGAAAAAACCATAGCCACTTTTGAACCTTTCTCTGACCCCATTATTGCCGAGGCAAGCGGGATAGTTAAATACGAAGATATTATTCCCGGAACAACCCTCAAGGAAGAAATAGACGAAGATACCGGCCATACCGAAAAGCGCATTACCGAATTCCAGCTTGAAACCAAGCAGCCCCGTATTCACATCATGGACGAAAACGGCAATGAGATTGCCTCGTATCACCTTCCCGGCGGAGCAATTCTTCAGGTTGACGAAGGCGAAAAAATCAAGGCGGGGCGTACCATTGCCAAGATACTGAAAGAATCCGCCCGCGCAATGGACATCACTTCCGGCCTTCCCCGTGTCAGCGAGCTTTTTGAAGCCCGCAAGCCGAGAAGCCCGGCGGAACTTGCTAAAGTTTCGGGAACAGTGTTCTTCCAGGGAATTGTCAAGGGCAAGCGCAAAGTTACGGTTCAGGACGCGTTTGGCCGCGAATACCCCCATTTCATTCCCATGACCAAACGGCTCCTGGTGCGGGACGGCGACACAGTGGAAGCCGGAGAAGCCCTCTGCGCCGGATCGGTCAACCCCCATGACATACTGCATATCCTGGGCGAAAGTACCCTTCAGCGCTACCTGATGGATGAAATTCAACAGGTATACCGTTTGCAGGGCGTGTCGATCAACGACAAGCACATCGGCGTTATTATCCGCCAAATGATGCGCAAGGTTGAGATACGTTCTGTCGGCGACACCCGGTTTATCTACGGACAAATGGTAGACAAGTACCGCTTCCACGAAGAAAATGCCCGGGTCATCGCCGAAGGCGGTCAGCCCGCCATCGCTCAGCCCATGTTCCAGGGCATTACCAAAGCGTCGCTTAACATTGATTCGTTCCTTTCGGCGGCAAGTTTCCAGGAAACCACCCGCGTTCTGACCAATGCCGCCATAGCCGGCAGTACCGACTACCTGCGGGGTCTCAAGGAAAACATCATCATTGGCCACCCCATACCTGCGGGTACGGGCATGAAGCGTTACCGGGAAATCAAGTTATACGATGAGGACAGCCAGGACCTGGATAAGCAGATGCAGGAAATTCTGGAACAGCGCAAACAGGAAGCCGCCTTTATTGCCGAAGCGGCTCTGGCGGCGGATATTACCGTTGAAGACAACGAAGAAGATTAGGAGAAGATTATGAAGAGAACGTATCAACCCAGCAAGGTTAAGCGGAACCGTAAATTCGGGTTTCGCGCCAGAATGAAAACACGCGGCGGAAGACTGGTGCTGAAACGCCGCCGGGCCAAAGGCCGGTATAAACTCACCATTTCTGATGAGAAAAAGCCCTATTAGCTTGCGTGAATGTTTCAGGCGCGAAGAACGCTTAAAGAGAAGGAAAGAGATTAGGGAGGTTTTTGATAAAGGAAAGCGTATTGGCTGCCAAGGGGCAAAACTTTTTGTGCTGAAAAACAAGCTGCCCTGCAACCGTATCTGCTTTACCTTTTCCCGTGGCTTTGGGAACGCGGTGAAACGGAACCGCGCCAAGCGGCTTGGCAGGGAGGCATACCGGAAATTAAAGTCCCGCCTGTGCTGCGGGTATGATTTGATCCTGTTGCTGTACTCCGAAGACAGCCAAACCCTTACCGGGCGTATAGGACAATTGGAATATCTGGTTTCCAGGGCCGGTTTACTGTGATGAAGCAGGCAGCTTTACTTATGATTCGCTTGTACCAAAAAGCCGTTTCCCCCTGGCTGCCGCTGGCCTGCAGGTATTATCCAACTTGTTCGGCATACGCCATTGAAGCGATTGAGAAGCACGGTTTTGTGCGGGGCGGCTTGCTGGCGCTCAAACGGATATTGCGCTGTCATCCGTTTCATGCCGGCGGTTATGATCCGGTTCCGTAAAGAACATCGTAACAGAATTTTAACTTGATTTGAAAGGAATGTAATATTTATGGAAAAAAAAACATTGCTGGCAGTGGTTCTTTCTATTGCAGTACTCGTTGCTTTTTATGTGATACAGGGGATCTTTTTTCCGCGCAAGCAGGAAGTCCCCTCTGCGGGGAGGGCCGGGCAGCAGGTTACTCCGGTCGCGGAGCAACCTGCTCCGGTTATCGAACAGCCCCCCCCGAATTCACCCCCTATTATCCCTGATACCAACACTACGGTTGCAGTCGGTCAAACGGATACAGGCGCGGCGGACAGCGGTCCCGAATGGGAACAGCGGGTAACCATTGAAACGGAATTACTGACCGTTGTTCTTTCCAGCGCCGGGGGCGATGTGGTTTCATGGAAGTTAAAAAACCACCAGGATAACAATGATTTGGTAGAAATGGTTCTTTCGGGAAACAATGAAGCCCACGCGTTTACCGTTGCCTTTGGCGGATTGAACACTCATCCCATTTCATCATTGTTTTATGTTAATCGCCTTTCGGAATATTCGGTAGAATTTTACCGGGATTTTTCCGTTCCCAATAACGAAACAGGACGGTTTCGCCTGATAAAGCGATATGATTTTAAGCCCAATGATTATATGTTTGAGCTTACCGTTTCCCTGGACGGCGGTTATTCCGTGCCGGGCTTTAATTTTGGCGGCAGCGCGTATACCCTTTCTTTTGGCCCTCAAATAGGCCCGCGTTTTGAAAAACTTGACAACCGTTACGATTACCGTCAATACATCACTTTTAATAACGGCAAGCGCAAAACGGAAAAAGCAGGCGAAGCTGCAATTATCAGCACAAACCCCAAATGGGCGGCAATTTCCGGCAAATATTTTACCTGTATCGCCATTCCGCTGCTTGCCCAGTATGAAATAAATTTTTCCGACAAACCCGAACCCGGTATTCCTTCCGCTTCGCGGCTCAACATCATACGTCCGGTGTTGAACAGCCCGCGGGCCATTGATATTTACCGTTTCTACCTGGGCCCCAAAAACCAGGAAGCGCTTAACATTTATAACAACGGGAACAACGGCTTTGGCCTTACCGATATGCAGCTTGTGGAAGTTTCCAATACCAGGGGCATATTAAGTCCGCTGGAAAATATCCTTAAATGGCTGCTCCTTATTTTTTACCGGCTGGTACCCAATTACGGCATTGCCATAATTTTGTTAACATTATTGGTAAAGATACTTTTTTTCCCTCTTACCAAAAAATCATCCGAGGCGACTTTGCGTATGCAGTCTGTCGCTCCCAAAATTAAGGAGCTGCAGGAAAAATACAAGGACAACCGCCAGAAAATGAATGTGGAAATGGCGGAACTGTACAAAAAAGAGGGTTACAACCCCCTTTCCGGCTGCCTTCCCATGCTGCTCCAGATTCCCATTTTCTTTGCCATGTATAATCTTTTTAACAATCATTTTGATCTGAGAGGAGCCAAGTTTATCCCCGGCTGGATTCCCGATCTTTCTCTGCCTGAATCAATTTTGAATTTTCCGGCGGGATTCCGGCTGCCGATACTTGGCTGGACTGCATTGCGTCTTTTGCCGTTTATCTATGTTGGTTCCCAACTGTTGTACGGCAGAGTGACACAAACTCCCGATCAAAAAAATAACACACAGATGAGAATGATGTTATATGTTATGCCGATAGTTTTCTTTTTTATTCTGTACGATGTGCCATCAGGCCTGTTGATATACTGGATTTTTTCCAACTTGCTTACTCTGGTTCAACAGATGGCGATTAACAAGTATCTTGCCCCGAAGCGGGCGGCGCAGTCGGCGGCACAGGAAGCAGCGCAGAAAGCGGCCAAGCCGGCGGCCAGGCCGGCGGCAAATTCCGCAGCAACCGCCAATGTACCTAAAAAGAAGAAAAAGAAGCATTAATCTGAAGGAGAATATATATGATATATGAATTTGAAGGCCGCACCGAGAAAGAAGCCATTGACCGTGCGGCGGAAGAACTTGGTCTTGAAAAAGACGATTTTGATGTGGAGATTCTTGAGACTCAGCGTCAGGGTCTGTTCAAAAAAGGCCATGTGCGGATCAGGGTGCATACCGACGGGCCGGTTTCACCCGCCTATAGCGGACCTGCGGCACAGACCGTTGATGGAGATGAAACTGTCCGGCGGACCCAATCCCGTCAGAAGATGTTTGGTGATCCGGCTGCCCAAAATGAATTTGAGCGAAAAATGACAGCTTTTGTTGAAGGCCTTATTGAACACATGGGTTACGGCGGCAAGGTTTCGGTTATGTTTCGGGAAGAATCCAAACTTGGCCTTAAAATTGATTCAGATCACTCCTCAATACTGATTGGGAAAAAAGGCAAAAACCTTGACGCAATTCAACTGCTGGCAAATATCTACGCGGGGCGGCAAAAACAGGAGAATATGCGGATTATTCTGGATACCGAAAATTACCGCATACGCCGTGAAGAATCCCTGGTACGACTTGCCTATACCGTTGCCGACCGGGTACGGGAAAGCCGCGGTTCTATACTGCTTGAACCGATGAATCCCTTTGACCGCCGTCTTATTCACACTACGTTAAACGACATTGGTGATGTGGAAACCAAAAGCGAAGGCGAAGGCCTGTATAAACAGGTAAGGGTTTACTACAAAGGTGCCAGATAAAAAGCACTCCGATAAGGAGTGTTCTATTGAACTTATGCGGCAGGGCACGGCGCTGAAAAAAGCCCCCGTGTCCGGAAGAAGCGCCCAAACTTTAGTTTGGGCAGCGCGCCGCGGAACAAAGCCGTCAAAGGTTTCATAAAATGAAAAAAATTTTAGTTATTCTATTTTTTGGGGTATTTACCATGTCACTCTCTGGCGCTTCTTTGGAAGAACTTGTTGGCGTTGAACAGGCGGCTGCTTTACGCGCCGCGGTTGAACCCGTCACCGAAGTACAGCATAAAACAATCAGCCCCCGTTTGCTGCCCCGGCATGAAGGACTTGCCGCTCTTGTCGGTGAAACCCTGGGCAGCCTTGATCCTAATTTGTTTGTGGAGACCCTTTCTCTGTACCGCAAACCTTCTGCGGCAACATGGAATGAAGCTGAACAGATTAATTTGTTAAACCAGTTGACCGCTTTAAGCACCCTTGCCGGAATTCAGTATTATTCGGCAAGCCGCAAAACCATGCGTACTTTTTATGAATCTTCCTGTACGATAGACAATCCCGCGGATAAAAGACCTTTGCCCGATCCGGTATTTACCGAATTGCCTGATTCGCTGACGCTGTATGCCCGGCAAAAAGACCTTACCTTTGGCGATAATATCTACCGTTTTGTTTATCACACAAACAGGGATTCCATTTTTTTTGTTCAGGAAAATTTAACCGCCATGACTGCGGGGATAATCCCCACAGTCGGCAAAAACAAATTCCGCAGTTTACTGGCGGTGCTTGACACCGGAGATTACCTCTTGATGTATGCCGCAGGTATGGCAAAGACAGCTTCTGTTCCCGGAATGGGGGATCGTATCGGCGCTTCATTTACCAATCGCGCAAAGGCCATACTCAAGTGGTTTGACGGACGGGCGGAGAAAGTGTTCCGCTAAAGCTGCATTACACGAAAAATTTTTTACACCGCCCCATAACCGCGCCCGTAAGGGCGTTAATGAACAAATGCAGCACGGCGTAACGCAAATAAAACTTCTATTTTTCAATAAATGCGCGCCTAATTATTTTCTTAACACATTCCCAAAAAAAGTATTTTTCCCCCTGGTGTTGTCGCTTGGAGTAGAGTAACTTTACTTCAATGAGCCAAAAAATCGCCCATTATAACAAAAGTCGCTGGTTTTATTCCCGTTATTACGGGAAGACACAAGCAGTACTTATGTTAAAAAGTTCTCTGCATAACATAAGGGAGGTGTCATTATGACCGAAACAATACAACCCCGTTCATGGAAAACCACAGTATATGTAACAGACAAGGACTCGCATATACAAAAACCGGAAACAGAAGATAACAAGAACAGTTTGCTCACATTCACTCACAATCTTAATATCCTCTATGAAAATGTAAACGCGCTTAATTATTTGGTTGAAAGATATGTCAGCGAAAGTAAAAAATTAGAACAAATACTTAATACCATAAAAGCACAGGAGGAATGATATGAGCCTGAGAATTAAATTAACTACAATTATCCTGGTGATGATCATGATATCCGTCGCGGTTTTATCCGTGTTCAACCTTACCCGATCCGCAGCTTTGCAGGTCGATACAACCCACCAGTACGCCGAGGCGTTGGCAGAACTCAACGCAAAGGAAATCCAGCGGCAAATGGAAGTCTTCACGGATTACGGAAACGTACTCGTCCAGATATTTAACAGTTATGAAGATATGGACATGAATAGGCGGCGGGATACTTATGACGATGTAATGCACAGCCTTATCGCAACGGTCGATTCTATTACCGGTATCTGGACAGCATGGTTTCCCGGAACCATAGACAATCGGGACGCCCAACTGGGGCAGTATCAAACGTATTTCCATAGAATGAACGGTCCTGTGGTCAGAGAACCCGCCGGATATGAAGGCTGGAAAAGTCATTTGGGCAGAGTAACTGTAAACGGACTTACTTCTACAACAGGGGCGGAACCTGCTTTCCAGGAACTTGCGGATCCCTATTGGGCAAATGTAGCCGGCAAGGGGAATGTCCCCATAGTTTCCGTTATTTTTACTTTTAAAAATGATTCAGGCAGGATTGTAGGCCTGATTGGAATCAATTTTATCAGCGCAGTTCAGACAGTAGTAGATGATTTGGTAAAAGAAATATACAACGGCGCGGGAATGGCCGCGATATACAGCGATAACGGTACGATTATGGCGCATTGGGACAAGGATAGGGTCAAGGATAATATCAAAACCAACGCCAAAGAAAAAGCGCTTTTTGGAAACGATATTAGCCGTTTAGCCAGCGCGATCTTACATGGCGGCGAGAACGGCACAAATGCCGTTACACTGGAAAAGTATTCATCTGTCAATAAAACAAACGTATATTTTATTTTCGAACCTGTTTTCGTTTCGGGCTTTGAAAGTACCCCCTGGTCTTTGCAATTAGGCATCCCCATAGCGGAAATAAAGAAACCGATTAACGCCCTTATATCTTATTCCGTAATATTCGCCGTTATCCTTCTGGTATTGGCGGCAGTTATTACTTTACTCGCCGCCGGCAGTATTGTTAAACCGATTATCGGTGTAACTACTACCTTAAAAGACATATCCGAGGGCGAAGGCGATCTGACGCGGAACATTGCCGTCAGTTCCAGAGACGAGGTAGGCGATCTTGCCAAATACTTCAATAAAACGCTTGAAAAAATCAAAGGCCTGGTTCTGCTCATTAAAAAGCAGGCGGGCGTGTTATCAGAAATCGGCGCTGACCTGTCCAGTAACATGACCGAAACGGCGACAGCAGTGAACGAAATTACCTCCAATATTCAGAGCATCAAAGGCCGCGTCATAAACCAAAGCGCCAGTGTAACCGAAACTAACGCGACTATGGAACAAGTTGTCACCAACATCAACAAACTCAACAGCCATGTTGAAAACCAGGGACGCAATATTTCCCAGGCGTCATCCGCCATTGAGCAAATGGTAGCCAATATCAATTCGGTTACCAACACGCTGGTCAACAACGCCGCCAATGTAAACACGTTAAAAGAAGCCTCCGAAG
>Ga0268262_10005019_pt1 | contig 13328 bp, 11 predicted proteins | sample TergutNc150P3_FD_190354 | JGI IMG/M metagenome (GOLD analysis project Ga0268262, IMG submission 190354) | Nasutitermes corniger P3 segment gut microbial community from laboratory colony in Florida, USA - Nc150 P3 (SPAdes) (version 2) | ecosystem: Host-associated > Arthropoda: Insects >... | reverse complement strand
CTTCTTCTTGATCTTACAACAAACGCCCTGCGTTCCGTTCTGTACTATGAAAAATACATCGTAATTGATTCGGGCGATACCAGTCTGAAAAAAGGTCAGCTTCTTTCCGAAGAGGAATACTATGAGGCGCAGGAACGCTACGGCGGCGCATTCAACGCCGGCATGGGAGCGGAAGCGATCAGTACCCTGCTTGAAAACCTTGACCTTGATCAGATGGCGGCGGACCTCCGTGCCAAAATGATCGAAAAAGGCCCCAAGAGCGATAAGCGTCTTTTGAAGCGAATCGACATCGTGGAAAATTTCCGCAATTCGGAAAACAAGCCGCACTGGATGATCCTCACCGTGATACCCGTTATTCCTCCCGAACTGCGCCCGATGGTTCAGCTTGACGGCGGACGTTTTGCCACAAGCGATCTTAACGATCTGTACCGCAGGGTAATTAACAGGAACAACCGCCTTAAAAGATTGCAGGCCCTTAACGCGCCCGACATTATCATCCGCAACGAGAAGCGAATGCTGCAGGAAGCGGTGGACGCCCTGTTCGACAATTCCAAGAAGAAGAAAGTGGTTAAAGGCTCGTCCAACAGGCCGCTTAAATCGATCAGCGATATGCTCAAGGGCAAGCAGGGACGTTTCCGCCAGAACCTTCTCGGAAAGCGTGTTGACTATTCGGGACGCTCGGTTATTACCGTAGGACCCGATCTCAGAATGTGGCAGTGCGGTATTCCCACAAAGATGGCGCTTGAGTTGTTTAAGCCGTTTATAATGAAGAAACTTGTCGATAAAGACGTTGTTTTCAATATTAAAAAAGCAAAGATGCTTGTCGAGCAGGAAACGCCCGAAGTGTTCGCTATTCTTGACGAGGTTGTAAAAGAACACCCCGTGCTTCTCAACCGTGCCCCGACCCTCCATAGGCTTGGTATTCAGGCGTTTGAACCCGTGCTAGTAGAGGGGAAGGCGATCAAACTGCACCCGCTTGTCTGCCACGCTTTTAACGCAGACTTTGACGGCGACCAGATGGCGGTTCACGTTCCGCTTACACAGGCGGCGCAAATGGAATGTTGGACGCTTATGCTTTCAGCACGCAACCTTCTTAACCCCGCCAACGGCAAGACAATCGTGTTCCCGTCTCAGGATATGGTTTTAGGTATTAACTTCCTTACAAGGCTTAAACAAAACGCTAAAAGGCCCGGCTCTTCAAAACCGGAAACCGCCAACAAGGTTCCCTATTATTCATCTATAGAAGAAGTGATTATGGCAGTGGAGAACAAGGCTTTGGATTGGGGAGCGGCGATTAGGGTAAAAACGCCCAGAAAGCTTATTTGGGACAAGGTAGGCCATGTGGTAGAACCGGAAGCAAACGGTACTATAGTAACATCCGCCGGAAGGCTTGTGTTTAACGGCGAGATGCCGGAGGATCTTCCCTATATTAACTATGAGCTTAAAGACAAGGAATTACGTGCCCTTATCGAGTATGTGTTCAGGGAAAAAGGCTCGTGGGTTACGGTGCAGATGTTGGACGCTATAAAAGCGACAGGCTACAAATATGCGACAGTTTTCGGCGCCACTATCGGCGTAGATGATATTGTTATCCCGAAAGAAAAAACCGAAATGATCAATGACGCTAACAAGGCTGTTGAAGGCATACAAAAAGACTGGCGGCGAGGACTTATTACTCAGGAAGAACGCTACAACAGGGTCGTAGAAGTTTGGACAAGAACAAACGAAGAACTTACAAGCAAGACAATGCAGACTCTGGAATTGGACAGGGACGGCTTTAACTCAATCTACATGATGGCAAACTCGGGAGCGCGCGGAAGCCGCAACCAGATTCGTCAGCTTGCGGGTATGCGCGGTCTTATGGCGAAACCGTCGGGAGATATTATCGAGCTTCCGATCCGCTCAAACTTTAAAGAGGGTCTTTCGGTTATCGAATTCTTTATTTCAACAAACGGCGCGCGCAAAGGTCTCGCTGATACCGCCCTTAAAACGGCGGAAGCGGGCTACCTTACCCGCCGCCTTGTAGACATTGCACAGGATATGGTTGTAAACGAGGAAGACTGCGGAACGATTAACGGTATTTCCTACTCGGCGGTAAAGCAGGGCGAGGAAATTGTAGAGCCGTTAAGGGATCGCATAGTCGGAAGGTTCACACTGGAGCGTGTAAAGCATCCGATAACGGGCGAACTTATAATCGACGTAAACGAAGAAATTACCGAAGAAATAGCGGCGGCGATAGAAAACGCCGGAGTTGAGACCGTTCGCATAAGAACGGTTTTAACCTGCGAGGCGAAATACGGCGTATGCCAGAAATGTTACGGACGCAACCTTGCCACAAACCGCACGGTCGAAATCGGGGAAGCGGTTGGAACAATTGCGGCACAGTCTATCGGTCAGCCGGGTACTCAGCTTACAATGCGCACATTCCATATCGGCGGCGTTGCGACCAAGGCTAGCGAAGAAAGCCGTATCATTCTGAAATATCCCGTATATATCAGAGATGTCGCCGGAACGCATATAACGCTTGATAACGGCCACCTGCTCTTTACCAGACGGGGACACGCCATTGTCAACAAGGTAATGAGAGAATTTAAAATTGAAAAAGGCGATAAGCTTGCCGCCGTAGACGGAAAAAAGATCAACAGGGGCGATGTGATAATCAACCGTGGCGGACAGGATATTGTTTCGCCGGAAATAGCTTATGCCATGATCTTAAAAAACAATGACGAGGAAAAACTTTACCTTATCGGTCCGGAGCAAAAAATTGAAGTCAGAAACGGCTCTGATTTTGAAGTGCAAATAGGAACCGTTGTTGACGCCGAGAAAACAATCGCCACATTCGACCCGTTCTCCGACCCGATTATCGCCGAGAAAGGCGGAACCGTAAAATATGAGGATATTATTCTTGGCACGACTCTTAAAGAGGAAATTGACGAAGATACCGGAAACATTGAAAAGCGTATAACGGAATTCCAGCACGAAAGCAAACAGCCTCGAATATTTATTGTGGACGACAATGATAATGAAATCGCTTCTTACTTTATGCCGGGCGGCGCTCACATTCAGGTTGACGAAGGCGAAAAAATCCGCGCGGGACGTACTATAGCGAAAACATTTAAAGAGTCCGCAAGAGCTATGGATATTACTTCCGGTCTTCCCCGTGTCAGCGAGCTTTTTGAGGCACGCAGGCCGAAATACCCCGCTGTTCTTGCGCAGGTTTCCGGAACCGTATATTTCCGGGGCATTGTCAAAGGCAAACGGAAAGTTGTCGTAGAGGACGCTTTTGGCAGAGAAGCTTCGCATTTAATCCCCATGAACAAGAGACTTCTTGTGCGTGACGGCGACACGGTAGAAGCCGGTGAACAGCTTTGTATGGGAGCGATTAACCCGCATGAAGTTCTTTACATACAGGGCGAAAGCATGTTACAGCGTTATCTGATGGATGAGATACAGCAGGTTTACCGCCTACAGGGCGTATCTATTAACGACAAACATATCGGCGTAATAATCCGGCAGATGATGCGCAAGGTGGAAATCCGCAAAGTCGGCGACACCAAATTTATTCAGGGCTCTTCCGTAGACAAGTACCGTTTCCATGAGGAGAACGCAAGGGTAATCTCGGAAGGCGGACAACCGGCGATAGCGCTTCCGATGTTCCAGGGCATTACCAAAGCTTCGCTTAACATTGACTCGTTCCTGTCGGCGGCAAGCTTCCAGGAAACAACCAGAGTGCTTACGGACGCCGCCATTAAAAGCTCAACGGACTATCTGCGTGGCTTAAAGGAAAATATTATCATAGGACATCCGATTCCGGCGGGTACGGGAATTAAACGTTACCGCAATGTAAAACTCTTTGACGAGGACAGCCAGGACTTGGACGAGTATATGCATGAAATTCTGGATAAACGCAGACAGGAAGCGGAAGAACAGGCGGAAGCGGCGGTTACCCAACAGGAAGAATTTACCGTTGAGGAAACCGAAGATTAATCTGACAACTTGAAAAAAAGAAGAGATAAAAAAAGGGAGCCCCGTAAGAGGTTCCCTTTTTATTTGTTAACTGCAACTTTTAGAAAACTGCGCCCGCTGTAATACCAAACGAATAGCCGTTTACCGCAGGGTAAATAGTTATAGGAACATCAAGAACTACAGGCCCAAAGTTTACACCAATCCCTGTCATAATCTTGAAATTGAAAATAGAAGGAGAATTACTTACTCCTCCTGAGACTGTTATATCCCCTTTCTTAACTTGAGTATAACCAGAAGGAAGATTATCATAATTTACATCCGAGGATAATCCAAAATCGGCAGAGGCTTTTCCAAACGCAATATCCGCTCCTAAGCCAAAAGGAATGTTAAAAATTAACAGTTTTATCGCTGTAACCGCTTCCAGTGGAATAGTATATGTAGTTACATCCATATTCATGTAAGCCTTTGGCTCTATAACCAGATTGTAACCAGAAACAATTGGTTTTTTAATTTCTCCGCCCATCGGTAACCCGCTTATGCCAAATGAAGAGCTGTTGTATATAAATCCGGTTCCAAGGTTGACTCCCCTCCATTTTATTACACCTACGCCTACGGTGGGTATTAATTGATAATTTGCCGTTATTCCCAATGTTAAACTTTTGTAACTAATGTCTTCAAGGAAACCGGGAGGAAGGCTGAAATAACCTGCCCGCAATCCAACGTATAAATTATCTCTTTTAAGGAAACCCAGATGTTTAGGAAGAAATTTTATAACACCCATATTTATACCAACACTGGCATTAAAAAAATTAGGGCTGTAACCGAGGTTTATATCGCCCTCTCTTTCCAAAGAATCTGAAATGCCGTCAACATTATCATATATTGTTAAGAGACTTTCAGGAAGTTGTAACCCAACTGTAGATCCTAATGTAGCGGAAAAACGCTTATATCCGCCGTAAGCCCTTGTTGTAGCCCCGTGGCTTGCGTAAACAGACGAATTTCCCATTCCCTGAAGGAACTTTTGTGGGTTATTGTAGGAAATATTACTAAACTGAGAGTTTAATTCAGTTAATATCTGGCTAAAAGCAGTTGCTATGTTTGCATTATTAAATCCAGAAACGCTGCTTCCACTAACTTCTGGCGGGGTACCCGTAACATGTAATTGTTGCGCAAAAGCGGGAATTGCCATAGCAAAGACTAATAATACACATACCAATTTTCTCATTTTTTAGACTCCTTTTCTTCGTAGTTTAGCGGTATAAATATAACGCTACTTAAATAATATATCATATTTTCCATTTTTTTCAATATAAAGTAAAGCAAATTTCACGGACGAACCGTATATATTGTTGGAGGTTTTATGAAATATTTACTTTTTATGTTAAGTTTGACACTTTTTGGGTGTGTGTCACTTGGCGGCAGGGACAGGGAAGGGGTTGTTTATGAAGGGACCGCTCAGGGCTACCGGGGGCCTATACGGGTACAAGTACGCCTGAACGAGGGCAGTATTACGGAAATTGCGGTTATTGATTCCGAAGAGGATATATTTGTCGGGGGAGCCGCAATCGAAGAATTACTGGATATGGTAATTCTGTACAATAGTACGGACGTAGACGCTGTTTCCGGCGCTACGGAATCAAGCAGGGGGTTTCTTGAGGCGGTGGAGAATGCTATAATGGGCTTATGAGCGGCTGTATTTTTTGTAAAATAATCGAAGGGCAGCTTCCTTCCAAAAAAATCTACGAAGATGATGAAATGCTTGCCTTTTTAGACATAAATCCCGCAACCCCGGTTCATTTTCTTGTCATTCCAAAAAAGCACATCAAGAGCCTTCTTGATTTGGAAGCGGAAGACTCGGCTTTACTGGGCAGACTGCTTTTAAGAGCGGGCGAACTGGCGAAACAGCAGGGCTGCGGAGAAAAAGGCGGCCGCTTCATCATCAACGCTAAAAGCGACGGCGGGCAGACAGTTGATCACCTGCATATTCACTTCCTTGGAGGCGCCGCTCTTGGAGCCGGTCTCCTTGGAAAGAAGGAATAGAGGCTGTAAATGGCTATTGAAAAACATATCAATTTTTTTGAGCTTCAAAAAGCCTCGGAAAAACCCGGCTGCCCCCTGTGCAGAATAATAAGCGACCGTGCCTACAAGTACATTGATAACACCCTTTTTGAGCATGTAGCGGACAGGGGGTTTCGCGCCCTCTTCCGTGCCGCAGGCGGGTTTTGTTCCTTTCATTCAAGGGGACTTGTTTCCTTTCGGGACGGCCTTGCCGTAGCGATTCTAAGCCGTGATATTCTGGAAGACCGCATCGAATGTTTCAAAGATAAAAAACCGTGGAAGCCCAAAGGCCGGTGTCCCGTCTGCATCGAGCGTGAAAAGATCGAAAACGAATACCTTGATTTCCTTAACAATTCCGGCGGCAGCTCTGCCGAAGAAATGGAACTGCGTGATTTTTTTACGGCGTCGGACGGCCTGTGCGCCTCTCATTACGCAAAACTGATTTCCGCCAAGGGATTTAAAAGCGTCCCCGCATGGTTAAAGCAATTCCATGAGGAAAAATTTAAAGAACTGCTGACCCGCCTTGATAAATTTATCGAGCTATCCGCCTACGGCCGCCAACAGGAATTTGCCGAATTGAGCGAAGCAGATCAGCTTGTGTGGAAAGAAGCGGCGGCGTGTTTAAATGAGAATATGGAAATAAATTAAACTATCTTGACTGATTAAGCCTTTCTATTACAGGAACCAACGCTCTTAGTCGCACAACTTTTCCGCCGCCAAGTTCGCTGAAGGCACGGTAACGTTCTCCGTCGTCGGAAAAGGGGCTGTCTTTTTCGCCGGGAAACGGGGCGAAGCGTTTTTGCGTCCAATAAAGAGAAGTACTTTTTAAGGAAACTCCGGGGTTAGCAGGGTTAAAGTGGATGTAGGATTCGTGAACGCCCCTTTCCAAAAGAGGCGCTTCGTCAGTGCATTGCAGATAACGGATTATTCCTTTCTTGTAATCAATTGATTGAATAACCGCCGAGTGCGCCATTAGGCCGTTAGACCCCATGAAAAGGAGGACATCGGCGGGGCGCAGACTGCTGAGCTTGTCTTCTACAGTGATTATTTGGGCGTTTTTTGAGTTGAAGAAGGAAGTGCCCACAAATCTTGCAGGTTCCGCTCCGCGCGGAATACCGAAAGCGGGACCTATTGTCTTGCCGAGATCAATGCCGCCCCGCCTGCCTACATGAGAAAGAACCTGCCACACAAAACCGGAGCAGTCTATCCCGACGTGCCCTATGCAGTAAAGGTAATTGTGAATGTCGCTTTCCATTGCGCCCTTTCCGGAATTTAAAACATAGGGGCGGTGGGGCAGTCCTCTGTAGGAACCCGCCTTCATTCGGGCGATGTCAAAAAGATCGGTCGAAGTACTCCATTTTTGTCCGGGGATGTCAAAAATAAAAACAGTCTCTCTTCCGGAAGAAAGGGCTTTTATGTAATCTTCAAAAGCTTTTGAATCAAGTATTTCCTCGATAATGGGCCAGAGAATTTCAGGCGTGCCTTTGCCGCCTTCGATAAAATCCCAATCCTCTTTTAGTAGGATACTGCGCTCGTTGTTTTCCCCGAATGGAAGCCTGATATTCATTATCTTGCCGTCGATTATTCTGGTTTTGAAATATTGCCTGTACGCTTCTTCAATATAACGCTCGACCCCGTATCCCCAAAGGCGGGAAGGATCGGAAAACGACTTTAAATGATCTGTCTGCGCCTCGCAAACCGGGGCGCAGAAAAATAAATTAAAAATAGCGGCGAATAAAAAAATCATATCGTATGTTAATTTTATTTATATTATATTTTAGATAAATAATCCATGCAAAAATTCCGCATGGATAATCATAAGAGGTATATTTTTTAATTAAGTTTACAGCTACTGTTTTAGAACAGAAACAATCCTTTCCAGAACTTTTTTTCTGTCCAGCGGCTTTACAATGTAGCTTTTGGCTCCCATTAAGAGGCATTTCTTGACAACATCTTCTTTGCCTAATGCGCTGACCATTATTATTCTGGCCTGTTTGTCATGCTCAAGAATCTTCTCTAATGCGGAAACACCATCCATAACAGGCATGGTAATGTCCATGGTAACCAGATCAATGTTCCCCAAAGCTTTGTATTTTTCAACTCCCTGGGCTCCGTCGGCGGCAGTATCAGCCACCTCGAAACCTTCTGACGTGAGAATCTGACCTAGCTGTTTTGCTATAAACATTGAATCATCAACGACAAGAACCCGGTACGGAACACCCTCGGGCTTAATCCCCTGAGCTGTCTTTTCATTGATATTTGGCATATCAGTCTTTGCTATCATCCGGTACGCTCCTCTTCTTTTCAATATATGGTATATTTTAAAATAAGTCAAGTATGCAAAGACAATACAATCAAAATTAATATACTGTTATTATAAGGAATTTAATGAGCGTACCTGTATTTTTGGCTCCTATGGCTGAAATAAGCCACAGGGCTTTTAGAGAATTATTGGAGGTTTTTGGCGGCTGCGACCTCTATTTTTCAGAAATGATCAGCGCCGGAGCACTTTTGGCGGGCGGTCCCTACGAAAAATGGTATATTGACGCCGGTCCGAAGCCCGAAAAGACCGTTTTTCAGCTTGTCGGAGCCGATTCCGGGCAGATTTCCGAGGCTGCGGCCGTTCTTGACAGGCAGGAATGCGCCGGAATCGACATAAATATGGGTTGCAGCGCCCCAATAATCCGAAAAACAGGCGCAGGAGCCGCATGGATGGCCTCGATTGACCGTGCCGGTGAGTTAATTTCCCGTGTCAGGCCGTTTGTTAAACGCCGTTTAAGCGTAAAATTACGCATCGGCTTTAAGGATGATTTTGAGTATTTGGTACGGTTTTGCCGCCGTCTTGAAACGGAAGGAGCGGAGCTTATTACCCTTCACCCCAGGTTGGTTACGGAGAAATTCAAGCGTCTTGCACGTTGGGAATACGTTGGAAGGCTTAAAAATGAGTTAAAAATCCCCGTAGCCGGAAACGGGGATATAACTTGCGCCGAAGACCTTGTCAGGCGGGCGGTCGGCCCCTGCGACGCTGTCATGGTTGGGCGGGCGGCGGTGCGCCAACCGTGGATTTTTGCGCAGGCGAGGGAGATTGAAACCGGAAAACCGGGTTCTGTTCCCAATATCGAGGAAACAGGGCTTCGTTTTCTGGAACTTCTAACCCGATACCAGCCGCCCGACTTTCATCTTTCCAGAGCAATACGGTTTTTTGGCTTTTTCTGCGACAACCTGAAATGGGGAAATTATCTTAAAACCCAATTGAACCGGGAGAAAACCTTGTCCGGCATTGAGAAAGTATGGCGGGATCATTTTAAGGACGGTAATGTAACAAATTGATGTTTTGGTTTATATTATATTATGGAGATTTTATGAAAAAAGCGATTATTTTTTTAGCTTTGACTTTTGTTTTTTGCGGCTTATGTTTTTCACAAGCGGGAAATACCGTAACCGTTACTGTCGAAATTACCAATGTTGTTGTTAACGGCGGAAAAGTTTATTTGGCGATATTCGCTACAAGCGATAGTTTTAAGAAAGAAGTGCCGGAAATATCGTTTGAACTAGAGGCCGATAAAACTTCTTTAAGCCAGGAAGTAAAACTTGCGAGAGGTGAATATGTGGTATCGGCGCTGCAGGACGCTAATGGCAATAAAGTGCTAGATTACGGGCTTTTTGGAATTCCGAAAGAATTAGTCGGCATATCCAATTATTCAGGAAAGGGATTCCCGTCAAAAAATTTCGATAAACAAAAAATATTGCTAGATGAGAAAACCGGAAAAGTTGTTATTGGCTTATATAAGTTTTAAGCGGAACAAGTTATTTTTTATTTCTAAGTAATTCCTTTTGTTTGCGCCGCTCTTTTTCTCCTTTTGCGGTATAGATTGGTTTCATGGTTCTGGGATCAAGTCCTGTGTGGTACATCACCGTAGACATAGTTCCCGGAGTGGGGTAAAAATCCTGCGTTTGTTCCGGCACAAAGCGTGTTTTTTTCAAATAGCGTGCAAGTTCCTCCGCTTCTTTCATGCCTGCGCCGGGGTGGGAAGTTATAAAATAGGGCAGAAGGTATTGTTTTAATCCAAGCCGTTTGTTTACAGCCGTAAAATCTTCCCTAAACTGTTCATAATTTGAGTGAGGGCATTTGCCCATCGCCTCAAGCACATTTTCGCAGATATGCTCCGGGGCTACTTTTAACTGGCCGCTGACATGGAACTCGCACAAAGTTTCCAAAAATTCTTTTCCGTGTTTTTTGTCATGCTGAATAAAATCAAAGCGCAGTCCGGAGCGGATAAATACTTTTTTAATTCCCGTAATTTCACGTAACGCTTTTAGCGCCGAAAGGTACGGCTTGTGATCCGCTTTTAAGTTCGGGCAGGGCTTGGGATACAGGCATTCTCTGTCTGCGCAAAAACCGCCGTTCTCCTGTTTTTCGCAGGCGGGACGGAAAAAGTTGGCTGTAGGGCCGCCCGCATCGTGAATGTATCCCTTAAAATCCGGATGAGAGGTAAGCGCATGCGCTTCACGTATCAGGCTTTCTTTGCTGCGTCCGGCAACAGCCCGCCCCTGATGACCTGTAATAGCGCAGAAAGAACAGCCGCCGAAACAGCCCCGGCTTGAAATTAACGAGAAGGATACTTCTTTTAATGCGTCTATTCCGCCTTGCGCATCATACATTGGGTGGGCTTTGCGTGTAAAAGGAAGTTCGTACAAATTATCAAGTTCTTTTGCAGAGAGGGGCAGGGCGGGGGGATTTTGAATAACCCATCGATCCCCGTCGTTTTCTTCCGCCAGCGGTTTTGCGCTTAACGGATCGGCGTTTTTTTTCTGTATCATAAAGTGTTCGGCGTAAGCGAATAACGAAGCTTCGTCTTTTCCTTTTACCGCTTCATATCCGGGAAGAAGACACAAATCTTTCCATTGCTCTTTCTTGCCTTTATCAACGGCGGCTCTTCCGTGAACACGGACGCAGGTTCCCTTTTCATCAACTATGCTGTCAATTGTTTCCCCTGCCGCTAACCGGTTTGCTATGTTAAGCAGGGGTTTTTCTCCCATTCCGTAGACCAGAATATCCGCTTTTGAATCAAGCAGGATCGAGCGGCGCACGGTGTCGGACCAGTAATCGTAATGGGCAAAGCGGCGAAGGCTTGCCTCGATTCCGCCGATAATTACAGGCACATCCTTGTACGCGCGCCTTATCCCTTCGACATAAACCAAAGTTGCACGGTCGGGGCGAAATCCGCTTTTTCCGGTCGGCGAGTATGCGTCATCGGAGCGCCTGCGTTTCGCCGCAGTGTAATGCGCAACCATAGAATCCATGTTACCCGCTCCCGCCAAGAAAGCGAGGCGTGGTCTTCCCAATACCGTATATGATGATGGTTCTTTCCAGTCAGGTTGAGGGATTATTCCGGTACGGAAACCCGCCGCTTCCAGCGCCCGGCACAAAAGCGCCGCCGCAAAAGAAGGGTGATCCACATAAGTGTCGCCCGAAACAAAGATGAAATCGCACTGTTCCCACCCCCGCTCGTCCATGTCACGGCGGCAAACTGGCAGTAAACTGCCTTGTAACAAGTTACCTTGTAGTAAACTGCCTTGTAACAAATTGCCTTGCGGGGAATTGTCCGGCTTAGATACCGACGACGGCTTTGACCTGGGGTATTTCCTTTTTGAGGTAATTTTCGATTCCCATTTTAAGGGTCATCTGAGACATCGGGCAATGACCGCAAGCTCCGGTAAGTTTTACCGAGACGGTTCCTTCTTTGTCTACAGAGACAAATTCAACATCTCCGCCATCCGCCTGCAAAGACGGCCGTACATTTTCCAAAGCGGCTTTTACTTGTTCTTCCATATATTACTCCTTTGTGGTAATCCACAAATCCATTAATCGCTAAACGGAGAGAGAGGGATTTGCCTTCCAGTCGCAAACATCCTGTTTGCTCCTTCCAGGCCGCCTGCGCGCTCCCCGGCGCATCCGTGCGCCGGATTTGTACGTCAAGGCTTTCGCCTTGGCTTGGTAACAGGAGCGCTCCGGTTCAAATCCCTCAATACTTCACTACTTATAAATTTATTTGTCAGTATTTATTTTCTCGCTAACAAATAAATTAACGGAGAGAGAGGGATTTGAACCCTCGGTACCCTTACGGGTACACACGACTTCCAATCGTGCACCTTCGGCCGCTCGGTCATCTCTCCTTAATATCGGACGGAGAGAGGGGGATTCGAACCCCCGGTACCTTGCGGCACAACGGTTTTCGAGACCGCCCGATTCAACCGCTCTCGCATCTCTCCGGTGGGGAACTGCGCACCGCTACGACGCTATTTCGCAGTTCGGCGGTTGTTCCGGTAGAGCTTTAATCACTGTAACTAGGGAAAAGGCTTGTGTCAAGGTCACTTGCGGCGTTTTAATGACAGATACTATCTTATATCCGCTTTTGTTATACTCAATTTTCCGTCCGCTTTGCGAGTTGAGATTCTTTTGAAATATTCGGCGTATTGCCTGTCCATTACGGCTATGTGTGTTAAAACCCAATCTTTAAGAAAATAGGCGAATTTTTCAAGGACTAACCGCTTTCCGGCTTCAAAGTCTTTTACGCTTTTAACTACCGTCAGCGTAAATTCATCGTGTATTTTTTTATGTTCCTTGTAGCCGGGGAATTTGGTTCCAATCATTAATTTTTCTTCCGCTTGAAAATGCTCTTTTACATACTGTACCGCCTGTTGAATAACTTCCGAGAAATAAGCTCGTTCCGCTTTTTCATTTCCGCTGGCATGATTAAAAACATCATTAATAAAATTAATAAGCCCCTTGTGCTGCTCGTCAATTAATTTTACCCCCATCGAATATGAGTTAGACCAAGAGACATGATTTTTTGACTGCGGTATTACCGCCGATGATTTTGCTTGCATATTTACATCCTGTTATAAAATAAGAAAAAAACATGACAACGGGTAGTTTTTTCTTTTAAAATACATTTTTTCAATTTGAGGCTGACACGATTTGAACGTGCGACCATCAGATCCGCAATCTGATACTCTATCCAGCTGAGCTACAGCCTCATAACACGGAGCAGGGGGGATTCGAACCCCCGGTACCCTTTAGGGGCACAACTCCTTAGCAGGGAGCCCGATTCGGCCTCTCTCGCACCGCTCCAAATAGGGAAAATTTTGGTGTTTTTTTACCATTACGGAGCAGGGGGGATTCGAACCCCCGGTACCTTGCGGCACAACGGTTTTCAAGACCGCCTCCTTCAACCACTCGGACACCGCTCCAAAGATGACTGGAATAATTAAACACAAAACTAGGGCGTTTGTCCAGTAAT
>Ga0268262_10005018_pt1 | contig 13331 bp, 13 predicted proteins | sample TergutNc150P3_FD_190354 | JGI IMG/M metagenome (GOLD analysis project Ga0268262, IMG submission 190354) | Nasutitermes corniger P3 segment gut microbial community from laboratory colony in Florida, USA - Nc150 P3 (SPAdes) (version 2) | ecosystem: Host-associated > Arthropoda: Insects >... | reverse complement strand
AATTTATTTTATTATGACTGCAATCCGGGGTCGCCTTTGCATTGGGCTTATAAAGTTTTTGTTTTGAAACGGCAATTTTTAACTGGCGAACCTTTAGAGAAACCTGAACTTTATCAATCTATGTTATTGAACCCCGAAGATAACAGCGAAAATCTGCCGGAAGATTATATATCTGACATTCTTGACGGTCTGCCTGAAAAACAAAGGGCAAGATTTAGGGACGGGCTTTGGGTTAAAGCGGAAGGGGTTATTTACGACAAGTTTGACGAGACGATGATTATTAGGGCTGATGATTTACCAAAAGAATTTGACAGATATGCGGCGGGACAGGATTTCGGGCTTAATATCACGTTTGTTAAAATCGGCTGGCTTGGCGATGTGATATACGTTCTTTGCGATTATGGCGCTTTCAACATGACTACTCAATCTTTCAATGAGGAGCTGGACGCCAGAGGGTGGCTCGATTGTCCTGACGGCATGGGGCTTCCTGTTTACTGCGATCCTGCCGGAGGGGAACGGATACAGGAAATTACAGGCGGGACTAAAGCCAATAACAGCGTGGACAGCGGGATTGATTACATTAACGCAAAGATTGAACGCCGGCAGTTTTATGTGTGCGAAAGATGTACAGGGGTGCTATCTGAAATATGGGACTATTGCCGTGATGAAGCGGGGCAGATTGTAAAAGTTAATGACCATTTTTTAGACGCTTTGCGTTATGCGATATTTACCGATGTGCAACAGGGGGTAATATTTCAATGAACCCCTTTAATATATTCAGCAGAAACCGTCAGCGTATTAATGATAACCGCAAGCGACAATCTGACGGGAATAAGTTAGTTAAAAAAGTTTTAATTGATTCCTGTTTTTCCTTGACTTCCGATGATGATTTTACTAATTTTTATTTAGACCCCTTCAATGACAACTTTCTTTGCAACGCATGGGTAAACATTGCGATTAACATTTTAATCCGCAATGTTGCCCGTGCGGATTTCGTTCTTGAAAGAGACGGGGTTGAGTTAAAAAGCGGCTCGCTCTATTCCTTATTCCACAAACCTAACGAAAATTTAAGCAGATATGATTTGTGGAAGGAAACCGCCGCTTGGTGGTTTGTAGAGGGAGAGGCGTTTTGGTGGTTCGGCTCTGAATATTCCGGCGGGCTTCCAAAACAACTGCATATTCTTAACCCCCGAAAGCTCCAACTTGAGGGAGAAGGGTTGGAATTGCAAAGTAATCTCACAGGGAAAAGACGGCGGTGGTTTTACCATGCCGGAACTGAATTAGTACCTATCTTCTCCGATGAAATTATCCATTTCAAAGACTGGAATCCCTGGAATCCGTTAAGGGGTGTTAATCCGCTTGTTTCTTTATCTCTTGAACTTGAACAGGATTATTACGCCAATAAAGCAAATTCAACTTTACTCAAACATAACGCAATACCTCAAGGCTTACTTAAAACCGACCAAACTTTACGGCCGGAAGAAGCGGACGCAATAGAAAAAAGGTGGGAGAGCAAATACGGACAGGTTAAGGCGGGGCGCAAAATTGCGGTACTCGGCAAGGGCACAAGTTTTGAGGCGTTAAGTTTTAATCCTGACGTAATTAAATTATTTGAATTGAAACGCTGGAATCTCTATACCGTTCTTGCGAAATTCGGAATTCCTCCTCGTGTCGCTAATATTTCTGACAGGTCAACGGCGTTAAGCGGTAAGGATACAAAAGAACAGCACTCGGCGTTTTGGCAATACACGCTTATTCCCCTGTTACGCCAATTTGAGCAAATACTTGAAAGCCAGTTTTTTATGCGTTTCAACCTGAAAGAGACAGGGCGATTTGATTTATGGGACATACCTGAATTACAGGAAAACGAGGACGCGCAAAGTAAAAGGGATATTGCGGAAATAAACGCAGGAATAAAAACGATTAACGATGTTCTGAAAGAACGAGGCAAGGAACCGAAGCCGTGGGGTGATGTGTGGTATAAGCCTAAAAATCTTGTTTCAACAGAGGATAAGGCGGGGGAATAATGCGGAGCGGGACGCTGCTGGTGAGCAGGGCTGTAAACTGGTTTCCTCACTTCAAGGAACGCTTTGAAGCGTTGGGGTTTCCCGATGTCCATGTTACCGCTGTTGAAAAGGACGGGTTGAATATGCTGATTAACGAACTAAAGCCTGAGTATGTGCTTATCGGGAGTAACTTTTATGATTGCGGGACGCCGTACATGATCGGGCAGATGTTGAGCGTGTTCCCGAAACTGAATATTGCCGTCATAAATACAAGCCCTTTCCCTGACGCTGTTGCGGTATGGTTTATTTTTCACGGAATAAATTTTTATGTGAAACTGCTTGACGGTAAAGATGAATTTCATCATGGGCTTCAATGTTTTCTTGAGGGGAAAAGATACATTGCGCCTGACGTGCAAAAAATTCTTGACGAGCTGCCGGAATGGATTGACGTGCCGTTGAAAGCGACAAGACGGCAGAAAGAAATTCTATTGATGTTGTGCTGCGGTTTCTCTATACAGCGGATACAGGACAGGCTTCATATATGCAAAGGGACTGTTGAAAACCATGTTAGGGAACTGATGAAGATTTTTAATTCTCGCGGCAGGGAAGAATTGATAAAGACGGTTAATAGTCTTGATATTTTCACAAAGAACGAATTGTGTTTTTACGACACAGGTAATTACAGTTTTGTATTTCCGGGGTGGGTGAAAACACAACAGCGGATAAATCAAATAGCAAATAACAGGAGGGATTATGATTATTAAGACGAAAAGCGGAAACTTCCAAACCGGTAATGCGTCTTTATTGCTTGATTTTTTGGGAGTGAAAAAAGAGGCGGCGGGGATACAGAAGGTTTGCGCTGACGTGGAATTGATTGCGTCTGTACCTTTTGTCAAAGAGCAAATAGAAAAGAGTAATGAGAAAAGTGAAGCATGTTTTGCGTGGACACTTAGTACTTTTGACCTTGATAGATTCGGGGAGCGTATTGATCCGCAAGGTTGGGATTTTAAGCGTTATATGAATAATCCGATTGTGGAATGGGCGCATAGATACGATATTCCGGCTATCGGGAAAATCGAAGGGCTGACTATTGATGATAAGGGGCTTCATGGCGTTGTTATTTTTAACGGCAAGGAATATGACGTTTTCGGCTGGTCTATCGGGGAGAGAGTTAAGGCTGGTGTTATTAGGGCTGGCTCGGTTGGCTTCCGTGTGCTTGAGATAGAAATACCTTCAAAAGAAGACAGTAAGGACGGAACGGATTTGATTTTCCGTAAGCAAGAACTTTTGGAATTTTCGATTTGCAATGTTCCGGCTAATCCGTTTGCGTTAGCGAAAGAAATAGAGACTGACAAAACAGAGACTAAACAAGAATTAAACTGCCCTACTTTTTGGGGCGGATTAATAAATAATTTATAAGGAGAATAATTTATGGACGAATTATTGAAGGTTATCAGGCAGAAACTGGCTGATATGAAAAAAATTGAAAGTACCGGATTTACCGATCCGGCGAAGGCGGCGGAGTATTTTAAAGACAAGGAAATACTGCTGGAAGAAATGGCGAAAACACTTGAAACAGTTACATCTAACCAGTCAACGCAGATTACAGCATTGGAAGGAACTGTAAAGAGTTTGCGTGATGAATTGAAAACGCAGGTTAAGTACCCGAAGGAATTAACACGGCGGGAACTTCTTTACAATCTTGGTAAGGGTATTGCGGCGGCGTGGTCGGGTAATCATAAGACGCTGGCGGAACTGGCTTTCTCGCCTAACCTTAAATCGGATAACTGGACTAATCCTAAAGATGTATCATGGGGTGAGAAAGGTTTTACTATCAATAAGTCTGCTCTTGGTGATCCTATGGGGAATATGTCTCCTAACAATGAACAGTTTTTGATTAATCCCATTTATGAGACTGAGATAATGACCGATGTGGCTAAGAAATCCGTGATGATGAACCTTGTCCGTCATCGTCCGATGACGGGTCCTTCTATTTTTCTTCCTACGAGGGACAGAGGCGGTGTTCAGCTTAACTGGCTTACGGCTTACGGACAGAAAATCGAGGGAAGCAAGCCTAAAGGGGCGGAGCGTGTGGAGTTGAAAGCCTACACATTAGCTGGCTATATTCCGTGGTTTGATGAATTCGAGGAAGATGTTTTTGTCGATTTGGGGGCTATGTTCATTGATGAATTTATCGAAACTTACGGTCAGGAATTCGACCGTCAATGTTTGTTAGCCGACAATGACCCATTCACGGGGGCTATGACTTGCGCCGATGTTACGGAAGTCGCTATCAAGGGAAATACTATAGACGATCTGACGTGGAAGGATTTTAGAGACGCTGTTTATAAAGTCGGCGCAGAGGAACGGAAAGATTGCGTATGGTTCATCAATGAGACTGTTTTGAACCACATTGCGAATATCGAGGATACTACGGGCAGACCGATTTGGCGGCGTCCTACGGAAGCCATGCCGGGCAGATTGGATTTGTACCCTTATCACGAGGTTTCTATTCTTCCGCAGATTGCGGACATAGGGGCGAATGAAATTTTTGCTATCTTTATGAACCCGAAACGGATACAGCACGGAAACCGCAGAGGTATCGAATTGAAAAAGTTTGACGGTACGACAGAAAGCCTTGAATATGGGGAGTTGTTTCTCCGTTTCCGCAAGCGGGACGGTTTTTTGGTTACTCGTCCTAAAGGGAATATGGTTGTTTTGAAAACAAAGGCATCGTAAAAGGAATAGTAAATGGAGAGTAATTAATTAATTATTTCTCTTATATTTGTTGTTTGAAAAATACAGCGATAATTATTTAATTATTCGTTGTCAGGGAAGGTCGGCTTAATGCCGAAAATATTATGTTACCCGAATAGGGGAAATTGCCGTCCGGTTTTACCTCCGAGCCGGACGGCTTTTTCATTTACAAGTAAAGGCTTATGATGTTTTCTGTTAATCTGCCGTCATTTGATTGCTGGGGCGGTAAACTGTCTATATGCTTGATTTCTTCTCTGAATATGCGGGCATCATCGCCTTGTAAGTAAATATGAGATTTAAAATCTTTATCATGTAACAGATAATGTCCTGTTTCGGTCTCGTAGAGATAGCCGAAATTCTGACCGCTAAATATTGGTAACATCATTCTGTACTCCTTAAAGATTGCGGTTTTTTGAAATAATCGGGGTAAGAAGAATATAACGCTGCTTCTATGGTCTGTTCACGGAAATGATAATCGATGTTAAAGTATCTTGACTTTGAAAAATCTGTGACGCTAAAGTAACCCCATTCTGAATTCTGCAAGTCTCCGTTTAAGATACTAAACCCGAACATTTGACCGTCTGCGCTTTCATATTCACAGATATATATATCTGTACCGCCATAGAAATAATGAAAGACTGCGGGGTGTTCTGTTAATCCGTCTGTTGCTCCGATTTTCGGGCATTGTTTTAATGCTGTTTCAAGGCGTTTGATACATTCCTGAAATTCTCTGATTTTCCTTTTTGTTACATATAGCTGATCGCAAGGAATAAGGGCAGCTACTTCGGACGGGATTGTTTTTTTATTTTCCATTTTATTTATCTCCTCAAAAAGAATTTCCCCCCACATAAGCGGGGGGCTGGCTGGTTATGCGGCTAATTCCGCTTTTAATGACGGATTTTCGTCCAAGTACATATACCAAGTTCTTGATACTTCCTCTAACGCATACCAAGCGAAAACATTGTAAAGGCTGGTTAATTCAGTGTAAGTTTTACTCCTGTCCCATAACGCCTTTCCTATTTCTGTTGGTGTTGGTTTTTCCGAATTGCGAAAAACGCCAAAGGCTTGAACCATTGAAAAAATGTCTGTGCCGAATTCCGCTGCTGTTTGTTCCATGTGGCTTGCTATGGCTTTCCTATTTTTTATGAAAAAAGGTATGGTATCGCAATAATAAATAAAACCGCCTATACCTACATTGGCTCCATTTTCAGCACAGTTTACTAAATCCGCTGACAGTTCTTTGAAAGTGTCGCCTGTACCCGATAACGGATAACCTAACGTTTCAATGACATTGTTTACTGTCTTTTCAGAAAAAGATGAATTACGGGAAACATAATCTCGTAAGCCTTTTATGTTATTTATTAACATTTTTATACCTCCAAAAATAATTGAATTTGATTGCTGTCCAAAACAGGGCGGGGAATACCGCTGTTTGGATAGCGTGAAAATATGTAATTTATGTATTCTTCCGCTTGCGGAAGAATGATAAAAAAACGTGATAGAGAAAGCCTTTTTAAACGTGAAGGAACCATGAAAGGAAAATATTCCGATGTGGTATGCAGCGTAAGGCTTTTTAATGAATGTTTACCGTGAGACAGTGAGAAACTGACGCATACTTGATAATATGTTAACACTTAAACACCTGACAAAATTATGCTGTTTTTACTGCGGCGGGCTGGTTGAAACCGCACAGGTTACATTTTGTTTTGTCTTTACATTGCGGACAGACAAATGATGATGAAAAGGCGGAAGACAATTCTTTAACGATGATGTCTATTGTTTTTGGCATGGACAAATTGAGCGCCCATGCGAGACGACGAACTGTTACGCACGCCATTTCCGAGAACTGCGGAGTATAAAACCGCTTTTTGTTTGTAGTTTGCATTTGCAAACCTCCTAATAACCCGATATGTAAACGGGCGGATATGGCTGGAGCTACGCCAGCCATGAACCCCAGAAACCGCCGCCGTGTTTTTCCCCCAAGAGGGGGCGGCACTGGGGCTCACTTGTGATTCCCCAGCGCCGCCCCCGATGGGGAAAAACACCCACCCACAAAAGCGCCAAGATATAAGAGTTATGCGCCATGTATGCGACTTAACAAAATGCAAATAAACGTTACTGTATGCGAATGGGAATAAACGCCCCGCCCCCGTAGGGGTTGGCGTGGTTTTGCTGCGTCCGCTCACCGGACGCATCGCAAAACCATGACAAAGGGGTTTTACGGAAAAAATGTTTAAGAGTGCGGATAAAAGCAGAAGTTTACGAAGTATAATGATTTGGAAAAATTGCGTAAGCAATTTTTACCTTATATAAAACGACCTTGCGGGATAGATGTTGGACGGAGGCAGATTGCGTAGAGAGGGGTAGCGTAATACGACCACTAAAACACTTTTGAATAATTTTTTATTTTTGTTGTATGTGTTTTAGTGGGCGTATGGAGCTAGGGGAGAGACTTCTCCCCTTTTATAATTAATAAACACACTACCTATAGCGTTGTATTACAACTAACAACACTAGGAAATTAGGGTAGCAGCAGGCACTTAAGCGTGTACTCCATTGTTTTATCAATCTAATGCCTTTTACTGAGTTGACAAAAATTAAATATTTCTATAAACTATCTATAATATTAAGGACTCGATTATGGGAATTATTGATAATATTCATACAGGTAAATTACATTTTAATAAAAACGACTTTACCATAATGAAAATAGAATTTTTAGGTAATTTATTATTAAATGAGAACACCATTTTAGATAATAATGCGGTAACGGTTTATTATGGTATTACAGGTGAAGTAAAGATTGACATAGACATAAAAACAGAAATAAATACTACCACCACAAATAACCAATTTGTACAATACAAAATTGTTGGAGAAGATGAAAGTTATTTATTTACTATTGATCATTGCTTTTTTACATCAAGCTATTTTATTATAGAGAATGGAAAACATTTCCACAGATACAGTGGAAAAATAACAGGAGAACTAATAATAACTAACAAGAATAATAATGAACTAACGTTAATTGTCTGCGATTGTATTGGTTCTAAGATTCCTTGTATTAATGAAAGTGTTACTATCAAAGGTATAGAAATATTTATACAACAAAATAGAAATTATTTTAATAATAGAGAATTTATAGATCATGTATTCAAAAATATTTTGGGAACTACATTACAATATAAACCAGATTTACCAATTAATTCTGACAATGAAAATAATTTATATTGTAATATCGAATTATTATTAACATTCTTATCTGGTCATAATTTTGGAATTTCAATAATAAAATATTTAAATGGAAAAAACATAATAAAATACATAATTAGAGATAAATATTCATTGTATAATGGTAGCTATTTTATATTGAATGATGATATTGATAAAATTAGAGAATTAATTGAGAAAACAAATTTTATAGATTTTTTGAGAAAGGATTATTTTAGAGAAACAATAAACTCTTTGGCAAGACTTCATAAAGAGATTGATATGAATATTAAATGGGCAATTCTTATAATGGCAATGGAACGTTTTTTACTACATATCCTAATTGAAAATGGCAAAAATAAGAATGAATTAGTATCTAAAAATGTTCTACAAAAAATTGGAATGTATAGAAAAATATTGTATAGTACAACTGGTAAATCTATCCCTAAAGATTATAATGATGATATTCTGAGAGAAAATTATAGGAATGCTTTATTTCATTCTGGAGATATTAATGGAAAAGATATTAATGATATATATTACTTTTTTATAAAATATTTGGATTTTTTTTATCAGTTAATATTAAATTATGTAGGATATAATGGTCAGATAATTTTAATGAGTAATAATTATAAATTTGGGAAATTATTCTGAATGAAATTATTTATCAATGGCTTCAGAGAAGCACAAAAATATTAATCTTATTTATTGTAAAATACTTTCGTATACGCTTGTTTTTAATTTATATTATACCCTATAAAATAGAGAGTTGCCAAGAACGTTATTTTGGATATGTTGGAATATGAAAATACACTGTTCGAGTTTAATCTGTGCGGAAACCTATTTTGTTGGTCTTTGGGGGCTTTTCAATGAGGTTATTCAGAGCGATAATGATTTGTTCGATTGTCTTGTCGTGTTTTGAAAGTTTATAGTCAGTATTTTCAATGTAGACCATGAGGAGTTTTCGCAGTTCGGCAATTTGATCGTCTTTACTTTGCGAAAGTACATAGTGCCTTAATTTTACAAATGCCCGCATGATGTTGATGTTTACAGTTACCGCTTTAGGGCTGTTAAGGACAGACGCCAACATTGCAACGCCCTGTTCGGTAAAAGCATACGGCATGAAGCGTCTGCCGCCGTGCTGTTTACTTGAGATTCCAAAATGGAATATCAAGTTTTCCCATTCGTCTTTTGTAAGCTGAAACATAAAATCTCCGGGAAAACGCTCAATATTGCGTTTTACGGCTTTATTCAGATTAAACGTTTCAACTTCATATAAAACCGCAAGGTCGCTGTCAAGCATTACCTTTTGTCCGCGAATTTCGTAAATCATGTTTTGGATTTGCGTTAGTTTGCTTGCCATGTTTTTATTTTTTGCCCCTTAACTTTAACAACCCTTCCAGTTGCTCTAAGGCGTAATCCTGAAAATTTAACGGTAGTTTGTTGAAAGTGCTGATCAGTCTGGTAATTTTTTCATCGGGACTTTTGTAAAATATATCGCCCTTCCCTTCTTTTAACCACATCTCGCTGATACCGAAAACCATTGAGCAGAGTTTGATTACTCTGTCGTTTGCCTTTCGAGCGTCGTTTTCAACTCCGGCAAGGTAGGTGTTTGAGATACAAATAGCGGCGGCAAAGTCTTTTTGGGACATTTTAAGGATTTTTCTGGCTTCTCTTATTCGTTCATTTATTGACATATTTTTCAAAGTTTAACAAGAAAAAGTACGCATAGCAAGGCAAATTTTCTCATTTGGAGTATTGACAATATGTTCTATGGGTATTATTTTTACGCTATGGGTAATATTATGCAAAAACATGATAACCTTGTAAAATTATTGGACGGATTGTCATTGTTAGATGAGCAAGATCATGAGAGGATTATCAGTGCGGTTGATACTCCAGACTTTACCGATAAGAAGACAAAAAAAGAGAGCAAGGCGCAATTTTATAAAGTTAGAGCCCCTTCACGACTTCTTTCTTTACATATTCGCCTTGCTCTCAACTAAACAAATTAATCAAAGAACAGTGAACAGGCAACAAAGCCCAATATAATGTACTCAGCAAGAACAGTAAGCTATGAAATATTGGTGACTAATACATCCACCTTCCAAATTCACAAAATCAAAAAATAACACCACTTGTAGCGTAGGCATTACACCTAACGGCACTATGAAATATCTGTGACAGGTACTCCGCGTAACTTTTGTTCTCAACTAAACAAATTAATCAAGGAACAGTGAACAGGCAACAAAGCCCAATATAGTGTACTCAGCAAGAACAGTACGCTATGAAATATTGGTGACTGATACATCCACCTTCCAAATTCACAAAATCAAAAAATAACATAACTTGTAGCGTAGGCATTACACCTAACGACACTATGAAATATCAATGACAGGTACTCCGCGTAACTGTATGATTGTCACTTTCAAGAACCATTCGATTCCCTTTCCGCTAACCGGCAAAAACAGTTTTGCTGCCGCAAACGTCGCAAAAACGCGCGTCGTCCGGGTAAATGAATTTGGTCTTGTGCAGGCCGCAATCCGGATTTGTGCAAATATTCTGACGAGGCTCATGTTCATCGTAAGGCAAGGCAGCTCCGCATTTCAGGCAAAATTTAGATTCAACGCGGTAAGCTTCCGCTCCGCAATTCACGCATTTTTTCATTTAGCACTCCTTTCTGTTTTAAAGTAAAATAACCCAACAGGATAATCACCGCGCATCGGCGGGATTTTGAAACCGGCGTTCATCAGCGCCGCGCCGGTGTATGTATCACCGTTCACACTGTAGATTTTTTCAGCGGAAAGCCCTTTCAGTCTGACATAGGCGCACAAGGGATTGCCCTGCGGTTCCGTGCCTACTACGGTCAGCAGAGACTCAGAATCGTCTTCGGCGGCAATCTGCCACGCGGTAATCCCCGAATTGTCATAGGGGCTTTTCAGCCGGTAATAAAGACCGTTGTAAATTAAATTCAGATATTGCCTGTATTGCTCCGTGAAAGCCAACGCCTCACTTTTTTCTTCATCGGTCATTTTTGTTACGTCAAGCTCATACCCAAAACTGCCAGCCATTGCGACGGCGGCGCGGGTGGACAGCGGGCAGGAACGCCCGGTTTGATGGTTGGGTGACGCCGAAACATGGGAACCTACTGCCGACACAGGATAGAAGAAACTGGTTCCGTACTGGATTTTCAGGCGGTTAATCGCGTCGGTGTTGTCGCTGCACCAAATCTGCGGCTGGTAACATAACATTCCCAAATCGAAGCGCCCGCCGCCGCCTGAGCATCCTTCAAAGAGAATGTGCGGATAACGCCCGGTAAGATTTTTCATCAGATCGTATAACCCAAGCACATAACGGTGGGGCAGTTCGCTTTGCTGTATGCCGGAAAGCAAAGGCGAATACCAGTCGGTTATACTGCGGTTCATGTCCCACTTGACATATTCTATGTTTGCGCTGTCAAGGACGGCACAAATCCGCCTAAAAAGATAACCACGGACATCTTCCCTCGACATATCAAGCACCAACTGATTGCGTCCGCGCACTGGCTTTCTGCCGGGGATATGCAGCGCCCAATCCGTGCGCTCGCGGTAAAGGTCGCTGTCCTCGCTGATCATTTCAGGCTCAAACCATATCCCGAATTTCAATCCGATATTGTTAATATCCTCAGCCAGCTTGCCAAGTGAGCAGCCCAGCTTTTTTTCATTGACCGTCCAGTCGCCCAAAGCGCGGTTGTCGTCATAGCGATTTCCGAACCAGCCGTCATCCATTACCAGCATATCAGCGCCGATAGCTTTGGCGCTCTCGGCGATTTGCAGAAGTTTTTTGCCGTTAAAATCAAAATATGTAGCCTCCCAATTATTCAAAAGAACAGGACGCGAAGTCAATTTGTACTTTCCCCGGCAGATATTATGCCGCACAGCTTTGTGGAAGTTATGCGACAAAACGCCAAGCCCCTGATTACTGAACGACATAACAGCTTCCGGCGTGGAAAAGCTCTCTCCTGCATGAAGCGTCCAATGGAAACCATCGCCGCCAAGCCCGATGCTTACGCGAGTCCCACCGGTTTGATCGCGCTCAATGTTCGCGCCGAAACTGCCGCTGTATACCAGATTGAAGCCCCAGCAGTCGCCGTGATCTTCGTTTGTATCCCGCTCCGCAAGAATAAAGCCGGGGTTTTGCTGGTGGCTGGAAGTTCCCCTGCCGCTGCTGATGGTGTGGACGCCGCGCATAACAGGGACACGCTCAAATTCCCTTTCCATGCAATGGCGGCCATGAAAATGAATCAAATCATAATCGCCATGCGTAAAATCCATACTGAAAGAGGCCGCCGTTTTGATTTGTACGTCGTTGTTGTTACAGTTGCGGAATATTGTGGCGCGGGTGATAATGTCTTTTTCGGCAAACACGCCGTAAAGCAGTCTGACTTCAATGCCGGTTACTGCGTCCAGCAAAACAACTTCCAGCGTTTGCGCCTCTCCTTTCATTTCCTCATAGGACGAGGGCATACCGTCCACGGCATATTTGCCTTTTTTTATTTCGTGGCTTTTGTAGCGCAAATCCAGAACGCGGCTGCCGTCCAGGTTGATCACATCGGCGGCGGGTTTGCGGTAATCGCCCACGCCAACGGTAGGGTATTCCATCGGTAAAAAATCCGTTGAAAAAGTTCTGTCAGTCCCTGCGTCATTCGGGTTCGGGCAAAAGCCCCTGTCGGCAAAATGCATAAGATAAGACATGCTTTGCCCTTCTATGCGTTCGCCGTAGTAGAGATGGAACAGGAAACCATGCGAGCCTACCATAAACTGGTATGTGCTGTTTTTAGTGTGTATGGTAAATACTTTTGTTTCAGAATCGAATATAACGGGCATTTAACCATACTCCTTCATTTTATTGACCCTGACATGACGCCGTTAATGATCTTCCTTTGGCATATCAGATAAAAAACCACAATAGGGACAAGCGCGAGGATATACGATGCGAACGCAAGGTTGTAATTTGTGCCGAACTGGGTTTGGAATGTAAGCTGAGCCAGCGGCAGTGTGTTTACGCCGGAACCGCCCATCAGAATTAGCGGGAGCATTACGTCGTTCCATGTGCCCAGGGCGGTAAGGATGGCGACTGTGGCGTGCATGGGAGACATTACCGGAAATATAATTTTCCAAAAAGTTCCCCATGTGTTTGTTCCGTCAATATAACCTGCTTCATCCAGAGTAATGGGGACATTTTTTAAGTAGCCTGTATACAAGAGTATGTTCATCGGCATAAAAAACACAAGGTATCCCAAAATTACGCCGCCTTGATTCGCAAGCCCCAATCTTGCCATCTGCTTGATTAGGGGCAGCATAAGCAGGGCAAAAGGCA